>Ga0111538_10002500_pt1 | contig 25812 bp, 17 predicted proteins | sample SoiMethybrSBSTD1_FD_79669 | JGI IMG/M metagenome (GOLD analysis project Ga0111538, IMG submission 79669) | Bulk soil microbial communities from a Populus tree surrounding site in Tennessee, USA - Soil MetaG P. TD hybrid SBSTD1 (version 2)... | ecosystem: Environmental > Terrestrial > Soil >...
CTACCACGAGCGCTTTATATTGACCTTGGTAGAACCGTCCACGGGTATAAAACCCGCTGATGTAAAACACCACCATGGAAATGATCGTCAGAATCCAAAAGCTATGGACAAACTGTCCGATGTAATCGAGGAGCACGTTATGCGGTGACAGACTTCCTTCTACCCAGATGACGATGAAGTACCGCGCCAGCATGGCGAATGCCAGCGAGACGTTGACCATAATCATGTCGGCGGCGAGACGGACGCCGGTATCGACATATGAACGGACCCTATCGGTGGTAACCATATTTCTTCTCCTTTTTCAGCGCACAACTGTCATTCGAGAGCGATATGGTCATCCCATGGATGACTCGCCCAAACTTAGGCTTCAAAGAATCTTAATGAAGATATTAGAGCAGTCGTCTGTCGCGGGTTCCTCGCCAAACTATGGAATAGCAGTAGGGATGGCCGCGGCGACTGCGAAGGATCTCTAGGGAATCGACGAGTCTCTCGAATAAGAGACGGCCGTCGGTTTCCCATGGGGGATCAGCTTGAGAAATGTCTTGAAAATAAGCGCCAGATCCAGACTAAGACAGGACCGTCGAACGTACTCCTCAGCCAATCGGAGCTTATCAGGCAGAATATGCCGGACATATTCCTCTTCAGGATTGGCTGCCCACGACAAGATCTCGGCCTCATGGCGATATTTAAGCGATGCCAGATCCGTCATCCCCGGTCGAAGAGATAGGACCGTCGCATACTGCGTCTTAAACATCTGCACGTATTCTTGTACTTCTGGCCGAGGACCGACCAAACTCATGTCGCCCTTCAGCACGTTAATCAACTGAGGTAATTCATCCAATTTGGTATCGCGAAGAATAGCTCCCAATTTGGTGATACGCGGATCCTGAGTGGTGGTGACGGTACCCCCTCGTCGTGGTGCGTCACGCACCATGGTTCGCAGCTTGTAAATCAAAAAAGGGCGGAAGTTCTTGCCGATGCGTTCCTGCCGAAAAAATACCGGCCCCGATGAATCCATCTTGATCAGCACGGCGACAACCACAAAAAGTGGAGCCAGTAAGAGTAGACCGAACAGAGCTCCGATGATGTCTAGTCCTCGCTTCATGATGTCCCCATGTGATTGATAAACGTGGTAAACCTATTGGCCTGCGCTAAATTCGATCTCTATCGATGCGTGTATCGCATTATCCGATGGCAGAGATAGGGAAGTTTGGAAACGAGCGCTGGGGAACGTTGTCTAAGAGCGTCTTATATACGGAGATCGTTTCCTTCCCCACTCGCTGAATTGAGAACTCTTTCTCGGCGATCTGGCGGCCCCGCAGCCCCATCTGTTGGCGTAACGATGGATTCTGCACCAGTACGTCGATGGCTCTGGCCAAAGCTTCCGGATCTCTTACCGGAACGAGAAACCCATTATCCCCATCAGTGACGACTTCTTGGCAACCGGGAATAGAGGTGGCCACCACCGCTCTTGTACACGCGCCTGACTCAAGCAGTATCTGGGGTAGACCCTCGCCATAACTCGGCAGCACGACTACATGAGCGCTTTGCAGCACGTGCTGCATGTCGTTCCTGTGGCCCCACCATTCGATCACGCCGTCATCACTCCAAGCAGCAATCTGCGCATCGGTCAAGCTAGCCGGATTATCGGTGTCTGTCCGCCCCACCAGTACAAATCGCGCGTTCGTACCCCGTCGCTTAAGGATTCGCGCAGCTTCAACAAACTCCCCAACTCCCTTGTGCCGAAGCATCCGCCCTGCGAATAGAATAATTGGGGGACCCTTTCCCTCGGGAGCAGGAGAGAAGGCCGCTAGATCCACGCCGGCGCTTCGAATCATCACGACCTGCTTATCGCAAAGGATCTGTTCACGAAGCAGAGCATCGCGATCCCCACGGTTCAGAAAGATCGTCCGCGAATTTGGAAGTGCCAAGACATATCGCAGCGCTTGTTTAACGCCTGCGCGGAGGACCTGGGCTTTCCATCCCGTTTCGGTGAACACATATCCTAAACCCGCAAACGTATTTACTACTGAAGGCACTCCCGCTAACCGCGCCGCATAAGAGCCATAGAGAATCGGTTTTATGGCTATGTGGTGGACAATGTCCGGCCGAATGAGTCTGTACAGCTTAATGAGTTTTGCGACGCCCACCACTTCTCGCGCTGGGTTTGTACTGCCACGCAAGAATGGAATCTGAAGGAGGTGAAAGCCCTCCTCTTCGATTTGCTTCCCATGATCTTTCACGCGGGTGGCAACGAATACCTCCATCCCGGCATCCCGAGCCGCACGGGCAATGCCGGCCCAAGTGAGACAAAACCACCAGTCTTCAGTGACTACAAAAAGTATCCTTGGTTGTTTACCCGGTCTCTGCACGTTGAATATGCTTTGTAACTCAAACATGGCTTCCTTCTCACCACGGCTTCTTTACATGAAGAAATTGATATATCTCAGGCCAGCAGGGATTCCACGCGCTCGCAGATCATATCGATCTCTTCCTGCGGCATATGGCAGTACAACGGCAAGGCCAAGCCCGCACGACTGGCCTGTTGTGTTTGCGAAAGACGATCACTCAGTCTCATCGGAAACTTTTTAAAGATCGCCTGCTCGTGAAGCGGTGGATAAAAATATCGCTTCGTTTGTATCCCGGCCTGTTTGAGTGACTCGTACACGTCGTCTCGGCCGGCCTTCGCCTTATCGGTAATGAACAGGACAAAGTAGTTCCCGCTTGTGGTTCGATCCGTCGGATACTCCTGCACCCAACAACCCGGCAAGGAACCGAGGCGCTCGCGATACAGAGCGATGCGATCCATCCGGGCCTTGACTAATTCGTGAACGGAACGGAGCGAGAGCAATCCCACCGCCGCGTGCAATTCGCTCATGCGGGCCGACAATCCCAGATAGAGCATTTCCTCGCCCTTGACCGGATCCTTCCCATAATCCCGCATCGCCCGAATGCGCCCCGCGAGCGCGGCATCATTGGTTGTGAAGAGACCGCCTTCAATCGCCGTGACGACCTTGCTCGGGCTGAGTGAGAACACTTCACAGGCTCCCCACGCTCCCAGCGGTTGTCCACGATAGGTCGCTCCCAATCCTTGCGCACTATCGAAATAGACCGGGACGCCGGCACGTCGGCCGACTTCCAGCAAGGCATCAATATCGGGGGGCAAACCGTACACAGCCACAGCGCAAATCGCTGACGTTCGTGGCGACAGATTTCTTTCGACATCTTCCGGGTCTAACGAGCAGGTGCCGGGCAAACACTCGCAAAACACCGGCACGAGACCATTCCAGAGGAGCGCTTGCGCCGTGGCCGCAAAGGTAAAGGAGGGAACGATGACCTCGCTACCGGGGGGCAGATCCAGTGCGCGTGGAATCATCATGAGTCCCGCCGTACAGCAGGACAAGGCGACGGCGTGTTGCGCACCGGTTTGTCGGCAGGCTTCCTCCTCCAGCCGCTTCACGACCGGTCCGACCGTGACCATACCGACATCCCAACCGGAACGGATTTCGTTGATCACCTGCGAGAGATCAGGAAGCGAGGGACGAATAATAGGTATGTTGTCCATGCTATCTCCTATAATGTTCTGCTCGTTATTGAGCGTGTTGTTACCAAGAATAGGCGTGTCCTCAATACGGATCTAACGCCTCGTTGCGTTCCCGCGATCCATGTCAACGGGAAATCATTTCACCGGGCCGTGAATACTCCGGTATGTACGCGTGTCCCATCCAGCTGGTCTCTTGCCGTTTCGGTCCGGAGAGCAGATGGAGGTGGAAGTCGGCGTATAGCACGGCAATCTGATATTTGGAGCATAGCCCGATCACCGGCCCAAGACGCTCCGCCCCGATTTTCTTCGAAGACACAATGACCGCTGAGACCTTCCACTCGTCCAGCAAGTGCGCCAATTCTCGACTCGACCCGAGCACCCGGAGCCCATTGATCGTCAGCCCCATCCGACAGGGATCATCCTCAATAAAACCGACCGGACACAGTTTGAGCGAGCGATTCACGAGTAACTCTTTCTGAATCCATTCGCCTCTTCGGCCGGCTCCATAGATAAGAACACGCTCTCCCTCTTTCACAAGCTCGGGTTTATGCCGAGGATGGACCAAAATTCTATACGCGCTCCGGCCGCCCAAAAAGATGATTAGAAGAAGTAAGGCATCGATTCCAAAGAAGCCCCTGACATTCGTTGGCGGTTCATAGACCACCGACAGCGCATGGGACAGAAGGACAGCGGTGGCAACGGCCGCACTCAAATGAAGCAGGTCGGCAATGTCCATCACGCGAAAGAGGCTTCGATACAATCCACCCGCGAAAAACACACTCATCTGAATGAGCAGCACACAAGGGAAGGCGATAAGATGCCATTGCATCACAACCGGTGCCGCCAGGCCATCATATTTCAATACAAACGCAGACCAATACGCGGTGGTGACCAGCATCACGTCCATCATAATAAGAAGTGACAACCGGGTGAATACAATGTGTTCGGTCCACCGTAGCAGCGAGCCGATCTTCCACAATGCCACCTCTTCGTAATTGAGTTTTCGAATGCCGATGTACGTCGCAACGCCTACGGCGAGGAGAATGCCTCCCGCATTGCGGTATTCAGCGACTACGGCAAGGAGAGCCAGGCACGAGAGACCGCCTGCGAAAGCATAGAGCATGAGGACGGCGGAGCGATGGGGAAAACCCATGGCCAGCAATCGATGATGAACATGGTCGCGATCGGGTTTGAAAATGTGCTTGGCCAGCACCATCCGTTCTTTGAGCGTCGTATGCGTCACTCGGCTGCCTTTGAGACACCGGAAGGCACGACGGGCGATGGACAGCAGCGTATCGGCGATCGGCAACCCGAAGACGAGAAGAGGGATGATGGCTGAGAGCACAGAAGTTCCCTTCTGTAGGCCCGTGATGGTGGTCACGGCAAACACATAGCCAATCACTTGGCTGCCCGAATCTCCCAGAAAAATTGACGCGGGATAAAAGTTATAGAAGAGAAACCCTGCAAGGGCCCCGGAGAGAATCAGCAACAGCAGGCCTTCCGACTGGCCTCCTCCAAGAAAGAAGATCGTCGCGCTGGTGAGGGCGGCGATCAACCCAAGTCCGGTCGCGAGTCCATCCAACCCATCGATCAGGTTAAAGGCATTGGTCAGGCCGATAATCCATAAGAACGTCAGAGGAACGGCAAAGATTCCAAAATTGAAGGCGTGGCCACTTAAGGCAAACACTGAGTCCACACGAACGCCAAACCAAATCGCCGTGCCCGCAGCAATAGCCTGGAATAGAAACTTCAACCATGCGGGCAGCGGTCGCAGGTCATCCCAGAATCCTGTAACAAACACAATGGCGCTTCCAAGTAACAGGGGCGTCCATCCGTCGATGCCGAGAGCTGATCCTTGCAACAACCCTAGCCAAAGAGCAGCGAGAGTCGTAAGACCTACGGCAAGCACGACGCTGACACCGCCTAGGCGGGGGATGGCTATTTTGTGAACTTTTCGTCCATCCGGCTTATCAACGGCGCCGACTCGTACGGCGACGCCCCGGACAAGCCGCGTCAGCACCAGCGAGGCGCCGCAGGCCATCAGCATGAGTAGGAGGTGATTCAGCATTCGAACTTTCCTTCGATCTATTCACGACATGCCCGATACACCGCGTCCGTGCTGTGGCTACTATGGGCGGCCTGCGCACGTGCTCTGTATCAGGATTCTAAATGAGAAATAGGATGGCTTTGAGAGACTACCTAAGTGAGACTGAAAACACGGGCGCAAGATCGGAGAGTGCAGAAGAGCACGCGACGGATTTGCCGTCTTCCTTACATGACACCGTTACTGTTTTCGTGCTCTAACCAGGATTGGAACATGAGGATGTCCCATAAATAGTACTGGCAGTCCTGTCTGCCGGAGAGGTGTTCCGCCCACATTGTGCGGATCGGATTGGGATCGAAGATCGCCTGATCTTTCAGATGCTTTTCGTCTAACAGGGTGTCGGCCCACTCTCGAAGCGGCCCTCGAAGCCAAACATCGATAGGAACGCCAAATCCCATTTTGGGACGTTCGACCAACGCCTTCGGAACGTATCGATGTAGGAGTTGCCGTAACAACCATTTGCCCTGACCATTACGCACTTTCATAGAAAGAGGAATTTGCCACGCGAACTCAACGAGCCGGTGATCGAGAAAAGGTACACGCGCTTCCAGGCTGACGCCCATGCTCGCTCGGTCCACCTTGACCAAAATATCATCGGGCAAATAACTCATCGTGTCTAGATACATCATGCGTTGTAAGAAATGTGGCAGGTTTGCCCACTGACTATGATCCGTCAAGACGGTTTTGGGTTCAGAAGCTCCATATACTAACGACGCTGGTCGTTTCCAATGAGAAACGAGACCCAAATAGAGGGCATCCGGACTTTCCGTCATTAACAACTCAGCAAGCCGGTCAAGCTTATCTCCGGGGTTTTTCGTCTTCAATCTGCCTGGGAGAAAAGGATGCAAACCTCGAAACATTGCCTGCCAGAGGGCGGGTGATATCTTCTTCAAACCTTGAGCGCCTAAGCGCCTGAGTCCAATTGATATCGGGCTTATCTTGCCCCAAATATTTGTGCCCAAAAAGTAGCGGTCGTAACCGCCGAATAGCTCATCCCCTCCATCCCCTGAGAGGCTCACGGTGACATGCCTCCGAGCCAGTTGAGAAATGAGGAACGTGGGAATTTGAGAAGAGTCGGCAAACGGCTCATCGTATAGGGCCGCTAACCGTGGAATGACCGCCATGGCTTCTTCGGGTCGGACGTAGAGCTCGGTGTGTTCGGTTCCCAAATGTCGAGCGACGGCTTTGGCGCTTTCAGCTTCGTTATATCGAGCTTCATGGAAACCAATTGTAAACGTCTGTACCCGCTTTTCGCATTGCGCTTGCATGAGTGCGACGACGGTGGAAGAATCGAGTCCGCCTGACAGAAACGCCCCGAGCGGGACATCGGCGTGCATCCGTAGTTTGACTGCATCGCCAAGTAACTCACCCAGGCGGTCTGCGGCATCCTGACTAGATCCAGAAAAGGGTTCGGCCACTCCCCTTTCGGCGGCAGCACGCGCCGACCAATAGCAGTCTGTAGAAAACGATCCAATACTATCTGCCGGATCGATGGTTACAACCACTCCAGGCTGTACCTTGTAGACGTTCCGATAGATCGAATAGGGAGCAGGGATATAACAATGACGCAGATAGAGGGTCAGCGCATCACGATTCAGCTCACCTTTAAAACTACGATGCGCTCGTAATGCCTTTAGTTCCGAGCCGAAAAGAAAAGTCTTCCCCATCCATCCATAATAGAGAGGCTTTTCCCCAAGACGGTCTCGAACTAAGTAAAGCTTCCTTTCTTCGCGGTCCCATAAGGCAAAGGCAAACATTCCATTGAAACGTTTCACCGACGGAAGGAGTCCCCATTGAGCGAGGCAGGCTAGCATCACCTCGGTATCAGAGTGGCCACGAAACCGATGTCCAAGGGTTTCAAGCTCACCGCGGAGTGCCCTAAAGTTATAGATCTCGCCGTTAAAACTGATGACATATCGGCCGCAGACGGATCGCATCGGCTGATGGCCTTCGGGTGAGAGATCGACAATCGATAAGCGACGATGCCCTAGGGCAATCCCAGCTTCAGGATCCGCCCAGGCTCCACTATCGTCCGGTCCACGGTGGTGAAGAGTATTCACCATCTTCAAAACAGTAGTATGCAGCTCCGCGTTATCGAAACGATGGGATAAATCGAGGACTCCGCTAATTCCACACATTACTTAGTCCCTCCAATGAAGGCCGGGCCGAACAAAACAAGAGATGAATCACGTTATGTCAGTTGATAATAGTCCCGATACCAATCCACAAACCGTTGCACCCCGACCTCGATAGAGGTATCCGGCTTAAATCCCACATCACGAATCAAATCATCCACATCAGCATATGTAGCGGGCACGTCGCCAGGTTGCATGGGCAACAAGTTCTTGTGAGCCGTTTTCCCCAGAGCTTTTTCAAGGAGTTCGATGAGATAGGAAAGCTCTACAGGCTGATGATTCCCAATGTTATAGATACGATACGGAGCTGAAGATGTCCCTGGGTCCGGATCCTGGCCCGACCAATCGGCATTGGGAGATGCCCGGTGATCATGCACGCGCAGAACTCCTTCGACGATATCGTCGATGTAGGTGAAGTCGCGACGCATATTTCCAAAGTTGAAGACATCGATCGGTTTGTTATTCACGATGGCTTCAGTGAAGATGAAGAGGGCCATGTCTGGCCTGCCCCATGGTCCATAGACCGTAAAGAATCTCAATCCACTGCAAGGAATCCCAAATAAATGCGCATACGAATGCGCCATCAGTTCGTTGGCCTTCTTTGAGGCGGCATAGAGTGAGACCGGATGATCGACGTTGTCATGGACTGAAAACGGCATCCGCTTGTTTCCACCGTACACGGAACTGGAGGATGCGAACACCAGATGTTGAACTTTTGCATGCCGGCAGTTTTCTAAAATGTTAAGAAACCCCGTGATATTAGCGTCGACATAGGCCTGCGGATTGACCAAGGAATAACGAACGCCGGCTTGGGCTGCGAGATGCACTACGGATTGGATGGGATAGGAGGCAAACGCCGAAGAGAGCGCGGCACGGTCGGCCAGGTCCGCTTTTAGAAAGGTAAAGTTTTTTTGTGAAGTCAGCCGGGCTAACCGCGCCTCCTTCAACCTGACGTCATAATAGGTGTTCATGTTGTCGAGCCCGAGCACTTCCTCTCCTCGCTCAAGCAATCGTTGCGACACATGAGAACCGATAAACCCCGCTGCACCAGTTACGAGAATCACTGTTCGACCTCCAAACGGAATATTATTTGAGCTAGTTACGGTTGACCCGACTTCTCTTTTAATTCACAATTGTCTGCCCACTCAAACGTGTTTTTAATTTGCCGGCATAGGAGTTCCTTGGGACTTCCTCGTGCCTCTTACAACGGTCTGCCTCGCGCCAATTCCTCGTAGAGGCTTTCATACTGCACCACAATATTTGGCAAATCATAATGCTGCCTGACGCGATTGCGCGCTGCTAAACCCAATTTCTTCCGACCGTCAAGGCCCAGTTCAATTAACTCCAGCAAAGCAGCAGACAGTGCGTTCACATTTCTAGGCGGTACCACCCGTCCGGTTTCACCGACAATCAGCGCGCAATCGCCGACGTCCGTAACTACACACGGAACAGCACATGCCATTGCCTCTCCGATTACATTGGGAAAGCCTTCTCCAAAAGATGATGAAGAAGCCATGATATCGAGGGCGGAGATCAAACGGGACATATCATTACGCCGGCCTAGCAGTGCGCATTGTTTTTTGATACCAGCTTTCTCAATCCACCCCCTTAATTGATCGTTTTCCCAAGTGATATCGTCCCCGCAGAGAAGAAAATAGACATCGGGCCGCGAGCGATGAATCAATGAGGCAGCACATACGAAATTATGGTGGTCCTTTTGCGGATCAAAGCGGCCCGCCAATCCGATAAGTACAGCGTCAGCCGGTATCTGCAGTTCTTCGCGAACAGACCGTCGTGCAACTGGATCGACCTTAAAAGCGCTAAGATCGAAGCCGTTAGGGATAACGACCATCTTTTTGGAGACATAGCCAAGCTCTGCATGCACTTGCCTAGAAGCTTCTGAGCAGCACACAATTTGTGTGGGCAGCCACCGAGACGCTTGCGCACACATTTTCATTGTGTAGATGGTAAGTCGCCGGCTACCATGAGTACTCAAATTGCTATGACGAATTCCCCAAGCCACGGGAATATTACCAACCAGCTTGGCGGCCAAGCCGCCCATGAGGTCGGCATGGTACATCCATGTCTGTACCACATCAGGGTTGGCCTGCCGGATCCATTTAGCAAGTCGCAGTAAGTTCACGGGATTGGGAATGCCGCGACGCATTCCGAGGGAACGCAGAGGCACACCCAGCTCTTGGATCTTCCCGCTAAAGGGACCAAGATCGATCATCGAAATGACCTCAGACTTAAACCTGGTTTTGTCCATACGGGAGAGAAGCTTGTACAGCATCATCTCGGCTCCGCCGTATTCTAGTCCAGTAATAACCCAAAGAATGGAAATGACCCTCTTCGGCTTGCCGATGACTTTTGAACCACCGCGGTCGGGCCGAGCTACCTCAGCAGCGCTTGACGTTTCATTTTTTAGGGTTGCCGGTAAGACCATTGATGCCTCTCTTTGAACACTCGATATTAGTTGTCGAATTTGGTCTGATAGAAACGATGCGATAAAGTTGCGTCAAATTCCGCCCTCGTTCAACAATTTTGTTCGAGGTCTGGGAACTTTTATAATGGGAATGAGCGGTCTATAGTAGGGTTATTCACAGTCAAGTCATAATCTTGTAATCAACATCGGCATTCAAAATGTATTGGCATTCTGATTGCGTGGCCCACCTGCTAGCCTTAAAGCAACTATCGCGAAGAACAACCAGCGAAAAGGGGGGGCCTGTGAAAATACATTCAGCCGTTGGCTCAAAGCCTTTCATTCTCCCGATACTCACCACCATAGCGCTTTTTACGCTCAGTCAGGTGGAACTGAGGGTGGTATCGTCAGGTCATTCGTTTCAGATCGTCTCTACTGCGTTTGCGCAAGAGTCCGTACAAGGTCCAATCAGGGTGTCCAAGGCGTACCACGAAATAGGGTATGCGTACGTCGCTTCGGGAAAGTTTGGGACCGATCCGGACACGTCGCAAGCACCGACAAAAAGCAAACTGAGAGTCTTTGAAAACGGCGTAGAACTAAAGCCGGCTCATTCATGGCATGCTGACATTCGTAGTCTGGGGTTGGGAAGATTCAGCCACTGGAGAGGAAGCGACGGCTCGCTCAACCTGTACTTTTCGGCCTCGGATAATACCGATCCGAGAACCAACGGAAGAATGTATACCTATCGAATTGACGCTGACACGACCTCGTCCTCGCCCACGACTACACCCACTACGACTGCACCTCCGCCTACCACGACTACATCTGCACCCACTACGACGACGCCTGTGCCAACAACGACGACGCCTGCACCCACAACGACGACGCCTGTGCCAACAACGACACCAGCGCCCACCTCAAGCAGTGGGCGTATCTTCTATGTCTCGACAAATGGCTCTGATTCTAATCCTGGAACTCTAATAGCGCCCTGGCGCACCATCAGCACCGCCGCTCTAAAATTGGCCGAGGGTGATACTGCTGTCGTATTGGATGGGACTTACGAAGAGCCGGAGATTCGGTTCGCCAATTCCGGGTCACCTGGGAAACCCATCACGATCAAAGCCCAAAATAAGTGGAAAGCTATTCTTAGCTCTACCTCTGGCTGCAACCCTGCGCTTAGCCTCTCCAAGAGCTACATCACGATCGAAGATTTACGCATTTCAGTGTCCCCTCGTAATCCCACTTGCGGTGCCGTTTCCTCGGCCAATGCGGCAATTCGCGCATGGGAAACCAATACCCCCACCGTCGGAAATCCCAGCACGGGGACCGTCGGCTTTGTCGGCCGGGGCCTCTACGTCGATGCGGGTCGGGACGTGGGCATTAAGGTGAATCAGGACTTCTCACTGGTGGAGAATTGTGAAATTCACAATTCACTGGAAACCTTCAATAACGTCGGGACGATCTTGCGCAACAACCTCCTGTATGGGTCGGATTCCTGGGGCAGCACGATCACGACGAAAGGGGGAACCCGGAATGTCCAGGTATACAATAACGTCATTCATCTGACGAATCCCTCCTGGAACGAAGGATTGGTGCTGGGCGGCTATTCCGGGACGCAATGGGACTTTGAGCCCTCCGTCGCGGTCGAATGCTATAACTGCGCGGCCTGGAATAATGTAGTCATTAACGACACCCCGACGCCCCGCAGCGTCTTCCTGATGGTGGGTTGTAAGGACTGTGTCATGACCAATAACGTGGGCGTCAATGGAAGACTCGAAGTCCGTGGAGGTGGCGGAGCCACGACAACCGCGGTCAACCCGACCTGGAAGAATAACATCATCAACTGCAATGGCGGGCCTGCTCTCTCCAACTGGAACGCAGTGAGCGGGACCGTGGCGTTGGATTACAATCACTTCTTCAACTGCTCAGGCACGCCCTCACAACCGCACGCCGTTGTTGGGGACCCCAAGTTCGTCAACCCTTCATCAGACTGGCATCTGCAAACTGGCAGCCCTGCCATGGGCTCAGGGGCCGAAGTAACAGTACCTGGATACAACGCTCAAAACATCGACGTGTCGCGGAACAAGGACGGTAATATCCGCAGCACTCCATGGAATCTGGGCATTTATTAGGATTTAGGTTGATCTACGGTCCACGGGTAGGATCTATGTTCAAGGGCGGCAGGTAAATACACCTGCCGCCCTTCTTCAACATTCATCCGCTTTACAACTTACAACCCAGGAGACGAGAAGACGGCCGTTTAGGCTCCAACTAAAACCTCTCCTGGCCCCCTTACAGCCGCTTCGGTGGTCGTCATGTTGGACTGATGCTCTACACTCGTCCCAGCCATTGCAGCCATCAACGTGAAGAGAATAAGGCTATGGCTTGCCGTCAGGATATTATGACTGAAGATGCTCAACACTAGAATGGCACACCCAAAGATGATGGCTATCTGTTTCGTCCTGCCGAGTGCACCCCATGTCGCTGCAAATACAAGTACTGGTACTATCAGCACACCAATGAGACCATGATCTATCATGAGCGCTAGATACTGGTTATGCGTTCCCGTGTACGATTCATAAGATGTGCCAGTGCCCTTCCCAAAGAATGGACGTTCCGAAATTTCATTCCATGCTCGCTGCGCCAGATACTTTCGTTCCCAGCTCGAGTAATCGGATACGCCAACAGGGTTACTAAGCCAATCCAGCCGTTCCAGCACGTCACCATTGACTACACCTGTTTGCTCCAAACTGTTCACAAACTGATCCCACCTCGGTAATACCACCATCGTTGCGAGCAACAATCCAACGGCCCCCAGTAGAAGAAGATCCTTCAGTCGGATCTCACGGGTAAATATAAGGCTGGCGGCGGCGACTAGCCACATCCCGATTGCTGCGCGCGAGAGTGTCACCAGAATGCCAATTCCGATCACTAGAATGAATGGACCACGATACCTGGGCGCCAAGACAGTGGTGCAGAGAATCATTCCCAGAACCAGAGCTTCTCCCGCGATATTGGGATTTATATAGAGACCCGCCGAGCGGCCCATGACATTACTAAAAGCCATGGGTACGAATAATTCATACACATTGAGTGCTACTGCAAACAGGACGGCAGCGACTAATGTTTTCCGGGCCAGTTTGATTGCGCTCGATTCTTGGAAGATCATTAGGAATATGAGTAGCTGCGTAATCGCTAGAAAACGATATCGCACCTCTTGCCAAGCCGTGTCAGACTGCGACGATAGGAAAAACCAAAGCAACGTGAGCCCTGCATAGCCAAGGCACCAGATCGTGGTCGGCGACTTGAGCGCATTCCAAGCGGTCTTCTGGACAACCAGCAAAGGCAATGCTAACAAATAAAATGCAATCAACCAGTGTTTCGGCGCTATCCATCCACTCGGCTCGAATACGAATATGGGTACTTCGGTATAGAAAATAGCAACGGCAGCTACGATCAGGCCTTTGTGGTAGTAGCTTAATGGCATCGAGGTGCGATTTCCATTCTGACTTAGACGAGACATTCCATTCCTACTACCGAAACAACATCAGATAAGGAAAATGTTCTATTTGAGTATTGCTCTGGGCGCCTTAGCAGGCCATCAGCACTTCGAGCAAAACCAATGATCGCTGAGCGATAGTATCGGATTGAGATCACGCTTTTGCGTGATTAGGAGTTACGCTTCGACGAGTCCTTAGTTCCGGTGGCGACACAGGCGTCGCCACCAGATTTGCTGTGTCACCTGATTATTGCACCGTGATGCTGGCACTCGTCGAGATTAGCGTGCGGGTATCGTTGGTAAATAATCGCGCTTCATACGTTCCAGGTGCTGTGGTTGACGGAATCGTATAGGAAGTTGAGGAGACATAATGCTCAACGACACTCGGGCTGTTCGAGGATTGGCCTACTGCGAAAATCCCGATCCAATCTTTCGGATTACCCGATGGGTTCACAACCGTGATTGTGATGGTTGCTCCTCGTGCCACAGTGATCGGCCCAGAGCCCCCGTTAAGCCTGAGAGACGGCGCTGCAGTCGTCTGCGTGGTAGCAGAGACGGTATTAGAATATCCTGAGTCGCCACTGCTGTTTGTTGATCGCACCCGATAGGTGTAGTTCGTTCCAGCTGTGAGGCCAGTGTTCGAATAGGTCGTGATGTTGGTACCTACCGTCGCGATTTGAGCAAAGCTACCAGTGCCTGTACTGCGCTCAATCTTGAAACCACTCTCGTTGTTCGACTGATCGACCCAGTTCAGATTGATCTGGGTACTAGAGGCTACCGTCGCGACCAGGCCGCTTGGCGCCGCAGGAATGGCGGGCGGGGCGCCTCCAGTGCCCACCGTGATCGTAGCGCTCGTCGCTAACAGCGTGTGCGTATCATTGGCAAAGAGTCGGGCCTCATATGTGCCGGCCGGAGTCGACGCCGGAATTGTATACGCTGTGCTCGCGACATAATGTTCCACTACGCTCTGGGTGAGCGATGACTGACCGACCATATAAATCCCAATCCAATCCTTAGGATTGCCTGTAGGATTCACGACTGTGATCGTGACGGTCGCTCCTGGGGCCACGGTGATCGGCGCAGAGCCCCCGTTGAGCGTGAGAGACTGCGTTTGGGTGGTGGCGGTGGTGGTATTGGAGTATGCCGAATCACCGCTGCTGTTCGTTGCGCGCACCCGATAGGTGTAGTTCGTTCCAGCTGTGAGGCCAGTGTTCGAATACGTCGTGATGTTGGTACCTACCGTCGCGATTTGAGCAAAGCTACCGGTGCCTGTACTGCGCTCAATCTTGAAACCGCTCTCGTTGTTCGACTGGTCGACCCAGCTCAGATTGACCTGTGTACTAGAGACTACCGTCGCGACCAGGCCGCTTGGCGCCGCAGGGATTCCTGGAGGAGGCGGCGGCGGCGGTGGCGGCGGGGGTGGAGGAGGAGGGGGCGGCGGTGGAGGGGGCGGAGGCGGCGGGAGGGTTCCGGCCGTACCGATTTGAATAATCTTAGCGACCGAGGGGACGTCTTGTCCATTTAGAATGAACAACATATAGTGCCCCGGTGGGGCCATATTGGGATTGGAGGGGGCGGTGACGTTTAGTCCGCCCGTAGCTTGCGTAAAGTCTACCGGAAGGTACCGCTGGTTCTGGTCGAACGCATGGGTGGTAGCTCCCAGGCGGATCAACCTGACATTCTGAATACTGGTCGCATCCGGCGTTCCGACAAAGACAGTCGCGCCGTAGGCAGCGCTGGTCGGAGCCGAGGATATCGTCGGTCTGGCCCCTCTAAAAAGATATGGAGGAGAATAGATCTCGGTCTGATAGGTATAGTTTCCCCCCGAGCTGAGCACCCGCCCGTCGGGGAGAAGAAGCGCACTCGAATGGTAAAACCGACCGACTGTCTGGCTCGCCATCGTCGTCCAGGTGTGGGTAAAGATGTTCCACATCTCGGAGGGGTAAACCGGCTTGGTTGTATCATTGAATCCGTCGCCGCTAGTTCCGCCGACGGCGAGGACGTTGGAGTCCGGCAACAAGACCAAATTGAACTGTCTTCGAGGGTAGGCCATCGGGTTTGTAGTCTGCCATGTCGGATTAGGGTCGCTCAGATCGATGATTTCTGCTGTATTAGTTGGCGGCTGGCTTCCCCCCGCGATAAGGATGCGCCACGGGCCTCCATACATGACCGATGACCCGTAGTCACGTTGATATCCTGGAAAGTTGTATCGACCGGCATTGGTCCATGCTCCTGTCCCCGAGATATCAAGCCAACGAGAGTCTTGGTTCGGCCCGGCCATAAAGATATTTCCAAAGGGCGTCCAGTACATCCACGAATAGTTATAGTTTTTGAATAGGGCATTCGTGAGGTTGCGCCAGGTCCCTGACGAAGGTTGCCAGACCTGCGGCAATGGATTTTCCAGTTGGACGCTATCAATCATGCCCGTTGTAACCACGACTTCGCCCGTTCCAGTGGTCGTAGTGGTGGGATACCAACGCGCGTCATTCATGTCCGGCAGACGCGTCCAGGTATTGGTCGCAGGATTGTATATGCTCGCATTCGGCAATCCGTTGTAGGGTGTGAGTAGATTTCCGCCTGGGACGAAAAGTTTCCCGTCTGCCATAAATGAATGGCCGGCGCAAAAGAGATCATAGTTGGCCTTCGCAAGACTAGTCAGCGTGTTGGTGACTGGATCCCATAGCCTCGCATCATCTCCGTTTATATAATCTCCTGGCCAAAACATGACTTTTCCACTCGGCAATAAGACGACGTGGACCGATGCAATGTCCCAAACGGGCCCTAAGTCCCACCGACCAACTTGAGCGGGAGTCTGCGCAAACGCTGTCTCACCGAAGGCACTGATGCTGAGGGTGACGGCAAGCAACACAGCAAAGACTCTTGATTGAATCATGACCATCGTCCCTTGTTAGGATAAGGAATGTTTGATAATGAAGAATTACAGACGATTGGAGCTTACAGTTACTGCCCGTTCGGCGTCAGGTGGAAGACACGGCTGGACCCCTCATGAAATCCGTGGGCATTCCGCTCGTCTCCGCCCAAAGCTGCAATCTCTCCACGTGCATTAATACCGACCGCCTCCAACAGCGTGACGCCAGCGGGAAGAGACACGCTTGCATGAAGGTCTTGCACTGCGCCTGCCGGATTCCAAAGCACCGCCCGCGCTCCAAGCGCACTTCCCGAACTGCCCACGATCTCATTCTTGTCATTAAGAGCTAAGGCGCGTGTGATACTACCACCCGGGAGCGACGGAAGGCTTTGCATCCCATTCTGGGATGTCCATATAAAGGCGCGCGTACCGGCCGGTCCCCTTGAGTATCCAACGACAGTACCCCGAGCATTCACAGCATAGGCCTCACTCGACAGATCTCCGGGCAGTGTCCCAAGATTTTGGATGCCACCCCGGGTCCACAAGACGGCCCGCGGACCATTCGCACTTCCCGATGTTCCAACGATAAGTCCATTGTCGCTGATTCCACGAGCTTTGCTAAAAGACCCTCCTGGCAACGTACCTAGATTTTGCATTCCGTTTTGGGATGTCCAGAGAAAGGCTCGGGGACCATTCGCGCCACTTGAATACCCTACGACATCTCCTGAATTATTAATGCCGAACCCTTCACTGCCCGTGTCCCCTGGTAATGTACCGAGATCACGCAAGCGATCGTTTTTTAGCCATAGCACCGCATGTACGGTGCTGATGCGACACGTTCCTGAAGGTGGTGCGTTGGGAATATTGGGACGACACTGTCGAGAACCGAAGTCAACACTAGCCGATCCAACCACCAGCCCCGTGTCATTGATGCCGTTCGCGGTGATACCCGCGCCGCTACTGTCTGCCCCGGTGGCAACCGCAGCAGTCGATGCAACCGCTGAGGCCGTCGCATTGACGGCTGTACCTCCGCTACTGACAGGCCCAATAGCGACAGATATCTGGCCCCGTGCGGCCAAATTAGAACGGGCAGTCGTAAAGCCCGACCGGACGGGAACCTCGCCTGCCAGATTGGGGCCCACCGCTTTCACGGCGTCTGCAACATTGAGATCCTCTACAATGTACGACTGGGCTGCCAAGAGTGTCGCTGCATTCAGCAGAAGCGGACCTAGAAAAAACGGAATTACGAAGTGACGGCCTGTCATGATGCCTCCGTCTCCTAGAAAGTAGTTGACCTAGGGCACAATAAGTGCCCATTAAGCCTTTATTACCTAAACCAGTATGTGTCCAGTGCGGAAACCGAGATTCTCTCGACTCACTCATCGAAAATCCGGTGTCGGGTGTCTTTGCGAGGCACAGCCGCCCGGCTTGCCATTCGTCGGATGCGTCACCAAGTCACTCAGTGTGCGCTCCGTATTGGTAATCAGCTTACTCACTGATAAGCGGTCGATTATTGCGTTTCGGATTTGAGCTGGACCGTACGTGGTCTGGTGCAGCAACCTTTGAACGGCGTTTTTGAGGGCGACCGGATCTTTGGAAGGCACCACCTCACCCGTATCTCCTACAACCCATGCCGAATCGCCAACGTCTGTGACAACGCAAGGGACGCCACAGGCCATCGCTTCGCCTATCACATTGGAGAGTCCTTCGCTGTCGGAACTGCTGACGAGAACATCAAGGGCATTGTAGACAGCTGTCATGTCTTGACGGGCCGTGTTCCAGATCAGAGACTCTTTCAATCCCAGCTCATCAGCTAATGCCTGAAGCGTTCGGCGATATTCTGCAGGACCATCCCCAACGCACACGAATCGTATATCCTTCCTTTCTTGTGCCAGTGCGGCTGCCGATTTCAGAAAGTTGGGATGATCTTTCACCGGGTTGAGCCGTCCCACCACTCCTATAACATGGTCCTGTTCATTTATGCCCCATTCGTGCCGCAACCGGACACGCGCCTCTCGATCCGGATGAAATGTTTCCGTGTCCACTCCATTCGGAATGACCACCATTTTTTTCCTCGGGAATCCCTGCGACACGTAGTCATCACAGCCGACTTGTGAGTTTGCAATGATGGCATCGGGGAATCGTGACAGCCAGCAGTTCAACTTAATACTGAGCCGCTCCAGCCAGGTCTCCTTTGGAAGGTCCCGGGCTGATGATCGAATCCCCCAGACAATTTTTACCTTACCGAATAAGGGCTTCAGGACGATCGTGAGGAGGTTGGGATCCCAGAGAAATCCATATATGACATCAGGCCGCTCGCCCCGCACGGCCGCGATCAGTCGCAAAGCAAAGCCGAAGACATCCCAACGACCGCGCTTCTTCAAGGAGCGAACTCTCACTTGAGTGTTGGCTAACTCCTTCTCAAGCGGGCCGCCAGCGTAGAACATCGCAATCACGACATCATGTCCACGTTCGCAGAGACCTTTGGAAAGAACAGTGAGTTGCCGCTCTGCTCCGCCATAAGTAAGCGCACGAATGAGAAAGACTATTTTCACTGCGATTCCCTGAATACGGACGTTACAGTGCGTTGATGATAACGTAATTCTTGCATGGGATGTAGCTGGAATATCAAGCGCCTGGCAGCGCCATTCGAATAATTTGCGGTACCTCAAGACTCCAAACTGGGGTCGCGCGCAGAATTCCATCCGACTCGAGCCTGCGTCTTCATAAACTCGACCCGCTGTTCTGCCCCGTGAGGGGAACGGCGCACATTCCTGTCTTCGGCATCCGGCATGTCTCAGCTACCAGATTATCCCACATGCCCATTACGGTATCGACACCGAATTGATCTATAACGCCAATTGCGGAGGATCCAAGACGCCTGCGTTCGGCCTGATTGGTCATCAACCGGTCCATAGCCGATGCCATAGCATGGATATCGTTGACCGGCACCACCACCCCATTCACACCGTCGTGAATGATCTCCCGGACACTGCTGGTACAATCCGTCGCAATGACAGCTAGGCCACAGGCCATGGCTTCCAACATTGCGTTGGAAGAACCTTCATAGTAAGAGGACATAACAAATAGGTCCATATTCTGAAGAGTTGAATTGGGCTCCCTAACCCATCCAGGCAAATGAACGCGATCCTTGAGTCCCAACTGTTCGATAAGCGCCTCGAGTGATCTGCGTTCTTGACCTTCGCCAAGAATGAGCAATGACCATTGAGAATGCTTAGGAGCACATATCGCAAATGCCCGTAGCAGCAGATCATACCCTTTTATGCGTGTAAGGCGTCCCATCGCTGCAATGCTCTTATTTGCGCCTACCGATTCCATGGTCCGCGGAGATAACATCGAAGGCTTCTCTACAGGATTCGGGATCACGCGCACAGCGGTGTCTTTCATCAAACGAGTAGCCCACGCTCGGAGACCCTCTGATTGCATTACCACGGCAGCCGCCCGCCGATATAGTACATGCCTGAGCGCGCTCCAAACACCACCAACAGCATGCATAGCCGGGTCGGTCCGTTCCGAGATGATTACGGGGATGCGCAATCCCAAAGTGGCGAGTAGCGTTAGGACGTTGATCATTTCCATGAAGCTGATTACAACATCAGGGCGGGATGCGCGTATGTGACCTCGCAAACGTCTGAGTCTTTTTGCGTTATGCCGAATGGCTTCAATAAGACTGCTTGAGCTGACCTCAAGGTTCATTGCAACGCGTGTCACTTTGGGAGACAAGACATACCAATCCTTCTCTTCTGATCCGATGGTGATCAGAGTCACATCCTGACCCCGAGTTGCCCAATAGTTCGCCATGGTCGACAGGACCCGTTCCGCCCCGCCGGTGCCTAGATTTGATATAACGAGCGTTATACGCATGGCATCTGATCAAGACACGTTAGATGACACTGCCAACCGGGTGCCAGCATCTTCCGCGGCACCTTTTAATAAGCGTAAGGACACAAACATCAGGTAGGCACAGGACACGAGATACATTAGGCTAATTGAAAGCGCAATACCGGCAACCTCCAGCCATTTCATTAAAAGGTAGCTACAAATAACGTTGACCAGAAGATTTATGCCTGCCCCCCACATCAAGGCCCGGTTAGCCTTCAGAGCTGAGATTAGCCGGACGTATAACATGCCCAATACAAATACGGGCACCTGTAATAAATATACTGCCTGAACCCAGGCAACAAGTTTTGTATCCGCTTCCACGAAAGCCCCGCGCTGGAAAAGGAGGCGCACCAATGGTTCTGAGAAATAGACTAGCCCGAGCGTAAGAGGCAATGTAATAAGGATAAGGAGGCGGGTATAGGTAAAGAGTGTATGCCGGACATTCTCCCAATCGCCAGTGGCGACCATTCGCGAGAAATGAGGCAAAACCGCCGTACTGACGGCTACCGACCCAATACCTAAAATTAGCAATGTGATTTTGCTGCCATACGCTAACACGGAAACGCTGCCGGAGCCCAACATCGCCGCCATGGATTGCGCCACTAAGCTTGTGCTGCCCATCAAAAAAGACCCCGCCACGATAGGAGAATATTGACTCCACACTTGCCGCACGGCCGGAGTGACACCATGCCATTGTGGGAACACGGAAATCCCTAGTCTCCCAAGCCACCATCCAACTAGTGCGGCCTCAAGCACCGACCCAATAACCGTTCCCACCGCGAGGGAATAGATCCCCCATATCTTAGTCAAGCCGACCATCATAATTACCGTAACGACCGCGGTAATAACTGGACCGATAGCTGCTAATGCAAAGCGCTCCTCGGCGTTGAGTATGGCGCTCCATGTAGTGGCCACCCCGCTGAATAAGAGAGATGGAATGAGGACGTAATAAAGCGATTTGGTCAAGAGCATTTTGTTAACGTCAAACCCCGCGGCTAGGAGCGGAAGTAGGTAGGGGGCAAGGGCAACTAAGAAAACCGAAACGACCACGAGTAAGGCGAGGCTTGAAGCCATGATACTGGAAGATAGGCGTTGCGCCGCTTCCCTGCCCTCTCGCTCTCTAGTTTCAATATAGGTTGGAATAAGCGCCGCATTTAAGGATCCATAAATTAAAGTAATGGCGAAACCTGGGAGCACGAAAGCAACGAGGAATGCATCTAGAGCATCACTCGTACCAAATTGATAGGCAACGAGGAGTTCTTTTACCGCCGCAGCCAGCTTAACTAGAATAGTAAGGCCGCCGACGGTAACCATCGCAGCAAAGATCCGCGTGTTGGCTGAGCGTACACGCCATGCGTTCCACCATCGCTGTCCACCTTGAAAGGTCGTGATCATATTGCCTGAAAACTGGATTGTGAAGTTCCAACGATAAGCATGAGATGTCTAAAGCCAATGATCGGAGGGTTTCTTTGTGGTGATGCCGAAGTGTTCCCCGGCTGTCGCCGAGCCTTGCTCACGCTAAACCGGAAAATTGCCGTCGATGTTGCTGTGCGCATCATTGGTCCTCATGGTGGAGAGCGCCACTCCGTTCTTCGAGCCTGCATACGCAAAATAATAAGGAACCGCCGAGACTCGGGCCTTTTGCAGTACGATCCCCAGGATCTTCCCGCCGGCGGCCGTGAGGCTTTGAATCGCCAACCGGCAACTTTCGCGAGTGGTCTGACCTGCGCTCACGACCACCAATACGCCATCAACTTTGGTAGCCAAAATTACAGGATCGGTAACGGGGAGTACCGGCGGAGCGTCTAGAATAATGTGAAATCCTTCCTGTTGACAACGCTTGAGAAGAATACTCATGTACTTTGAGTGGAGCAATTCCGATGGATTGGATGGGCAACAGCCGCTGGGAATGACCGAAAGATTGGGGATTTCGGTTTGATGCATCACGGAACGCAGGTCCGCTCGCCCTTCTAGATAATCGACTAGTCCCTCGGGCTCACCATTTCCCGTTTGGATTTCAAAAATGGGATGAACTTGGTCTTTCCGAAGGTCGGCATCGATGAGGATGACTCGCATATCCTCCAATTGAGCCATTGCTGTCGCAAGATTGACGGCAAGGGTGGTTTTCCCTTCATTCACCCCAGGACTGGTAATAAGCACACTGGACGGCAGTTGGCCTGGATTGGACAGGAGCAAACTTGTCCGAATGGTGCGAAAACTTTCAGCGGCCGGACCCAAGGGGTTCGTGGAAGGCAAGAGTTGCCCGTTCGAAGCATCGGTCTTTGATAGAAGCGGGACCATGCCAAGCAACGACACACTGGGCAGATATCGTTCAACGTCGTCGGGTCCCTTTAGACTGCGATCACGAGCCTCCAGAACAAAGGCCAGCCCAGTTCCTGATATCAGTCCGACGAGGAGGCCCAACATGGTATTTAACTTCTTCTTCGGTTTGACCGGCAGCGAGCTTGCTACTGCTGGATCAGCAAGGTAGACGTTGCTAGGTTTTATCCCGGAAGAGAGATCCGCTTCCTTCGTGACTTTCAGAAAAATATCGTAGAGGTGTTGGTTGCTTTCAGCTTCTCGTTCTAAAATCCCTTCTTCGATTTCATACTGCTCGACCTTGACCTTTTCCTGTCGATGACGCTTTACGGCCTCACGGATGGCGTGTTCCCTGGCCAGTGCGCCGTCGTACTCGCGCTTGACCGAGTCATAAATCTTTTGAACTTCCTGTTGTATCCGTTCGCGAAGGTCGTGTAGCTCCGCTTGCGTTCGAGCCATTTTGGGATGGAGCGGGCCGTATTTGTCCGAGAGTTCCGCCAGTTGTCCTGAAACGTGGATCTCCTGGGCGCGAAGCGTTTGAATCAGCGACGAACTCAAGACTTCGGTCGCAGCATCTAAATTGGACCAATTGATGGCCCCATTGTCTGATCTCTTGCGAAGAACCATTTCAATCTGCTCGTAACGTGTTTGCGCCCTCGCTTTGTCAATTTCCGCTTTGAAGAGTTCTGAATTCAATTCTGTGATCTTGTGTGCGGCCACGGCTTCCTGTTGATGCCCTCCAAGAAGCTCGTGCTTCGAGCGAAACACGTAGAGCGCTTGTTGCGAAGCTTCGACTTTCTTACGCGCATCCTCAAGTTGTCCGGTAAACCACCGGGCGGCTTTTTCTTTGGAACTTGAGCTTAACTCCTGAGCACCCTCAATGTAGACAGTTGCCAGTGTGTTAGCGGCTCGTGCAGCAAATTGAGGATCCTTAGAATTTACAGTAATATAAGCCAGCCTGGCTCCTCGTATAGGCATGATTTCGATCTGCTGACTGAATTTCCTCAGGAGAATATCCTCCTTCTCTTCCTCAGAAATCTTGGATGTCCCTTCCTTTGGCTCCAAGAATTCAACGATGGAGGTAGGCAACAGGGAATATACAATTGTCTTGACTTGGGAAGGCTGTGGTCGATACTCGGGTTGATTCTGGAGATCGAGCAGATGCGCAGTTCGCTGAAGCACTTGGCGGCTTTTCATCAATTCAAAATGAGTCTGGAAATACTCAGGACTAATATCCTGTTGGATGGACTTATCTCTGTCCAGAGCGCCGGGTCCCTCGCGCTCAATAACGACCGTGGCTTTCCCTTGATAGACCGGCGTCAGCGAATAGGACCAGATCGCTGCGACAACGGCTGACCCTACAGCGAAACCGGCAACAAGCCAGAAGCGGCGCCGTAAGATATTGACGTACTCTTCGAGAGGATTCGCTGGCCCGTCTCCAGAGAATGACTGAAATTGAACAAGGTCCGTCTTGTGGTTCATAGTTGCTCCGCCCTCATTGCTGATTGGTTGTCGGCACTATTTATCTACTAGTTGATGCAACAGATTCACCGTGCGTCACATCGTAGTCACAATGTTCTCATCATCTGCATACCGATCCAGCTACAGCGATCGTCTATATGGAAGAAATGACAACATTCTTCTCTAACAGTAAAGGATGAGCTGCCATGGGTGACGAATCAGGAGTGGAAGGATCAGGCAACGGGCATGGAAATCGGCATGACGTCTTCGGCATTGATTTCGATCGATGCAGCTTGCCGTATTATGTGTACCGCTACAACCAGTCGGCAACGATTGGCTTTTCGGAGTAGATGACCGCGCAAGCCTAAAAAGGGACCATGAATGACCTCGACCATGGCGCCCTCTTGTAAATATGGATGGGACTCATAGCGATGAGAGCTTTCAACAAGAGCTTTGATGATCTCGATATCTCGTGGGGAAACGGGCTCAGGACATTGGGCTTGCCCTACGATCTCGATAACGCCGGGAGCTTGCAGAACAGGCATTCGATCGGCTAAGGCAAACTTCGCGAAACAGTAACCAGGAAACAGCGGCAGTTGAATGGTTTTCTTTCGATCTTTCCACTGACTGATGGAGATGCAGAGCGGTAGCAGCGGCTCGATGCCGCGACCGGCCAATTGATCGCGAACGACCTTCTCATGGCGTGAACGGGTGCGGATGGCATACCAACTCTGCCCCAACGTCTTCGCCGTCATGTGTTCCTCATCGTCCTCTTGTCTGGACGCTGCTCGACTGTCGGCATTGCTATATCTCACTGCGTGGGCCATGATCCAAACCCCAATTTCTTCTTGTAGAGCTGAGTGGCTCTAACCCCGTGGACTAGACTACCCGATCGTCAGCGAAAAGAAGTGTATATAGCTCCGCCATCTCGCTTACACTTCCGCACCTGAATGCTTTAGAGAGCAGCGCGTTACGATTCAGGGGCGACGTTAATGTAAACTGTGAAGGAAACGAGGGACACGTAGAATTTACTGAAAATGTTGAGCGTATTTAGGAAGTGCATGTGTAGGACAAAAATACCAACTGGAGGTCAAAATCTGTCCAAAAGTACGCCTCTCGGATTCAACACAATCAATGCCTTCCACTAATCATTTCATAAAAATAGTATTTTTGCGTAATCCATAACGGATAGATGACTGCATCTAAGATGATTCTCGTGCTGATATTTTTAGAGGAAGTGGTTAGCTATACATAGTGCGCCTATCTATGGAGGTATTTTACCCTATTATGCGTAATACACAAAAGAAGTATTGGATTAAGCCTTAGACTGATTCAAGTATTTATTTGTAAGATGATTTGGTGTGATTATTCTGTAAACCTGGGGATTACGAAATCGTCCCCTCCCACCATATTGAAGTTGGTTCATGGAAGCTCCTGGCGTTCTTTCTCTATTTCACGAGTGCAGCAATGCGGTCGACCACATGGCGCGAAAATGGAAGAGAGCACGTGAAGGCTGGTGAAACAGCATTGAGCACATGCATGGATCGGTCATCGCC
>Ga0111538_10002501_pt1 | contig 25807 bp, 34 predicted proteins | sample SoiMethybrSBSTD1_FD_79669 | JGI IMG/M metagenome (GOLD analysis project Ga0111538, IMG submission 79669) | Bulk soil microbial communities from a Populus tree surrounding site in Tennessee, USA - Soil MetaG P. TD hybrid SBSTD1 (version 2)... | ecosystem: Environmental > Terrestrial > Soil >...
GCATTCATCACATTTGCGAATCACTTGAATGTCAATAGACTTCAGTACTTGGCTGATCGTGCTCAGGATAATTCACTGAAGGCACATCAGGGTAGTGTTCGTAAGCAGGGTCTATTAGGTGGATTTAATCCAAGTGAATTCCGATTCGGTATCGGGAAGCTCATGCCTGATATTGATATTGGACTTCACGATAGTATTGACTTCTCTACTGCTACTAAAGGTGAGAGAAAGGCATGGGCTAACTTTGCTGATAGCCTTGATCCATACAATAACAAGGCACTCGGTAAAGAACTAGCTGATGCTGTGAATACAATGACTGGACACGCGCCGCTCAAGACTCACGTTCTACCCTTTAGAGGAGCAGAATTGAATCTTGAGAATCATGCGCGTCTATTGGGTCGATTGTTCTTCGCACCTGGACTGATGGCAAGTAGAGTCAGGATGATGAATCCATCTACTTACATTATGGCTAGTCCCACGGCACGTAAGCAATATGTGGGAGGACTATTTGGTGCGGCGGCTGGTTATACTGCATCTGCTTTACTGCTCAAGAATGGAGCAGAAGCATTAGGCTATGATGCAGATATTAACATGGACCCAACTAGTGCAGACTTCATGAAGATCCGTGTAGGTAACTATCGTATGGACCCAAGTGGCGGTATTGCACCTTACTTGGTTCTATACTCTCGATTGATTAGTGGATACTACACATCATCGGCTACTGGTAGGACTTCTGAACTTGGTCAGGGATTTCAGGCTACTACAGCAGAGACCTTGAAGGATAGATTCCTCACAAACAAGCAGGAACCTATTGCCAAGTTCGTATCCGATATGATGGCTGCATCAGAACATCAGCCAGTATTCATGAAGGATCGAATGTTGCAGATGATGATACCTATGGTTGCCCAGGATATTTGGGAAGTATCGAAGGAAGATCCAGGGCTAATTCCATTGAGTGTAGGTACCTTCTTCGGACATGGTGGTCAGGTGTATCAGCAGGGTGTGGCTGGAACTAGATTCACTGACCCGAAGAATGAGAAGGTCTATGCTGGTGGTGGTCTACGTGGATTGATTTATGGTGCTGACTTCCAGAATCAGAAATCAGGCCCAGGTCCGCGTCAAATGAGTCCGCGTAAACTAGGTCCACGTAACTTAGGACCAAGAAAGCCTACACCACGTCAGTAGGTTTAGGTGTATGTCTGTGGTGCTGAATCTTGCAATAGACACAGTAGTCACATGTTGCTACGATCATGGCACCACAGACATGACACTTCCACGGAGTTAGACTGAAGAACCAATTGACCCACGCGCAATGTTTACTCTGGTCTCCACTTACATGCTCATAAGTGGGAGTATCAGTGTAAAAGAAGTCATTGTGCGTGGGTCTTGGTATTAGCATTATCTTCCCTTCCCCGAGAAGAACTTCTTGTATTCCTTCACAACCAAATCAGGCATCTCGTAGACTATCTGATTCCCGATACTCTGCGTCTTGATCATTCCTGCCTGATCGAATGACAGCATAATCTCATCGAGTTCATTGGCTTCCTTGTAATGGAATGCCATTCGCTTGAGTAGCATCATTCGACTTATCTGATGTGAGTCTCTCTGATAGAGTTCCTGAATGATCAGGTTCTTGAGACTCTTGGCTTCAGATAGACCCTTCTTACCGTGGGTCATTTCCCTTACATTACCTACCAGCTTTTCACAATAGTCAATCGCTAGTTGCATTGAATCCTCGTCTATGTACAACTCTGGACTTCTTGCTAGGCTTAACAACATCGCCACCTTCAATACAGAATCCCCAAATCTGTTGAGTGTACCTGTATCATCCCGAAGTTCTTGAGTCAGGATATTCTCGGTAAACTCTTGATACCACTTCTGATACAGTAATCCCGCTGGAGAGAAGTAATTAACCTCTCCTGTCACATGTTCTACGAAGGGGATATTACATGCATCAGTTACTTCTGATGTAGCCAGTGGTTGGAATGGACCCTCCAACTTAGCTACCTCTTTCATATACTCGACTAACGCTGGATAGTTTGGGGGATTACGTAGAGGGACTAGTAGACTGTTGGCTCGGTTTCGTTTGTTTTCTGATATGATGAATGTGCGTGCAAAGTACCCACCGTGGATGTCCTTCTTACCGAAGAAATCCGATGAGTGCGCTTCATTAGTTGCAGTCAACATACTGATAGTTGGGTCCTTCAAGTTGAATTGCTCCATCTTGAGTAGTGATCTCCACTCTCCAATATTGTACTGACGGTCATACAAATCTGTAAGGATGTCCGTCGCTACCTTGTCTTCTACGATTGATGAGGTAAGTTCAGACGAACAGATAAACGCACATGACTTACCATTACCTACTACCTTTCCCCCCGGTCCTGTCTGTGCTGTGCCTAGTTCCTTCAAGATTCCTTGGATTGATGAACGGCCAGATATTATTCGGGTTCCTCCAACCCCCTTCACTAATTGTTTCGCCATGCTGATAGGCGGACCCTTCTTCAGTCCACTCTCTGCATGAAACATCACATAGATGTTCGGATAGAGATTGTAGATCTGACGGTGCAGCCATACGTTATCCTTTACTACAGCTGACAATGCAGCAAGGCCGCCCCACAGCCAGAAGTTTGTGGGAGATTCTAATTCGCCGTGCTGACTTAGTAGAGTATCGAGCCATGTCACCTTGTTCCTCTAAAATGGAATGTCTTTGTCTACTACTCGCTTTGATTCTAGCTTAGCATAGTAATCTTCCCTAGCCTCCTCATCATTTACTGTGAATTGTTCCGTGATGGAAAGTGGTCGAATCCGAACAGGCTCAGGAAGAACCACCTCAACCGTTTTCTTAAACTTGTGTAAGTCACAGTAGTTCTCTCCTATCTCTACATCAGATGGAATCCTTAGTAACCTTCTTTTCAGGGAACAGGCAGCGAAACTGATGGGTCGTTCCATTTCCCTTTGGGCGATGGGGATGAAATCATCGAGGTATTCTCGTCTGATGGCGAACAAGAGAGCGTCATGCGCCTCAAGAATAATTCGCGCGTATGGTCGTTCTCGCTTAATCCGTATCCCAGCTGCTTTGGTATTGTCAGTGACTGCTCGCTGGGGCATGTAAGAAAATGCCTCTCGGAATAAGTCGTCTCCCCATCGTTCGTAGAATATTCGAACACCACCTCTATCAGCATCAATCCCCCAAGGTAATGGAGCTACTAGTTGACGAGTTTCTTTTAGAGCTTCAACTACTTCTGCATGGAACACGCGCTGAATCTTCGGTTGCTTGGCGTGGAATATCTTTAATGCTCTCTCGGCTTGTCCTTCGTCGATCGTAATCGGGATCTTATACTTTCGTGCTTGAGTGTTGAGTTCAGTACTCGCGCGTCGCTTTCCGGCTCCAAGATGTCCTGCATGACGGAGAGTCTTCCCAGCAAATCTAATTGGGCTTTCATATCCGAGCACTTTTTTAGAGTAATCAGATTCAGTACCACCGAAAAACCAAGTAGCAGTAAGAGCATGATAATCATGTTCGTCAATGTCCCTCAATGCTTGGTCATCTGTGGCTAAATTGAATACTACTCTAGCTTCTGCCTGTGAGCTGTCTATATTGACGAACACTTCCCCTTCACCGGGAATATACATACCTCTGACGTCCGAACCAATATCACCATGCTTGGTGAATACTTGGAACGCAGCGCCCATAGGTTTCATGTCTGCTTTTTTGCCCTTACCTACTGTGTCAACTAGAGGGCGTGTGGGGGGATCTTGTAATCCTGTCGAGGTACGACCTGTTTCCAAACACATGAATGTAGTAGTCTTCATGCGCCCGTCGAAATCAGGTATTGCCATCAGATAGGTTGAGATAGTCTTCTTGACTTTGCGTCTCTCTAGACACTTCTCAATCCATGAACGCATTCCAGGGTCCTTCACTCCATGCTTGAGATTAAGCAGGGCTGTGAGTTCTTCCTCACCCGTACCTTGACGACGAGGTAACTTCCAAACATCGAAAAGCAGAGAGTATACCTGTGTCGGGGAGTTGGGATTAATGTCCTCACCTGCCAACTGATACATCTCAAAACCAAGTCGTTCATCCCATTCCACGTACTTTGCAATGAGTTCAGCTCGCTTAACTTCGTCGACATAGAATCCATTAGTTTCTATCTCCGCATAGAAGTCAGGCAAGGTCATGATGAAGTTGCGATAGAACTTATCTACCCCCAACTCCACCAAATCTGGTTCCATTGCTTCATCTATTTCAAGAGTAACACAAGCATCTCTGGCGCAGCCGATAAGAAGATCGCGGTACGACCCCTCATACATACCGTCGTCTTTGTAGAATGGTTCCCTTGTATAGATAGATGTAAGGAATGCGAGTCCTTTCGGCAGTTCAGGATTGATGGCGAATGCTTTGAGCATAGTATCCGAGTGTATCCGTCGTATGGTGAATCCAAGACGCCGAATTTTGTCGCGATCATAATTGAAGTTTTGTCCGACAATATCTTTCTCCCATAGAACCTTAGATACCATGAGCCACATAGTAGCTAGGTCAGCAGTTGGAATGGTTGATATTCCGTCACTATTCCACAGAGGAACAGTCATTCCATGTGATTTAGTGAACGCGAGTCCGATACATATGGGTAAGCAATGACCACCTGCTTCGATATCGACTGACAGTTTAGGGTGATTCTTGTATCTTTCGAGGAAGGAGTACAATTCTCCTGAGTTTTGGGCGACCTGAAGGACTCTGTTTGGAAGGTCCAATAAAGGACTGGCTGATTCTTCATATGATCTCTTTGCATCAAAGATCATTACCTGACGATTCCAATAGCCCTTGATTTCGCCACCGCCAGAGTGATGTAGCAGATGCGCGGGATGATAGGTAGGTACAAACTTGTGGCCCATCCCCCGCATGATAGAGCCGCGGAATTTACTGATTGGATTTCGCCCACTGAGCGCCCATAATGCAGTCCCACCGAGAGCAAGAATACAGTTTGGTCTGACATCATTAATCTCCGTCTGTAGTTCGGCTAGTTGTTGGTCCATATCAATGCCATGATTCTTGGCTCTAATATGGAATGGTACTTTCTTCCCCTTCTTTCCTGATAGGTCTGGGGGAACCTCATATTTACACACATTAGTGACCCAAGCTCCACTCCTAGATAAGCCCGCATCCTTCAATATTCGGTCCAGTTCTCTACCTGACGGACCAACAAACGGTCTACCTGCTGCCGTCTCCTCATATGATGGGGCTTCACCAAGTATCATCCACTTGGCTCCAACTGGACCCATTCCTGGTACATACTTCTTTTCTCTATCTGCCATCACGAGGTCCGTTCTCTTTTGCTGATTTACTCCTTGCTATTAGTCTTCTACGCATGTCCTGAACAGTTCTAATCCACTCACCTTCTTCCACATGTCTTGCCTTCAGTTGTTCAAGGTAGACATCTAACTCCTTGACACTCCACTCTTTAATCAGATTGGTCGCCACGTCTTTGTGGAAGCTCATTTCTTCTCCTAATAGTGGGTATAATCGTACTCACCCATATCTCTGAGTTGACCTTTCATACGTTCAAACCGATCAAGCTCACGTTCAACATTATGCTTACATTCACTGACGTAGGTATCAGGATTCTTGATCTTTTCCAGTACTTTGAGTAGGAGTTGAAATTCTTTCTTGGTCATGGGGCACCTCAAAGACTTTAGAACAGACTAGACAGAAGTACTTGTTATTCGACATCAACTCCAACATTGACTGATCCTGATTCCGGCAGTTCGGGCATATCGGTTCCATCTGGTACTCCAGTTGGCTTATCAATCACACGCACATGCAATGCACGATAACCCTTCGAGGGAACTTGAAGTGGAGTGAATTCCACGTACATACCCGTATGGAGTTCGGTGAATGTGAGAGTGTCCTGACGCAAAGCAGTCCAGTGAAAGAATATCCTAGTGAACTGGATATCCCTGGATGAAATGAATCCCCATCCAGCCTTACTTACCCTAATGATTCGGCCTACCGCCTTCTGTTCAGTGTTTTCCATCTCTTTTCCTATTCGTACATTAAAAGCGGGGATACGCGCGTGTCATCCACCATTTATGCGGAAGTATTGCACGTATCCCCTATCATCACACAAGAGACTTAGCTGACGAAAGGGAGTCGAACGTCAGGATGCTCTCATGTAATGACTATAGTTCTTCGTCGGGGTCATCCTCGTCTTCATCTTCCTCATCTTCGTCATCGTCTTCATAATCTTCTTCCTCGTCCACATCCTCATCTTCTTCTTCTTCAAGAATAGGAGTAACAGGAAGCTCGTCGTCCTTGATGATGTCAGTGTCGCCGGCCAGCGTGTAATTGATCACTTGATTCTCCGTAGATAGATGGGCCTTACTGGGGCCATTTAGTGAGGGTTCCGTCATTTTACGTGCTTACCGCAACCCACAAGCATTCGCACAACCTATATCATCTATGGGAGAGATGATACAGGAGTAATTCAACTACTGACCTACATACCCACGTTGAAGGTTGATGAACTGCTCGATAGCTGGATTGTCTTCAATCAGCTTGAGCATTGCATCAAGACGCTTCACCTCCTGCGCGTGCATATCCTTCTCACGTTGAATCTGCACGCGGATGGGCTGTGGACCCTTCTCCACATTCACCATTCCACGAGGATCATCGTAGGTGTTAGCACCGAGTGAACCTCCTAGGAAGTCCATGACTATTCAGCCGAACGCAGGGGACGGTACTTGTGAGGAACACGATTCACCATGCGTCCCTGCCATTCACCGTTCTCCACGAACACTTCAACCTGCTTACCAGCCGCATTCGCAAGGTCAAAGCGAGCACCAGCCTTGACATCCACACCGAATGCCTGAAGGAAACCCACCGCAAAGCCAATAGCCTTGCTGTTGAAGTTCCAGTCGAGCGGAACATTAGCGAAGTCCGTGGAACCGTTGTCCGCGTTGGCAACGATAGTACCTTCCACTGGATAGTTGGTGCTACCACCATCCTTGGAAGGTGCCTCGCCCACCGCATTGATCTGAACCACATACCACGCCGGCTCCACGACCTTACCGCGGAGAAGATCACGCTCGCCGAATTGAATGATAGGCATTGTTCTGTCCTCTACTGCTTGAACGAACTACTGGTTGTTGGTGTTGTTGTTTTTGGAGTTGTGAACTTGTCGATAGCTGGTCTAATCCAGGTAGCATAGAGAGGCTTGTTACCCACTACAATCTCCCTATCCAATCCTAAACCAGTACGCGCAAAGTCATCTCCAGTATGCTCTGTCAGTATGCTATAGTCACCCCCTTGACCTTCGACAAATCCCTGCTTGATGTTGAAGTGGTATACTTCATTCATGTAAGCCGGGAACTTTGCGGCGGTATTCTTAGAAGCCGTCACAATCTGACGACTGATATGTGTAGTCTTCTTAGTGGTGTCACGGTATTCTGCCTTCACCACATGCGCAATCATGATCACATTGATCTTGTGATAGTCTACAAGATCCTTCGCACCGGCTAACAATTCATTCAATGCGGAGGACTCAGCGTTATAGTCCTCAATCTCATTGACTGCAATGCCAGCGATTAGCTTACCTGCTGCGGCACCTGACTGACGTGAGACTCCATACTTCAACTTCATGGTCTGACGTAGTGTCATGTCTGCCATGCTGGTAATACTGTCAAAGACTACAGTCTTATATGGACAGTTCACTCTCAACTGTTCCAGCTTTGCGCGTGGCTTGGCCCAATCTTCATAGTCATCAAACGTGATGGACTTAGGATCAATATCCCACTTCCTCATGGGCAGGATGATTCCATTCATCTTCCTATCCCACGAGAACCAGTATTGAGGGCCAGGAAATGATAAGGCTTGAGTTGACTTACGTGTTCCGGGTTCCCCCTTGAACATATAAGTCATTGCCTCGAAGTTAATGTCACTCATGTTGGGCATTACTGGACTTCCTTATTGAACGGAAGCATGAGTTGAGTTGGCTCATTATCTCCCGACAATGTGTAGCCGATTGTCTCGAACTCCTCGACAACTGGCATCACAAAGATGTTAGTGAATGCATCATCATGCCCATCATCTAGTACGATGTCCAGTTCCATGTCACAGTGCGCATGTAGATAGGTAATCAGCTCCTTGACTTTCATTCCTCCTCCTTATTCTGTGGGTCCCACACAGGAGCAGTGATGTAATTGAGTCGGAGTACATCCTCCCTCATGTTACGATCCGATTCGCACACCTGCTTGTATGCGCATGGACCATACATATTGTCGCAGTGCGTGTAATTCGGAGGCCAGTAACCCGACTCCTGATACTGGATGTACTTGTATGCATAGTATGGAATAGTCTCTCCTTGCCATTCCATTAGCATGTCTGCACTATAACTGATTACTTCCCTAGTCAACCTCTCGCCTATCTTGAGAGATGACTGGAGTCCAATCTTGTTCACAATCACGTTTCTGGATTTGAGCAGAATACAATGACCCATGAACTGGTTTGATAGAGTAGACTTAGCTCTCCTTTGCTTGAATGTCTTGTGGTCCATTGACACGATACCGATTTGATTCGTGTCAACCACTAGATCGAACTTCGCTTTCCACAAGACACGGACTTCATCATCTTCATAGATGACTTCACCCTTCACATGTTCACATGAGAGTGGGATGAATGAATCGTTCTCGTAGAACTTGAAGTACTGTTCACATGTGTCGAGTGCGAACCGCCAGCCTACAGTGAATCCCTCACTGTTCTCTGGTGTGTTCTCCAGTCCAGGATACTCGTCTACTTCGTGCTTACATGTCGGGACTAGTACACACATGTCATTGCAGACATGCTCTACCTCATTGTCCGGCTCCATGAACTGATGAGTAGGAACAAATCCCTTACAATGAGGGCAACCAGAAATAAAAAGTTGCCCAGCCGTGAGCGCGTGTCCGATGCTGGTATTTCGAGGAAATCCATTGATCATACTCCGGTAATAGACTTCCAGAACCTTGTGAATCAGTGAGCCAATCTCCAGTGAATTGGACTTACCTCGACTAGACACAAGTTGGTGATTGAATCGAATATCATGGTATCGCGCACATGACATGAGAGAACTCAACATCGTGGCATCCATGATAATGTTCTTCTTTGGTACAAGGACTTCCATTTAATTTGCTCCCATCATGTACACCATGTACAACAGTATGCACACGACAGTGAATATCCACATTGGACTGACCTCATTTCGGGACATTTACTTCACCCGCCTGATTCGAGGCTTCGACTCGTACTGATACAAGTCAATACCGAAAGTGAATGCGAGTGCATTCCTGATGACGAGAGAACGAGTGATGTCGTAACGCGCACACTCCTTCTCAATAGCTCTCTCGATGGCATGGTCTGCTCCTGTGTAATAGGAGCGACGCCCACCCTCTTGACGTGGCATCTTCTGTGGCATTAGTTCTTCTCCTCAGTTTGAAGGGCTTCATCTGATTCATCGAGAAAGAATTGAATTGCTTCCTTCTCCTCATCTTCGATCCACTTGTTGCCGCAACGACAATCTGCATCACGGCCAAGTAGAACTTCTAGTATGTAAACTGCTTCCTTTCGAGTCATTAGTTCTTCTCCAGTATGTCAAGAACTTCATCAATTTCCTTCTGGGTGGGGAACTTGATCTTACCATCCTCCCACTCGAAGCACATTTGATCCAACATATCAGTCACGATGACACGCTTCGTTGTACCCATGCGCGCACCTACTGATGTAGTGTAGTGCTGTGTAGCTGACACAGCTTCCTTTGCTGTGACTGCTTTCCTGACGTACTCATAAGAGCCGTCAACGAAGAACTGCACTACATTGAATTTGTCTTCCATTACTTCTTCTCCATTGGAGTCATCAGTCCGCGTCCAATCAACGCTTCCTCAAGTAACATCTTCACTACTTCATCTTGAGTCTTTTTCTCCTCACCCATGATGTAACGGACGAGAATCCAAATGACTTCATCTCTAGTTACAGGCATTTTAACTTCCTCAGTTCGTTGCCATTGTGGGTGATTGTCACAACTAGGATGATGTCCTTCTGCGCGTGTACGCTGACAATCATCACAACATCCGCGACTATCAAAACCATCAGTTGATTTACTCATTAGTTGTCTCCAGTCAGGTTGTAGGTCCGAATCAGTCCACTACAATTAAGTAATGGACTGAATCTGAACTACAACAAGCCGAGCTTCTTCAGTTCCTCACCAGCCAACTTGCCCAACTCATTCCTGTCGTCAATGCTGAGAGCCTTCATCTCCTGCATCTCCACCTTACGCCCACCCAACTCGAAGAACTTCTTGATGAGCGTCACGTTGCTGATGATTGGAGTCGTCTGTTCAGTCATTTCTTCCTCTTGCCTGTAGTTAGGTTCGTCCTCATACGCCCACTCCGCATCCCACACCATTAGTCTACTACTCCTCTATAGTTAAGTTTAGTTGCCTCCTGCCATGCTTCGTGTGTTCGATTCTCTCGGAATAGAAACAAGACTATCAAGAGAACCAATACACCGAAGAACAGACTAGTGATTTTCACCAAGAACCTCGTGTAGTTCAAAGGCCAATCTTGAAAGAATACCCATGAGTCGCTCCCTGAACTCATCGGGTACTTCCATTTCAAGAGTCTTTGAAGTGTCACGAAAGACTTGAATGATGGTCGTGAGGACTAGTACATCCTCTGGCTCCAGTTCAAGCATCACAGTGTATCTGCTCTTAGCGATCATCTGATTCGTCTTCCTCTTTAGTTGGCTGACCTGAAAATACGTAGGCGAGTGCGATTGCACACACCACATATAAGACGATCAGCTTCAAGTAGTATTCAATCATTTTGTACAGAACGGATGTCCTTCGGGTGATTCGAGTGGTGGGGAGTGCTTTATTAGCCACTCCCCTACCCTTCTCTAGTTCTCGTCTGCCAAGTGAAGCTCGTAACTCACATCACCTGAATGAAGTACATCAGCTACATCAGTGAAGCCCCCAGTATGACCATACTGAATGACACTATCTCCAATATAGTCATGAATTACATCTTGCAGCTCGTTGGCAATCTTGAGTGTCAGGTCAGGATTGTCGTTGTTACGGATGTAGACGCGGAACTGAATGTAGTCTTTCATTAGTATCTGTCCTCAGGATAGTCACCATACTCATCGAAGTGACGCGCGCGTCGTGTCTGACACTTGACGCAGATACTGCTCCTACTACCCTTCGGCAGCTCGCGCCCGCATCCACCCACGCAACGATACACTTCCCTTCCCGACTTCGTGATACGCGGGCAATCACCTGATTCATGTCCGCAGCAAGGATAATCTTCACATGCCATGTCTGTTCTCCAGTTAGAGTTAGATGAGCAGTTTAATGTCATGCTCAGGACGTGGGCCTTATGCGGCTACACCTTCATCACCACCACCACCGCGATTCTTCTTTGCCTTATGCGCGCGAACGATAGATGCAGCCAACTCTTTCATGATTGCATCCTCACTCCACTTCTCCGCTTCAGTACCAGTCCAATTGTGGAACTGTGCGCGCTTCCTCTCGACGATTGCATCGAGATTCTGATCAATGGCAGTCAATCCTTCCATGTGCGTGTAGATTGCATTGACTGATTCAGCAGTCTGTCCGATGCGGACGAATCTACCTTCACACTGTTCTTCCTTGCCCGGATTCCACTGACGCTCATGCATCACACAATCTGAACACGTCTGAAGATTCAGTCCCTCTCCACTTGCCAGTTGACTAGCCACTAGAATGGCTCGTGGCAGAGTGTTGAACTGTTCCTGAACTTCATGCCGCTGAAGTCCATTCATCTCCGCATCCAACTTCAAGACAGGAATTCTATCCTCTCCCTTGTCATACTTCTCTTTGAATGACTCATACAGGAGATACTGAACATCCTTGTGGTGTGCGAATACCACTAGTTTCCTGTCAGTGTCCTCAACGAACTCGTCTACATATTCCTCTGTAGCTGGAATCTTGGCGAGTGCGCATAGGTGACGCAACTTAGACATCATGGCGATGATAGCCATGCCGGTCATTGCATCCTGCTGTTCCTCAAACCATTTCACGAACTCCTCTACTGCCTCGTCATATATGGCTTCCTGAGTGGAATCCATTACAACATTCAGTTTAGTTCGATTAGTGAGTGGCAATTCAGCCATCACTTCTTTTCTTTCACGTCTAATGATGATTCCCTGAGTGTACTCCTTGAACTGAGTGATATGCTTGATTCCACCTTCCTTCACGATGGCACCTTGGAAGTATGTGGCAACCCACTGACGCTTGAATGCGTCTGCTGACCAAAACTTCGATGGTGCAATCATGTTCAGGATTGGGAACAATTCACTACCTCGATTGTTCCATGGAGTTCCACTCAATCCAATGACTTTCCTTCCCTTGCACACCTTCCTGACCATCTGTGTCCGTGATGAATCAGCATTCTTGATTTGCTGACATTCATCTAACACGACACACTTGATTCCGACTCGATTGAATTGTTCAATATCGAATCCTGAGGTAACGACTTTACCTGACTTCAAAGTGCGTGACTTCTGAACTAGCATGTCATACCCGATGATGTAGTGCTTCAATCCGGGTATCAGCCAATCCTTCGAGGTATTCACAATCTGTGGAATGTGCATATCCTCTGGCTTAGTACCAACTGGATTCATCCAATTGATTTGAGTGGATGCGAACTGATACTTCAATCCACTCTTTACAATCCAGAGAGTTGGTGTGCAGAGTTCAGGATGGAAGTACACGACACCCATCGCTTGAATGGTCTTACCTAGCCCCATTTCATCAGCGATTAAGATGCCGTTGCCTGCTGCGAGTGCAGATTCAGCGAGCCTCATGCCCTCGACTTGAAAGTCATAAGGGCGCTTCCGCTGACATGCTACGCAGTTGTTCTTGTCCCATACGTGGTCACAATCATGTGAACCATTCAGATGGAACCGATGGAATGGAGTTCCCTTCGGAATCTTGCGTATGGTCATGTGACCACACTCAAGTGTGATGAATTTCAGGTTTGGCTTTGTGTCGCCCTTTACAATCTGAATCTTCTCTGACTTGACTTTGGCGACCTTACCACACACAGCACACTTATCTTGAATACGTGTAACTGTGTATCGTGGTGTCCTGATTACCTGCTCGTCGAATGTCACTTCAACATCTGCTCCACTCCGAATGGCGTCGATGATTTCTGGTGACAGAGACAGATTCGAGCATGGCATGGTATTAGTGCAGCCCACTTCTCTGGCTTTACTAGACCACACTTCATCATGCGCATGGCCGGGTCCGACAAGCGCGTGTGCCAACTCGTGTTTGATTGTATTGACTACATCCGGGTCTGGATGTATGTCAATATGGTGTGCGGAGAGAATGATGCACTTGTCCTTGTAACTACACAGTCCAAGGAAGTGTGAATCGGCATTCTGATTCAGCCTGACTCCCCAGTCAGTTAAACCATATGCATTCAATTCATCACGCATCATACGTGCGGCTTGGTGTCTATCCATATAGTCCTCTCGGTACGTATATGCGTGATGTTATTTGCTTGATGGAACTACATTAGAGGAACCGACAAGTTGAACAACTTGTTTCGCAGCTTCCTCATATGACATGCCTGACTTGCTGTACCAGAGTGACTGGACTGCCACCTCAGGAACTCCATACTTCTTGGCAGCTTCACGAAGTGCAGCCTTATCGAATTTCTTGCTTCCTGCTTTCGGTCCCGCTGGTGATGTAGTACGTGCTTTCTTAGCCTGTACTGGCGTCGCAGGCTTATAATTCACATCCAAACTTCTAAATTTAGCCCGTTCCGCCTCACCGAGTGTGTGAACCAGCTCTGTAGCTTGTGTACGCCACGCATGACGCTGATTCTTCATTTCCATCAGTTCTTGTTCTTTGGCGAATATCGCCGCATCGAACTGAGTGATACGTTCGGCAGCCAATTCCGCCATCTTGAACTGCTTCTTGTCTGCTGGAATTGAATCATCATTCGTCACAGCAGCCCGAAGTGTAATGAAGTCAACAGTAGATGCATTGAATACATCCTGACTGACTTTAATACCTTGGTCTTGTGTACGTGACTGCTGGATTACATGATTGACGCGCGCATTGCTCTTGCGTTCTTCAGCCATTGCAGCCAATTCATTATCACGACACTTCTCGCAGAGCATGTCATTATTTACCTTGAATAGTTCTACCCCTGACTTCGGGCAGGCATCGCAGTCACCAATAGGATTCGCCATCTTAGTTGCTCCCAGTCTTACGGAGTTGAATTGACTGATTAGCCTGAATTACGTGCTTATCGCACGTACCGACACGCTTCCCGACAGTCATGGAATTGACTGATTGAACGTTAGTCGGGAGAGTTCTCACCCTCTTGATTCGCTGACAGATGGTGCAATAGAATCGCTTCATGATGGTCTGGTCCTTTCGGGACTACAGGCTGTTGACCCACTTGATGATGAAGATAGCCACATTCTGCTCTGCATGTGACAGCATCTTCAATTCGATGACTGGAATGTCATGTGCTTCCGCGTACTGATTCGACTTCCCTTCTGCCATTTCGAGCACAGCATTGCGCGCATCCATGCACGTTGCACAGATACAATCACAATATTCTGGTGTGAGGCAGACCCTGCAGGATACTACTGACATGTAACACGTCCTCTCGGAGCCGGTGTCTGATTCTAGGAGCCACATCTAGAATCTGATTCTTGAATTAGAGGCGGGGCCGTGGCTCCCCCCAGTATGGGGCCGAACCGGGAATGCTGTACCCCACATTATATGCCGCTCGGCCCGGCAAAGGACCACAAGCCCTAGTGGTTTTCGCCGGGCCGTGTAGGACTTACACCCCCCTATGTCGAATTTACATCTTTCAAGAAGTCAATTCATGAATCGCCAAGGCCGCAATTACACGAATCGCCAAGCCATGCCGGGCAATCATTTGCATGTAGTTTGACTACTTCCCCATTGTCTGTTATTGCTTCCTCTGATGGATCATGCCTCTTTTCCTTGCGCAGTCTGAATGCGCGTGCTACAGGGTCTTCCTGCTCAGACTCATCGTCTACACCATACTTCTTCATGAACGCTAATGCTGCATCACGTTCCTCAGGTGACAGACGACAATCCGCGCATCTCACCATTCCCTGATTGTGTTCGAGCGCATCCTTGATTGTGATATCGTCAATCATGAATGGCTGAGAACAACTCCAGCATATTGATGTGCTCCCATCTATCATGTGCTCTACATTACGTGGAAGGAAATGTGTGCAGTGTGCTAATGCGCATCTCCAACCCATATTGAATGGACTGAGCGACTGATAGATGTACTTGTGCGTGTGTTTAGTTCTCTTTCCCATGTTAGTTCTCCAAGTGCTGATAGAACACGACAAACCATTCTGCGCGTGTCATATATGCCCCTTCAGGACATGTATGTTCAAACTCTTGGAAATAGTTACTCAACACGAATTCCATTGGAAAGAGATTACTGAATTCGTTAAGTGTCATCCTCTGCTCTGTCATTGTGCTCTCTCTTGTTGAATTGACTTCTTACAATGGACATCTTCGAGGCGGATTCATAATACAGCCCTCCCCCCCTCTCCCATATCTTAGCGCGCATCCGGTCGAATCGTCAAGTGTAAAAGTTACATTGCCAAGGCAAATTCAAGAATTGGATTACTAAAAAAAAACAAAAAAAAAAAATAAGAATATACTTAATATATCTTTCGTGTACTTCCTACATACCCCATATGCCTGAATATGTATAGGAGGGAGAGGGAGGGGTGATATCAATATGGGACATAATATAATATACATCTAGGTACAGAACAATCCCTACACGCGCAGCGTGACTCGGTACAGAAGTTGCCAGGTCTTCGGCGAGCTGCGCCTCGAAGCTGCCCTGCCCCGTCGATGTGAGTGGGGGAGTGGCAGATATTCGGAGCGGTGGAGCAGGGGAGGGTGTCAGATGTACACTTGGATGTAGCATCTACATGGGGGGAGTCGAATTTACACTCTCGGCGCGGATTGACTGACTTTCTCGGCGCGGCATGTTGCAGGGGCCTTGACTTGTGGTATCCTGTCGTCACGGCGAGAACCGCCGCCCGCGAGTCATGCCGGCCGCGGGGATTGAAAACTGAAAAGGGAGAATGTCATGAAAGAATTCAGCAAGAACACGTCCACGAAGCGCGCGTATAACAAGGATTTGCCAACGGCTATTCCGTTCTCATTCACTTGGAAGATTTACGAGAATGAGGCGGAAATGGTCGCTGCTGGTGCTCAATTGACGCTGAAGCAGCAACTCAAGGCCGTCAATGCTGCGGCCAAGCAGACGGCGCGTCAGGCTTCACTTACTGCGGCACTTGACGCGGCTGGAATTGTCCGGCCGACGATTGAGAATGATGACCAGCTCCGGCTCAAGAACATGTATACGGTGCTGATGTCGTCTAAGCGTTACAGTGAGGATGAGGCGCGAGAGCTTGCCAGCAGCACGCTCGGCATTGAATGGGCGGAAGACGAAGCGGAGTAATTCCGCCAGGCATCGCGGCTAGTGGCAATTCCGCTACTAGCCGCATTCAACGCAGTACATACGCTCCGAAAGGGCTATGAGATGAAGAACCCGAACGTCAACCCGGAGAACCACACGGCTACGGTGCTGGTGCTGGAAGCTATCGCCATGATGATGCTTATGGCGGGAGCAACCAAGGATGATGCGATTGAGGGCGCGTCCCGGTTGTTCTCGGCAGCATTCCGCGAGACTGAGCTTTTCAAGCTTGAATCCGCGATGCGCGACGGCGACTAGTAGCAGTGGGGGAGTGGTCAGCACGACACTCCCCAAACCTCGCAACCGAAAGGGCAGGGACACCTTGAACAACTTCGAGAAGTTCGTATCACTCCCGGCTGTAACGCGGCGGCGCATCCTGAATACGGCGCGGAAGATGCACCGGGCAACGTCGGGAATGCTTGATTACACGGTCATCGCCGACACCATGACCGAGACGGCTTACAATCTGCGGCGAGCACGTCAGCAGGAGCGAGAAGAAACGGCGCGGTATCGCTGGCAAGAGCGCGGATAGACACGCGGCGAGAGTGGGGAAGGGGCTAGGGGAGCAATCCTCTAGCCCTTTTCGCGTTTATAGACCCAAACCGAGAGTGGGGGAGTGGTTTGGAGAGTGGTCGAGAGGGGCGAGAGGGGTAGAAATTGAGGTGAGAGAGGGTGCGAGAGTGGGGAAGTGGTCAATATTTACACGCCGAGAGTGGTCTAGACACATGTGGAGAGTGGGGAAGGGGGTAATATGTACACATATGGTGTAATATCTACATACAGAAACTCATATTGGGCGAAGCCCAATCAAGTGTGAGAGTGGGGGAGTGGGTAGAATGTGCATGATATGTAAGAATTACAGTGTAATATCTACATACAGAAAACGCACTCGGGCGCCAGCCCGACCACTCACTTGGATAGTATCGTCATGAGGTACAGCACAAGCGTGCTCGATATGCGCTGACTATACTACTAGGGTAGTAGACTATTGATAAAAAAATCTCGAGCCATATATTTTTTTTTTATTTATTAGTTGCCGTCATGTAGTAGGGGTATGGGGTATACCCATGCAGCATATGTAAATATTACACAAAATGCACGGTCGACATGGAAATAATGTCTCTCAGGCACAAATTAAGTAAGGGAAATATAAAAAATAGAGGAGGTAAAATTCTGTAGGAAAAAATAAAAAAAATAAACCCTCAATTCATAATGTAATTCATGAAAAGTGGACGAGACTCCCCCATCCCGACTCCGGGCTAAGTCACTTCATTTCAACGACTTAGAGGGCTTGACAATCCGACGGATTCGTGAGACAATTCCTCTGGCGGACCTCCCGCCCATCTTTTTCCTTACAATCTAAATTTTATTCTACTCATAGGAGTAGTGTATGCCTATAGGTCTAGTTAATGATTCAGATTTTGAACAGGAATTACTTCGCATTGGTTCTGTGAAGCCAAGTACTCCTGTATCTACTCCAATTAATCTAGAAGTAATCGAGGGAGTAGTAGAAACGGTTCCATCTAGAGGACGGAATAAAGGGGATAATAATGTCCCCTCCTCTCTACGCGCGCTCATCGCTGAAGAACACCTAATGAATGGCAGATCAGCTGCACTAGAGATGGCTTCCGAACTAGGTATTTCTCCTAGTAGTGTGTCGGCTTACGCTAATGGAGCTAGTTCCACTGCATCATACGACACACCGAAGGAATCCATTGTAAGTGTAGTCAATAAAGCGCGTGTGCGAGCCACTAAGAAGGCAGCTAAGACAATGAATGCTGCCCTAGCGGCTATTACACAACAGAAGCTAGACTACACTGATGCTGACAAGTTGTCTGGTATCGCTAAAGACATGTCAGTCATCATCAAGAATCTTGAGCCTAAACAGGCTGAAGGTCCATCAGGTCAAACACCCCAGTTCACCATTTACGCTCCTCAATTCCGTGATGAGCGTTCCTTTGAAATCATTCAGGTTCAGGAATAATCTAGTCTAATCAACTAGATAGGAGAAAAACATGCCTACAATCACATCAGTTCGATTGGATCCATTCCGTCCTGTCCTCAAGGCTGGTACTCCTAGTCTGAGAGTTACAGCAGAACAGGATCTTTACATTCGTGAGATTCTTGACATCTGCTGTTCAGATTCAGCGTCTGCAAAGAAGGCATATGCTGCAATTGAATATGTATTGACCAACAATACTCCAGGTCCAGTTCCTGCTTTGACTAGTCTCACTCCAGCCACTACAGTAGTGGCAGTTCCCGTTCCAGTTGTTGTAGCTGGTACGGGATTTTTTGTGGACTCTGTAGTTCAGGTCAATGGAGTGGCAGTTCCTACCACATTCGTATCTGATACTGAATTGGGATTCAGTCCTGATGTGTCAGTTGCTGGTACTCTTGCAGTCACTGTCTTGAATACTGACTTGCAAGTATCGAATTCAGTCAATTTCGACGTAACTGCTGTCTAGTCTATCCAGACTATTAGAGGAATCATGACTACACTCAAATCAGACCACGGTAAGTTCGCGTCCGCTGAAGATGGTGGTGCTCCTCAGGGAGTAATTGACGGTAGACCTGCTGGTCTGATGACGGCTAATCGTGATTCTGCTGGTGCATGGGAATCTTTCACTATTGAACAGTCAGACGAACCTGAAATCTATGGAATCATGTCAGTCCATGGATTCTATGCATGTTGCGAAAATGAAGGTAAAGAAGGATACATTGCATTCAATCGAACTAGTATAGGAGCATGGGAGAAGTTCAGACTAGTCCTTCAGGATAATGGAAGTAAAGTATCATTCGAGTCAGTCTGTAGGCCAGGTTACTTCATTAAAGTGTGGGGAGACGGGCGCGTAGTTCTAGATCAGCCCATGTGGGAAGGTCATCCCACTGATGTACCCGGAGGATATGAGACATTCATTGCTGATCCTCCTATCTCCCTATTCAGTTCAATTCCATCCACAATCAAAGGTCAACTGCGTATCACTGATTCAGGATATGTAGATGATGAAGGTCCAGTTATTCCAATTGGACTTCATGTGGGTGATTTGTTCTCAGTCTTTGTACGTGATTCAGTTAAAGCTGAGTCCATCATTCAGAAAGCACAGTCAGTAGGTTATCCATTCATTCATTTCTGGATGAATCTTGGTACACTCGGTGGAGATTACTGGTCTGGTAGAGAGTGTGGTCCCGGTTATACTCCTGATTTTTGGGGTCAGTTGAGTAGACTAGGTGATCTCCTAGACAAGTATGGAATGAAAGGTGGTTATAATCTTGGCGATTATAAACTCTGGTCGGGTACTCACTCTGAGTTCTTTAGAGAACTTGGAAGACACACCAGAGGAAGACAGAATAAAACAGCCGCGTATGTATTCGGTGGAAATGAAGCGTGGCAAACAGGTGCGAATAGTAAGGAAGAGATTTCCGACGCACTCGACGAGTTCAAGGCGGAAGATCACGAAACAATAGTCACTACAACTGCTCCGCCTAGTGAAGAAGTATCAGATATTGAAGCATGGTGTGGAGGAGATTTCTATGGAATCCACGGATATCGTGACGGGGAGGATCATGATCGCATCAGACATGTCTTCTCAGTTCTATGGGAAGGCCATCCACCATCTAAATATGGAATTCAGGATGAGCCTACGGGACCAGGTAATGAAGTATCCGTCAAGGCTAGACATTGCTACGAAGGACGGGATGTTGACAGTAATCATCTCTGCGCCTTGGCCGTTCAGTCTGCCATTTGCAACCAAGGATTCAACTATTTTTGTTCCGCCGGTATCAAGTCCGATTCAGATATAGCTAGTTATCCTGGTTTCAATGAAGTTGCGCGTGTCAAGTCAATCATTCCAGCTGACATCATGAGTTGGCCTACACCATTTCATTTCGGTGGAAGTCAATCAGGTCAACGCGTGTTTTCTCCCAAGGCAGAAGATACATTGAGATTCGATCATCGAATCAGTCATGAAGGTAAAATCTTCGGTATCTTCTATGGGGATGAGGGACATACATCAGCGAAATGTGAAAGAGCTTGTTGGTTAAGTTTCATTGACTTCGATGGAATGATGCATCCTGAACAGCAATTCGATTTGGGTCAAGAGATTCATTTCGACTTCCGTCGTTCATCTAATGGACAGCCAAACGGATATACTGCCCAAGTTGTAACAGGAAGGTTGAGATAACATGGGACTCTACGATACGATGAATCAACCTACTACTCCACAAGGTGGTATGGCGAATGGAACATCTGCTCAGAAATCTCCTGCTATGCAGAATCAGCAGAATTCGTGGCAACAGAAACAGCAGATGCGTGCGAATCCCATGATGAAGGGCAGACCTGCTATGGGTCAACCTAACAATCAGATGCAGGGAGTAGGTCAGTCTGTTGGTAATGTAATGAGTGCGTGGAGACAGGGACAGAGACCTAATCCTACTGCTGGATTACAGCCCGGTATGCAGGGTGGATCTAGGGATATGATGCAGCAGAAAATGCAGGCTGCAAAGAATGCACAGACTGGAGCCATTGGTGGATCACTCGGTCAACTAGCTAATAAATTCCCTCAGTTGAATGATTACAGGAATACTGGTCAGGCGGCAGGTCAGGATATGAGTTGGATGGATAAGCCTGGTGCTTTGACTATTCCTGCTAATTATGGTCAATCTGCTGGTGGAGCACAATCAGGTCTAGCCAATCTTCAGACTCCATATGATCAGCAGCAGTCGAATGCACGACAGCAGGCTGAAGAACAAATGCGCGGTTATGAGGGGCCTGATTTGGGATCACAAGATCCACGTGAACTAGCTAGAATGCAGAATCAGAATCAATTGTCTGGTAGTGTAGGTCAGCCAATGTTGCAGAATGCACCATATGGTGGCGAACAACCAGGAAGTAATAGTTTCCAGTCACTAATGGAAAATACGAATATGCAGAGGCCAGATGTAGTTCGTGGTCTTGGTCCATCAATGCAAATGGACGAGAATGGACTAGAGGCAAGGCGTGGACCTCGATAATACTGATATAAAGAAAGTCATTCAGTCAAATGAATGGCGTCCATCACCCAAGCAGGAACAATTCCTATCACTACCCACCACTGTTAAAGAGGGGTTTTATGGCGGAGGAGCAGGTTCAGGAAAGTCAGACGTCCTTCTACTGTATGGTATTGTCCATAGATGGCATGAGCACCCTAAATTCAAACAAGTGTTCATGCGCCGAACCTATCCAGAACTTAGAAATGAAATCATTCCTCGATCCCGTGAACTTTATCGTAAATTTGGTGCAACTCTTAATAAAACTGAGATGTGTTGGACATTTCCACGTTCAGATCAGTACGGTGGGACTGGGGGTACTAACGAAGGAGCAATGATCTTTCTAGGTCATTGCGAGAATGAAGATGACGTCCATCAATATGATACGATGCAAATCTGCTTGTATACTCCTGATGAGCTTACTAGTATTACTGAGTGGATTTACACTTACATCACTTTTCAGCGCAACCGCGCACCTAAGGATTCTGGTCTGCCTTCTATTACTCGTGCCGCTGGTATGCCCGGTGGTATTGGCCATACATGGACTTACAAGAGATTCATTAAACCATACCCAAAGGGTGGAAAGATCATCCTCGGAAAAGGTGGAAACAAAAGAATCTACATCCACTCAACCCTAGAAGACAATCCACACATTGATCCTACTTACAAGCAGTCACTTCAAGGCATTACAATTGAAGCGGAACGTAAAGCAAAACTACTGGGTGATTGGGACGCCTATCAGGGGCAGGTATTCGACGAATTTCGTGATCGTAAGTTCGAGGACGAACCAGAGAATGCAATTCATGTCATTCCGCCGTTTGAAATTCCGTCATGGTGGCCGCGTATCGTCATAGGTGACTGGGGTTTTGCTGCAATGACATGGGTTGGATATGCTGCTATCTCACCGAATAAGAAGGTGTACATCTACAGAGAACAGACATGGGTGAAAACTAAGATTGCGGAGTGGGCACCACATGTTAAACTCTACATCGACAAAGAAAATCCTCGTCTTGTCAGGTTTTGCAAATCAGCTGGTCAGGATAGAGGTCAAGAACACACCATTCAGGAGCAGATTGAATCAGAACTTGGAGTTTCCATTGAGTTATCCAACAATACACCAGGTTCGCGTATTGCTGGAAAGCAGCTCATTCATGAATATCTACGGTGGCAACCGAAACTAATCAATCAGACAGACATCGGTCAATATAGTGAAGACTATGCAATGTGGATTTATCGAAATAGAGGTGAGAAGGAATATCACTCATACATTCACTCATTCGATCCACAAGAACCAGAGACTAATATCCCTAAACTACAGATTTTCGCAGGCGCGTGTCCTGTACTAGTGGAAGCTATTAAGGCATGTAGTTATGACAAACCAAAAGGAAACAAAGCTGCAGAAGACATCGCGGAATTCGATGGGGATGACCCAATTGATGGTCTGCGGTATCTTGTCGATGCAGCTGAAGGATTCTTTGGAGAAGCAAACGAGGAATTCAGGAAAGTCGAAGCACAGGATGTTCTTGTGCGGAAGCTCAATGAAACACAGGATTGGACTGCCTTCTACCGAAACATGAAGAAGACGGAAACAGATGAAGAAATTAAGCCTGTTTCTCGTTATCGTCATTAGTTCTGGATGTGGACATGTAATCCCGAGAGTGCGTGTACCTCCAGTATGTTCGGATGGATTACCAGTTAAAGTATTAATAGATCCACGTTGTCCACCTGATGGGATCTGTGGATATACATGTGATCCGGACAGATGGATTATAAAGGAACCTAATGCTAAGTGAACTTTTTAGAAAGTGGTTCGGGCTTGATCCAGTTTCATGTGAGACTTGTGAGATCCTGCGTATGCAACTCGCTGAGAGTAATGCAGAACGGAAGGAATTATTGCATAGGCTCATAGATAAGGACAAGCCCGAACCAGTTCCTACAAAGGAAGAAGAACCTCAATCAATCACTCCCCCGTTCGTTCCTTGGCGTGTGCGTCAGCAATATCTTGAAGCTGAAGACAGACAGAAGGCCAAAGTAATACGCGATCGAACTAAGGAGATCGCTGATCTAGAGAAGGAAGTGGGACTCTCATGATTCAGATGATCGTTATTCTCGTCGTCCTTGGATTCTGTCTCTATCTAGTTGAGACATACATTCCGATGGCTCCGCCTTTCCAGAATGTAATTCGACTGCTTGTAATCCTGTTCTCTCTACTGTACATCTTGAGCGTGTTTGGAATCATCAACACACCTCTCACATTGAGGTAGAGAAATGGGCTTCTGGAACAAATTAGGTAAGATAGCTCTACAGGCTGCACCATATGTGGCTGCTCCATTCACTGGTGGAGCTAGTCTGATGGCTACTGGAGCTACACAAAAACTCGGTCAGAAATGGGCTGAGCATGACTACAAGAAGGCTATCGAAAAAGGAGTCGCTCCTTCTAAATTCGATAAGTATCTTGGCATGGCTAGTACTGCTGCTGGCCTTGGTAGTTCATTCACAGGTGGATTCGGTCTTGGTTCATTAGGTAGTAAAGCGGCTGGTACCGCAGGTAAGGCTGCATCTACTGCAAGTAAAGTAGGCAATACAGCAAATAAACTGACAGGATGGCAGAAGAATCTGGCTACTGCTGGTAAGGTTGGCAGCCTAATGATGGGTGCTGCGCCTATGGGTCAGGGAACTGCTACTGATGGAGGCGGATGGCAGGGTCAACTAGCTAGTGTTGCTAGTGACTTGATGCGCCGTCAGGATTCTGGTTCATCTGGTCAACAAGCTATTGAAAGAAATCCATCTGAAGGAAGTATAGGACTTGCAAATAGATTCGCCAAGAATGCAGTAATGCCGCGTGGAGGGTTTGACTATAGTCAAAACCCTATGAATCGGCGAGATCAGAGTACACCTAATCTGGCTGAATCAATCTTCCAGGGTAGAAATGAAGCTATGCGCGGTCAGCCATTCCGTGGTGGATCTACAGTGTATACAAAGGGTGATGAAGAAGGTCAGGTCATTACTCAGCAGTTGCCTCCAATGTATCCTCAGTATGAGGAACCTCGACAGACTCCAATCGCCAATAGATTTGGAGATGAATTGACTCCGAATATTCCTACCCGAAGGAAGCGTAATCCAGCTCCAGTTGAGGAAGAAGCATACTAATGGAAGAACTGGACGACGCTACACGCGCATTACTGAAGCAGCTAGTCGATCACTTCGATGATGAAGATAGAGGTGTGCGCGATCGTCAAATCAGAACTTGGCGTCGATTGAAACTGTTGTGGGAAAACATTCAGCATACCTACTACAGTGAGGTAGCTCATGACTGGAGGATGCCAGGAACTGAGACGCTGGATGATGAATCGGATCAGGGTTTTTATGACAAGCCGGTCAACGTCTACCGGGCTTACCTTGAGTCAATCATTGCTGCTCTATCTGTCACTGTACCTCCTGTTGTTTGTTATCCTGATGATGCTGATAATCCTCTAGATGTAATCACTGCTAAGTCAGGTAATAAAATCGCTGAACTGGTGTTCAAGCACAATGACATGCCTTTGTTTTGGCTTCATGCGCTGTTTGTCTTCTGTACTGAGGGTATGACCGCGTGTTATGCATATCCCGAAGCAAAAGATGAATACGGCACATATGAAACCAAAGACTATGAGAAGGTAGAGGAAACTACTATTCAGACTGTCTGCCCTCTCTGTCAGGCAGAAATGGTAGATGAGTCAGTTACAGAAGATCAGGAATACGAATTCGCACCAGATGCTACTGATGTTGAAATAAATGCAGCCCTCGATGAGGGATTGCAAATGTGTCCGAATTGTGCTGCTATGGTAATGCCGGACAAACGAGAGCAGACATTCACTGTAGAGAGAATGGTGGGTGTCACTAAGCATCCTAAATCTCGTATTAAGATGGAAGTCTATGGTGGTCTATTTGTTAAAGTGCCGGTCTGGGCGCGGAATCAGTCCGAATGCTCATACCTCATTTACTCTTATGAGACTCATTATGCAAATGTACTCGAAAAGTTCCCAGAACTCAGAGACAAAATCACTAAAGGTGGTTCTGCATACGACCAGTATGAACAGTGGGGTCGTACTAGTCCACAGTATCGAGGTGAACATCCAGTAAATAATGTGACGTGCCGAAATGCATTGTTCCGTCCGTGCGCGTATAACATCTTGAATAAAGATGAAATGGAATCATTGAAGAAACAGTTCCC
>Ga0111538_10002502_pt1 | contig 25805 bp, 25 predicted proteins | sample SoiMethybrSBSTD1_FD_79669 | JGI IMG/M metagenome (GOLD analysis project Ga0111538, IMG submission 79669) | Bulk soil microbial communities from a Populus tree surrounding site in Tennessee, USA - Soil MetaG P. TD hybrid SBSTD1 (version 2)... | ecosystem: Environmental > Terrestrial > Soil >...
CACGGTTCGTCGTCCGGTGCAGGCCCCTCTCGTCGCGGACGATCTCGTCGTGGGCCTCGGAGCCGCGCAGCTCGGCGAGAGCGAACCCTTCGCCGATCTCGACGCCCTTGACGGCCTGGATCCCCATCAAGGCCGTGGCCAGGCGGGCGTCGAGCCGTTCCTCCTTCGTCGCGTAGGAGCCAAGCCCAGGCGGAGCCCCCGTTACGCGTACCTCGACGATTCCGCCCAGCGTGTCGCGATCGCGGCGGGCTGCGTCGACCGCTTCCTTGTCCGCTCCGGCCACGTCCGGGGTCTGACCCCGGACATCTATCCCGATCTCGGCGAGCAGCGCCTTCGCCACGGCGCCCGCCGCGACGGACACCGCCGTCTGGCGCGCACTCGCGCGCTCGAGCGCGTCGCGCACGTCCTCGAGGCCGAACTTCTGCGCGCCGGCGAGATCCGCGTGGCCGGGCCGGGGGAGCGTCACCGGCTTGGTCCCTTTGCCCTCCGGCTCGCCTTCGGGCAGCCACGGGCTCATCCCCCAGGCCCAGTTCTTGTGGTCGCGGTTGCGGACGGCCAGCGCGAGCGGCGTCCCGAGCGTCCGGCCGTGACGGAGCCCGGCAAGCACCTCGACCTCGTCCTGCTCGAGCTGCTGCCGCGGGCTGCGCCCGTAGCCCTGCTGGCGCCGCGCAAGATCGGCGTTGATCGCGGCGCGGTCGAGGACGAGCCCAGCCGGCAGACCGCTCAGGATCGCGACCAGCGCCGGCCCATGCGACTCGCCCGCGGTCGTCAGGCTCAGCATCAGGCGGAGCGTACTGCCGCCCGCATCGCCTCCACCGGCGCGGGCACCCCCGTCCACAGCTCGAACGAGGCCGCGCCCTGGCGGACGAGAGCCTCAGGACCGTCGACGACCTCGGCCCCGGCGGCGCGCGCGGCTGCGACCAGGGCTGTCTCGCGACCGTCCGGGTAGTAGGCGAGATCCACGACGGTCTGGCCTCCCCGCGGCTCGACGAACAGCTCGTCGCGGACCGGCGTCGCGTTGACGATCAGCTCAGCGTCGCCCGCCTCCGGCGGCCAGTCGCCGCTTCGGGAGAAGATCGAAACCTGCCCCGACAGCGCTGCCCGAAGCGCCTCGGCGGCCCCGCCCGCCCCGATCAGGCAGATGCGCTCGGCCTCGATCCCGGCCACGATCTGCTTGTCGGTGTTGAAGCCGAGGACGCGGCCGTCGCGGAAGACGAGCGTGTTCACCGACGATCCCTCCGCGTCGTCGCACAGCGCCGCGACGGCCTGCTTGTGCGGGATCGTCACGTTGGCGCCGGCGAAGCCGAGCGCCGCGAGGCCGCGCACGGCCTGCGCCAGCCCGGCCGGCGCGACCTCGCAGGCGACGTAGGCCCAGTCGAGGCCGGCCGCGACGAAGGCGGCGTTCTGCATTCGCGGCGACAGCGACTCGGCGACGGGCTGCCCGAGCAGCGCGACGAGCCGCGTCCGCCCGGAGATCACTTGAAGCCGTGCGCGGCCTTGTACGCGTTGAACGCTTCCAGGTTGTCCGTGAAGAAGTGATGCACCCGGTCCGGCTTGCGGACGAAGTAAAGCCAGTCCCCCGCGACCGGATGCGCGGCGGCCTGGATCGACGCGAGGCCCGGGTTCGCGATCGGCGTCGGCGTGAGGCCGAGCCGTTTCCTCGTGTTGTACGGGTTGCTCGTGTCGTTCAGCTGGGACTCGAGCAGCGGCTCCGTCCCCGGCACGTTGAAGCCGTACCGGACGGTCGCGTCGATCCCGAGCGGCATCCGCGCATGGAGCCGGTTGTAGATGACGCGTGCGATCTTCGGCCGCTCGTCTGGCGCGACCGCTTCCTTCTCGACCATCGACGCGATCGTCAGGACGTCGTAGGGAGTCAGGTTCTTCGAGCGCGCGTAGCTGAGATTGATCGAGCGCCAGTTCCTCTGGAACGCCGCCAGCTGGGCGCGGACGAGCTGCGCCGCGGTCGTGCGCCCCGTGAACTGGTAGGTCGCCGGGAAGAGGAAGCCCTCGAGCGGGTGGCGGCCGAAGCCCCGGAGCAGGCGCTCGCCGGCCGTGGCCGTGAGGTAGGCGCGCTCGTCCAGCAGTGTCATCTTTCCGCGTTCCTTCTCCGCGATCTTCGCGACGGCCTTCACGCGCCCCGCCATATCGGCCCGCGTGAAGCCCTCCGGGAAGATGATCTTGAACGGCTTCGGCGCCGCCGCGACCGTCGGCGTCGAGCTCTTGTGGCCGCGGTCGCGGACGGAGGCGATCGCGAAGCCGAGGCCGATCAGCGCCGCCAGCAGGACACCGAGCGCCACGATCCGGCGCCGTATGACCACGGACTGCGGAGGCCGCGCCCGCTCGGGCGGGCGCGGCTGCGGCGCGATTACTCCGCGCCTCTGCTCGACCACGCGAGGTAGCTCGTCAAGAGATGGGCGGCGGCTCGGGCATCTCGCGGGAGGTTACGGCTTCCCGGATCCTGCTCGGCGAGGTCGGTCGTGAAGCGCTCGTCGAAGCCTTCCACCGGGATGTCGAGCGCGCCGCGCAGCGAATCGACGAACTCTTCGGTCTCGGCAGCCTGCTCGCCGTGTTCGCCCCGCAGGGTCAACGGCATGCCGACGATGACCCGTTCCGGCGCTTCGGCACGGATCAGCTCGACCAGCCGCTCCAGCCCGGCCTCGGTTCTCACGCGCTCGACCACACCCACCGGTCTAGCAAGCGTGCCGGTCGGGTCCGACGCCGCGACCCCGGTTCTCGCAGAGCCGTAGTCGAGCGCGACGACCTTCACCCGCGCGCGGCGGCGATCTCGCTCTTGCCCACCTCGAACGCTTCTGCAAGCCCGGCCGGATTCTTGCCGCCGGCCTCGGCGAGGTTCGGCCGGCCGCCGCCGCCGCCCTCGATTTTCTCCGCGGCGGCGCGGGCGATGGCGACCGCGTCCACGCCGGCCTCGACGAGCGACGGATCGACGTTGACGACGAGGTAGACGCGGCCGTCGTCAACCGAGCCCAGCAGCACCGCGCGGGCATTCTTCGCCTGGCGGATCTGGTCGGAGAGGTCGCGCAGCGCCGAGCCCTTGATCGCCTTGACTTCGGCGACGACGACGTCACCTGACTCGTCGCGATACACGACGTCGGCTGCCCGGCCGCCCTCGCGCTTCTTCGCCTGCCTCCGTGTCTCCGCGAGCTCCGCGCGCAGCTCCTCCGCCTCGCGGGACCGCTCGTGCAGGAGCGCAAACGCCTCGCCCGCGGTGACGGCCTCGATCCTGCGCGCACCGGAGCCGACCGATCCCTCCGACAGGATCACGAACGGGCCGATCTCGGCCGTCGATCGCACGTGCGTGCCGCCGCAGAGCTCGCGCGAGTAGCCCTCGATCTCGACGACGCGCACCTCCTCGCCGTACTTCTCGCCGAAGAGCATCATCGCGCCGAGATTGCGCGCCTCCTCGATCGGCGTGACGAACGCGCGCACCGGGTGGTTCTCGAAGACGATTCGGTTGACGCCGTGCTCGACCCGCTCGCGCTCCTCGGGCGACAGCGCCTGGGGGTGCGAGAAGTCGAAGCGCAGCTTGTCGGGCCGCACCGCAGAACCGGCCTGCTTGACGTGCTCGCCGAGCACGTCGCGGAGGGCCTTGTGCAGAACGTGGGTCGCGGTGTGGTTCGCCATCGTCGGAAAGCGAACGGACCACGGAACGACCGCGCGGACTCTCATCCCCTCGGCGAACCCTTCGCCCTGGAAGGTCAGCGCCTGGTCGTCCTCGAGCCGCGTCGTCTTGATCAGCTCCGCGCGCGCGCCGGTCTCCTCGTTCTCGATGTAGCCGGCGTCGGAGACCTGGCCGCCGCCCTCCGGGTAGAACGGCGACTGCTCGAGCTTGGCCTGGAACGTGCCGTCGCCGAGGTCGGCGTAGGCGAGGATCGCGGTCAGGACCTCGGTGCGCTCATAGCCGACGAACTCGCTGCGCGGGCCGCTCACGCGCACCTCGACCTCGAACGCCGCGCCCTGGCGCGACCGCTCGCGCTGATCCTCCATCAGGCGCGTGAACTCCTCCTCGTTGACCTCGAGCCCCCGCTCGACGGCCAACTCCTTGGTGAGCTCCCACGGGAACCCGTAGGTGTCGTGGAGTCTGAACGCGTCCTCGGGGGTGATCTCGCCCTTCGCAACCATCTCCTCGAAGAGCTTTTCGCCGCGTTCGAGCGTCTCCCGGAAGCGCTCCTCCTCGGCGCGGACCAGCTCCGAGATCTCGCCACGGCGCTCCTCGAGCTCCGGATAGGCGGATCCCATCTGCGCGCGGACGACGTCCCCGAGCTCATAGAGGAAAGGTGGCTCGAGGCCGAGCCGGCGCCCGAACTGCACCGCGCGTCGGATCACCCGGCGCAGCACGTAACCGCGGCCCTCGTTGGACGGCGCGATCCCCGCCGCGACGAGGAACGCCGCCGTGCGGGCATGCTCGACTATCACCCGGTAGGCCTTGGTCGCCTCGTCCGAGGAGCGGTACGCAACGTTGGCGCGCTCGCCAAGCCACTCGATCAGCGGCCGGAACGTGTCGATGTCGAAGACAGACTCGACGCCCTGGAGCAGCATCGCAGCACGCTCGAGCCCCATGCCGGTATCGATGTTCTGCCGCGGCAGCGGAGTGAGAGTCCCGTCCTCGGCGAGGTCGTATTCCATGAAGACGAGGTTCCAGACCTCGAGAAAGCGATCGCATTCGCAACCGGGGCCGCAGGTCGGACGCCCGCAGCCGTGCTCCTCGCCGCGGTCATAGTGGATCTCCGAGCAGGGCCCGCATGGGCCGGTGTCGGCGGCCTGCCAGAAGTTCTCGCTGCGAGGCAGGCCGACGATCCGCTCGCGCGGGAGGTAGCGCTCCCAGCTCGCGATCGCGACCTCGTCCTCGCCAAGCCCGAGCTCGGGGTCCCCCGCAAAGACGCTCGCCGACAGAAGGTCCGGGTCGAACTTCAGGTGCTCGGTGACGAACTCCCAGGCGAAGTCGATAGCCCCGTCCTTGAAGTAGTCGCCGAAGGAGAAGTTGCCGAGCATCTCCATGAAGCAGAGGTGCCGGTTCGTGAGCCCCACATCGTCGAGATCGTTCTGCTTTCCCCCTGCACGAACGCCCTTTTGCACGGTCGTGACGCGCGGGGCAACCGGCTCCTCCGCCCCGAGGAACCAACGCTTCATCGGCTGCATGCCGGCGATGATGAAGAGCGTCGTCGGGTCGTCCGCCGGCGGGATGATCGACGCCGACGCCCGGCGCACGTGGCCCTTCTCCTCGAAGTAGGAGAGGAAGCCCTCGCGTAGCTCGGCGGTCGTGCGCATCGCCGATTGATTCTAGGCGGGCGTTACCCCGTAACCTGGCCCGCCTCCTCGTCCTCGGCGATCTCGTCGCGGATCTTCTCGAGTGAGCGGCGGATCAGCCGGGAGACGTGCATCTGCGAGATGCCGACCTGTTGTGCGATCTGGGACTGGGTGAGGCCTTTGAAGAAGCGCAGGTGGAGGATCGTGCGCTCGCGATCGTCGAGCACGCGGAACCCGGGCGCGAGGATCGCGCGGTCCTCGGAGACCTCGTACTCGTGCTCCTCAGTGCCGAGCGACTCGAGTGGATCGAGATCGCCCTCGTCGTCCTGGCCCGGGCCTGAGGACAGGGACAGCGAGCTGTAGGCACGGCCGCTCTCCAACGCCTCGAGAACCTCCTCGTCCGTGACCTCGGCGGCCTCGGCGAGCTCGGCGATCGTGGGTGAGCGGCCGAACTCGACAGTCTTCTCCTCGAGTAGCCGCGACAACTGGATATTGAGCTCCTGGAGGCCGCGGGGCACGCGCACGGACCAGCCGCGGTCGCGGAAGTGACGCTTGATCTCGCCGATGATGTTCGGCGTCGCGTAGGTGGTCAGCTCGACTCCGCGGTCGAGGTCGAACCGGTCGATCGCCTTGATCAGCCCGATCGCGCCGATCTGGACGAGATCTTCGAATTGCTCGCCGCGGTACGAGTAGCGCCGGGCGAGGGAGCGGACAAGCGACATGTACTGCTCGATCAGCTCCTGACGAGCTGCGAGGTCGCCCTCCTCGTGGTACCGGCGGAGGAGAACCTTGTCGCCCTTCTCCGTCATTGCGCGGTCTCGACCCGCCGGACGCGTTTCTCCAGCGCGATCCATTCGCCGTCGTCTCGCTCGACCGCATCGAACCGATCGACCACGGTCGCGAGCACCCGGCGCAGGCCGACTCCCTCGTCCTCGCGGTCGAGCTCGGCGCGGATCGCGCCGGCGCGGAACGGTCCGAGCACGACCGCAACGGCCTCGTCGCCGACCTCCAGCTCGACGGTCAGCTCGCCGTCCGCGGCGCGGCGCTCGAGCAGTGTCGCGAACGCGGTACCGAGGTCGTCCATTACCTCGTACGTGAGATCGAGCCGGGCCGCGACCCCGGCGAGCACGAGCTGGGCGACATCTTCGAAGCCGTCGTTACCGGGGATCGTCAGCACGATCCGGTCGGGCGTCACGACACCACCCCCGCTCCCACGACAGCGCCCTCCTCATAGAGCACCGCGGCCTGGCCGACGGCGACTCCGTAGGCAGGCTCGTCAAGCCTGAGCCGGAGCCCGTGCTCGGTCTCCTCCACACTTGCGGGGACCGCAGGCGAGCGGTACCGCCACTTGACCTCGGCGCGATTCACCCGGACGTACAACCGTCCACGAGCCGAAATCGTTTCGATCGCAAGTGATTCGCGGGGGCCGACGACGACCCGGTTGGCGCCAGGATCGGTGCGCAGGACGTAGAGCGGCTGCGCGGCTGCGACACCGAGGCCGCGGCGCTGGCCCGCGGTAAACCTCCAGAAGCCGCCGTGGCTTCCGACGGCGCGGCCATCCTCGTCGACGATCTCGCCGGCCTCATCCTCGGCGCCGTGGCGCCGGAGGAACTCCCGGTAGTCGCCGCCGCCGAGGAAGCACGCCTCCTGGCTGTCTCCACGCCCTGCGACGGCGAGACCCGCCCGCGCCGCTTCGGCACGCGTCTCCTCCTTGGTCTGCTCGCCGAGCGGGAACCAGATGCGATCGAGGAGGCGGGGGTCGAGACGGCCGAGCATGTAGGACTGGTCCTTCTGCGGATCGGCGGCGCGAGCGAGAAGCTTGCGGCCGCGGTGCTCGACGATCCGCGCGTAGTGGCCCGTCGCGAGCCGCGACGCGCCCGCGCGCTCGGCGAAGGCGAGCAACTCGGCGAAGCGGAAGCTCCCGTTGCAGCGGATGCACGGGTTCGGGGTCTCTCCCCGCGCGTAGCCGCGCACGAACGGCGCGACGACGGCGCGCCGGAACTCCTCGCGGAGGTCGAGCGTGACGTGGGGTAGCCCGAGCGCATGGCACGTCTCGCGCGCGGCGATCACGGCCTCCGGCGAGCAGCAGGCGCGTTCCACATCGGGCGCGACGGGGTCGATCCAAAGGCGCAGCGTCACGCCGATCGCGCCCGGTCCCGCCCGCAGTAACGCGACGGCGCTGTCGACGCCGCCGCTCATCGCCACTCCCACCCGGTCTGGATCGGGCTCGGCCCGAAAGACCTGCCCGAGCGCATTCGCGAGCGCGTCCGCAGCCAGCGTCTCGCCCGGGACGGCAGCCGCCTCGAGCAGCGTCAGGCCGACAAGAGGGCGCTCGAGCCCTTCCGCATCCGCGTCGACGATACGGTGGCCGTCGACCGCCAGCCGAACGATGGCAACTTCGCCGTCCCGCGAAGAATCTCCAACGACCTCGATCACGATCCCAGGCTAGCGGGAGCGCTCTCGTCTTAGTTCGCCGGCGAAAGTGCGCAGCACTTTCGCCGGATTAAGTGCCCCACCCTGCCGTATTCCCCGCGCCCTTAGCGAACCTGGCACTGCCAGGTGGGTGCCGTGCCGGCCTCGGGCAACGCCCTCACCGAACCCAGGCTCCCTTTCACTTGGTGTTGGTTCTACTTTGAAGACGCGGGCTCGCACAGGGTCGAGCACGACGAAGGAGCTTAGCGGGCGTACACCCACCTGATGCGCTGGACTCCTTCGATCCCCAGCTGCTCGGCCAAGGCGGCGGTCACGTCGAAGCGCCTCCCGGGCACGACTGGTCGCCGCGCGATCACCTGGGTGAGGATCCGCGGGCTGTGCCCGTAGGAGACGAAGAGCCTGACGTTGCACGGCAGCACGGAGTCCGTGACGCCACGCGTGCTCGGCCTCAGCGTCACGCCGCAGTTCGTGCGCGTGCCGTAGCGGCCCGTCTGCGCCCCTGCGAGAGCCGTGTACCAGCCGCCGCCAGGGACGAGAACCGGCTTCAGCTGCGCGCCGGCATTCGATTCTCGCGACGAGGTGACAGCCACCGCGATGACGGCCGCGAGCAGCGCCACGCCCGCCAGGGCGACTTCCCGTTGCGCCAGCGCCGGGTTCAAACCGCGGCGTAGAGGAGCTCGCCGAACGACTCGCGGATGACCGGATCGAAGCTCACCGGCAGCCGGCCGTGCGCGTCGGCGAACTGCCGTAGCTCGAGGAGCAGGTACGCGACTTCCTCGTCACGAGCCTCCCCGTAGCGTGCGAGCCGCTCGAGCTCCCATACGTTCCACTCGCGCGGCGCACCGTTGAGGGGCATCCGAGTAACACCGGGTTCGGGTTCTATGCCGGCCGCGGGCTCGGGCTCCGAAGGCGGCACGGCGCGCAGCTCGGATGCCGGCGGCGTCGGGTCGGGCGTCGGCGGTTGAGGCTCGGGAGCGGGCGGCGCGGGCTCGGGAGCGGGCGGTGGCACCGGCTCGGGGCCGGGTGCCGGCGGCTGTTCCCTGGATCGGCGGAACGGGATCGCGCCTGACAAGAGCTTCATGCGGACGTGTTCTCCTCGTCGAGCAGCCCCGCGATCTCGTCCGTATCGCCTTCGCGGCGCTCGGTCGGCGACAACAGCCGTACGTGTTTCGGCATCGGAATCTCCGTCGTCTCGTCGGGAACCTCTTCGTGCTCGCGGCGAAACCACCTGCGCTTCGGCTTGGCGTCGAGCGGCTCCAGAGTCGGCCGGGACGTCGGGATTGGGGCGGGCTCGGCCTCGGGTTCGGGCTCCGGGACAGCCCCCTCTGAGGGCGGCTCGATCACCGTCGCCGCCTCCGGCTCAGGCTCGTCCTCCGCGGCCGCGACGGGCTCGGGCTCCGGCACGGCGCGCGGCGCGGGCTCCGGAAGGGGCTGCGGCGCGGGCTCCGGAAGGGCCTGCGGCTCGGGCTTCGGCTTCGCCGCGACCGGCGCGGGCGTCGCCGCGACGGGTTCTCGCCGTGGTGCGGGCGCCGCATAGTAGTCGGGCCGCCGCCAGGGCGGCGCCGTCGCCCAGATCCGCTCGGCCGTCAGCTCGATAAGGGCCACGATCAACCAGCCGCCCGCCATCACGATGGCGATCCACTTGCGCGAGAGATCCGCGTAGGCCACACCGACCGCAAGCGCGATCAGGAAGAGCGCTTCGATCGCAAATCGCGGCCCCAACCGTCCCGGCATGACGCGAAGAGCGTAGCGGCCTGCGAGCCGGTCCTACGCCGACGAGCTCGGCTCGGGCGAATCGCCGTCCTCGGCGGCCGGCGGCGGCTCGACTGGAGTCGGAACCGAGAGCGGCGGCGCGGCGGGCTTCTCGGGTTCGCCCGGAGAAGCGGCAGGCCCGCGGCTGGCTTCGGTAGCGGCCTCCGCGGCAGCGACGATCTTCTCGACGACCCCGCCGATCGCCTCGTCCCCGAGCCCGGCCGCGGCGAGAAGCTGCTCGGCGCCTTCCTGCGCGCGTGCCATCACGGCAGACGCCTGCGCCCGCGCCCACTCGAGGGTCTGCTCGACCTCGGCTCGGGCGGCGTTCGTCAGTTCGGTCGCCTGGTGGCGGGCCTGCTCGAGCAGCCGGTCCGAGCGCGCTTCCGCCTCGCGGATCTCGGCGGTCGAATGGCGTTGCGCCTCGGCTTTTACTTCCCGGACCTCGTTGCGCGCCGCGCTCAGCATCTCGGCGCGCTGGCGCTCGCTCTCCTGCCGGTAGCGCTCGATCTCGCTCTCCCGCTCCTGCAACTCGCGCTGCCGGCGGCTGACCTCTTCCTCCGTGCGCCGGACCTGGGCCGCCGATGCGGTCTGGGCATCGCGCTCGATCGTGTCGGCCATCTCCGCGGCGGCGCGGATCATGTGCAGCGCGTCCATGCGCACGGCGTGCCCGCTCGGCTCGACCTGGCCGCTGCGCGCCGCCGCCTGGAGGACGCGGAGCTGCACCTGGAGCTGCGTCGTGTGCCGCCGGAACGCCTCGAACGCCTCCGTGACGCGTTCCGGGTCGTAGCCGCCGTCAGGCAGCGTCGGCAGATCGTCGACGCTCGGGAGCGGCGTGAGCGAAGCTTGCTGTGCTCGTTCGGTCGCCATCAGGTCAGGAGTATTGCGAGTGGATCGGTCGGAGTCGCATCGCGGATTAGTCGTTCTCGATCGTGACCGCGATTCCTAGTTCGGCGAGCTGCTCCGGCGCGACCTCGGTAGGCGCGCCGCTCATCGGATCGACGCCGGCCTGGTTCTTCGGGAACGCAATCGTGTCTCGGATGAACGGCTCGTCGAGCAGCGCCATCGAGAGGCGGTCGATGCCCGCCGCGATGCCCCCGTGCGGCGGGGCGCCCATTGCGAGCGCGTCGAGCAGGAACCCGAACTTCGCGCGCTGTTCTTCCGGCGTGATGCCGAGCAGGCCGAAGATCCGTGCTTGCAGGTCGGGCTCGTGGATCCGGAACGAGCCTCCGGCGATCTCGATCCCGTTGACGACGAGGTCGTAGGCGACCGCGCGCGCCGCGCCGGGGTCGGAGTCGAGCAGCGCGACGCCCTCGTCGTTCGGCCGCGTGAACGGATGATGCACGGCCTTCCACCGATCCTCCTCGTCGTCCCACTCGAGCAGCGGGAAGTCGGTCACCCAGAGGAACCTCCAGGCGCTGCGGTCGATGAGCCCGAGCTCGCGGCCGAGGTGGAGCCGCAGCGCGCCGAGGACCCGAGCGACCAGCTCCGGCGTGTCCGCACCGAAGAGGACGGTCGTCGCGGGCTCCGAGCTGAAGTGGTCGAGCTCCTCTTGCGACAGAAATTTCGCGATAGGCGAGCGCACCTCGCCCTGCTCGTCGTAGACGAGGTACGCGAGCCCCTTGGCCCCCCACTCCCTGGCGAACGCCTCCAGCCGCTCGAGGTCGGCACGCGAGAACTCCTGCGGCACCCGCAGGAAGCGAACGGCCGGCGCGTTCGCGAAGACGCCGAACTCCGAGCTGCGCGTCACGTCCGTCGCGTCCTCGATCTCGAGGCCGAACCGCAGGTCAGGCTTGTCGGAGCCGTAGCGGGCCTGGGCTTCGTCCCAGGTCATCCGCTGGAAGCCGGTCTCGACCTCGACGCCGATTGCGTCGCGCCAGACGCTCTGCATCGTCCGCTCGCTCAGGTCGAAGATGAACTCCCCGTCGGGGAACGCCATCTCGAGGTCCAGCTGGGTCAGCTCCTGCAGCCGGTCGGCGCGGAGATCTTCGTCCCGGAAGCAACGGGCGATCTGGTAGTAGCGCTCGAACCCGGAGATGACGAGCAGCTGCTTGTAGATCTGCGGCGACTGCGGAAGCGCGAAGAAGCGGCCGGGTTGCAGGCGAGTCGGCACCAGGAAGTCGCGCGCGCCTTCCGGCGTCGGCTTGCCCATGATCGGCGTCTCGATGTCGACGAAGCCGGCCGTTTCCATTTCCCTGCGGATCGCGGCGACCGCCCGCGCGCGCGTGCGGATGTTCCGCTGCATCTGCTCGCGCCTCAGGTCGAGCCAGCGGTAGCGGATCCTGAGCGTCTCGTCGACGCCCTCCTCGTCCAGCTGGAACGGCAGCGGTGGGCTGGTCGAGATCACTCGCAGCGTGTCGACCTGCAGCTCGACTTCCCCGGTCGGCAGGTTCGGGTTGACCGCCTCCGGCGCTCGCGCGAAGACCTCGCCCTCGGCCTGTAGGACGTACTCGTTCCTGATCCCGTGTGCGGCCTTCGCGGCCTCCGGCGCGCGCTCCGGGTTGACGACGAGCTGGCAGATACCGGTCTGGTCGCGGAGGTCGATGAAGATCAGGCCGCCGTGGTCCCGGCGGCGCGCCGCCCAGCCTGCGAGCGTGTGGCGTTCGCCGACGTGATCGGCGCGGACTTCGCCCGATCCGAGGTCGCGCCAAGTCATGCGAGCGCCGCCGGTAGTTCGGCGAGCGGCACGCGAAGATCCTCCTTGCCGCGCTCGCGGATCGTCGCGGTCGAGTCCTCGACGACCACGATGCGGCGGGGATCGAGCCGCTGGGCGTGTTTCAGCTGGGCGTTGCGGGAGCGGCCTGCGTAGTCCGCGTCGACGGCGACGCCCGCCCGGCGCAGCTCCGCGAGGACGGGCAACAAGGCGGCGCGATCGTCCGTGACGACGAACGCGTCGAGACGGCTCGTCTCCGGCTCCGGCGCCTCGCGCTCGATCGCAAGCAGCAGCCGCTCGATGCCTGCGCCGAAGCCGATTCCCGGCGTCGCCGGCCCGCCGACCGCCTCCACCAAGCCGTCGTAGCGGCCACCGCCGCAGATCGTCGAGTTCACGTTTTCGTCCGGCCCGACGAACTCGAACGTGGTTCGTGTGTAGTAGTCGAGCCCGCGCACGAGCGTCGGTTCGAGGACGTACTCGATTCCGTACGCGTCGAGGTGGCTCCGCACTGCAGCGAAGTGCTCGCGGCAGGCCTCACACAGGGCGTCGCCGATCTTGGGAGCCTCCTCGAGGGCCGCGCGCACCTCGGGGTTCTTGACGTCGAAGACCTGGAGAGGGCTCGTCTCCCGCTTGTGGCGGGCCTCCTCGTCGAGGAGCTCTGGGTGCGCGTCCAGCCACTCGTTCAGCCGCTGCACGTAGGCCGGGCGGCAGTTTGTATCGCCGATCGAATTGAGGAGCAGCTCGTATTCCGTGACGCCGACGATCCGGAGCAGCTCGGCGTAGAACTGGATCACCTCCGCGTCGACGACCGGGTCGGCGCTGCCGATCACCTCGAGAGACAGCTGGTAGTGCTCGCGGTAGCGGCCGCGGCCTGGCCGGCCGTACCGGTACATGGGCGCGAGGGTGTAGAGCTTGAGCGGCTGCGGCTCCCTGAAGAGGCCGTGCTCCACGTAGGCGCGCGCGATCGGCGCGGTGCCCTCCGGGCGGAGCGTCAGCGAGCGGTCGCTCCGGTCGGTGAAGGTGTACATCTCCTTGTGCACGACGTCGGATGCCTCGCCCGACGTGCGCTGGAAGAGGCCGGTGTCCTCGAATCCCGGCGTCTGGATGCGACCGTAGCCGTAGACGGCCGTGAGCTCCTCGATCGTGGCGACCAGCTGCCACCAGCGGCGGTCTGACGGCAGGACGTCGTGCGTCCCGCGGGGCGCCTGGAACTTCTCGCTCACGAGGTGCGGAGCTCGGCGAGGAACGGGTTGCGGGCGAGCTCGGCGCCGAGCGTCGTCTCCGGGCCGTGCCCGGAGTAGACGACGGTTTCCGGCGGTAAGCGGTCCTCCAGGGCGCGGATCGAATCGATGAGCGTCTCCCAGTCGCCGAACGGGATATCGGTGCGGCCGACGGACCCGGCGAAGAGCACGTCCCCAGAGAAAAGGCACCCGGCCGCGTGGTAGGCGAGGTGCGCCGGCGAATGGCCCGGGACGAGCATCGTCTGGAACGTGATCCCGGCCAGTTCGAGCGTCTCGTCACCGTCGAGGACGACGTCGGGCGTGTACGCGCGAAGCGACAACTCCGCGGGCGCGAAGTCCTGAATTCGTTCGAGCGCGATGCGCTCTGTCGCGGCCATGTAGACCGGCGCGCCGGTCGCCTCCGCCAGATCGGCGACGCCGCCGAGATGGTCCCAGTGCCCATGAGTGATCAGGATCGCGACGCAAACGGCGCCCTTCGCCTCGAGCTCACGTTCGATCGAGTCAGCGTCGCCGCCGGGGTCGATCACGACGGCTTCGGCCGCCTCGGGAGCGGCGCGGACGACGTAGCAATTCGTCCCGATCGGGCCGAGCTCGTAGCGATCGACGCTGAGGCTCATGGCGGCCGAGTCTAACCGCGCCGCTTCGCCGGCCCGGCCGGGCCGCGGGGCGGCGGTGGGGGCGCGGTGCGGCCCCCTCTCGTTAGCATCGGCCGCTCGTGCGGAGCTGGAACCTCGACGAGATTCAGGTCGAAGGCGGAAGCCGCTCGCCGGTCGTTCTCGACTCGGAGGACGCGGCCCGGGCGGTCTTGATCGTCCTAGACCCCGGACAGTCGCTGGGCGAGCACCAGGTCAAGGAGCACGCGTACGTCCTCATCCTCGACGGTCGGGCGCGCGTCGAGGCCGGAGGCCAGAGCGTCGAGGCCAGGGCCGGCACGCTCTGCATGTTCGAGCCGGACGAGCGCCACTCCGTCTCGACGACGGACGGGGCACGCATCCTGCTGCTGCTCGCGCCGTGGCCCGGCGCGGGCCACTACCGCGGCGACGCTCCGGCCGCTTAGCCCTTCGCGGGCCGACGGCCCGAGCGACGCAGGTACGTCCGGTAGGCCATGCGGTCCATCATGTAAGTGAGCGGGACGAAGAGCGCCGAGTAGGCGACGGAACTGAGCACTCGCGTTTCGACCGGCATGCTCTTGTTGACGAGCGAGAAGACGATGAAGAACAGCGGCAGGAACAGCGCCGCGCGCTTGACTGACCGGGTCCAGGACGGCGGCTTCACCTCACGGACCGCGGCGCCGCTCTTTGGCCGCCCAGCCCTGGCGCCGTTGCGACGCTCCTTCCCGTCGCGGCCCCGAGACGGCTCGTTCGCCTCCTCGGGCGGCTCGGTCTCATTGCCCTCCTCGTCGAGGTAGACGTATTCGTAGTCGTGCCGCCGTTCCTTGGCCCGACGCCGACGCTGCTTTCGTGAGGGCACTGGCCTAGCCTAGCGCCGCTCTACGGCTCGTCGGCGCCGTCCGCCGCGGTCCAGGTGACCTCCCCGGCCTCGATCACCGCCGCGATCACGCGGCCGCCGAGGTGGTAGGAGAGGTAGCGCCAGTCCGCGGCATCCAAGAGGACGAGATCCGCGGCGTAGCCGGGCGCGATACGACCGATCTCGCCGCCGCGACCGAGAACGTGGGCTGCGTTGACGGTGCACGCGGACAGTGCCTCTGCCGGCGTCAGGTGGAGCTGCGTGACCGCGAGCGAGGTGACCAGCGGAAGGCTCTCGCAGAACGCGCTGCCGGGATTGAAATCGGTCGCCAGAGCGACCACGGCCCCCGCGTCGACGAGCGAGCGGGCCGGCGGCATCGGCCGGTCGAGGAAGAGGGCACTGGCGGGGAGCAGGACGGCCGTGACCTCGGAGGCCGCGAGCGAGCGGATGCCACCCTCGCCGGTGGCCTCGAGGTGGTCGACTGAGCGCGCGCCCAAGTCGATCGCCAGCGGGATCGCCCCCAGCTCCGTGAACTGGTCGCAGTGCAGACGGAGCGACAGGCCGGCGCCGCGGCAGGCTTCGAGGTACCGGCGAGCCTGCTCCACGTTGAACGCTCCTTCCTCCACGAACACGTCGGCCGCGAGGGCGAGACGAGCAGCCTCGGGGAGCACCTCGGTCAGCGCGAAGTCGAGGTACTCGTCGGCGTTGGCGAACTCCGGCGGCACCGCGTGGGCGCCGAGCCACGTGGGAGTTCCCCCGGCATCTCGAATCGCACGCAGGGATGCCAGCTCGGTTTCATGGTCGAGGCCGTAGCCGGACTTGGCCTCGAACGTCGTCGTGCCGGCGCGGCGCATCCAGCCCCGGTGGCGGCGCACGGCATCGGCGAGCCCGGCCTCGCCCGCTGCGCGGGTCGCCTCGACGGTCGCGAGGATGCCGCCGCCTGCAGCGTGCAGCTCCTCGTAGCTCGCTCCGCTGGAGCGCAAGTCGAACTCGGCTACGCGATCGCCGCCGAAGCACGCGTGTGTGTGGCAGTCCACGAGCCCCGGCACCGCACAGAGGCCGCGACCGTCGACCTCCTCGATTCCGGATGCGTCACTGCCGAGCCTCGCGTCGAGGCCGCGCATCGGCCCGGCTGCGACGATCCGTCCGTCTTCGCACAGGACATAAGCATCGGCGACGACCTCCAGGTCGCCGAGCGCACGGCCTCGGAGCGGAGGCTGGCTCCCGGCCGGCGTCGCCAGCTGTGCGAGGTCGCGAACGAGCAGGCGGGGCGCGCCGCTGTCGTCGCTCACGCGCCGGGATCGGGAGGCATCGGCGCCTCGAGCCCGTGCTCGGCCGCGAACGCGCTCGCCTCCGGGTACCCGGCGTCCACATGGCGCAGGACGCCCGTTCCAGGGTCGGCCGTGAGCACCCGCTCGAGCCGCTCGGCCATCTCGTCGGTGCCGTCGGCGACGACGACCATCCCCGCGTGGAGCGAGTTCCCGATCCCGACGCCGCCGCCGTGATGGACGCTGACCCAGGTCGCGCCGGCGGCGACGTTGAGCAGCGCGTTCAGGATCGGCCAATCGGCAATGGCGTCGGAGCCGTCGCGCATCGCCTCGGTCTCGCGGTACGGCGAGGCGACCGAGCCCGAGTCGAGGTGATCGCGTCCGATCACGACCGGCGCCTTGACCCGACTCGAACGGACGAGCTCGTTGATCGCCAGCCCGGCGCGTGCGCGGTCGCCGTAGCCGAGCCAACAGATCCGGGCGGGTAGACCCTGGAACGCGACGCGGCCGGGGGCGAGCTCGAGCCAGCGTTGCAGGACGGCATCGTCGGGGAACAGGCTCCGCAAGGTGGCGTCGATCGTGGCGATGTCCGCCTCATCGCCCGACAGAGCTGCCCAGCGGAACGGCCCGATCCCTTCGCAGAAGAGCGGCCGCATATAGGCCGGGACGAAGCCCGGGTATGTGAACGCCTCCGTCAAGCCTCCCGCATACGCCTCCCCTCTGAGGTTGTTGCCATAATCGAAAACATAACTTCCACGCCGGACGTACTCCAGCATCCCGCCGACGTGCTGCACGATCGACTCTCTGGCGCGCCCCAGGTACTCGTCCGGATCATCGGCGCGGAGCCGGGCCGCTTCCTCGACCGAAAGTCCCACCGGCACATAACCAGTCAGGGGATCGTGCGCGGCCGTCTGGTCGGTGACGAGGTCGAACTGCTCGCCGCGACGCGCCAACTCGGGCACGACGTCCGCCGCATTCGCTTGCAATCCGACCGACAGCGGCCGCCGCTCGGCAGCAGCCGAGCGCACCCTCGCCAGGGCGTCTTCGAGCGAATCGGTCGCCTCGTCCAGGTAGCGCGTGTCGAGCCGGCGGCGGATTCGCGCCGGATCGACTTCGACGCAGAGGATCGCGCCCCCGAGCATCGTCGCCGCGAGCGGCTGCGCTCCGCCCATCCCACCCAGACCGGCCGTGAGGATCGTCCGCCCGGTCAAGTCGGCCGCACCGAAATGCCGCTCGCCGGCCGACGCGAAGGTCTGATACGTCCCCTGGAGGATCCCCTGGGTGCCGATGTAGATCCAAGAGCCGGCCGTCATCTGGCCGAACATCGTCAGTCCAAGCGCCTCGAGCCGGCGAAACTCGTCCCAGGTCGCCCAACGCGGGACGAGCAGCGAGTTAGCGATCAACACGCGTGGCGCGCCCGGATGCGTCCGGAACACCCCGACAGGCTTGCCGCTTTGCACCAGGAGCGTCTCGTCTTCGCCGAGCCGCAGCAGCGACGCGACGATGGCCTTGAGCGCAGCGTGGTTACGGGCGGCCTTGCCCGAGCCTCCGTAGACGATCAGCTGTTCCGGGAGCTCGGCGACCCCGGGATCGAGATTGTTGAGCAGCATCCGCAGCGGCGCCTCGGTAGCCCACGACCGGGCGTTCAAGCGCGGGCCTCTAGGCGCGCTGATCCTGGTCAGGTCTCCGCAGAGCGCCTCGACGGTCGCGTCGAGCGTGTCCACCGCGGTCATTGCCAGGGCTCTCGCTCGGCCCGCCGCCTCACCCGCCACCACGTCCAGGCGTTGGCGGCCAGGAAGAACGCCCCGGCCGCGAGCACCGCTCGCGCCAGATCACCGCCGGTGAGCATCGCGATCACGACGATCAGGATCGCCAGCACACCGAAGATGATGAGGCTGTCCCGCATCGGCCGACGCGATTCGGGCACGTTGGGCACGTCCCACTTCACCGAAGTTCGCCCACCTCGGCCTCGACCGCGGCCGCGAACGTGCCGTCCCGGATCGCCGAAGCAACGGCCTCGATGTCGGAGGCGAGGGGTCGATCATCCACAAGGCGCGGCGAGATCGTTCGGATCGTGTCCCGCGCTGCCCGGCCGCCGATTCCCGGCTCGAGCGGAGCGAGAAACTCAACCGCCTGAGCGCCGGCGAGAAGTTCGATCGCCAGTACGCGTTCCGCGTTGGCAAGGACCTGCCACGCCTTGAGGCCGGCCGCATTCCCCATCGAGACATGGTCTTCCTGGCCGGCGCTCGTTGGGATCGAGTCGACGCTGGCGGGATGGCAGAGCGACTTGTTCTCGCTGACGAGCGACGCAGCGACGTACTGAGGGATCATGAACCCGGAGTTGAGACCGCCGTCCACGGTCAAGAATGCGGGCAGGCCTTCGGAAAGGCTCGGATTCACCAGGCGCTCGACACGCCGCTCGGAGATGTTTGCGAGCTCCGAGACCGCCATCGCCGTCGTGTCGAGGGAGAATGCGAGCGGCTGTCCGTGGAAGTTGCCGTTCGACAGCAGCACGTCGTCGTCGACGAGTACGAGCGGGTTGTCGGTGGCCGCATTCAGCTCGACCGCGACGGTCGCCTCGGCGTATGCGAGGAGGTCGCGGGCCGCGCCGTGGACCTGGGGCGCACATCGGATCGAGTACGCGTCCTGGACCTTGTCGCACCAGCGATGGGACTCGATGATCGCCGAGCCCTCGAGGAGCTGGAGGACGTTTGCGGCCGACTCCGACTGCCCGGGCAGCGGTCGCGTTGCATGGATCTGCGGGAGGAAGCTCGTCCGCGAGCCTTGCAGCGACTCGACTGCCAGGCAGCAGGCGATGTCGGCGGCCTTGCTCAGACGGCTCGCCCGCGCGAGGCCGAGCGCACCGAAGGCGGCCATGAACTGCGTCCCGTTGACGAGCGAGAGCCCCTCCTTCGCCTCGAGGGAGATCGGCTCGAGCCCTACCTCCGCAAGTGCCGCGCCGCCGCCCATGCGCTTGCCGTCGACCCAGGCTTCGCCCTCGCCGACGAGCGGGAGGGCGAGGTGCGCTAGCGGCGCCAGGTCACCGCTTGCTCCGACCGAACCCCTGCTCGGCACGTGCGGCAGGACGCCGCGGTTCAGGCATTCGATCAGGAGCTCGACGGTCTCCGGGCGCGCGCCTGAGAATCCCTTCGCGAGCGCGTTCGCGCGCAGCAGCATCGCCGCCCGGACGATCTCCGGCGGGTAAGCGTCGCCGACTCCGGCTGCATGGCTTCGCAGCAACCTGAGCTGCAGTTCGGCCGTCAGCTCCTCGGGAATCGACCGCGAGACGAACTTTCCGAAGCCGGTGTTGACGCCGTAGGTGTGTTCGGTCGTGCCGTGAGCCGCTCGCTCGACGAGTGTGCGCGCGCGGACGACCTTCTCGCGCGCCTGGTCCGCGAGCGTCGCCGGCACTCCGTCGACGGCGACCGCCCAGACGTCGTCGATCTTCAGATCCTCACCGCTCAACCGAACGGCCGTGGTCAAGGCCATCTCGTGGCCAGTCTAGCCCTGCCGTTTGCCCGAAAAATCGCTGCTTCCTCTTGTGGCGTCAGCGAAAGAGCCGGCGAAAGAAGAACGCGATTCGGCGCCAGATGTTCATCGAGTGCTCGTGGCGCTGGGTGGGTGCCACCGCCTTGCCCTCGAGCTTCCTCGCCTCCGCTGAGATCGCCTCGCCCGCGCCGGCGCGGCTGTCGGGCTCGATGCGCGCGCTCGTGGCCGGCTCTCGGTATTCGCCGAGGTGTTCGACCTGCTCCCGTGTCAGCGCTAGGCGCACGGTCCCCTCCACGATCTCGGCTACCTGCTCCGATGGGACGTAGCGCGGCTTCCCGAGCATGCTCGTGGCGATCGCGAGCCCGTCGAAGATGTCGGCGCCGCTGTCACCCGACACCTCGTCGACCTCCCCGACTTCGCTTCCGTCGGACGCCACGACCTTCCAGCCGGTTTCGATCATCACCCAGGCGACCGGATCAGCCATCGCTCCGGGAGTCTTACGCATCCGGGCGCGCTGTTAAGGCGCATCCGGCCTCCTCCCCGCCGCGAGCCTATCCCGGAAATCCGCGCACGTCTGTGACGCGGCCGCCCCGAAACAGTGCCGGCTCGGCCCTACCGTTCGGTCCGTTCGGACGCTTCCGGCTCGAGGAGCCGCAGCTCCAGCACGCGAGAAGCGTCGAAGCCCTCGATCCGCAGGGCAGCGCCCGCGGCCGCGGCTGCGGCCCCGCCGGGCATGAGACCGACGAGCTCGGAGCCGAGCACCTCCGCGCCGAGCGCCGACGCTTCCTCCTCGATGCGCCCGAAGACGTCCTGGAGTGCGGCGGCCTCCCAGTCCTCGATGTTCATGCTCACCTGTACGAGCCCGGCCCGTGGCAGGTCGAGCCCGAGGGCGCGGACGCCGGGAAAGCCCCCGTCGCGCTCGCGGACGGCCGCCGCGATCGATCTCGCCGCGGCGAGATCGCCGCGCAGATTGACGTTGAAGGCGATCAGGGGTCGGCGTGCCCCGACCAATACCGCGCCCGATCGCTGGTCGAGCTCACCCGGTCCGAAGTCCGGCGCGACCTCGCCGGTCTCCACGCGACCGCGGAGCCGCTCCAGCCCACCGGCGCGGAAGAACGCGGGCCCGCGACCCGGCGCGAGCTCGCCGTAGAGGAAGACCGGAAGGGCGAGCTCCTCGCCGAGGCGGCCCGCGAGATCGAGTGCCGCACGCTTCGCACGCTCCAAATCGTCGGGCCGCACCGGCACGATGGGCACGACGTCGGCCGCGCCGACACGCGGATGCGCACCCTCGTGGCTACGCAGGTCGATCCGCTTCTTCGCCACCTCGATTCCGGCGAGAAGCGAATCCACGAGCTCGGCCTCTGAACCGACGACTGTGAAGACGGACCGGTTGTGATCGGGGTCGGTGTGTATGTCCAGCAACCGCGCCCGCGCGCCGAGCTCGGCGCCGATCGCGTCGATCGTCTCCCGGTCGCGTCCCTCCGAGAAGTTCGGGACCGATTCGAGCGGGAGCACCGCACTACTCTACGAGCCGATGAAGGCGTACTACGACGCGCGCGCCCGCGAGTACGACGACTGGATCCACGGGGTCGGCGTCTACGCCGACCGGGACCGTCCCGGCTGGCCGGAAGAGCTCGCCGCTCTCGAGAAGGCGGTGCGGTCGCTGCCTCCGGCCCGAACGCTCGACGTCGCCGCCGGCAGCGGCTACTTCACGCGTTTCCTGCCCGGCCACATCGTCGCCCTCGACCAGAGCGCGAACATGATCGAGGTTGCCAACGAGCGGGACACGGCGGACGAATACGTCCTCGGCGATGCCCTCGAGTTGCCTTTCGAGGACGGGTCTTTCGAGCGCGTCTTCACGGGCCACTTCTACGGCCACCTCGACGATGAGGAGCGGCAGCGCTTCGTCAAAGAGGCTCGGCGGGTGGCGCCGGAGCTCGTCGTGCTCGACTCCGCGTGGCGAGAAGACGTCGAGCACCAGGAGTGGCAGGAGCGGGTGCTCCTCGACGGCTCGACGTGGCAGGTCTTCAAGCGCTATTTCGATCCGGAGGATCTCGCCGCGGAGCTCGGCGGCGGCCGAACCGTCTTCGCCGGAACCTGGTTCGTCGTCGTCCAGGCGTGACGCGCCGGCGCTCGAGCTATCGCTCGGCGCGATCGCTGCAACGCGACAACCGTGTCTGCCGCGCCTGCGTGGAGGCGGGGTACCCGCTCGAGTCGCTCCCGATCGTGCAGCCGTACACGGGACAGCGGGCCTACATCTTCGGCCAGGCACCCGGTCAGGTGGAGGGCGTCGAACGCTTGCCGTGGCGCGGCCGCGCCGGCAGGACGCTGCGACGCTGGCTGAACCTCGGCGAGGAAGAGTTCTACGCTACGTTCTATTGCGCCTCCGTCACGCGCTGTTACCCAGGGAAGGCGCGTTCGGGCCGCGGCGACCGGACTCCGACCCAGCGCGAGCAGGAGCTCTGCGCCTTCTGGCGACACTGGGAGCTCCGGCTGATGCAGCCGAGGCTGATCGTCCCGGTAGGCGGACTTGCAGCGCGCCGCCTCCTCGGCCTGAAGAGCGTCACCGAATGCGTGGGCCGTCGTTATGACGCGGACGGCGCCGTTGCGATCCCTCTCCCCCATCCCTCCGGGGCCAGCGGCTGGCTCAACGCCCCCGCCAACCGCGCGCGGGTCGCGGAGGCCGCGGCGCTCATCCAAGCCGAACTCCTGCGACTCGACGGCGAATAGCGCCGCTAGGTTTTCCGGGTGGCCACGGTTCCGTATAGGCGCACGTTTTTTCGCCTGCTCGGGTTCCTGAAGCCCTACAAGCTGTCGCTGATCGTTTCGACGGTGCTCGCGATCGGCTACCAGGGCAGCCAGATCGCGCTCATCTGGGTGACCAAGAACGTCATCGACGACGCGCTCGCGCCCCACGACAAGCGGAGGCTCTGGATCTACGCCGGCACAATCGTCGCGCTCGGCCTACTCCGCGCAATCCTGATGTACGGCAGGCGGATGATCTCCGGCCGTCAGGCTCTTGCGGTCGAAATGGACTTGCGCGGCAGCCTGTACTCGCACCTCGTCCGGCTGTCGTTCGGCTTCTACGACCGGCACCAGACGGGCCAGCTGATGTCACGCGCGACTGTCGACCTGCAGGGTGTGCGCTTCTTCCTCGGCTACGGCTTGATCTTCTTCTTCCAGAACGCGTTGACGATCGCGTTCGTGACCGTCGTCCTGTCCATCTTCCAATGGAAGCTCGCACTGATCGTGCTCGCGATCACGCCGGTCCTCGTCGTGCTCGCGTACAGGTACAGCCATGTCTCGCACCCGACCTTGCGCGAGGTGCAGCAGAAGCTCGCGGACGTCGCCACGGTGGCCGAGGAGAACATCGTCGGCGTCCACGTCGTCAAGTCGTTCGCGCAGGAGCCGAAGGAGAACGCCAAGTTTCGCGCGCGCTCCGAGGCCGTGTTCCAGCAGACAGTGAAGGCCAACCGACAGCGCGCGCTCTACGTCCCACTGATCTCCTGGATTCCGCTGGTCGCGCAGGCGGCGGTGCTGCTCGTCGGAGCCCGAATGGTCAACTCCGGCGAGCTCACCATCGGCGGTTTCGTCGCCTTCAACCTCTATCTCGGCCTGCTCGTGACGCCGCTCCGCTCGCTCGGGATGTGGATTGGCCAGGCGCAGCGCGCGACTGCTTCAGGCGAGCGCATCTTCCAGGTGATCGACGAGCCCGAGGAGGTGACGGACCGGCCGGACGCGACCGACTTGCCGGCTGGCGGCGGGCACATCCGCTTCGAGGACGTCGGCTTCGAGTACCTCCCCGGCCGGCCCGTGCTCGAGAAGGTCGACCTCGACGTGCCCGCCGGACGGACGATCGCCCTGATCGGGCACACCGGCGCGGGCAAGACAACGCTGACTTCGCTGGTGCCGCGGTTCTACGACGTCAGCACGGGCCGCGTCACGGTCGACGGCGCCGACGTACGTGACGTGACCCTCCGCTCGCTGCGCACCCAGGTGGGCGTCATCGCGCAAGACACGTTCCTCTTCTCCGCGACCGTCCGGGAGAACATCACATTCGGGGCTCCCGACCTCAGCGACGAGGAGGTCATGCACGTCGCGCGCCTCGCGCAGGCCCATGAGTTCATCGAGCGCCTCCCCGACGGCTACGACACGCTGATCGGCGAGCGCGGAATCACGCTCTCCGGGGGCCAGCGGCAGCGGCTCGCGATCGCGCGGGCGATCGCAGTCGACCCGCGAATTCTGATCCTCGACGACGCGACCGCTTCGGTGGATGCGAGCACGGAGGCGCGGATCCGGCTCGGGCTCCGCGAGGCGATGGAGGGGCGGACGACGCTGATCATCGCCCACCGCTTGTCGACGATCTCGCTCGCCGACGAGATAGTGGTCGTCGACGACGGCCGGATCGCCGCACGCGGGACGCACGACGACCTGCTCGAGACGAGTGACGTGTACCGGGACATCTACGAGCACGGCTTGCTCGAGCGCCAGTTCGCGGATGCAGTCGAGGCGCGGGCGCTGGTCGAGGAAGCCGAGGAGGCGGAGGTCGCATGAGGCCTCGCTTGCGATGCCGACCTAGAGGCCGTAGCGGCTTTGCCGCTGCGCCCGTCCAAATCCGCTTGCTGTCCGGAACTCGCTCGGAGCGCCTGATGGAGACTGCATGAGGGTCTGGCAGCCCGGCAGCCACCTGACCATGCAGCGCGGCGCGGAGGTCGACGACTGGTCCTGGCGTCGCACGCAGCGACGGCTCGGGACGCTCGCGCGCCTGACCGCGCCCTACAAGACGCGGACGATCTTCTCCATTTTTTCGCTGCTGCTTGCGACGGCGACCGCGCTCGCGCCCCCGTTCCTGTCCAAGTACGCCATCGACGACGGGATCCGGAAGCAGGATCTCGGCGCGCTCTGGGTGATCGTCATTGCCTTCCTGCTCGCGGGCCTCGCCAACTGGGGCATGAGCTACGTGCAGACGTACCTGACTGGATGGGTCGGTGAACGCATCCTCGCCGACCTGCGGATCAAGCTCTTCGGCCATCTCCAGAGGCTTTCGCTCGGCTTCTTCGAGCGAAACCGGGCCGGCGTGATCATCAGCCGCCTCACCAACGACGTCGAGGCGCTCGACCAGCTCGTCACCGACGGCGTCACAACGCTCGTCCAGAGCTCGCTGACCCTCCTCGGGACAGCGATCCTCCTCTTCGTTCTCGACTGGCGGCTCGCGCTGGCGACGCTCGCGGTCGTCCCGGTGATGAGCGTCGGGACCGTCCTCTTCCGGATCCACTCCGCGCGTGCGTACGCAGCTGTCCGTGAGCGGCTCGGCCTGGTCACGGCGACGCTCGCGGAGGACATCGCGGGAATGCGCATCGTCCAGGCGTTCACCCGCGAGGACCGGAACGTCGCGAACTTCCGCGAGGTCACCGAGCACTATCGCGAGGCGAACATGCGGACGGTCGTCCTCAACGCCCTCTATTTCCCGTTCGTCGATCTCGTCTCGTCGGTCGCGCTCGCGGTCGTACTCGGCTACGGCGGCTACCTCTACTTCGGCGGAGCCGTCACGCTCGGGACGTTGTTCGCCTTCATGCTGTATGTCCAGAACTTCTTCGACCCGGTCCAGCAGCTCTCGCAGCTCTACAGCACCTTCCTGTCCGCGACGGCGGCGCTGGACAAGATCATGGACGTTCTCGACGAGGAGCCGCAGGTGGTCGACAAGCCGGGCGCACGCGAGCTCCCACCGGTCGAGGGGCACGTCCGCTTCGAGCAAGTCCGGTTCGGCTACGGGGACGGCCCGGACGTCCTGCCCGGCCTCGAGCTCGACGTTCCGGCGGGGACGACGGCGGCCCTGGTGGGCCACACGGGCGCCGGCAAGTCGACGATCGCGAAGCTGCTGGCGCGGTTCTACGACCCGCGCGCGGGCCGGATCACGATCGATGGGATCGATCTCCGAGACGTCACCCAGGCTTCCCTTCGCCGCCAGCTTGGGATCGTCCCCCAAGAGGGGTTCCTGTTCGCCGGCACCGTGGCCGAAAACATCTCGTTCGGGCGGCCCGGCGCGGCCGGGGAGGAGATCGTGCGCGCGGCGCAGGCGGTCGGCGCACACGAGTTCATCCTGCGGCTCGAGAAGGGCTACGAGACCGAGGTGCAGGAACGAGGGAGCCGGCTCTCCCTCGGCCAGCGTCAGTTGGTCGCGCTGGCGCGCGCCTTGCTCGCCGACCCCCGGATCCTCATCCTCGACGAGGCGACGTCTTC
>Ga0111538_10002503_pt1 | contig 25800 bp, 12 predicted proteins | sample SoiMethybrSBSTD1_FD_79669 | JGI IMG/M metagenome (GOLD analysis project Ga0111538, IMG submission 79669) | Bulk soil microbial communities from a Populus tree surrounding site in Tennessee, USA - Soil MetaG P. TD hybrid SBSTD1 (version 2)... | ecosystem: Environmental > Terrestrial > Soil >...
CTTGCGTCGCTGCAGTTCCTGGCGGTCTTGCTGCGCGAGTTGTCGCTGCGTGTCGAGCGACTGGACGGGATCGATGCCGTAGGTCTTCTCGAAGTGCCGCCGGTCCTGCTGCGCGGTCTCGCCGACCTGGGCATACCGTTCACTGGCCACCTTGGCCTCTTCGCGGTCCCGCTCGAACACGACCCGCAGCTCGTCGAGGCGCTTCTGCCTCCAGATCTGGACCAGCGAGTTCAGGAACGTTGCCGCGCGCTTGCCATCGAGGTCGCGGAACGTGACGCGCAGCTGCGCGTAGCTGCGATCGGGGTCGGGGTTGACGTCCTGCGTGAACAGTCGCGAGCGCACCTCGCGTTCGGTCTGCGCGCGTTCGTACGGATCGGTGATGCGCGATTCGGGCCAACGCAGGTGCTCGATCGTCTCGCGGACGGCCAGCGGAAACGTCTGCTTCGCGGTGTCGACGATCGCCTTGACCGGATCCTTGGCGGTCGACTTGTCGCCGGGCACCTGCTGGTGCTCGATCAGGACGTCGGCCACGTAGTAGCGCGGAATGAGCAGCGCGACGAGGCCACCGACGAGCAAGCCGAACACCGAGACCGGGATCACCTGCCAGCGGCGCCGCCTCAGCAGGTCGACGTAGCGCTGTAGCGAGAGTTGCGGGAGCTCGATCTGGGTCCCTTGCATGGCTAGAAGCGGTAGTAGTAAGGGGAGTTGCCTCGCAGCACGTCGGCGGCGTAGGCGATGTCGGCCGCACCGAGCATGGTCTGGACGGCGAGCGCCACGGGCTCGAGGATGCGCTGCAGCAGCCGCGCGATCAGGCCGAGGAACGTCGGCGGCACATACAGGAAGTCGCGTTCGCGCATCTGGTAGTTGTTGGCCATCGCGCCGGCCGTCATCATTTCACGGAAGTTCACGTCGATGACGAGCGGGTGCTCGGCGTCCGGGCGGATCAAGTAGACGCGCCCGAGATTCGCGAGGTTGGTCCAACGCGCCGTGTACATCGCGTCGATGAGCGTCATGTCGGGTTCGAGCGGCAACCGCCCCTTCTGCAGCACTTCGCCGAACGTGTAGAAGAACTTCGACCCGCTCACGATGCGCGCCTGCAGGTCGATCTGGTCCGAGAGGACCGAGTTCAGCTCCGCGCTGACCAAGGTCGTCAGCTCGGCCTCGGTCTTGCCGAGCACGTACATGGGCCCGACGAACGGCACGAAGATCGTCCCGTCGATGCCGACCGGCTGCGGCACCGTGAGGTCGACGAGCCGCTCGAGCGCCGGCGTCAGCAAAACGTCCGGGCGCAACCGGAACTGCACGGCGTCGAGGCCGCCGACGTAGTTCTCGCGCGTCGCATCGCCATGGGCGCGCGAGCCGAATCCCTTCTCGACCATGAGCTCGCGGATCCGCTTCTCCTCGAAGGAGCCGCAGGCCGCGAGACAGCCGAGTGCTGCGAGCAGCAGCGCCCGCAGCAGGGAGGAGAGATTCGTTTCGTCGGTCGTCACGTTGGGGTTTGCCTCGCAAAGCGCGTCGGGAAGGCATCGTAGAAGACAAGCCTCCCGGGGCAATGCACCGCTGCCCGATCCCCCACCTCATCGGCAGTTCCGGCCCGTCGACCTGACCCCTGGTCGACCCCGCCGCAACGCGCTTGCTTGCTTTCGCAACGGCGTCGCCGCATCGGGCCACGTGTCACGGCGTTGGGACGCCAAGCCACTTCGCAGCGCGGCCGTGCCCCCGTAGAACTGCCGCCATGCGATGGCTGTCAGCGCTGCTGGGGCTCTGCCTGGTCGGTGGTCTGGCCGCCATCTGGCTCGTTTCGGGCGGCAACGACATCGCGCCACCAACCGCCGCCGATCCTGACCCGCTCGCGGCCGCCGGACCGGCGGCGGAGGTCGAGACCGGCGGCATGGCCCCCGACGCGGCCGGCGAGGACGCGGCAGAACCACCCGGCGACAGCGAGGCCGGAGCCGAGCGCGTCGACGCGGAACCCGCGGTCGACCCGACGCGCGCACCGAGGGTGCAGGTCGTTCGCGACAACCCGCCGGTCGCGGTGGCCGACGCGGTCGTGCACTACGTGACCCGAGACCAGGCCGAAGTGTTCCTGCGCGCGCGCAAGCAGGCGTTGCCGCGCTTCGAATGGCCCGAAAACCTGGGCCAGAGAGCCCGCACCGGCAGTGACGGCATCGTGCAGCTGCCGGCGACGGAGACCCCGTGGCTCTGCGCCGCGAGTGTCGGCGCCGAGTTCGCGTTCACCGTCGTGCCGCCCGGCGAACGCCTCGTCGCGATGCACCTCGTGCTCGACGAGACGGTCACCGTGCTGGCCACGCACACCGACGAACGTCCCGCTGCCGGACTGCCCATCGCACTGCTGCAACGCACCGGCAACGACGTGAAGACCGTCTGGCAGGGGGACGCCGCCGCGAACGGCCGCGCCGTCGTGCGCCACTTCCAGCTCGTGCTCGAAAAGCAACCCGCCGAGAAGCAGGCACCACCGCGGTTCGCGGCGCTGGCCATGGCGCCGCTGCCGGAGCCCGTCGCGGTCGAGTTCTCGCGACCGGTCCCGCGGGAACCGATCCGACTGGTGCTGCCGCCGATCGGCAGCCTCGAGGTGTTGCTGACCGACCACCGCGGCACGCCGCTGCTCTCGCCGGCCGTCGTCATCGCGCAGCTCGAGCGCAAGGAGGAGCCGAGCCAGCCGTTTCCGTTCGCGACCGGCCTCTGCAACCGGCGGCAGCAGAAGCCCGTCGGAGACCAGCCGGTGCTGCTGCCGTTCATCGGAGCCAACGCGCCGCTGCGTCTCGTCGCGCGGTTTCCGGGCGACCGGCGCGGAGCGTCATTGAGTCCGCTGACGGGGCCCGAACAGCCCAACGAGAAGAAACACGTCGTGCTGCCGCTCGCCGCCCACCACGTCGTGCTCGCGGGGCGTCTGTGTCTGCCCACGCGTTCGCCGTTGGCGAGCGCCACGACGCCCGCGGTGCTCTGGCGCGCGGACCGAGACCTCGACACCTACACGCTGCACACGATCGCCGATGGGCGCTTCGACCTCGTGCTCTCGGCGCGGACCGACGCGAACGAGTACTGGCTCGAAGTGCGTTGCGAACAGCCGATGGTCAGGACCACCGCCTGGGCGCCCGGCACCGCGGAATCGCCACCACCGGTGCTCGGCGCACGCGTGCACGTGCCGGCGCTGCAAGGCGGGCAGCGCATCGAGCTCGGCGACATCGTGCTCGCAGAAGCGCCGGTGCTGGCGTCCGGCCTCGTCGTCGACGACAGGGGAGAGCCCGTGGCCGGCGCGAGCGTCGTCGTGCAGCAGGAAGAGCCAGCGCGTCCGGGTCGCAACGATCCGAACCGCGAGCCATGGCGCAACCTGCCCTTGCTCGCGACGGACACGGGCCAGGACGGCGCGTTCGTCTTCCATGGCGCTCTGCCGCCGGGCCGCCTGCGTGTGCGCGCCGACACCAACCAGCACTTCGCCGACTCGGTGCCGCTGCACAGCCAGGGCCAGCAGCTGCGCATCCGCATCGATCGCAACGGCATCCTGAACGGCCGCGTGCTGCTGCCGGACTTCGTCGCCGACGGCACCGTGACGCTGACGATGCGTCCGTTCGACGAGCAGCAGCAGAAACGCGACACGCGATCGGTCGGGCTCGGCCGGCGCGGTGGCGGCCGCTTCACGGTGCAGCCGTTGGGGCCGGGCCGCTACGACGCGATCTTCGCGGTGCGCAACATGCCGGAACCGCTCTGCGTGCTTCAGGACGTGTTCGTGTCGCCCGGCGAAACGCGCGACGGCCGCATGCAGCCGCTCGACCTGAGCCAGGCGCTGTTCCGCTTCCGGCTGCGCGCCGTCGATGCCAGTGGACGCAACGTGCCGCTCGACAGCCCGATCCTCGCGCGCATGCGCAAGCAGGACGGCAGCATCGCGGAAGCCGGCTTCCGCTTCCAGAAGGGCGCGGCCGAGCTGATTGCAACCACTTCGCTGGTGGACCTCGTCGTCTTCGCGCCGGGTTGTGCGGTGCAGAAGCTGACGCTGGGTCCCGGCGAGCACGACGTCTACGTGCAGCGGCTGCAGCCCGCGCTCGTCGAGCTGCCCGGCGCGCGCGCGCTCTGCGGCCCGCAACGGCGCGTGCGCGTCTCGGTGATCTTCGAAGGCGACACGGGTCTGCCGCAGTCGCTCGCCGGCCTCGACCAGCGCACGGGCGATCGTTTCAACTTCTCGCGCTGGGACCTCGGCAAGAGCAACGGCGCCTGGCTCGGCGTCACCGACACGGTCGAGATCCCGCTCATGCAGGGTGGCCGTTACCAGGTCCTGCTGCGCCCGCACGCGACCGACAGCACGTCCTCGCCTCAGGCATCGATCCCGCTCGGCGTCTACGAGCTGCGCGTCGACGGCTCCTCGTTCCTGCCCGTGCGCATCCCACTCGACGCCGGGGCCGTGACGCAGGCGCTCATGGCACTCGACCAGCAGGCCCAGACCCCGCGCCAACGCTGACCGCTGCCCGGTGTCACGGTCCCGGCGGCGCGAGCGGTCCGCCGAAGCAGCGCGTCACGAGCGCGGTCCATCCGGTCTGGTGCGACGCGCCACAGCCGCGCCCCGTGTCGCCGTGGAAGTACTCGTGGAACAACACGAGGTCGCGCCAATGCGGGTCGTCGGCGAAGCGGCGATCACTGCCCGCGAACGGCCGCTGGCCGTCCTGGCCTCTGCGGAACAAGCGTGTGAGCCGCTGCGCGAGCTCGTCGGCGACCTGTTGCAGCGTGCACTTGCGGCCCGAGCCGGTCGGACACTCGACCGTCAGCGTGTCGCCGTAGAAGCGTCCGTAGCGTTCGAGCGCCTCGATCAGCAGGTAGTTCAACGGCAGCCAGATCGGCCCGCGCCAGTTGCTGTTGCCGCCGAACATCGCCGTCGTGCTCTCGCCCGGCGCGTAGTCGACGCGCCAGGTCTGGTCGTCGGCCGACATCACGAACGGCTGCTCGCGGTGCACGGCCGACAGCGAGCGCACGCCGAACGGCGCCAGGAACTCCTTTTCGTCGAGCAGGTAGGCGAGCACGCGTTCGAGCTGCTCGCGCGACGGGATCGCGAGCAGCGCCGACGAGTCGTCGCCGTCGCCGCTGAAGCTCACGTGGCCGGCGAGCTCGCGCTCGTTCGCGAGGAACCAGCGCAGCCGCTTGTCGAAGCCGCGCAACCGCCGGATCGCCGGCAGCGGCAGGACCTCGACCGCACACAGCGGGATCAACCCGACCAGCGACCTGATGCGCAGCTTCTCGGTCCGTTCGCCGAGCGAGATCTGGTCGTAGTAGAAACCGTCGCGCTCGTCCCACAGCCCGGTGCCGCCGAGCGTGTTCATCGCGTGCGTGATCGCGACGTAGTGCTCGAAGAACTTCGATGCGACATCCTCGTAGGCGGGCTCCCGGTGCGCGAGCTCGATCGCGATGCTGAGCATCGTCGCGCAGTAGAACGCCATCCACGCCGTGCCGTCGGCCTGCTCGAGGTGCCCGCCCGTCGGCAGCGGCTGGCTGCGGTCGAAGACGCCGATGTTGTCGAGACCGAGGAAGCCGCCGCCGAACACGTGCTTGCCGTGCAGGTCCTTCTGGTTCACCCACCACGTGAAATTGAGCAACAGCTTGTGGAAAGCCCGCTGCAGGAACACGTGATCGCGCTGGCCGCGCGTGCCGGTCATCTTGTAGACGCGCCAGCAGGCCCACGCGTGCACGGGCGGGTTCACGTCCTGGAACGCGAACTCGTAGGCGGGGATCTGCCCGTTCGGCGCCATGTACCACTCGCGCAGCAAGAGCAGCAGCTGGCCCTTCGCGAAGTCCGGATCGATCTTCGCGAACGGGATCATGTGGAAGGCGAGGTCCCAGGCCGCGTACCACGGATACTCCCACTTGTCGGGCATCGACACGACGTCGCGGTTGTAGAGGTGTGCGAAGTCCGAGTTGCGCCCGCTGCTGCGCTGGGCCGGCGGCGGCGGCTGCGACGGGTCGCCGGCGAGCCACGTACGCACGTCGTAGTGATAGAACTGCTTGCTCCAGATCAGCCCCGCGTAGGCCTGGCGTTTGATCATCCGGGCTTCGTCGTCGAGGTCCGGTCCCATGACCTCGGCGTAGAACTCGTCCGCTTCCTCGCGCCGCTTCCGCATCACGCCGTCGAACTCGCTGCCGAACGGCTGCTGCTCGCGTTTGCTCGAAGCACGCAACCGCAGCCGCAGCGACACCGAGCCCTGGGCCGGGATCTCGTAGACGCAATGGAACGCGACCTTGCTGCCGCTGCGCGCGGGGTTCACGGCCGTCTTGCTGCCCTTCACGACATACTCGTGGAACGCGTCCTTCACGAACCCGAGCCGATCCTTGCCCTGGAACAGCCGCCGCATGTTCGTCTCGTTCTCGGTGGCCAGGATGCCGCGGCACTTGCCGCCCTTCGGCTCCTCGAGCTCGAGCGCGAACGACGGCAGGTCGGCCCCGTTCGCGACGAGCATGCGATCACCGTCCGCGACGATCGCGCCGCGCGGCCAGTAACCCTCGCCGGCGCGCCCCCACGCCCACGTGTTGCGGAACCACAACTGCGGCAGCACGTGCAGCACCGAGCTGTCGGGGCCGCGATTGTGCACCGCGAGCTCGATCAGGATGTCGTCATGGTCGGCCTTCGCGTAGGTCGCGTAGACGTCGAAGTAGCGCTGCGCTTCGAACACGCCCGTGTCGGCGAGCTCGAACTCCGGATGTTCGCGGGTGCGCTTCTTGTTCTCGGCGACGAGGCGTTCGTAGGGGAACGCGGCCTGCGGATACTTGTAGAGCGCCTGCAGCCACGCGGCGGTCGGCAGCGCATCGAGGTAGAAGTACTCTTCCTTGACGTCCTCGCCGTGATTGCCCTCGGGGCTGCCGAGACCGAACAGGCGTTCCTTCAGGAACGGGTCCTTGCCGTTCCACAGCGCCCACGAGAAACACAGCCGGCACTGGCGGTCCGTGATGCCGAGCAGCCCGTCCTCGCCCCAGCGGTAGGCGCGGCTGCGCGCGTGGTCGTGCGGCAGGTAGTCCCAGCAGTTGCCGTCGGCCGAGTAGTCCTCGCGCACGGTCCCCCACTGGCGCTCCGACAGATACGGACCGAACCGCTGCCAGTTGCTCTCGCGCAGAGCACTCTGGCGCAGCCGTTCGCGTTCGGCCGGTAGCTTGTCGGTCATGCGCGAAGCTGTGTACCAGGTCTGCGCGCGAAACGCATCAGGAGCGATCGAGGCTCTGCTGGAACAGCGGCGGTGGGTCTTCGACGCAGTGCACGAGCTCGCCGGTGCGCGGGTGCGGAAACGCGATCTCCGCGGCGTGCAGCAGGAACGTGCCGTAGCCGAGATCGACCGGCGAGCCGTAGCGCTGGTCCCCGACGATCGGGTGACCGAGGTGTTGCAGATGCGCGCGGATCTGGTGCTGCCGCCCCGTGTGCAACACGAGCCGCAGCAGGGAACGTTCGCGGCCCTTCGCGACGACTTCGTAGTCCGTGCGCGCCGGCTTGCCGCGCGCATCGACGACCATCTTCGCGCCGCGACTGCCCGCGTCGGGACGTTGCCACAGCGGCGCTTCGATCGTGCCGCGCGCGGGCTCGGGCACGCCATGCACGACCGCGAGGTAGACCTTGCGCACGGCGTCGCCGCGGAACGCTGCCGTGAGCCCGCGTTGCCCCTCGGGCGACAGCCCGATCGCGACGAGGCCCGAGGTGCCGCGGTCGAGGCGATGCGCCGGCGCTGGCCGGAACGTCGCCGTGCGTGTGCCCATGCTCTGGCGATCGAGCCAGCTCGCGAGGTCATCGGTCTGTCCGCTGCCCGGTTGCGCCGCGAGGCCCGCGGGTTTGGCGACCACGAGCACGTGCTCGTCTTCGTACACGATGCGCGGCACCGCCTCCGAGCGGTTCTCGGGCGCGCTGGCCGGTGCCCTCGGGTTCGGGGACCCGTGGGCCGGCGCCGCGGCCGCCAGCAGATCGGCGGCGGGCAAGCGGAGCCGCACGGTCATGCCGGCGCACAACCGCAGGCTGCCTTCGGCCTTCCTGCCGTCGACGCGGATGTCGCCCTGGCGCAGGTGGCGGAAGATCGCCGCCAGCGGCACGTGCCTCAGCAGCTTGCGCAGGTAACGGTCCAGCCGCTGGCCTGCCTCCGCTTCCGTCAACGCGATCTCGTGCATGCGCATGCAGTGTCGCGGCGCTGGCACCGCGGCTCAAGCTCCGCGCCGGCATGGCAGGTTTCCTCTTCGCGTCACGAACGAAGCGCCGCGGGTAGTCTCTTCCGCGAATGTCGACCCCGCTTCCGCTCGAACCCGCCGAACTGCTGCACCACGACCGGTGGCTGCGGGCCCTCGCGCGCTCGCTCGTGTGCGGCGCGGACGTCGACGACCTCGTGCAGGACACGTGGGCCGCGGCCTGCGCGGGCCGGCCCGATCCGGTCCGGCCGCTGCGCGGCTGGCTCGCTACGGTCGTGCGGCGGCTCGCCGCGCGGTCGCACCGCACGCGAACGCGCCGGCTCGCGCGCGAGGCGACTTTCGGGATGCACGAAGAGCTGCCGTCGACCGAGGCCACGGTTGCGGTGCTCGAGCTGCAGCGCGCGGTGTCGGCGGTGGTCGCCGCGATGCCCGAACCCTCGCGCAGCACGATCCTGCTCTGCTACTACCACGAACGGCCCGCCGCCGAAGTCGCGGCGCACTTCCAGATCAGCGAGGTCGCGCTGCGCAAACGCCTCGAACGCGCGCTGCGTGAGCTGCGCGCGCGCCTGCGCGACAGTCGCGGCGCCGAGTGGCACCGTTCGCCCGCCGCGCTCGCACTCGCGGACGTGCGCACCCTCGCAGGTTTCTCGGCTGTTCCCGGAGCGATCCTCATGCACAAGCTCGTCACGACCGCCGCCGCGGTGTTGCTGCTCGCCCTGCTCACTGCCGGCGGCATCTGGTGGAACAGCACTGCGACCGCCGAGCGCAGCGACGTCCCGCGCGCCGAGCCCGTTGCGGCACTCGTGCAGCCTGCGCCCGACGCGGCGCCGGTCGCCGCCGACCCCGCTCCGGAGCAGGCCATGCGCGTCCAGGTCCCGCCGGCCGCGACGGCCGTGGGGCCGCAGTGGCAGGGTTTCGTCGTCGACCCGACGGGCAAACAACTGCCCGGCGTGCCGCTCGTCTCGGTCCAGAAGCTGCCCGAGGCGCGCAGCACCGAGGACAACAGCCTGCTCGATCGTGTGCCCGAGGAGCTACGCCACCTCTCGAGCGAGCTGGTCCGCGCCCAGGACGCGGTGGATCTCGCGACGGCACCGAACGTCGGCACGGCCGGTCCGGACGGCAGCTTCGCGCTCGACGCGAAAGCCTCCACGTTCCTGCTCGCGGGTCCGGGCTGGGCGACGCTGCGCGCGCCGTTGCTCGTGGCCGAACGCGCCGCGGGCCTCGTCGTCGTCGCCGCGCCGGCCGTGCGGTTCGGTGGCGAGGTCGTGAGCGACCTCGGCCGCCCGATCGCGGGCGTGCGCATCGAGGTCCGCGTGCCGCCGCTGACCGACTTCCCGTTCGTGCTCGACCACACGCGCCCGAACCCACATCCGGTCGTCCACACGCGAGAAGACGGCACCTTCGCGCTCGAAGGCCTGCCGCGCGGCACCGGCGCGATCGAGTTCCACTGCGATGGCTTCGCGCCGAAGGACGTCGCGGTGCCGGCGACCTCGCTCGAGCACGAGCGCATCGTGCTCAGCGCCGTCGGCAAGTCGCACATGGTCGTGTCGGGACGACTGCTCGACGAACGCGAGGCGCCGATCCAGGGTGGCACGGTCGGGCTCGCCGCCATCGTCGCGCGCACGGACCGCGAGGGCCGGTTCGAGCTCGTGTTCCCGCGGCGCGAGGATGGCCCGTTCAAGGACAGTCGCCTGTTCGCAGCTTGCGTCGGCTTCCAGTCCATCGTGATCGAAGACTTCGGCGCGAAGCTCGCGGACCCTGCGATGCGCCGGGATCTCGTGCTGCGATTGCAAACGCCGCTCACGACGACCGGGCGCGTGGTCGACGCCGCCGGCGTACCGCAAGTCGGCGCGATCGTCTATCCCTGGGGCGAACCGCACGTGCTGGCCGACCGCACCGCCGACGAGCTCGGCATGTCCGAGCAGGCTCCGGTGCAACAGTTCGGGCCCGGGATCAGGCTGTGGGCCCAGACGGATGCAAACGGCGCGTTCGAGCTGCGTGGCTTGCGCGCGCGCGACTACCAGCTGCGCGTGTGGATCGAGCAACCGCGCGTCGGCGTCACGTGCGGCCCCGTGACGGCGGGCAGCCGCGACGTCGAGCTGCGGCTCCCGGCCCAGCTCGTGCACGAACGCGTCGCCGGCCAGGTCGTCGGGCTCGACGGCAAGCCGATCGCCGGCGTGCACGTCACGGCGCCGCTGCTGCGTTACAAGACACCCGACGGCCTCTACAGCACGAAGGGGCCCGAGGCCACGACCGACACAGAAGGACGGTTCGAGCTGCGCGAAGTACCGCGCACCGACGTCTGGCTCAACTACAACAGCGACGTGATCCTGCACGGGCGCGTCGAGCTCGATCCGAACCGGTTGTTCGAGCAGCGCCTCGTCGCCGAGCGGCGCTGCCACATGCGCGTGCAGGTCGACGCGGGCCGCGGCGCCAGGTCGTTCCGCGTGCTCGATGGCAACGGCAAGGAAGTCTCCATCAACGAGATCACGCCGAACGGGTCGTACTCGACCAACCGTTGGAAGCTCGAGGAGGGTCGCAGCGCCGTGATCTCGGTCAGCGAGCGGGCTGCGACGATCGTGTTCGAGGGCGAGAAGAAGGGCGAAGTCGGGCGGCTGCCGCTGCGTCTCGTGCCCGGCGACGTCGCTGTGATCGTGTTCTGATGTCTTGCCTGCGCGTGGCTCAGCGGCCGTCGCGCTGGCGAGGCCTCGCCACGCCTAGCAGTTCGCGCAGCTGTGCTGCGAACACCCTCGCGGCCGGTGCGTAGAGGTTGGCAGGCGGTGGTTCCACGTCGAGCTGCGCCGCGGCTTCGGCCAATGCCGCGGTCACGCCATCGAGCTTGTCGCGTTCGAGTTGCCGTTCGGCCCAGATCGTCGCCGACTGCGCGAGGACCTTCCTGTCCTCGGCAGTCTTCGTGAAGGGCAGCACGCGGCGCGCTGCGTCGAGCGAGCGCCGCAGGTACTCGTCGCCCTCCCAGGTCGCGAGCCCCATGGGCATGCGGACCCTCTTGCCCGCGGCGTCGACGGTCTCGCGTTCGCCGCGCTGCGGATTGCGGCCGTCGGCGCGCAACGCTTCGCGCAGCAGGCTGTCCGCGATCGCGAGGCCGTAGAACGGATCGTCCGGCGCGGCGGCAAGCAGCCGGCCGAGCAGCTTTCCAGGGTCGACGTTGCTCGGCCCCGCATCGCGCCACTCGAAGATCTTGTCGACGAGGTCGAGCACGTCGTAGCCGAGGCCATCGCGAACACCCGCGAGGGTCGCGTGCTGCTTCACTGCTTCGACGAGGCAGTCGGCGGCCAGATCGCGGCGATCGGCCTGCATGTGCGCCAGGCCTCGGCCGAGCCAGGACTGTGCCGACCAGAGCCGGCAGTTGTCGGCGTAGTCGGCGCGCAACGACATCGCCTTCGCGAAGTGTTCCTGGGCACGGGGATACAGCCGGAGCGCTTCATCCGGAGCTTCGACGCGGCGCAACGTCTCTGCGACCAGCATGTGAGCGTGGCCGACGAACCACCACGCATCCGCCGAATCGCGGTGGTCACATGCGATCTGCAAGGCGACAGATGGTGCTGCGTCGTAGCTGCCGGCATTCCACAACGTCCCGTTCAGGTACTGACGCAGCTCGCGGTCCGCGGGAAACCGCATCGCCGCCTTGTAGGCGATCTCCTCCTCGGCGCGATGCAGCCCGAGCGCGCCGCAGAACGACGCGAGGCTCACCCAGTCCTTCGCGGTGCCCAACGCGCTGGCCGCGACTCGCGCGAAGGCGCGCATGCCTTCGGCCATACCACGCAGCTCCGTCGATGCTTCGCCTTTCGCTCGCTCGCCGAGCAATCGCGCATCCCCGTCGCCAACCCAGCGCAGCGCCTCGATCGCGGTCGGATCCCGCAACGGAGAAGCAAGGACCTGGCCGGCCGCCACCGCTTCGAACGCCAATTGCCCGTACGCGACCTGGTCGGCGTAGCGGCCGAGGAAATGCGCGGTCCGAGCACGTTCGATCCACCAGTCGGCGCGACGCGCATCGGCGCCCAGCGCCTTCTTCCAGTGCATCTCTGCGTCCTCGAACAGCAACCGCGAGTCCTTGCGCTGCTCGTCGAGATGACGCCGGCCGAGGTCGAGTGAGGCCTTCGCGAAGCGGGCGTTCCATTCCGCATCGCGTCCTGCCAGAGGCACGGCGTCGAGCTCCGCCAGCAAACGATCCAGGACGGAAGCCTCCGGCATCTCATCGCCGCTCGGGGCCTGCTCGGGTGCCTTCGGGGCGCTTTTCAGTTCAGTCTGGAGGAAGAACGGCCCACCGGTCGCCTGCAGCGCTGCTTCCACCTCCGCCATGGCCTCAGCAGACAACGACTCGCGCAGCGCACGGATGGCCTTGCCGGAAGAGCCGACGACCGTGCACTGCGCCAGCAGCAGCGAGCGCGTGGCTGCACCACTGCCGTCGAGCCTGGCCAGCAGAGCGACGCCCTCGTCGTCTGCGTCGGGAGGGGAGAAGAACGACATGCGCGGACTCCGGTCCTCCGGTTGCTCGACGAGCGCGCGCCAGAACGCCGCGAGATCCGCAGCAACTCCGCGCTGCTTTGCCGCGACGACCAGGGCCGTGCGAAGCCGTGGCGAGAGAGGGCAGCACGAGCCGACGAGGCGCAGCGCATCGAGCGACCGCGCATCGCCAGCTCTCGCGACCGCCGTCAGAGCGGCCAGAACTTCGGCTTCGTCGACCGCTGGCGAATCGTACCGCGCACAGCAAACGGACCACATGCGTCGCTCGAAAGCGGCACGACCCAAATGATCTCGGCGCGCCGCGAGTTCCTCCCACGACGCATCCCACTCCTCTTCGCGTGAGAGCGTTGCGCGCGGCGACAGATCCTTCGTTGCCGCGAACAGTGCGCGATCGATGTCGTGCAGGTCGAAACACAGCGACAGGTCGAACACCTTGCTTCCATCGGGCATCACGAGCGCGTGCCTCGGTGCGACACGTTCGCCATCCGCGAGCAACTTCTCGAACAGCTTCGCCTCCATCGCCATGTGCTCGCCGCACGTCACACAGCCGAACCGCGGACACGGGATGCGATTGCCTCGTTCGTCGTAGTCGCGCGGGTTGTGGCGGAACACGCTCGCGGCGACGCAGACGCAGCAGTTGGCCGCGGCGACGAAGACCGGGTCGCGGTAGTTCTCGCGCCAGATGCGGTCGGACGCGCTCTCGCCGTCCATGTTGACCGCGATGAACAGGGGGCGGTGCTCCGTTCTGGCGAGCACCTCGGCATCCTCGAGCGTTCGCTGCCATTCGATCTGTCCGTGGCCCGTCGGCCCCTGACCGGTCGGCGTCACCGCGACGCCCGCGCTCGCCGAGGAAGCGTGGCAACCGAGCAAGGGAGACAAAGCGGAGCCGAGCGACAACCCAACGGCGAGCAGGGGATGCAGCGATCGCGGCATGATGGAACGTCCTCAGGTGGCGACCGGAGGACCAGGAGAGCCTACCGGACCTCGGCCCTGCCTGGCCCGAGCCGCAGCGTGAATGCCGCGACGCGGGCGCCCTGCTGCGAGCACTCACCCTCGACTTCGAGCGACGGCACCGGTCCGCGCACGCGAGCCGACACCTGAACCGCGGTGTCGGGCAGCACGGGTTTGAAGAAACGGACCTCGGTCGCTTCTTCGATCGCGAACGGCCGGTCGAAGGCACGTTCGCAGGCAAGGCACACGGCCTGCAGCAGCAGGACTCCGGGCACGAGCGGCGCGCCCGGGAAGTGGCCCGCGAGCACCGCGTGTGCTGCCGGCACGCGGAAGCGCGCGCGCAGTTCGATTTGCCCCGCGCGTTCGACGAGTTCGACGGCATCCAGCTCGATCGCGGCGTCGGCGGGCATCGGCACATCGTGCCTGCAAAGCGGCCGCGACGCACGCTTGCCGTGGCCGTGCCTGCTGGGTCCGATGCACCGATGCGATTTCCCGTGGACGCCGGCATCCTCGAGGTGGTGCCGCATCGCGCGCCGATCCTGCGCCTGCACCGCATCGTCGCGGCCGACTCGAGCTCAGCGATGGTCGCCGGCAACGAGCCCGAGGGCCTTGGAGCCTTGCCGTGGGAACTCGGCGCGATCGAAGGCCTGGCACAGAGTGCAGCGGTCCTGCTCGGCCGGACCCTCGGACGGACCCTGCCAGCCGAAGCCGGCCTCCCCGGTCCCCGCGGCATGCTGGTGTCCGTGAAGCGTTTCACGATCGAGGCCCACCCACCGCGCGGCGCCGAGATCATCTACCACGTGCAGCTGCTGCGGCGGCTCGGCCAGACGGCGATGGTCGCGGGCCACGCCGAGTGTGATGGCGTGCGGCTCGCGCGTGGTGAGATCACGCTGTGGACCGCGCCGGCGACCTGATGGCCTGTGGCAAACTGAAGGATGCATGCGCGAACGGCAAGCAGCGTGGCGTGCGTTGCGCGTTCGACACCACATGTGCGGTGACACTGTAGCGGCGGCAAAACACAGTGGCTGCGCGCGAGTCGCATCGCGGCTCCTGCGTCGCGGCATCGCGCCTCGGGTGGAGTCCCTACGACGCGCGCAGGTGAACACCGGTTGAAGTGCTCGACCGACGACGTGAGCATCCGAGGTCCGGACCTTCTTTCGGAAGTGCCGGGAGCAGTTCGAAACACCACGGCGCGCTTCGTGCAGCGCGTCTCTCGCTTGCGGGTCCCCCACCGGGCGCCGGCCACCTGACGTCCCGATCTCCGGATTCCTGGCCGAGGGACGACTCCGTGCCGCGGGCAAGCACCCTCAGAGAGATTGCACCATGACTGGATTGCTCAAGCCCGATCGGGCGGTCCGGGGTCTCGAGAAAGGTCTCGGCGAGTTCCGCGTGCGCGAGAGCGCGATCGGTGAGGATCAGCACCGCCTCGTCCCGCTGTTCGACCAGATCCTCGACCCGCGCACGTACTCGGTCGCCTTCGCGCCGGACAGCGAGGCCTACCAGGTCCTGGCCAACGACCAGAACCGATTCACGCCGCCGCGCTCGCTGCCGCCGATCGTCGACCTGCGCGTGCCGGAGGATCCCGACAACGGAACGGGTGCCTACGTGATCACGCGGCACGCCTACACCGAGGGCGCTTTCGACCTGCTCGAGGGCCTGCTCGGGCGCGGTCACGTCTTCGGCATGAACGGCTTCCTCGAGTTCGCGCGTTCGCTGACGCAGGCGCTGGCCTGGTTGCACGAGCACGGCATCGTGCACGGGCAATGGAACGCGCGCAGCGTCATCGCCGTCTCGACCGAGGAGCTCGCCCATCCGCTGCTCGAGGTCTCGAACCACCGGTTCGAGGTGATCGGCACGGGCATCTGCTTCGCCGACGCGGCGGCCGTGCCGCGCGAGTATGTCGAGCGCGGTTACTACCCGCCGGAGGTGTTCCTCGCCGGGTGCGTTGCCCCCGACTACGGTGCCCTGGACCTCGTCGGCGACGTCTACTGCTGTGCCGCCTTCCTGAAGGACCTGATGCAGCGTTACTGCTCGCCGGAGGAGCTGCCGTCGCAGGCGCAGCGGATCCTCGAGGAGCTGCACAAGGAGGCGGTCCGGCGCGGCTGGAAAGCGGCGCCGGAGAGCGTGCAGCGCAAGGAGATGGAGGTCATCGACCACCTCTACACGATCCGCGTCCGCAGCGAGACGCTGATCCAGGAGGCGATGCGGCCGCGCGGCGAGCGCAGCACGGCCGCCGAGCTGCAGTCGCGGGTCGAGTATCTGCACGGCAAGGCGAGGGCCTACCTGCAGGAGCTCTTCACGCACGGCTTCGACCCGGTCAACGTGTTCGACGGCCAGCTGCAGCACTACACGACGTTCAAGCTCGAAGTCGCGCCGCGGCGCGTCAACGCCTGCGCGGACAGCAAGGTCGTGCTGAGCGGCACCGGGCTGCCGCACGAGGTCGTGCGCGTGACGCTGAACGAATCGCACCATGGCGTGCGCGTGCTGTCCGCGCGCCCTGACCGGATCGAGTTCGAGGTCGCACACGGCATGCGCAGCGGCAGCTACCGCATCGCGGTCAACAACCGCCGCACCAACGCGACCCTCGAGGTGTTCGCGCCGGTCTGGCAGTCCCTGCTGCCGGCCGAGGTCCACCAGCCCTGGGAGGGCTTCGGCAACCTGCGGCTCACGGTGTCCGGTCGGGACCTGCCGCTCGAGGTCGACTACCGGCTGCGACCGCGCGCGCCGACCGGTGCTGCGGCGGAGGGCATCGCCGCCGCCGTCGTCGAGCCGGCGATCGGCGAAGGTGGCGAGCCGGGTGTGCAGCTGACCTTCCCGTGCGACACGGTGCCCGGCGAGTACCAGCTGTTCGCGAACGGACTGCCGACGGCGCTGTGGACGCGCGTGCTCGAGCGCCTGCCCGAACCGGTGCTGGATGCGGCCGGACTGCAGCCAGCCGTGGTCAAGAACCATCGTGCGTGGACGTTGCAGCTCGCCGGTCGCGACTTCCACACCGCGATGAAGGTCGACTTCGGCAAGGAGACGCCGCCGGGTCTGCGGCTCGACGTGCGCAGCTCCGCCGAGGCCGGGCTGACCGTGCCCGCGGGCTTTCCAGCCGGCCAGTACCGGCTGCGCCTCAACTACCGCGAGACCGAGGCGCAGCTGCGCGTGATCGAGCCGCACTGGCAGGCCGTCGAACCAGGGGCCGTGAAGCTGCTGCGAAAGCCACAGGACCCGGTGCAGATCCTGCTGACCGGCGATTCGCTGCCGGATCCGGCGGGCAACGGCTACTCGCTGGCGAGTGCGGGCGGGCAGGTGATCCCCGATTCGGTCCTGGCGACGGAGGAGGCCGAGGCCGAACGCGCGCACCGCCTGCAGCTTGCACCGGACCTGCCGCGCGGCCAGTGCACGGTCCGCTTCGGCGGACTCGACACCGGGCTGCGGCTGCAGATCCATCGCCAATGGCCGCGCGCTGCGTGGGCGACGCTGCTGGTCGCTACCGTCACCTTGCTGGCCGGTGCCGGCTACTTGCTGCACGAGGTGTTCGCGCCGCGCATCACGGCGATCGCGCCGGATACGCTGTTCGCCTTCGGCGAGCCGGCCGTGACCGTGCAGGGCTCCCATCTCGCGAGCGTGCAGCTGCTGGATCCGAATGGTGGCATCGCCGGCAGCTTCCCAGTCGAGCAACTCGTCGAGCAACTCGTCGAGCAGCCCGATGGCGACGGCTACCGCTTCGTTCCGCACGGCCTGCCACCGGGTCGTTACCGCCTGCGCCCGATGGGCCTGCTGTACGGCTCGGATGCGACCGAACTCCATCTGACGCTGCTGTCGCCGTCGTTCCGGCTCGAGCCGGCCACGGTGATGCGGCTCGAGGACACGGAGATCCGCCTGTCGGCCGCCGAAGGCTTCGATGTCGCCCGGGTTCCCGTGCTCGAGCTCCACGCGGCGGGCCTCGACGGGGCGGCCAGATCGCGGCCGCTGCCGCTGGCCTCTGGGCGCGCGACCGTCGCGCGCGGCAGCTTCACGCGCGACGAGGAGGGCGAGTACCGCGTCACCATCGCCGGCCTGCACGACTCGGTCGGCTCGGGCGAGGTGCTCGCGATCCGCGTCGTCGGCCCGAAGGTCGCGGCGATCGCCCCGAACCCGGTGACTCTCGGTGCCGACGGCGGCTTCGCGCTGCACGTGACCGGCTCGAACCTCGGCCAGCCGCTGGTACTGCTGCCCGAGGGCGGCGAGGAAGGCGAGGCAGTCGTCTTCCCGCTGCAGGGGGGGCGCGACGGCGACTACCGCGACAAAGCGCCGACCGGCAGCTACCGGCTCGCGCTGGCGCCCGCGGACCTGCCGCGCGAACTGGTGCGGGACATCGTGCTGACCGTCCTGCCGCACCCTGCGATCGCGGCGGTCATGCCCGACAAGCTGGAGCCCGACCAGCAGGCGACGATCGCCGTCACCGGCGTCAACCTGGAGGCACTCAACCAGGTCGCGCTGCAACCCGCCGCCGCGGGCGCTCAGCCGATCGAAGCCGCGCTGCAGCGGCGGGACGGTGCGTGGGTGTTCGAGGCCGCGCTGCCGTCCGGCACCTACAGCGTGACGCCCGCCACCGGTACCGTGACGCTCGACGTCTACGACGACTGCCGCGCGGCCTTGCGCGGCTTCGCCGACACCGGCGAGAAGGACACGCTGCTGCGCTGCCTGCAGACGGGCCGGCCACCGGCCGAGGTCCGCAACGCCGCGGCCGAGCTGCTGTTCGATCGCGGGCTGTTCGCGGCGGCCGCCGACCTCTACCGGGGCCGCGACGATCTCGTCGCCCGTTTCCGCTGGAACTTCGTCGAGGCGTTCGTCGGCAACCGCGCCGTACCGCTGATCGTGCCCAAGGGCCAGGAGCTCGCAACGCAATACGCCGTGGCCGTCATCCGGCTCGGCTGGGCCGGCGCGGGCAAGGCGGAGTTCGAAGCCGGTCCGCTGCCGTGGGAGCTCGAGTACGTGCGCGGCAGGACGGCGGCCTCGCCGGCGGAGGCGGTCGCTTCGCTGCAGACCAGCATCGAAAAGAAGACGCGAGCCAGCGGCGGCTTCGAAGCGGCCGCGTTCGAGCCGGCGCATCGCGACCTCGCCGCGGCGCGGCTCGACCTGGCCCTGGACTCGATCGCGCACGCCCAGGTGCCCCGCGCCGCCGAGCTGTTGCGCGGGCTCGTCGCCGAAGACGGCGCCGACTTCCGGCGGCTCTCGCCCGAGCGGCAGACCACTGCGCTGTTCTGGCACGGTCACATCCTGATCTGGTACGCGGGCGACGAGGCGGCGGCGAAGGTGGTGTTCCAGCGCGCCCGCGAGCTGCCGGGGCCGGCCGCGTCCTGGAGTCAGGTTTACCTGGCCGCGCTGGCACGGGAGAACGCGCCGGCCGCGGTCGCATCGGGTTGGCAGCAGACCTTCGTCCGGTTGTTCCAGCTGCATCGCGAAGCGACCGAGCTGCCGAACTACGACCTGCTGATGACAGCGGCCGACAAGAGCGGCTCCATGTCTGCCGGCGAGCGCAAGAAGAGCGCCGAGCTGAACGAGCTGCTGCAGAGTCTCGAGCAGCTGGAGCCCATGGATCCGTTCGCGCATCTGGCGCTGCTGCACGAGCTGCGCCAGGCGCAGCTGGTGAGCTGGCCGGCACACGCCCGCAGGGAACTGGCCGTGGCGCACCGCTCGCGGCTGCAGGGGCTTGCGCTGCCGCCGGAGCTCGAATCGCTGCGCCGCTACTACGTCGTCTACGGCGACCTGGCGCCCTACGACTACTCCCAGGTCGTCTCGCTCGATCGCTCCGAGCGCAGCGAGATGGCCTACCGGCTCGAAGCCCTCGAGGGGCTGGGGCTGCCGCCGGCCTTCTGCGAAGCAGCCAAACAGCTCAAGGGCCGCTTCCTCGGCCCCTCCGTCATCTGGTGGAGGCAGGCAAAAAAATGAACGCGATACTCACGAACCTTGCGGTCGCGGCCGCGCTAGTCCTCGCCGCGGGCTGCGCCAGCGACGCCGCACGCCTGGCGGAGCTGGAGCAGAAGAACGCGATGCTGCGGCGGGAGCTCGACGACAGCGAGGCCGCGCGCCGCGCCGGGGCCGCCGCCGCCGATCCGCACGCGGTGCCGAGCTTCGTCGTCGGCCTGGCCGCGACGGAGCGCGACTTCGATTCCAGCGAGTTCGAGAAGCTGCTGCAGGAGAGCCTCGCATCCGCGGCCAAGAACCGGTCGGTCCAGGTCGTGCCCGAGACCAAGGACCGCGAGATCGCCAAGGTGCGCGGCATGCTGCTGCAGCAGTATCTGGCCTCGGCCGAGATCCCGGTGCTGCTGAGCAACCTCTCGTACCGGCTCCACGGGAAGGACAACGAGTTCAAGATCGGCGGCAGGATCGTGCCTCGCGCGCAGTCGCAAGTCGTCGCGGCGGACTCCGGCGCCGGCTTCCGCATGACGAACCGCGAGCCGATCCCGGCCGTCATGACGCGCGACAACCAGGGCGGCTACCACGTCGCCTACGAGGAGCTCGGCGGCGGCAACGGCAACATCGTCGTGCAGACCAACGACGCGGAGATCCTCGCCGCGGACACGGTGCAGCGCGCGCAGCGGCAGGGCGACATCTCGTTCAACTGGGTCCTGGACCTGAAGCAGGTGCACGCCTACCGCGTCGAAGGCTTCCGCGGCGACGTCGGGCTGTTCCTCGCCAACATGCGCTACCCGAGCGTGCAGTCCTCGATCGCGCAATACCAGACCATGCGCGACGCGGTGCTGCTGTTCGGCTACGGCCGCTACGTCACCAGCGTCGTGAACCAGATCCGCACGCCCACGCACATCACCGAGGTCTTCGTGGCGCCGACCGACGACAAGACCTTCGAAGCGATGCAAGGCCGCATGACCGAGCAGCAGGTGGCCGACGCATTGAAAGAGGTCCGCTGGGAGCGGTGCGAGTTCGTCGACTTCGGCGGCGAGGAGAAGATCTGGGCGCGTCCGGCGAACGTGCCGTTCCCGTTCGTCAGCCGCCAGGTCTCCAGTCAGGGCAAGAGCGTCTTCTACCTCAAGTACAGCAGCAAGGGCGTGTCCCTGATCGGCGACTACGAGCGCTGAGCAGCCACGCGCGAAAAGGAGCCCGAGATGACTACGACCATGGAGCCCGCGCAGCGCACGATCGACCGGCTGCGCCACGTGTATCGCGACCTGCACCAGCTGGGACTGAAGCTGCGCGAATCGGCGCTGCGCTTCCAGGAGCTGGTGCGGGCCGGCAACTTCGCCGAGAACGGCCGGACCTTCACCTACGCGCCCGACGAGCCGCGCGAGGTGCTGAACCGGTCGATCGACATCACGCGCGCTTTCGAGTTCCTGGTGGCCGTGACCGGGGCCTTCAGCAGCGGCAAGTCGTCGCTGCTGAACCTGCTGCTCGGCCAGAAGAACCTGCTGCCGGCCAGCGTGATCCCGATGACCGCGGTCTGCACCGTGATCCGCCACGGCGACCGCCCGCGCGTGGCCGTGCGCTACGTGCCGTTCGAGGACTGTTTCGCGCGCGCGCAGGCCTGCATCGGCACGCCGTTCCGCCGGCCGTTCACGGGACCGCAGCACCTGGCCGAGGCGCTGGCGCGCCCGGCGGACTTCGTCGCCGATCCGGCCGCTGCGGAGAGCCTGCGGCGCTTCGCCGAGCTGATCGGCCGCTACGACGAAGTGCAGAAGCTGCCGGTCTGGTTCGAGGTCCGCGCCCCCTACATCGGCGGCGGCGGCGTGCTGCCCGACGCCGGCGGCGAGTACCGCTACTTCAGTCCGACGCCGGTCGAGGAGCGCGACTACCGGGCCCGCGGCGGGGACCCGGACCGCTGGGTGACCCGCGAGTGGCTGGCGATGATCCGCGACGTCACGCTGTGGGTGCCTTCGCCGCTGCTCGAGAACGACATCGTGCTGCTCGACCTGCCCGGCCTGAACTGCCGCGAGGACTACCACCGGCTCGCGATCCGCGAGTACTGCAACATGGCCGACTGCATCCTGGTGGCCGCCTTCCAGCCCGGCAATCAGGCGGACACGGATGTGATCACCAGCTTCAAGCGCCTGAGCTCCAACTTCCGCGACAAGATCTTCTTCGTCTTCAACAAGGTCGACCAGTTCGCGCAGGAACCGCAGGAGCTGGCGCGCGCCGTCGACTACCTGGCGCGCGACACGATCGGCGCCGACTTCCCGCGCCATCGCTTCTTCCTGACCTCGGCGCAGCTGGCGCGCGCGCAGTGCTTTGGCGACGCGGACTGGCGCGCGGACCTCGAGCGCCTGCGCCGCTCGCTGGCGTCGGTGCAGGGCGGCCCCGAGGGTCTCGACGAGTGGATCGGGCACGTGACCGCCGACGCCGACCCGGGTGGCATCGGGCATCTGCGCGAGGGTCTTTGCGGTTTCCTCGTCAACGAGGCCTACCAGACCAAGGTCGCCGAGATCGTGCACAACCATGCAACGATCCTGCAGAGCCTGCGCGCGGCCGCGTCGCCGAGCTTCGACGAGGTCCAACATCTCGACGCGACCGATATCCTGCGCAAGTCGGTGCTCGACTACTTCCGCTACGCGGAGAAGGTGCAGCGCAGCGCGCTGCAGCGGTTCGGCAGCGAGTATCTGCGCGGCCACGAGTACGACGGCCGATCCTCGCTGCGCCACGACCTGAACGGCGTGCTCGAGCGCGTGCACCGTGACGCGCACGACGCGATCCGCGCCTACTTCGACCGTCCGATCCTCGAGTCGCCCCTGCTCGAGGACCCGGTCGGCCAGTTCGACATGTTGACGATCGGCGACGAGGCCGCCGCCAACCTGCGCCGCGATCTCCAGGATTCGATCATCCGCTCCGTGCATGCGCGCGTCTGCAAGGTGTTCCGCGACTACCTGGCGGAGTCTGGCGCGCGTCAGCACCTCGAGAAGATCCTGCGCGGCGTGCCCGAGTGGCTGCGGCGGCTCGACGCGCTGTTCAGCCGCTTCGAGGACACGATGCTGCACAGCCACAAATGCATCGTGCGCGCGCGGTTCTTCCACATGCCGCGTGGTCGCCAGCTCAAGCGGCTCGAGCGCAGTGTCGCGCTGGCGCAGATGAAGGAGTTCCTGGTAGAGGTCTTCTCGGACTTCTACCCGGCCTGGATCTACGAGAACGTCTATGCCGAGCTGATCGACCGGCTGTGGCTGGCGCTGTTCCTCGACTGCGAGGACCTCGAAGCGGAGCTGACCGAGTTCTTCCGGTCAGGCGAGGGTGTCGTCACGCGCGTCCAGGTCGCCGAGCAGGTCCAGGTGCCGCCGCAGGTCACGACCGGCACGCGCAGCCGCTACCAGTCGATCCGGATGTGTCAGGAGATCGCGGCGCTGCAGCGCCAGCACGCTGAGATCGAGACCAGGGCGAGCGAGTGGAGGTGAGATCGATGACCACCAAGGCGACCACCCACGAGGTTTCCTCGTCGTTCGCGATCCGCGCGCCGCTGCTGGCTTTCGAGCGCGTGCACCGGCGGACCGGGACGATCCGCAAGACGTGCACGTTCCAGAACCACGGCGACCGGCGGCTCGAACTGCAGGTCCGCTACGGCTTCCGCGAGCACAGCTGGTTCCAGGTCGTGCCCGAGCACAAGGTCGGGCCCGACAGCCGGACCCCGGACGAACCCGACCGCCTGTCGCTGCCGCCGGGCGAGCTGCGTGTGCACCTGCTGCTCGACACCGACAGCAGCAACTTCCCGTTCGACCGCTTCCGCGGCCGCGTCTACTTCGTCGAGGTCGAAGCGCGCACCGAGCAGTGGATCGAGGTCAGCTTCGAGGAGATCGCGGAGTTGCAGGACTTCGACGGCTACGCCGCGATCGACCTCGGCACCAGCAACTCGATGGTCGCCCTCTACCACCTGCAGGACGACGCGATCGAGGGCTCGCCGTGGAGCCCGACGCTCGAGTCGGGCGGCGACCCGCAGGTCCCGTCGGCCGTGTTCCTGCGCGACCTGGGCCAGTTCCGCAAGCTCGCCCTCGGCAGCTGCACCATCGGCCGCGCCGCGCTGGCCGAGTACCGGCGCGACGCTGCCCACGATCCGCGCACGCTGCAGCTCGGCACGAAGCGCCTGATCGGCCAGGCGCGCGTGCTGGTCGCCGATGCGCACGGCGCCGGCGGCTACGTCGACCCGCTGTTGACCCTGCAGGTGCTCGCGCGCGCGCTGCGCGAGCGATCGCAGAACCACGCGCGCGTGCGGTCGCGCCTGCGCCGCGTCATGGTCACGTATCCGCCGACCTGGGACCACCGGGAGATCGCGCGCTGGAAGGAGGTGTTCGTGCGGCTCGGCTTCGCCGACCAGGACCTCGACCTGTCGCTCGACGAGGCGAGTGCCGCGGGTCTGTTCCACGTGTTCCGCTGGATGAAGGACCCGGATGCGCGCAACCGCCTGCTGCAGGACCTCGTCGGGACCCCGGAGCGGCCCGCGGCCGGCGACGAGCAGCGTTACCTGTTGCGCCTGCTCTCGTTCGACTTCGGCGGCGGCACGATCGATCTCGCGCTGATCGCCGTGCACATCGGCGTGTCGGGTGACGCGATCCGCCTGCGCATCGAGCTCGAAGGCTCGGACAGTCTGCCGTATGGCGGCGACCAGGTGACGCTCTGCGTGTTCCGGATGCTCAAACGGCGGCTCGCAACGGCGCTGGCGGATCCGCAGCGCTGCGGCAAGCCCGAGGAACCGGACGGCGCTGTCGAGGTGGCCGAGGTCGCCGAGACCGGGAGGTTCCTGCTGCCGCGGCCGGGCCGGACGCGCCGGCTCGCGCCGACCGGGTCCCGCGAAGAGGCGCTGCGCGAGATCCGGGACCGCTGGCGCGAGGTGGAGGCGCACCTCGCCGCCGAACGCCTGCCCGCCGGCCTCGACGACGCGATCGACGCCGTCTTGCCGACGCGGTTCTGGACCGACGAGGACGAGCCGATCCGCCAGGGTGCCAAGCACAACTTCGGCTGGCTCTGGGACCGCGCGGAGGCCATCAAGCGCGACCTGTGCTGCGCCGCGAACCGCTCGGACCAGGACCTCGCGCTGCAGCACGAGGCGGACGACCAGGTCCGCGGCGGCATCGCGCTGGCCGAGGTGCCCGCGGAGATCCTCGGCCGCGGCAGCGTCGGCCCGGGCTTCGAGGACGCTCGCGCCACGATCAGCGTCGGCGAGATCCATCGCTGCATCGCGCCCGCGCTCGAGGAGGCGATGGCCAGCGCGCGCCGGCTCGCAAAGCAGTCGAAGGTCGACCGCGTCGTGCTGAACGGGCAGTCGAGCTGGATCCCGCTCGTGCGCCGGCTGTTCATGCGGCCGCGCAGCGAGGGCGGCTTGGGGCTGGCGCCGAACAAGATCGAGTTCGACCCCGAGAACGCGAAGGCGGCCGTCGCCAAGGGGGCGTGCCTGCTGCGCATCATGCGCGAGACCCTGGTCGGCCTCGACGTCGACGTCTCGGGCTTCCGCGCCAATCTGCTCGCGGACATCTTCTACCGCTCGACGGTCGACGGACCGCGGGTCCTGTTCCACCCCGGTCCGGTCGACGACCTGCGCTACGTCGAAGAGACCCCCGACCCGCTGAGCTTCGCGCGGCAGCTGCCGATCTTCCAGGGCTCGCCGCCGCGGCTCATGGGGCGGTTCGACTTCGCGGCACCGGGCGAGGAACTGCCGCCGTTCGCCGAGCGCGCGCAGCACGCAGCGGAGGCGCTCGGCAATGCCGGCCTCGGCAACGCGGCCGCCGGCGGCACCGGCACGATGCCGACTCACGCGGACTACCTGGCGCTGCCGGAGAGCGATCCGCAGCGGCGGGCCCTGCGCGAGGCGCTGCACGAGTGGCCCGAGACCGCGCTGATCGCGTGGATGGAAGCCTCGGCCAGTTGCGGCACGCTGCAGCAGCCGGTCTACCGCCACTACCTGACCAGGAACCGCAACCTGTGCTGCGTCCGCGACCGCGGCAGCGACAAGCGGCTGTTCTTCCTGCGACTCGATCCGCCGAGCAGCCGGCCGGCAGCGCCGCGCGAAGACCCGTTCTCGGGCATGCACTGACGCGCGCGGAGCAGGTGACGGCGGCCCATGTGACGACCCGACGAAGGCGGTCTACAGTCTGCTCCCATGCTCGCCCATGCGCTCCGCGTTCTCGTCCTCCCGAGCCTCGCCCTGTCGACGGCGCTCGTCGCGCAGGGTTCACCATTCCTGCGCGTGCACGACGACGTCCACAGCACCGCCGTGACCGGCTCGAATCCCGGCGTCGTCTCGCCGTCGGC
>Ga0111538_10002505_pt1 | contig 25796 bp, 21 predicted proteins | sample SoiMethybrSBSTD1_FD_79669 | JGI IMG/M metagenome (GOLD analysis project Ga0111538, IMG submission 79669) | Bulk soil microbial communities from a Populus tree surrounding site in Tennessee, USA - Soil MetaG P. TD hybrid SBSTD1 (version 2)... | ecosystem: Environmental > Terrestrial > Soil >...
CGCGGTGCTTGCCGGCGCGCTGCTGGTCGGCGACTCGGTGCGCGGCAGCCTTCGCGATCTCGTCCTCGAGCGGATCGGCCGCACAGACTCGGCGATCGTCTCGACCAGCTTCTTTCGCGAGGCGCTGGCCGCCGACCTCGCCGGCGCCGGCGTCGACGGCGCAACGCCGCTCGTCGCAGTCGAGGGGACGGTTGCCGACCAGGCGAGCGGCCGCCGCGCCTCGCGCGTCGTCGTCTACGGCGTCGACGATCGGTTCTGGCGTTTTCATGGCGCCGCGCCGCGCGGTCCATCGGGGCGCGACGCGCTGCTCAGCCTGGCGCTCGCCGCGGACATCGGCGCGGCGATCGACGGCACGGTCGTCGTGCGCATCGAGCGGCCGTCCGCGATCCCGATCGAATCGCTGCACGGCCGCAAGGAAGACGCCGGCCGCACCCTTCGCCTCAGCGTCCGCGCCATCGTCGGTGCCGCCGATCTCGGCGACTTCTCGCTGCGGCCGCAGCAGGGCGCGGTGCGCGCGATCTTCGTGCCGCTCGCCCGCATCCAGCAGGACCTCGATATCGCCGGCCGGGTGAACACGCTGCTCGTGTCTGGCGCCGCCAGCGCCGGCGCGCTCGAGCGCCTGGTGCGCGCGCGGTTCGCGCTCGAAGACGTCGGCCTGCGCACGCGCGCGGTTGGCGCCGCGGTTGCGGTCGAGAGCGCCGCCGGGTTGATCGACGAGCCGCGCGCGACCGCGATCGACGCGGCGGCGCGGGCCGCCGGACTCGAGCCGAAGCCGGTCCTCACCTACCTCGCGAACAGCATCCGCAGCGGCGACCGGCAGGTGCCATATTCGCTGGTGGCGGCGATGGATCTCAATTCGCTGGGGGCGGAGCAAGCTCCGCCCCTACGGGCCGAGCTTGCTCGGCCCCCGACAGCAACACCGCCCATCGTCTTGAACGAATGGACCGCGCGCGACCTTGGCGTCAAGCCAGGCGATCCGCTCACGCTCGACTATTTCGTCTGGGAAGATCCGGGACGGCTCGTCACCCGATCCGCGGACTTCACCGTGGCGGCGATCGTGCCGATTGCCGGCGCCGCTGCCGATCGCGATCTGGCCCCGGTGTATCCGGGCATCACCGAGGCCGCGACCTTCAGCGACTGGGATCCGCCGTTCCCGCTCGACCTGAAGCGCATCCGCAAGGTCGATGAGCAGTACTGGGAGCAGTACCGCACGACGCCCAAGGCATTCGTGCCGATCGAGATCGGGCAGGCGCTGTGGCGATCGCGCTACGGCGATCGGACCTCGGTCCGGCTGCCGGCGCCGCCCGCCGGCGCGCAGGAGCGGTTCGGCGCGGCGCTTCGCTCGGCGATCGATCCGCTGGCGATGGGGTTGTCGATCGTCGACGTCCGCGCATCGGGACTGGCGGCGTCGCGCGGCGCCACCGATTTCGGCCAGTACTTCACCTACTTCAGCTTTTTCCTCGTCGCCGCCGCCGTTCTCCTGGCGGTGCTCTTCTTCCGGCTCGCGGTGGAGCAGCGCGCGCGCGAGGTCGGCCTGCTGCGCGCGGTTGGCTTCTCGACGCCGCGCATCCGGCGGTTGTTCGCCGCCGAGGGCTTCGTGCTGGCGCTGGCCGGCAGCGCAATCGGCGCCGCCGGCGCCGTCGTCTACGCCGCCGCGATGATGCGCGCGCTGCGGACGTGGTGGATCGGCGCGGTGGCGACGACCGCCCTGACGCTGCACGTGTCGCCGCTCTCGATCGCCGCCGGCGTCGCCGGCGCGCTGGCGGCGGCGATGGCGTGCATCTGGTGGACGCTCCGCCGGCTCGCGCGCGTTTCCGAGCGAAGCCTGCTCGCTGGGGACGTTGAGGCGGGTAGGGCGGGTAGGGCAGGTAGGGCAGGTGGGGGCGGGTCGTGGTGGCCAGCAGTTGCGTTCGCACTGGTCGGCCTGCTGCTGATGATCGCGAGCGCGGCTGGAGCAATCGACCAGACTGGCGGCTTCTTCGGCGCCGGCACGGCGATCCTCATCGCCTGTCTCTGTCTCGCGGCCTTCATCCTGCGCGCTCCGCCGCGGTCGCGAATCGGCGGCCATGGCTGGCCGGCGATCGGGCGGCTTGGCCTTCGCAACGCCGCCGACCGGCCCGGCCGCAGCGTGCTGGCGATCGGCGTGATCGCCTCCGCAGCATTCATCCTGATCTCGGTCGATTCCTTCCACAAGGAAGCGCCGTCGACCGCCGATCGCCGCTCGGGCGTCGGCGGCTACGCGCTGCTCATCGACCTGCTGATGCCGATTGCGCACGATCCGAACAGCCGCGAAGGGCGCGACGCCATCGGCCTCACCGGCGACGACCGCGACATTTCGATCGAGCCGTTCCGCGTTCGCCGCGGCGACGATGCGAGCTGCCTGAATCTGTATCAGCCGAAGGATCCACGGGTGCTCGGCGTCCGGCCGTCGTTCATCGAGGCGGGCCGGTTCGCGTTTCAGAGCTCACTCGCCCGGACCGACGCCGAGCGCGCCAACCCGTGGCTGCTCTTGAACGGCGGCGGCGCCGGCGATCCGGTGCCGGTGATTGCCGACGCCAACTCGATGACCTACGTCCTGCACAAGGCGCTGGGCGGCGAGATCGTCGTCGACCGCGGCGGCCGGCCGCTGCGGCTGCGCCTGGTGGCGGCGCTGGCCGACAGCATCTTCCAGGGCGAGCTGCTGATGTCGGACGCGAATTTCCGGCGCGTCTTTCCCGGCGAAGAGGGCTATCGCCTGCTCTTCGTCGAGGCGCCGGCCGATCGCGCGGCCGCGATCGCGGCGGCGGTCGAGCAGGGCGCCGGCGATCTCGGCGCCGATGCGGTGCCGACGGTGGAACGGCTGGCCGAATTTCATGCCGTCGAGAACACCTATCTCTCGACCTTCAAGACGCTCGGCGGTCTCGGGCTGCTGGTCGGCACGATCGGCCTGGCCGCGGTGCTCCTGCGCAACGTTCTCGAGCGGCGGCGCGAGCTGGCGCTGCTCGGCGCGGCCGGCTACCGGCGCGGCCACATCTTCGCGATGGTGCTGGCCGAGAACGTGCTGCTGCTCGCGGCGGGCCTCGCCGCCGGCGCGCTGTCGGCGGCGATCGCGATCGCGCCGGTCGTGCTCGAGCGCGGCGGACGCCTGCCGGCGGCAGCCAGCGCGGCCGGGCTGGTGATTGCGGTGTTTGCGGGCGGGTTGATATCGTCGATCGTCGCGACGAGGGCGGCGCTGCGGGCGCCGATCCTCGAAGCGCTGAGGGCGGAATAATCGCCGCGTGTCGTTCGGGGGGACGGCGCTCGCGTTGCTGCGCGCCGGGCGTCGTTCGGGCGAGCGGCGCTCTGCGGTTCCCCGCGCCGGTGTCCGTTCTGCGTTCTTCGTTCGCTTGTCGTTCGGCGGACGGCGCGTGGGTTGATGGGCGCCGCGCGTCGTTCGGCGTTCTTCGTTTCGCTCGCCGTTCGAGGTTCGAAGTTCGAGGGAAGAACGACGAACCCCGGAACGACAAGCGAACGCAGAACGATCAGCGAAGAGAGTCGAACGATCAGCGAAGAGGGTCGAACGATCAGCGAAGAAACCCGAACGATCAGCGAAGAGGAAAGAACGTCATGGTTCGCGCCTTGCTTCTCGTCGTCGCCTTGTCGCTGACCGCCGCGGTATCGTCTGCCGAGAACTGGCCGCAGTGGCGCGGCCCGTCGCTCAACGGCCTCAGCGGTGAGCGCAACCTGCCGGTCAAGTGGTCGAGGACCGACAACGTCAGCTGGAAGCTGCCGCTGCCGGCGTGGTCCGGGTCGACGCCGATCGTCTGGGGCGACCGGATCTTCCTGAACGTCGCCGACGATCTGAAGGTGCGCGACGGCGACAACCTTCATCTGTGGTGCGTCGATCGCGCCAACGGCGCGGTGCTGTGGAAGCGGCCGCTCGGCGCGGGCAACCATCAGGAGCAGAAGCAGAACATGTCGACGCCGTCGCCGGTCACCGACGGCACGCACGTGTGGGTGATGACCGGCACCGGAATCCTCAAGGCGTTCGACTTCAACGGCACCGAGAAGTGGCGCCGCGACATCCAGAAGGACTACGGGCGCTTCGGCCTCAACTGGGGTTACGGCTCGTCGCCGCTGCTCTATCACGACGCGCTCTACGTCCAGGTGCTGCACGGGATGCGCACCGACGACCCGTCGTACGTGCTGCGGATCGACAAGCTGACCGGCCGCACGGTGTGGCGCGTCGAGCGCCCGACCAGCGCGCGCTTCGAGTCGCCCGATTCGTACACGACGCCGGCGCTGCTGCGCTACGGCTCGGCGACCGAAATCGTCGTCACCGGCGGCGACGCCGTGACAGGCCACGATCCCGACAGCGGCCGGGAACTGTGGCGCGCGAACGGTCTCAATCCCGACAACGACGGCAGCTACCGCATCGTCGCCTCGCCGGTGGTGCACGGCGAGATCATCGTCGCGCCGTCGCGCGAGCGGCCGATGCTGGTGCTGAAGGCGGGCGGGCGCGGCGACGTGACGCGCAGCCACGTGCTGTGGTCGTTCGGCAGCGGCCCGGATGTGCCGACGCCGGTCACCGACGGCACCTACCTCTACGTCGTCAACGATCGCGGCATCATGTTCTGCCTCAATCTGAAGACTGGCCGCGAGCACTACGGCCGGCAGCGCCTGCGCCCCGGAACCTACAGCGGGTCGCCAGTGCTCGCCGACGGGAAGATCTACATCACCAACGAAGACGGCATGACGAGCGTGATCAAGGCCGGGCCGGCCTTCGAGCTGCTCGCCGAGAACGATTTCGACGACTACACGCTGAGCTCGCCGGCGGTGTCGGAGGGGCAGATCTTTTTCCGGACGCGAGGGTTTCTCTACGCGATCGGAGCGCGAGCACAGGCTCGAAGTGAATAGAGGCAGGGTCTTGCTGCTCTCCGATTGGCTGGGCGGCTCGCGGCTATCGGAATTGCAGAAGATCAAAAGGGGAGAAGATCATGAAGAAAAAAGCTCCTGATCTTCTAGCCTTCTGATCTTCTGTTCGTTACAGGCGTTGCGAATGATCCCGAACGCACCTGAAAGCAGAAAGCTCCCGGGACGAAGACGGCTGCCGATGCGCGCCTGCCTCATCGCCATTCTGGCCGTTCCGGCCGCCGTGCAAGACCGCCCGCTGCCCGACTACGCCAACTTCATGGCCGAGGCGCGCAAGCGCCTCGCGGCCGACGATGTCCGGCAGAGCGAGTACGTTTACGTGGCGACTCAGCGCCAGCAGAAGCTGGACGCGAGCGGCAAGTCCACGAAGGAAACGCTCGACGTCTTCGAGAGCTATCCGGCGCTTCCGAACGAGGCCCGTTGGCGGCGGCAAACCGTCAAGGACGGCAAACCGGTACCGCCGGAGGATCTGGTCAAGGTGGATCGCGAGCGCCAGAAGAAGGTGTTCGAGTACGCGAAGAAATTGGAGCAGAACCCCGAGAAGGTGCGCGCCGCCGAGCAGAAGAAGCGCGACGAGGAGCGGCGCGACACGGAGCGCGCGGTAGACGACGTGCTGCGCGTCTACGACATCAAGATGCTCGGCCGCGAAGCGATGAGCGGCTACGAGACCATCGGGTTCTCGTTCACGCCCAGGAAGGACGCCAGGCCGCAGACCAGCGAGGGAAAGATCATGCGCCACTTCGCGGGGAAGGCATGGGTGAGCGAGTCGGAGTACGAGATCGTACGGCTCGAGGCCGAGGCGATCGAGACGGCGTCGTTCGGGCTGGGGCTGCTGGCTCGCGTGCACAAAGGATCGAAGGCCACCTTCGAACGCCGCAAGGTGAACGGCGAGCAGTGGCTGCCGGCACGCGCCACCTACACTGCCAGCGCGCGGGTGCTGCTGGTGAAGGTGATGCGCATCGGCGGCACGCTGGATTTCTCGGACTACCGCAAGTACAGCGTCGAGACTGACACGAAGATCGGCAAGCCCCAATAGAGCCTCGGCCGGGCTAGCGGCACGTGCGAAAAACGTGGCACGATGAAGCCTGTGTTGGCGCACGCCGGCCTGGTGCTCGACATCCTGTCGATGAAGCTGTTCGTGCGGCTGTTCGGCCGCGACGGCGAGCTGCTCGACTCGCATCTGTTCTTCTACCATCGCTACACCGAGCTCGCCGAGTATCATCGCGCGCGCGGGCGGCTGAGCAAGGCTGAGCGGCTCGAGGCGATTGCCGAGGCGTACTACCAGGCGGCGCCGGACGACGACCCGCCGCGCAAGACCGCGGCGATGGCGATGCCCGTGCCGCGGCCGTACGTGAATACCAACGCCGTCAGCACGACGCCAGTCAAGGCGGCGCGCCGGGCGAGGCGTTCGCACGACGCTGAAGTGATCAATTGAGCCGCCGCGTCAGCGGCTCATGCTCTTAGAGGAGAACGGCATGCGGATGCTGCGAGTCGTGGCAGTGGGTGTGTTGCTGTGGGTGGCGGCTTCGGCGCCGCCCACGACCGGGAGCGCCGCCGCCCAATCCAGGCCGGCGGCGAAGGGCGCTTCGCACGATAATCGCGCCATGGAGCAGATGCTGGCCGTGTTTGCCGACGCCTGGAACCGGCACGACGTCGACGCGCTGATGTCGATGATGACCGACGACGGGGTGTTCGAGTCGTCTGCGGGCAACACGGTGAACGGCGAGCGGTATGAGGGCAAGCAAGCGGTGCGCGCCGCCTACGCGTCGATCTTCGTCACCTACCCCGACGCGCGCTGGAACAACGCGCGCCACGTCGTCGCCGGCGACCGCGGCTTCTCGGAATGGACCTTCACGGGGACGATGAAGGACGGGAAGCGCGTCGAGGTGACCGGCTGCGATCTGTTCACGTTCCGGGACGGCAAGATCGCGCTGAAGAACTCCTACCGCAAGAATCGGCCGCCGATTGGGTAATGCGGATCGCGCCATTTCGCGCAGAAAACCCTGTCCGCAGGCCGGCAAAACATCCCTCCGGCGGCTTGTCGGTGATTCCCGTGGGGCCCCACTACGTCACCCCACGGGGATTTCGGCGCCTCCGGGATGTTTTGACGTCTGACGATTGCGCGGCCTGCTCCCAAGGGTTCTCTGCGCGAAACGGCGCGATCCGCTGAGCGCCAATAACGCGAAGTCGGATCCATGGATCGGATCGTTGTCGTCGGCGCGGGAAGCTTCGGCGCGTGGACCGCGCACCACCTCGCCCGCGCCGGCCGCGACGTCACGCTCCTCGACGCGCACGGCCCCGCCAACAGCCGCGCCAGCTCCGGCGGCCACACGCGGGTGATCCGCATGGGCTACGGCGCCGAGGAAATCTACAGCCGCTGGTCGGTCGACTCGCTGCACCAGTGGAAGGCGCTCGCCGAGCGCACCTCGTCGACGCTCTTTCACCAGACCGGGGTGCTGTGGCTGGCGCGCGATCGCGACGCGCTCGCGCTCGCGACCCTGGCCACGCTCGAGCGCATCGGCGTCGCCCACGAGCGGGTGTCGCGCCCGCACCTCCAGTCGCGCTGGCCGCAGGTCGCGTTCGACGCCGACGACTGGGCGATTCTCGAGCCGCGCAGCGGCGTGCTGATGGCGAGCCGCGCGGTGCGCGTCCTGGTTGGCGATCTCGTCAGCCGCGGCGTGCGCTACATTCCGGCGGCGGCGCGGCCGCCTGCCGCCGCCAACGCCCGCGTCGAATCGATCGAAACCATCGATGGACTGATCTGCCGCGGCGCCGCGTTCGTCTTCGCCTGCGGCCCGTGGCTGCCGGCGCTGTTCCCCGATCTCCTCGGCGATCGCATCTTCACCTCGCGGCAGGAGGTGCTCTACTTCGGCTGCCCGCCGGGCGACCTGCGCTTCACCTCGGCCGCGCTGCCGGCCTGGATCGAGTTCGCTGCCGAGATTTACGGAGTCCCGGACATCGACGCCCGCGGCTTCAAGGTCTCGGTCGATCGCCACGGCGCGAGGTTCGATCCCGAAACCGGCAGCCGCGTGGCCGGCGAGACGCAGCCCGAAGCGCGCGCGTACCTCGCGCGCCGATTCCCGGCGCTGGCCGGCGCGCCGCTCGTGACCGCGGAAGTGTGCCAGTACGAGAACACATCGAACGGCGACTTCCTCATCGACCGGCATCCCGGTTTCGAGAACGTGTGGCTGGTCGGCGGCGGCTCGGGACACGGCTTCAAGCACGGGCCCGCGGTCGGAGCGCACGCGGCGCAGGTGATCCTCGAGGGCGCCGCGCCCCAGGCGCGGTTTCGGCTGGCGACAAAGCAGCCGGTTCAACAGCGGACCGTGTTCTGACCCGGCTCTTCCGAATCACTAATCCCTGATCCCTAGTCCCTGGTGGGATGATGGCGCATGACCTCGATCGCGATTCTCGGCGGCACCGGCCAGCAGGGCAGCGGGCTCGCACGCCGCTTCGCGGCGGCCGGGGCGCGCGTCATCGTCGGCTCGCGCGACGCCGCCCGCGCGCGCGCGACGATCGCGGCGTGGGGCGCCGGCGGCGCGCCGATCGAAGCGGCCGCCAACGCGTCGGCGGTCGAGCAGGCGGAGGTCGCGGTGATCGCGGTCCCGTTCGAGACGGTCGACGCGCTGCTCGCCGAGGTCGGCGCCTACTTCAAGCCTGGCTCGATCGCCATCGACGTGACGGTGCCGGTCACCTTTGCCGGCCGCAGCATGATGATGGCCGAGGTCGCCGAAGGGTCGGCGGCGGAACACATTCGCGCCCGGCTGCCGGCAGGCGTGCCGCTCGCGGCGGCATTCAAGACGGTCCCGGCGCGGCTGCTGGCAGCCGCCGGCGAACCGCTCGCCTGCGACGAGTTCGTCTGCGGCGACTCGGACGAGGCGCGCGCGCGCGCGATCGACCTGGTTCGCCTGTTGCCGCGGCTGCGCGCGGTGGACGTCGGGCCGCTTTCGCGCGCGCGTTACATCGAGCACATGACGGCGCTCGCCATCGCCATCAACCGCCGCCATAAAATCCACGACGCCCGCTTCGCGGTCGTCGGATTACCATGACGTTCGAGGAGTCAACGATGGCTACCATTCCCGCATCTCACGCCGATCTGCTGTCCAAGCCCGCGTTCGCGCATCTCGCGACGCTGAACGCCGACGGCAGCCCGCAGGTCACGCCCGTGTGGGTCGACTTCGACGGCACCAACGTCGTCGTCAACACCGCCCGCGGCCGGGTCAAGGCGAACAACCTCGCCCGCGAGCCGCGCGTCGCCTTGTCGATTGCCGACCCGGAGAACCCCTACCGCTACATCGGCGTCCAGGGCCGCGTCGTCGAGATGACCGAGCAGGGCGGCGACGCGCACATCGACAAGATGGCGAAGAAGTATCTGGGCAAGGACACCTATCCATTCCGGGCACCCGGCGAGAAGCGGGTGATCGTCAAGATCGCGCCGGACAAGGTCCACACCAACCGCTAGCTGCCTTGGATCTGCACGTCTCCGCGGTCGGCGGCATCCCCGAAGTGCGGCGCGGCGACGATCTGGCGGCCTTGATCGCCGGTGCGGTCGCGCGCGAGGGACGCCGCATCGAGGCCGGCGACGTCGTCGTCGTCGCGCAGAAGGTCGTCTCGAAAGCCGAAGGCGCGACGGTGAAGCTCGACGAGGTGACGCCGTCGGCGGCCGCGCAAGCGTGGGCCGATGCCAACGGCAAGGACGCGCGCGTCGTCGAAGCGGTGCTGCGCGAATCGCGCCGCATCGTGCGCATGGAGCACGGCGTCCTCATCGCCGAGACACGTCACGGATTCGTCTGCGCCAATGCCGGCGTCGACGCGTCGAACGTGCCGGCCGGATTCGTCACCCTGCTGCCGGTCGATCCGGATGCTTCCGCCGAACGGCTGCGGGCCGCGCTCAGCGCCGCGTTCGGCTGCCCGGTGGCGGTGGTCGTGTCGGATACATTCGGCCGGCCGTGGCGCGAGGGCGTCGTCAACGTCGCGATCGGCGTCGCCGGCCTGCGGCCGCTGCTCGACTACCGCGGCACCACCGATGCGCACGGCCGGCCGCTCACTTCGACCGTGATTGCCGTCGCCGACGAACTGGCGGCGGCCGCCGAGCTGGTTACCCGAAAGAGCGCCTGCACGCCGGTCGCGATCGTGCGCGGCGCCGCCGAGTGGATTGGCGAGGGGACGGCGCAGATGCTGGTGCGCGAGGCGGCGCGCGACCTGTTCCGATAGAGGCGAGACGTGCCTGAGTCGACCGCGAGGAGAACGCGCACCGTCCGGCGGATCGTGCCGATCCTGCTGACGCTGTCGATTTTCGCGGTCATCCTTCCGCGGATCCCGCTGTCCGCGCTGACTGCCGCCCTGAACGATGCGCAACGCGGGCCGTTCCTCGCGCTGATGGTCGCGAACGCGCTCTTCTACTTCGCCTGGGACACGCTGGTGCTGACCACCGCGGTCAGGTGGTTCCACGGCCCGGTGCAGTACCGCGAGCTGCTCCCGGTTCGCGCGGCGTCTTACGTCGTCGGCTTCTTCAACACCAACGCCGGCCGTGGGGCGATGGCGGCGTACCTGAGCCGGCGGCTGCAGGCGCCGTTCCTCGAGCTTGGCAGCACGGTTCTCTTCCTCGTGCTGACCGAGTACACGCAGCTCGTGCTGTGGGCGATGCTCGGCCTGCTCGGCTTCAGGCCGGACGTGTCGCGCAGCCTGCTCGCCGCCGGCGGGCTGGTGGCCGTGTTCTGGCTGGTGGTGCGGTGGCTGCTCGCGCCGCGCGGGTGGTCGATCTCACGCACCTTCCGCCTGGCGACGCCGCGGCGCTACGTCACGATCGTGCTGCTGCGCGCGCCGATGTTCCTGGTCTCGCTGGTGCTGCACTACCAGGCGGCGCACGCGTTCGGCATCCACATCCCGTTCGGCCAGCTGTTCACGTTCCTGCCGGTGATCTTCATGATCGCAGCGCTCCCGATCACGGTTGCCCATCTCGGGGGGACCCAGGCGGCGTGGATCTTTTTCTTCAGCCAGTTCGCGCCGGCGCCGCGGCTGCTTGCCTTCAGCCTGGCGGCGCACGTGGTGTTCAGCGCCACGCGCGCGTTATGCGGTCTTCTCTGGCTGCCCGCTGCGTACGACGATCTGGTTCCCCGGCCTGCGCCCGCACTTGCGGCGACGGCGACGATCGCGGGCGAGTGAAATAGGTCGGCACGAAGCGAAGTGCAGGCGTAGACTGGCACGCTGTCGATACAGGCAACTCGCCTTGGCAACAGCAGTGGCAGATGAGGTGCGCGATGGAGAAACGAATTCTTACTTCGGTCGCGGTGCTCGTGGCGATGGTGGCCATCCTGGTTCCCGCCGTGGCGCAGGCGCAGGATGCGTGGATCGGAACCTGGAAGCTCAATCTCGCCAAGTCCAAGTACGAGCCGGCCAATCTCGCGCCGAAAAGTCAGACGATCAAGCAGGAAGCGATCGCGGGCGGTGGCTTCAAGAGTACGGTTGAACTCGTCGATGCCCAGGGCAAGACACTCCACCAGGAATTCACGTCGATGTTCGATGGCAAGCCGTCCGAAGTCAAAGGCGCCCCTGACGCGAACACCAGCAGGGTGTACAAGCGCATCGACAACCGAACCTACGAGTACGTGCAGACGGTGGGCGGGAAACCGACGACCACCGTGCGAAGCGTGGTCGCTGCCGATGGCAAGTCACGAACCGTGACCACGACCGGAAAGAACGCGCAGGGGCAGACGGTCAATAACGTCGCGTTCTTCGATCGTCAGTAAGGCTTGCCCGCCGTAGCTCGCTCGATCTGTGACGCGAGCGCAAGTGGGCTTGCCCGCCGTAGCTCGCCTCGATATGCGACGCGAGCGGAGGTGGGCCCTACCGGGCCTTCGAGATGCGATAGAGCTTCGACGCGGTCCGAATGATCAGGCTGCCGTTCGCGATTGCTGGGCTCGCGAGCGTCATCTCGCCGAGGGAGTTCTTGCCCAGCGGCTTGAACTGCGGGCCCGCCTGGATCACGTAGGTATCGCCCTCTTCGCTCATCGCGAAGATCCGGCCGTTGTAGGCCCACGGCGACGCGGTGAAGCTGGCCGGCACGTCAGTGATCCGCTGGCGCGAATACACTTCCTTCCCGGTCCGGGCGTCGTGGCAGATCAAGAGACCGCGATCGAGCAGCGAGTAATAGTAGTCGCCGTGCACGAGGCCGGATGGGTTGTAGGCGCCGAGCGCCGGGTTCGACCAGGCGATGGACGCGTTGCTGGTCTCGCCGTTCTTCAGGGTGATATCGCCGGACGCGCCCGGCTGAACCGCGTAGACGGGCCGCAGCGGATCGGAGGGGTAGCCGGAGCTGATGAAGACCAGGCCGTGGGCGGCAATCGGTGACGGCACCTGAATGGTCGACATCCCGGTCAGCGTCCACAGCAGCTTGCCGTTCAGATCGTACGAGCGGTTCTTGTCGGTGCCGGCCGTGACGATCTCGGTGCGGGCGCTGTTCTCCCAGACGAACGGCGTCGTCCAGTTGCTGCCCTCGTCGCGGCTCACTTTCCACAGTTCGGCGCCGGTGCGCGCGTCGAAGGCGGCGATGAACGACTGATCGTCGTTGTCGTTGACGATGTAGACGCGATCCTTGTGGACGACCGGCGACGCCGCCGGTCCCCAGCCGCTGCGCACCTTGAACGGGCCGATCGGCTTCGACCACACCAGCTTGCCGGCGAGGTCGTAGGCAAACAGCCCGACGTTGCCGGAATAGACGTAGACGCGCTGGCCGTCGGTGACCGGTGTCTCCGATGCGTAGCTGTTCTTCTGATGCTTCGACTCTCTGGGCACGCCGGTGTGGACGGTGCGCTGCCAGCGGATCTTTCCGCTGTTGAAGTCGACGTCGTAGAGCATCCAGCGATGCTCGTCGGTCGACGACCCGATGTCGCGGCCCGACATCGTCCCGCCCACCGAGCGCCCGGCATACGAAGCGACCGGCTGCAGCGGGTCGTCCGCGCCCGAGCTCTTCGTCGCCGCGGTGACGAACACATGATCGCCCCACACGATCGGCGAGCTCCACCCGCGTCCCGGCACGTCGATCTTCCAGACGACGTTGTCGGTCGCGCTCCAGGCGTCGGGAAGCGCCGGATCGTCGGCGGCGACGCCGCCGCGGCTGCCGCGGAACTGCGGCCAGTTGTCGGCCGCGGCCACCGCGGCGATGCGGTGGAGCAGAATCAAGGCGGCGAGGACGAAGAGAAGACGCCTCATTTGTTGATCCGTGGTGTCCGCCTTCAGGCGGACCCGGCCGCGGTCCGGCTGAAGCCGGACACTACAACGAAAAATCAGGCCGTCGGCCTGAAGTACAACACCATCCCCGCGCCGATCGACGCCAGCAGGAAGCCGACATAGAGCATCGGGTTGATCGCCGCCTTCGGTGGATGCATCGCCATCGTCACCAGCACGTTGACGAGCGGCGCGCCGCCGAATACCAGCGGCATCACGTAGACCGGCAGCCCGCCGGAGCGGAACGCCCAGATGATGCAGGCGGCGCCGGCGGCGCCGAGCGCGCCGGCGATGGTCGCGGTGACCAGCCCGCCGGTGTTGAAGCCCGAGAGGCTGCCCTGGGCCGAGAGCGCCGCGACCGGGACGATCACGCCGATGAGGAAATACGCGACGCCGACGCAGAGCAGCGCCTTCAGCGGGTTGCCGAGCTGCGTCTGGCCCTGGTGGAGCAGCGCGCCGTACGCGCCCCACGACAGCACGGCGCCGGCGACGAAAATCACCCAGATCATGGATTTCCTCGTTCCTGTCCTTGGTGCGATGGTGGTCGCCATCAGAAGTCCCGTCCGCCGCGGATTGTAGCGCAACGCGGCCGCGTCATTTCAGCGTCCACAAGGCCAGCGACGACACATCCTTGACGAAAAACCGATCGCCCGAAATGGCCGGCGCCGACCAGGTGGCGCTGTCGGCCACGGTATACGTGCGAATCGTCTCGAGCCCCTTCGCGCCGCTGCGCGCGACAACGAGGTCGCCGTCGTCTTTCAGGATGAACAGCAGGTCGCCGGCCCGAGCGATGGCGGCGTTCTGGGCCTGCCGCGGCGCGCTGGTCCAGATCGTCCGGCCGGTTTTCGCGTCGAGCGCGAAGAACTGGCCGCTGTTCTTGTGCGACAGGCTGACGAGCGTGTCGTTGACGATCACGCCGTTGGCCATGTAGAGCGATACCTGGGTGTTCTCCCAGAGGTTCTCGGTCGTCCACGCGGCGCCCTTCTTGACGATCCGGAACGCCGACACGCCCTGATCGAGGCCCGAGACGATCACGGTCTGGCTGTAGAGGATGGGCGTGATCGCGTTCTGCGTGAACGGCGTCGAGAACGGCCGCTTCCACAGCAGTTCGCCGGTCGCGGCCGACACGCCGACGATGTTCTCCTGGCTGAGGGTGACGATCTGGCGCGTGCCGTCGACGTCGACCGCAATCGGCGACCCGTAGCCGGGGCCGTCGCCGTCCCAGCGCCATTTCACCAGACCGGTCTTCACGTCATACGCCGTCAGCGCGCCCTGGTTGTGGCCGCCGACGTGCACGATCATCAACCCGCGATCGACCAGCGGCGACATGCCCGTGTGATAGAGCGGCTGCGGCTGCGTCCCCGGCTTCTGCCACAGCTGCCTGCCGCTCGCGGCATCGACCGCGGTGACGACGCCGGTCATGCCGAGCGTGAACAGCCGGCCGTCGGCGAACGTTGGCGTCGACTTCGGCCCCTTCTCGTGACGCGCGGCAGCAGGGCTGATGGTGAACGGCGCCGCGTACTTGAACGCCCAGATCTCCTTGCCGGTGGCGGCGTCGAGCGCCGCCAGCACCTCGTTGTCGCCCTGGCGCGAGAACATGTAGACGCGATCGGCGACGACGACGGGCGTCGCGTAGCCGAGGCCGACCGGCACTTTCCACTTCTGCGTCAGGCGCTCGGGCCACGCGGCCGGGGCGGCGAACGAGGCGACGACGCCGTCGCGGGCTGGACCGCGCCACTGCGGCCAGTCGCCGGGGCCTGTCTGCGCCGCCGCGGTGGCGGCGGCGAGCGCGGCGCACAGCGCGACGCGGATTGCTGCGCGGGAGGTTCGAGTCATGGCTCGCGGCAGTATAGGGCGAGTAGGGCTGGTGGGGCAGGTAGGGCAGGTAGGAGGGCAGGTCGGTTTGACGGGGCAGGCGGGCCCGGCCCGTGCAGGCTTCCCACTGTCCTTGGGGCGGCGAGGAGCGTTCTCCCCACCCGCCCCACCTGCCCCACTGGCCCCACCCGCCGACAGCGAAGCGATCAGCGCATCACCGAAGGGGCGCGCTGATCGCGTAGTACACGGTGTCGCGGCCGCCGCAAAGCTCGCGCTTAAAGAACGCCATGCCGGCGCGCTCCATCACCGCGATCGACGCCGTGTTCGGCGCGTCGGTGCTCGCTTCGATGCGATCGAACCTCAGCGCCTCGAACCCGTAGCGAATCATCGCCGCCGCCATCTCGGTGGCGTAGCCGCGGCCGCGGCAGTCGTCGCGCAGCCCATACAGCAATTCGAGCCGCGGCGGGTCGTGGAAGAGCCAGAAGCCGCAGAAGCCGACGAGCACGCCGTCATCCTTCTCGGTCGCGCCCCACAGCCCGTAGTCGTTGGACGCGAACGACGCGATGCTGGTGTCGATGAACGACTGCGTCCGCTCGCGCGGGATCACTTCATCGTCCAGCAGGTAACGGCGAACGCCCGGCTGGGTCAGCAACGCGTGGAACTGATCGAGATCCTCGGTCGCGAGCGGCCGCATGCGGAGACGAGGAGTGGAGATCTCGGTCCCGGACATCGGGTGGCTTGCGTACGTTGCTCGAGGCTCCGGGTTCGCTTTCCCGGGCGGCGGAGCGAATTCGCCGCGCCTCTCAACAGAAGATCAGAAGAGAAGAAGGTCAAAGGTATCTTGGAACCCGGGGGGACGACGTGTCCGGCATGCCACGAAAGAGAATGAACCTCAGAGTCTCTGAGTCTCAGAGGTTCATTGTTTTCTTTGTCTCTTTACTAGGGCCAGCCGCGCGAAACCGCAGCACGAATTCCTAATCTTCTGATCTTCTGTTCCTTCTGATCTTCTGTTCTTGTCCTCAGGCGGTTGTACGAGCTACTTTGCCGCTAGCGCCTGCGCAAACGCATCAGACAACGCTGTGGCTGTCGTTCGATTCAGGGTCTCATTCACACCGACAAGGAAGCGCCCGTCCTGCGCGGGCCCGAGGAAGACTCCGCCCGCCTCGAGACGCTGCCGGAACGCCGCGGCATCCACGCCGCGCACCTGCAGTCGGAACAGGTTGGTGCCGAGCGGAATCCTCTCGATCGTGAAGCGGTCGTTCTGCCGCAGCTTCGCGATCCACTCCTCCGACACTTTCACGGCGCGGCCGTAGCGCTCGCCGAACCCGTTGAAGTAGTGATGCGCGACCAGCGCGAACGGCCAGACGTGGTTGAGGCCGCCGCCGAACATCCGCCGGCCGTGATACATGCCGTCGATGATCTCGCGCCGCCCGGCGAGGATCGCGCCGGAGGCGGCGTTGAAGTACTTGTAGAGCGAGACGTAGACGGTGTCGAACGGCTTGCAGTACTCGGCGACGCTCTCGCCCGAGTAGGCCGATTCGAGGAACAGCCGGGCGCCGTCGAGGTGGAGGCGGATGCCGTCGCGGCGGGCGATGGCGATGATCTTCTGCAATTCCGCCGGGTCGAAGCGCTCGCCCTGCTTTCTGCGGACAGGCGTTTCGATCGAGATCGCCGACACCCGCGACACCACCCGCGCCGCCTTGGTGTCGTCGAGAACGCGCTGCACTTCGTCGGCGCTGAAGGTCGCCCGCCCGGCTCCGAGCGGCATCAGCGTCAGGCTGCTCAGCGTCTGCGCGCAGTCGCCCTCATCCTGATACAGGTGGCTCTCCTCCTGCACGAGCACGCGGCTGGCGCCGCCGGCCAGCGCGCGCACGGCCATGTGGTTGGCGAGCGTGCCGGTCGGCATGAAGATCGCGCGCTCCTTGCCGAGCACGCGCGCGCATTCTTCTTCCAGCTGCTCGACGATGCCGCCGAGCGAATAGGAGTCGGGGGTGATCCCGTGTTCGTCGATCAGGCGATGGACGAGCGCCGCGTATTCCAGCGGCGTGAGCCCGAGTCCGTCGCCGCTGAGACGCACGCGGCGATCTTCAGCGCCCGCGGTCGGCGCCGCCGCGAGAACGACGTGGGGAAGGGCAAGGCCGGCGGACAGACTGCCAAGCTGCAGGAAATGGCGGCGGTGGAATGTGCGCATGATTGATCTCGCCGGATTCTACGCCCTTCTTCCTCCGGGATTACGGTTTGCGGCCGTCGGGCAGTGACAAGGAATTCTGCTTCTCCGGCGCCTGGTCCTGCGGCGTGCCGGCGTTCCACGACGGGATCGGCTTCCGCGCGCCGGGATCCAGCGACTCCATCGGCTGCCACACCTTGTCGACGCGGTCGGTGAAGAGGTCGCCGATCAGCAGATCGGTGACCGTCCCCTGCAGCTCCGGATAGGTGCGCACGAACTGGCCGAAGCTGAAGCCGTTGTAGTACTCGCAGACCAGCCGCCGCATGCGATCGACGCCGGCGTTGAACGCCGGCCCCCACTTGCCGAGCTGCGCGGCGGAGGTATCGCCGTTCTTCAGTCCCTCGACGATCGCGTCGGCGGCGAGCTCGCCCGACTTCAACGCCAGCAGCACGCCGGAAGAGTAGAGCGGATCGAGAAACCCCCAGGCGTCGCCGATCATCACCCAGCCGTCGCCGGCGACCTGGGTGGCGCGATAGGAGTAGTCCTTGGTCGCGAAGTAGCCGGTGACGCGCGCCGCGTTGGCGACGCGCTCCTTGACCGCCGGCGTGCGCGCGACTTCTTCCTCGTAGGTCTGCGCGTAGCTGCCGCGGTTCTTGAACAGATATTCGAACGGCGCCACCACTCCCACCGAGACGATGTTGTTGTGCTGCGGGATGTACCAGAACCAGCCTTTCCGATCGGAGGTCTGCAGCACCATCGTCGCGCCCTCGTCGCGGCCGGTGTCGCGGTAGGCGCCTTCCCAGTAGGTCCAGATCGCGCCCTTGTTGAGCACCGGATCCCAGACCCGCAGGCGCAGCCGGTTCTGGATCAGCCCGGCCTGGCCCGAGGCGTCGACGACGACCCGGGCGCGGACCTCGCGCGTCGTCCCGTCCTCCTTGCGGATCCGGACGCCGGCGGCCCGGCCGTCGTCGAAGATCACGTCGAGGACGCGCACCCCCTCGTGCGCGCGCACGCCGTGCTGGCGCGCGTTCTCGAGCAGCATCTGGTCGAACTCGCTGCGCACCACCTGCCAGGTCTGCGAGCACTGGTGCGGCTTGTTGTCCCAGAAGTAGAACGGCGCCGACAGCTTGCCGCCGGCGTTGACGAACTGCACGCTGTACTTCTTGACGAAGTGGCTGGCCTGCATCTTCGGCAGCATGCCGAGCCGCTTCAGCACCCAGTAGGTCTCGGGGATCAGCGACTCGCCGATGTGAAAGCGCGGAAACTTCTCGCGCTCGAACAGCTCGACCTTCACGTCCTGCTGCGCGAGCAGCGTCGACACGGTCGATCCTGCCGGTCCACCGCCGATTACGACGACGTCAATCATTTCCACTGAACTCGTAGCTCGAGCGTCTAACTTTCACTCAGCGCGTCGCAGAACCCGAACCAACCCAGAACCCAGCACCCTGAACCCCGAACCTCCGCCTATGTCGCCGCCACCTGAAAACGCGCGGCGACCTCCGGCGGTATCTCTACCGACTTCATTGGCTCGCCGGCCACACGCCGCACACACGCAACCGTCAGCTCGCCGGTGGCAATCGTCGCCTCGCCCTGCGCGATGCGGCACGCATACCTCATCGTCCGGCGCGTGATTTCAGCGATGCGCAAGTGGACGTCGAACTCGTCCTCGAAGCGCAGCGGCCGCTTGAACTCGAACGACGTGGCGACGCGCGGCCAGCCGATCTCCGAGCCGCCCGGATGGATGCTGAGCCCCGCTTCGCGCCACAGCGCGTGCTCGGCTTCCTCCATGTAGCGGAAGAACCACGAGAAGTGGACGATGCCGGCGGCGTCGGTCTCGTAGAACTGCACGCGACGCTTCAGGCGAATCTCGCTCGGCACTGCGACTTTCGACCTTCGACTTTCGACCTTCGACTTTCGACTTGCGACTTATGTGTAGCGGATGCCGGCGTGCTGCGGCAGGAAGAAGCGCGGCAGCAGCACGTCGACGCGCAGCAGGCCATCGCGCGTCAGCTCGACGAGGTCGTCGCCGGCGCCGGGCGCAGCCGACGAACGCGCGAGGCGCGGCGCCGCCAGGTAGCCCTCGGCGTCGAGCGACGCGAACTGGTCGCGGAAGCGCTCGAGGATGTCGACGTGGTACTTGGACCGGAAATAGGAGCGGCGCACCCGGCCGAGCTTGAGCTGCAGCACCAGCTCGCGGATCATCCGCTCTTCCCCGGTGGGACGATACGCGCGTCGCAGCGGCAGCTCGTTCGCTTCGATGCCGGCGCTGTAGGTTTCCCACGTGTCCATGTTCTGCATGTGGACGCCGTTGATGTGGCCGAACGAGGCGACGCCCAGCCCCGCCATGTCGGCGCCCTGCCACAGGCGATCGCGGTAGACGAATTTCGTCCTCGCCGGATCCTTCACCGCGGTGTAGGCGCTGCCGACGTGATAGCCGGCGCGCTCCAGCGCCTCGAACGCCTCCTGCACCCAGCGGCGTTTGGTCGGCCAGTTCACCACCGGCTCGGCGAAGAGCTTCGTGCCCTTCAGCAGATCCTTGCTGATCGTCGTGTTGAAGGGGAGCTCCATCTGGTAGATGGTGATGCTGTCTGGCGCAAGCTCCAGGGTCCTGCGGATGCACGCGCGCCAGTTCTCCTCGGTCTCGCCCAGCATCCCGGCAATCAGGTCGATGTTGATCTGCGGGAAGCCGAGCGCGCGCGCGGCCCGGTATGCCTGGTCGATCTCGGGCGAACGGTGGGCGCGGCCGTTCAGCTCGAGGATGCGATCGTCGAAGTTCTCGACGCCGAGGCTGAGGCGGGTGACGCCCATCTCGCGGATCGCCGCCAGCTTCGCCTCGGTCAGCGTGCCCGGCTCGCACTCGAAGGTGATCTCCTCAGCCGATTGCCACGGCGTCACCGCGGTCAGGCGGCCGACCAGCGTCCGCAGCTGCTGCGTCGACAGGAACGACGGCGTGCCGCCGCCGAAGTAGACGAAGTCGAGCGGCCGCCCGGCGATCGCCGGCATCGCCGCGTAGAGCTCCCACTCGCGCGCCAGGATGTCGAGGTACTGCGTCACCTCCGACGCGTTCTTGTCGGTGTAGACGCGGAAATAGCAGAAGTGGCAGCGCTTGCGGCAGAACGGAATGTGGAGATAGAGCCCGAGCGGGACCGCGGGATCGGGCGGCGAGGCCAGCGCGGGCCGCGCATCGCGGGCGACCGCCTCCTGCGACCACACCGAAAACGGAGGATAGGTGGCGACGAAATAGCTGCCGACGTCAGTCTGGTCTGTAATAGTGACGGAGTCAGGGTTCAAGGTTCAGGGTTCTGGGTTCTGGGTTGGTTCTGGTTCCAGGTTCAGGGTTCTCTGCGTGCTCTGCTGTCTCTGCGTGCTCTGCGCTACCCGAAGCAATAAATCCGACCGTCCTGCGCGCCGACGACAACGCGTCCGCCGGCGATGGCCGGCGACGCGGTAATCGCCTCACCCGCATCGAACTCCCAGCGCTTCTCGCCGCTGGCGGCGTCGAGCACGTACAGCTTGCCGTCGCTCGATCCGACGAAGACCCGGCCGCCGGCCACCGCCGGCGACGAATCGACGCGCGCCCGGGTGACGAACCGCCACGCCGATTTGCCTGTGGCGGCGTCGATGGCGTGGATCGCCTTGTCGCGCCCGCCGACGATCACCCGCGTGCCGGCGGCGCCCGCGTCGACCGCCGCCGACGAGTAATACGGGAACTGCCGATCGGGATCGCGGTAGGTCCACGCCACCTTGCGCGTCTTGAGATCAAGCGCGAAGACGTCCGCGTCGAAGGTGCCGACAAACGCGCGATCGCCCTCGACCGCGGCCGATGCGCCGGTGTACGACCCCAGCGGAATCTCGAACAGCACCTTGCCGTCGGCGATGCGAATCGCGCGGAAGCGCTCGTCGCACCCGGCAATGTAGACGATGCCGTTGTGGACGGCGGCGGTGGCGTGCACCGGGCCGTCGGTCTGCACCTTCCACCGCACCTTGCCGCTCTTGCGGTCGAGCGCGTAGAGGTGGGTGTCGTACGATCCGATCAGCACCAGGTCGTCGGCGACGACCGGCGACGATTTCACTTCGCCGTCGGTCGAGAAGGTCCACACCTTCTTGCCGTCGGCCGCCGAGACCGCGTGCACCGTGCCGGCCAGATCGCCGACGAACACGACGCCGTCGCGCACCGCCGGTGACGATTCGCCGATGAAGCCGTTCGGGCCGGTGGAATATTTCCAGCGCAGCTTGCCGCTGTCGAGGTCGAGCGCCAGCAGCTCGCCCTTGGTCGAGCCGACGTAGACCACGCCGTCCGCAATCGCCGCCGACGATTCCACCGATTCGCCGGCCTCGTAGGTCCACTTCACCGCCAGCGTCGCCGGCGGCGCCGCAGCGGCGACGCCGCTCAGCCGCGCGCCGCCGCGAAACTGCGCCCACGACGACGTCGCCGGCGCGGGCGTTTGCGCGGCGAGCGGGATCGTCAACGCGAGCGCGATGACACCTGTGGGGGCCGAGCTTGCTCGGCCCCCGACGTTACTTCGCCGCGCCATCTTTGAGTGCGAACAACTGGTTCCGATTGTTCAAGAACAACGCGCCATGCGCCGGCACCGGCGTCGCGTAGACCGCGCTGCCCATGTTCAGCTCCTTCAGCACCTTCTTTTCCCGCCCCGCCTGCAGGATCACGACGTCGCCGTCCTCGTCGCCGAGGTAGACCTTGCCGTCGGCGACCAGCGTCGAGCCCCACACCGCGGCGAAGACATCGTGCTGCCACAGCTCCTGCCCGGTCTTGGCGTCGAGGCAGTGGAGGAAGCCGCTGAAATCGGGGATGTAGAGCAGGCCATCGACGATCGACGCGGTCGAGATCGACCGCCGGATCTTGTCGAAGTGCCAGATGCGGCCGCTCTCGGTGATGTCGCCGCGCTTGGTGGCGTCGATGCAGTAAAGATGGCCGACCCCTTCGCCGTGCTCCGGGTCCTGGCCGTTGGCGATGTAGACCCTGTCCTCGAAGATGACCGGCGTGGCGATCACCTCGTTGCGGTTCTTCGGCCACACCGCGTCTTTCGGGTTGGTGTCGAACTCCCACAGCTTCTTGCCGGTCACCGCCTCGTAGCCGCGCACCCAGCCGTCGCCCTGCGCGCTCACCACCTGATCGACGCCGCCGATCTTGCCGACCGACGGGGTCGACCACTGCCCGTGGAGGATGCGGTCTTCGACCGAGTTGTCCTCCCACACCAGCTTGCCGGTCGTCTTGTTCAACGCGATGATCGCGGGCGCGCGCGGCGACGGGATGTTGACGTGGCTCTCGTCCTGGCCGTTGGACGTGCTGACGTAGACGAGATCGCCGAACACCACCGGCGACGAGTTCGAGAGGTTGTGCGGGTACGAGCCGACCTCTTCCATCATGTCGAACGACCAGATCACATCGGCGTCGTTCTGGCCCGTGAGCTTCTCGTCGGTGACCGGCCCTTCGTTCTTGCCGTCGCGAAAACCGTTGATGTCGAGGCACCAGACGACGCCGCGGTTGCTGGTGTAGTAGAGACGGTTGCCTTCCACCGCCGCCGACGAGGCCACGCCCTGGTAGGGCCAGTCGTTGGCGCGCCCGGCGGCCAGCTTCTCGTTCGTCTGCTGCCAGAGGAACTCGCCGGTCTCTTCCTTGAAAGCCATCAGGACGCCGCGATCGCCCGGCTGCTTCGGATCGCGCATCCCTTCGTTGTTGGTGCCGACGAAGACCATGCCGCCGGCCACCACCGGGTTGCCATAGCTCTGCGATCCGAGCTCCGCCACCCAGCGGACGTTCTTTTTCGTCTTCACGTCCCAGTCGGTCGGCAGCCCCTTCATGTTCGACACCATGTTGCGATCGGGGGTGCCGCCCCACATGGGCCAGTCGCCGGTGCCGGGATCGGACGCGACCGCGCCGGCGCGCCAGGTCGTCGCCGCGACGAGGAGGATGAGGGCGAAGGCGATGCGTTTCATTGGTTCGCTGCCAGTTTCAGGTTGTCGATGTACGCGCCGAACTCGGCGTCGACGAAGAATCCCGGCGCGCCGTGGCGGTTGCCGGCCGGGTCGAGCTTGTCGATCATCCAGCTGGAGGGTTCCGGCTGCCCCGTCTCCCAGGCTTTGCCGAGCGCGCGCACCTTGCCGTCCGATGCGGTCTCGACGCGCAGCTTCAGGTGGTACCACGTGTCCGCTTTCCACTGGAACGGCACCATCGGCGATCGTTCCGTCTCTGGCTCCCACGGCTCCAGCTTCAGCTGCTGACGGTTGCCGTACAACACCAGCGTGTAGCGCTGGGCGGTGATGCCGATGTCGGTCATCTGCCGGCGGCGCGTGGTGCCGCGCACGTCGGCCTCGAAGGTGTAGTTCGACCAGTCGGTCGGGCCGATGAAGGCGCGCACGCGCTTGAAGATGGTGCTGTCGGCAGCCTTGGTCAGAACCTTCTGGCCGTCGAGCGTGACGACCGAGAACTTGCCGGCAGTGGCGTTGATCCACCCGGGCGGCACGGCGCCATCCGCGTACTGCTCGAAGGTCTCGGACCACGGCAGCGGGTGGACGACCCGCGCGCGCGCCTCTCCGGAAATCGCGCCGACGGTCGCCTTGATCGTGCCTGCCTGCTCGACCGGATCGCTCGCGACGGTGAGCGAGCCGTCGGCGACCGTGCCCTTCAATCCCTGCAGCGCCCAGGTCGCGCTGGTGTCTTCGCGAAGGAAGCGGCCTTGCGCGTCGAAGAGCTTCACGTGCAGCTTCACCGCCTGACCGGGCTTCAACACCAGCTCGGTGGGGCTCACCTGCACGAACGCAGGCTCACCTTGCCCCGGCGGCAGCGCGATCGGCGCGGCAATGCCGGTGGTCGCCTTTGCGGTTTTCGATCCGATCGCGTAGGTGCCGCCGGTCGAGACGAAGAACACGCGGCCGCGCGACACCGCCGCGCCGCCGAACACCGGCTCGGCGATGCCGACCGATTGCCCGGCGTTGTCGTCCAGGCTCTTCGGCAGCTCGACCTCGCTCAACACTTCCGCCCGCTCCGCATGCGGCCGGACGATGAAGAACTTGCCGCTCTCGGTGCCGACGTAGAGCTTGCCGTCGGCGAGCACCAGCGGCGCCTTCTGCACGGTACCCAGCGCCTGGCGCCACAGCTCGCGCCCCGTCTCGAGGTCGTAAGCCTTCAGCCGCGAGCCGTTCTCGATCTGATAGACGCGCGTGCCGTCGATGACCGGCGACGAGAAGCCGAACTGATCGCCCTTCATCGCCCACTTGGTGGTCTTGATGTCGCCGGTCTGCGATCCGTCGATCGCGGCAATCATGCCCAGCTCGCTCGAATCGAGGTTCTCGTCGCCGTGCGACACGATCACCGTTGATCCCGAGACGACGACGCCGGTGTTGATCGCGCGCTTGGCGGCGACGAAGCTCCACACCCGCTCGCCGGTCTGCGGCTTGATGGCGTGCACGGCGCCGTCGCCGATCCCGCAGATCAGCAGCCGCAGGCCGTTGATGGTCGCAATCGTCGGCGCGGCGTAGGCGGTGTCGTAGGGGCGGCCGCCGGGATTGGCGACGTAGACGATGTCGCCGGTGCGCTTGTCGAGGGCGATGAAGCGGTGCGCGCGCTGCGCCTGCGATCCCCAGCTGGAGATCGGCGCGCTGACAATCACCAGGTTGCCGTCGATGATCGGCGACATCGTCCGGCCGCCGTGGGTGGTGAAGGCGGCAAACTCCTCGCCGACCGATCGATCCCACAGCAGCTTGCCGTCCTTGCTCAGCGCGATCACGGTGGCGCCGACGCCGAGCGCGTAGATGTTGCCCGTCTCGGGATCGGCCGCCGGCGAGGCCCAGCCGACGCGATGCGGCGGCACGTCGCTCTGGAAGACGTTGAACTTGTATTCCCAGACCACCTTGCCGGAGTCGGCGTCGAGCGCCATCACCCGCTCCTGCAGCGAGGCGCCGCGTCCCGACGGGTTCTGCAGGTAGACGCGGTTGCCCATCACGACCGGCGCCGAGCGGCCGCCGTAGGGAACGCGCCAGAGGAAGTTCTCGCCGTTGAGCGCCCACTTCTCGACCAGCCCGGTTTCTTTCGACACGCCGTCGCGGTTCGGGCCGCGCGCTTCGGGCCAGTCGCCGATGGCGACGCCGGCGGGCGGCGCGGCGGGGCGCTGGGCGCTCGTGGTCAGCTGGACGACTGTGAGTGCGGCTGCAACTAGAAGCGTAGCGTTCTTGAGCATGTTATCCACGCCTATCACCGTCACGACGGTTTAACGCAGAGCCCGCAGAACCCGCAGAAGCCTTTTAAGAAAACGTCGCGCCATGCAACAGAACTACGGCTGACAACAATCGTCACTCAGCTCCGTCGGTTCCAGCAACGCTGCCGCGCCTACTCCGAGTATGAAAAGCTCTGCGGTCTCCGCGAGTTCTGCGTTGATCGTCGTCGTTCGAGTGGCTGTCGCCACTCTAGAAGGTCGTCCCCACTCGAATTCCAAATGTCCGCGGCGCCCCGTTCTCGCCGAGAAATCCCGACGGCGCCAGGCCTGGCTGCGGGAACGCCAGCGGAATGTAGTGCGTGTCGAACGCGTTGCGCACCCATGCCTCGCCGAACAGGCGCTTGCCGCGCAGGCCGGCGCGGAAGTTGGCCAGCGAATACGCCGGCTGGGCCAGCGTGTTCGCATCGTCGTACTCGAACTCGCCGTAGCGCACCACCTCGCCGCGCAGCGTCAGCGAGGCGCCG
>Ga0111538_10002507_pt1 | contig 25788 bp, 21 predicted proteins | sample SoiMethybrSBSTD1_FD_79669 | JGI IMG/M metagenome (GOLD analysis project Ga0111538, IMG submission 79669) | Bulk soil microbial communities from a Populus tree surrounding site in Tennessee, USA - Soil MetaG P. TD hybrid SBSTD1 (version 2)... | ecosystem: Environmental > Terrestrial > Soil >...
ATGCCGGAGAGCCCGAAGCACTACCCAGCAGCGTAGCAGAACTGGCGTAAGGCTGGAAGGCTGCCTCCAGCCTTTCCGCCTTCCAGCCTTGCACGGCGTCCTCCTGTTACACTGACGCTCTCCCATGGACGTTCATCTCGTCGACGGCACTTACGAATTATTCAGGCATTACTACGCGATGCCGTCGGCCCGCGACGCCGATGGCCGCGAGGTCGCCGCCGTGCGTGGCGTCGTCAACTCGGTGCTCGGGATGATCACCGCCGGCGCGACCCACGTCGGCGTCGCCACCGACCACGTCATCGAGTCGTTCCGCAACCGGCTGTGGCGCGGCTACAAGACCGGCGCCGGCATCGACCCGCCGCTGCTCGCCCAGTTTCCGCTGCTCGAAGAGGCGCTGACGGCGCTCGGCGTCACCGTGTGGCCGATGGTCGAATTCGAGGCCGACGACGCGCTGGCCGCGGCGGCGGAAGCGGCGGCGCGCGATCCCCGCGTCGAGCGGGTCTTCATCTGCACCCCCGACAAGGATCTCGCGCAGTCGGTGCGCGGCACGCGCGTGGTGCAGATGGACCGGCGCGCGCGCACGATCCGCGACGAAGCGGGCGTCGTCGCCCGGTTCGGCGTCGCGCCGGCATCCATTCCCGACTACCTCGCGCTGGTCGGCGACAGCTCGGACGGCTATCCGGGCTTACCGGGCTGGGGCGCCAAGTCGGCGGCCGCGGTCCTGGCCCGCTACCATCACCTCGAACAGATTCCGGAAGACTGGCGCACGTGGGGTGTGAATGCCTCGAGCCCGGGGCGCCTGGCCCGCGTGCTGACGGAGTCGCGCGACGAGGTCTACCTGTTCCGCACGCTGGCGACGCTGCGCACCGATGTCGACGTGTTCTCGTCGGTCGACCAGCTGCGCTGGCAGGGCCCGACCCCGGCGTTCGCGCCGCTCGCCGCGCGGCTGGATTCCGCCGTCGTGGCGAAATGACCGCGACTTGCCGCGTTGGAACCACATACAGGCGCCTGTGTAACCGCAGAGAGCGCCGAGATCGCAGAGAATTATTCTCTTAAGAAATAAAAGACTCCGCGATCTCTGCGTGCTCCGCGGTTGCACAGCCGCTACACGCGGCCCCGGACGCTGCTGGTCCTGTGGAGAGTTTGCTGGAGGAGCGATCGCTCACTCACATCGCAATGCCGTGATCGGATCGACGCGGGTCGCGCGCCGCGCCGGCAAGTACGACGCGAGCGCAGCGACCGCCAGCAGGATGGCGGCCACGCCGGCGAACGTCGCCGGGTCGAGCCGGCTGACGCCGTAAAGCGTGCCGGCGAGGAGCTCCGTGGCAAACCCCGCCGCGACAATCCCGGCGGCGAGGCCGGCGGCGACCAGCGCGATCCCGCCGCGCATCACCAGGCGCCGCACGTCGCCCGGGTGCGCGCCGAGCGCCAGGCGGATGCCGAACTCGCGCGTCCGCTGCGCCACGCCGTAGGCGAGCACGCCGTAGAGGCCGACCGCCGTCAACATCAGCCCGACAATCGCGAACAGCGCGAGCAGCACCGCCTGGAACCGCGGGCTGGCGACCGAGGTCGCCAGAAACTGGTCCATCGTCTTGACGTCGTAGACGGCGACCTCGCGATCGCGGCCGGCGACGAGCTTGCGGATCTCCTCGCCGATGCCGGCCGTGTTTCGCGCGCGGACCACCACGCGCAGCGGCGAGATCAATCCCTGGGCGTAGGGGACGAAGTAGGCCGGGCGCACCGGATCGCGGAACGACCGGCTGCGGACGTCGCCGGCGACGCCGACGATTTCGCGCCACGGCGTCTCCGCCTCGGTCGTCGAGATCCCGAGCTTGAGCCGCTTGCCGATCGGATCGACTCCTGGAAAGTAGACGCGCGCAAACGCTTCGTTTACGACCACCACACGGGGAGCCGCATCGTCGTCGGCCGGCGTGACATCGCGGCCGCGCACCAGCGGGATGTGCATGGCGCGCAGAAATCCCGGGCTGATCAGCGCAAAGTCGGCGCTCTCACGGTTCGCGCCGCCCGAGCCACCCTCCTGCTCGAAGCTGATGGTGTAGTTCGTGCCGCTGAGCGGGAGCGGCACGGTTGCTGCCGCCGCCTCCACGCCCGGGAGCGCGCGCAGATCGGCGAGCAGCGCGTCGTAGAACGCGACCTTCCTGGGATAGGAATACCGCGTCTCGGGCAGGAGGAACGTCGCGGTGACGACGTGATCCGGATCGAAGCCGGCCGGCGTCCGCACCAGGCGGTCGAAGCTGCGGAGCAGCAGGCCGGCGCCGACGAGCAGCACGACGCCAATCGCGGTTTCGGCGACGACCAGCAAGCCGCGCAGCCGCCGTTCGGCGCGGCCGGCGGTGGCGCGCGCGGAGGTCTGCGCGCCCGGCGCCGCGTCCGCGCGCACGGCGCGCAGCGCCGGAGCCAGCCCGAACGCGAGCGCGCTGACGATCGCGATTGCGGCCGTGAACCCGAGCACCGTCGCGTCGAGCGCGACCTGGTCGAGGCCGCGGACATCGACCGGCGACCAGCGCACGAGCGCCGCGATCGAGCCGTAGGCGATCGCGAGGCCGCACGCGGTGCCGATCGCCGCCAGTACCAGGCTCTCGGTCAACAGCTGCCGGACGATGCGGCGGGCCGACGCGCCGAGCGCCTTCCGCATCGCGATCTCCGCGCCGCGGCCGGCGCCGCGCGCGAGCAGCAGGTTGGCGAGGTTGACGCACGCGATCAGCAGGACGCAGCCGACGGCGGCGAGCAGCACCAGCAGCGAGCCGCGCGCGTCGCCGACCAGGGCGTCGAGCTGCGGCGTGACGCGGACGCCGCGCTGCGCGTTGTCGACCGGGAACTCGCGGGCGAGCGCCGCCTGGACGACGTCGAGGTCGGCCTGCGCCGACTCCGCCGTCGCGTTCGGCCGCAGGCGTCCGATCGCCTTGAGGAAGTGCGCGCCGCGCTGCTCGGTGATCGGCGTGTCGCCGGGGTTCTCGACCCGCGCGTCCACGGCGAGCGTGATCCAGATCTGCGCCGCCGGAAACTTGATCGGGAACTGAAAGGCCGGCGGCATCACCCCCACAATCGTGTACGGCCGCGAGTCGAGCGTGATCGTCCGGCCCGCGATATCCGGCGCGGCCGCGAACTGCGAACGCCACAGCGCGTCGCCGATCACGGCAACGTCGCTGCCCGCGCGCTCGTCCTCGGGGCGGAAGCCGCGGCCGATCGCCGGCGGCGTGCCGAGGGTCGAGAAGATCTCCGACGTCACGACTGCGCCGACGACGTGCACCGAGCCGGTCGTGGTGACCAGCGTGAAGCTGCTGTCGCGATACCCCGAGAGATGCTCGAAGGTGTGCGACTTGTTACGGAAGTCGAAGAAGTCGGGCCACGACAGGCTCATCGAAATGCTGCGGGCCGGTCCCGGGCGTAGATCGGTGCTGGAAACAGCGACCAGCGCCGCGGGCGACGGGAACGGCAGCGGCCGCAGCAGCACGGCGTTGATGACGCTGAACATCGCCGTGTTGGCGCCGATGCCGAGCGCGAGCGTGATGACGGCGACGATCGTGAATCCGGGCGTGCGTCGCAGCGTCCGCCACGCGTAGCGCACATCCTGCGCCAGCTGCTCGAGGCCGATCCAGCCCCACGTCTCGCGGGTCGCTTCCTTGACGATGCCGACGTTGCCGAACTCGAGCCGCGCCGCGCGCGCCGCCTCGTCCGGGCTCTCCCCGCGCGCGATCCGATCGGCGATCGCCATCTGCAGGTGGCCGGCGAGCTCCTCCTCGAGCTCCTCGTCCTGCCGGCGGCGCCACAGCGGCAGCTTCATGCCTCGCTCTCCCCGGTGCGGTTGAGGACGCCGGCGATCGCTTCCGACAGCTGCGTCCAGCGCGAGCGGGCAGCGGCGAGCTGTTTCCGGCCGGCGGCGGTCAGCTGATACACGCGCACGCGCTGGTTGTTCTCCGACATCTTCCATTCCGCGCGAATCAGCCCCTGCCGTTCGAGACGGTGCATCGCCGGATAGAGCGAGCCGGTGTCGACCTGCAGCACCTCGGACGAGTGCAGGCGGATGGCCTGGCTGATGCCGTAGCCGTGCTGCGGCCCCCACTGCAGCGTCTGCAGGATGAGGAGATCGAGCGTGCCCTGGAGCAGGTCGATGCGGCTGGCGTGGCGGCGGAGCCTGGCCATGAGGGTGTCGAGATCCTACACCCCAGGGGTGTCGTGTGTCTACACCCTTCACGGCGCGCGCGATCGCGGGCGCGTAGGTCGGATGGGTCGGGTAGTCGGTTGGGGTCGAGTAAACGGGTTGCGTATAGGAAGGTTTGGGCCTGCCCTGAGCGAGCCGTATCGTTGGATAAGGCGAGTCGAAGGGTGGGTTCGAGTAAGCGGGTTGTAGGCAGGCGGGTTTGGGCCCGCCCTGAGCGAGCTCCGTCGTCAGCAGGGCGAGTCGAAGGGTAGGTTGGGTCGGTCAGGTGGATTGGTTGCAATCGGGTGGAAGAGATTCGGGCGGGCTTGCCCGCCGTAGCTCGCGCGTAATTCAGCTCGTGCGAAGGCAGGTTGGCCTACAATCCCGCGGTCGACTACGATCTCGACGGCTCTTACCAGAAGGGAGCGGGCTGGAATGCGTCATCTGAAAACCTGCATCGTCATCACCTCGGCGCTGCTCGTCGCGCCGGCGCTGCGCCTGCACGGCCAGGCGCCGCAGCGCGAACGTCTGGTCTGGGCGCCGGTGCCGACCGCGCCGCACAAGTGGGTGGCTCCCAACAAGCCGCACACCAGGGTCGCCGACCTCGTGGCATCGCACAAAGGCGAGGCGAGCTGGCGGCAGCCGGTCGTGCGCGACGTCCTGCTCGGCGGCGACTACGTGCAGATGGCGCCGGGCACGAAGACGCCGCACCAGTTCCAGCCCGACAACCCGATCTGGTGGATCGTGCAGAGCGGCCAGGTGCGGTTCACGATCGAAGGGCAGGAGCCGTTCACCGCAACCAGGGGGTTCCTCGTCCAGGTGCCGTACCGCAACGTCTATCAGCTCGAAGCCGTCGGCACCGAGCCGGCGCTCTTCTTCGAGGTGAAGGTGACGAATTCGCCGACGATGTATCCGGCCGAGGAGACGCCGGTGCCGGAACCGGGGATGAAGTTCCTCAAGGTGCGGATCAGCGGCAAGGCCAATTACAGCGACACGGTGCGGCCGTTCCTCGACTTCAACGGCGACGTCGCCGCCGGGAAGAAAGTAGCCGGCGCGTTCGTCTCGGATCCCCGAGCGTTCGCCAACGTCATCCGCGGCCTGCCGCAGGAAGACAACCCGCGAGACAAGGGGCACTTCCACGAGGTGTCGGCCGAGTTCTGGTTCATCCTCGAGGGGACGATCAACTACAAGATCGCCGACCTGCCGATCTTCGACGCCGCGCAGGGCGACATCGTGTTCGTGCCGAAGCAGACGTGGCACCGCGCGCATCACGGCGGCACCGGCTATTCGACGCGCCTGGCGATGAACGGCTACCCGCAGCTGCTGCACAACTTCCAGTTGAGCGAGGAGATGCGGCCGCCGACGCAGCAGCCTCGCTGAGGGATCGCAAGACAGATTCCCGGTCGTGGCCTTCAGTTACGACGACATCGCGGACGCCTACGCCGCGGGCGTCGATTCGGCACCCTACAACGCCCTCTACGAGCGGCCGGCGATGCTGGACCTGCTGCCGCCGGTGGCGGGTTGTCGTGTGCTCGATGCCGGCTGCGCGTCGGGCTGGTACGCGGCAACCCTTGCCGGCCGCGGCGCGTTCGTCACCGCGATCGACGCGAGCGCGGCGATGATCGCCCACGCGCGCGAGCGGCTGCCGTCGTCGCTGCTGAACGGTGAGGACGCCCGCGTCGAGCTGCGCGTCGCCGACCTCGAACAGCCGCTCTCGTTCGCCGGTGATGCTGCGTTCGACGGCATCGTCAGCTCGCTGGTCCTGCACTACCTGCGCGACTGGGGCCCGACGCTCGCGGAGTTCCGCCGGATTCTGAAGCCGGATGGGTGGCTTGCGCTCTCGATCCACCATCCCATGGCGGATACGATCCGGCTCGATCCTCCGCGCTACCTCGACACCGAGCTGGTCGACGATTACTGGAAGTGGGTCGGCACGATCCGGTACTACCGCCGGCCGCTCAGCGCCGTCTTCAACGCGTTGACCTCGGCGGGCCTTGCCGTGGAACGGGTCGTGGAGCCGCTGCCGACCGACGACTTCCGCCGGCAGAAACCCGGGTCGTACGAGCAGCTGTTGAAGCGGCCCGAGTTCCTGCTCGTGCGCGCGCGGCCTGCCCCGAGCGAGAGTACGCATCGTCCGCGAGTCGAAGGGCCCGGGCCGTCGAGCGATCGTTCGAGACCATGACTGGGTTCGACACGAAACGGCTGCCGGCCAGCTCCGACGTGGTCGCGGCCGACGGATCCGACGTGCGCATCCTGCTCGCGCTCGCCGGCGGCAGCATGGCGCATTTCCAGCTGGCGCCGGGGCGCACGTCGAAGGCGGTGCGGCACCGCACGGTCGACGAGATCTGGTTCGTGCTGTCGGGCCGCGGTGAGATGTGGCGCGCGCAGCCGGGGCAGGCGGAGACGATCGTCGCGCTCGAGGCCGGCGTCTGCCTGACGATTCCGCTCGGCACGCGGTTTCAATTCCGATCGACCGGATCCGAACCGCTGGCGGCGATCGGCATCACGATGCCGCCGTGGCCGGGCGACGACGAGGCGGTGGTCGTCGACGGCGCGTGGGAGGCGAACTGAGCGCCGGGTCCAGATAGGCGGGGTGATTATCTCGAAAGCGTCAGGTGACGACGATGGAGATGACAGCCACCAGCGCGACGAACGTCAGGCAGGCGGTGCCCTTCTTCGGCATCACCGACATCGAGCGATCGCTGCGCTTCTACGTCGACGGTCTCGGCTTCACGATGACGCACCGGTGGGCGCCCGAAGGGCGCATCCGATGGTGCTGGCTGAAGCAAGGCGGCGCGTCGATCATGCTGCAGGAGTACTGGAAGGACGGCCGCCCCGGCGGCGCGCCGGCGGGGCCGCTCGGGCAGGGCGTGTCGATCTGCTTCATGTGCGCCGACGCGATCGCGATCTACCACGACGCCAAGGCGCGCGGCCTCCAGCCGGCGCGGCCGTTCGTCGGCAACAACCTGTGGGTCACGTCGCTGACCGACCCCGACGGCTACCGGCTCGACTTCGAGAGCCCGACCGATGTGCCGGAAGACACCGTTTACGCCGAACCGTAGCCAGCCCCAAGCCCCCAGCAACCAGCCCCTGCCCGCGCCGCTACTGGCGGAGCCTCGCGGCGCGCGCCTTCAGCGTGGTCGCCAGCGCGCGCAGGCGCGCCTGATCGCGCCCGCTCGCCGAGCCTGCCTCGCCCTCGATCTGCGTCGCCAGTGAATCGAGCTGATCGGCGGCCGGGCTCGCATTCCGATCGCGCGCGCTGCGCACATCGTCGGCGCGATCGAGCGCGGTGCGCACCGCGCGCGCGCGCTCGGCGGGCATGCGGTTGGTGCGCGCAAGCTGATCGAGATACGCGAGCGCCACCGGCGTGCTCGCCGGCCAGCTGATCCTGGTTTGCACCTGCGTGTTCAGCTCCTCGGTGCGAATCAGGCTGGCGGCGTCGATCTCGTTCTGGGTCAGGTATTCGCTCGGCTTCAGCCGGAAGACGTCGATGCCGCGCGCGATCTCGGAGCCGTAGATGTTGCCGTTGTACCAGTAGGCCGACCAGTAGCCGCCGGTGTGCAGGTTCTTGCCGTCGATCGGCCCGCGATCGAAGAACGCGATCTCGACCGGCTTCGACGCGTCGGTGAAATCGAACACCGACACCCCGCCCTGATACCACGCCTGCACCATGATGTCGCGCCCCGGCACCGGAATCAGCGAGCCGTTGTGCGCGACGCAGTTCTCCTGCTCGGTCTGCACGGCCGGCATCTTGAAGTAGCCCGCGAACTGCAGCTTCTTGCCGTCGACGACGTCGAAGATCGCGTCGGCGCCCCAGGTCGGCGGATCGATCGCGCGGCAGCGCGGACGGCCGCCGCCGCCCCACTCATCGGTGAACACGATCTTGGTGCCGTCGTTGTTCCAGGTCGCCGAGTGCCAGTAGGCAAAGCTCTTGTCGGTGACGTGATCGAGGCGCACCGGGTTCTTCGGATCGCGGATGTCGAGGAGGATGCCGTTGCCCGAGCAGGCGCCGGCGGCGAGGCCGACCTCGGGGAACACGGTGATGTCGTGGCACTGATTCGTCAACCGCGAGGACTGCGTGCCTTCGCCGTGGTTGCCGCCCTGCCACAGCCCGGCGAGGTTGCCGGTGGCGGTGTCGGCAAAGATGCGCGGCCGGTTGACGATCTTCGCGTTCTGCGGCGCGGACAGCGGCACCTGGATGACATCGATGCTGAACAGCGACGTGTTCGGATCCTCTTTCGGATCGAGGCCCGAGCAGCCCGCGAGCTCCTCGGCCGACCGCACCGAGCTCGTGCCCGAGCCGTAGACATAGAGGTTGGCCTTGTCGTTCGGATCGGGGACCAGCGTGTGCGTATGCGAGCCGCGGCAGCTTTGAATCGCGGCCAGCTGCTTCGGCTTGTTGATGTCGGTGATGTCGAAGATCCGCACGCCGCGGAAGCGCTCGGCGCTCACCGGCGTCTGCACGCCCGCCGTGCTGCAATCGAGCCGGCCGCGCGTCTGCTCCACCGACATGAACAGCAGGTGCCCGTACACCGATACGTCGCCCTGCCCGCCGGGACAGACGACCGAGGCGAGCAGCTTCGGCCGGTTCGGACGCTCGACGTCGTAGGTGTTGAAGCCGTGATAGTTGCCGACGAAGACGTGATTGCCGCTGAAGGCGAGATCGGAGTTGGTGAAGCCGAGCCGGTTCGAGGCCACCGGATCGAACGGCGGCGGCGGCTCGGGCGGCGCGTTGGCGGGCCGCTCGGGCGGCGCGACGCTGCCGGCCGGCGCCTTCGGATCGAAGAAGCCTTCGGGCTTGGGCAGGTTCGCGATCCTCTCCATGTTGCGCGCCGCTTCGCCGGCGTCGTGCAGTCCCGGCTTCAGGCCGACGCGCGGATCGCTGGTCGCCGGCGCCGCCGGCGTCTGCTGCGCCGCGACGTGCATCGCCGCCGACAACACCACCGCGGACAGGGCCGCCCAGGTGATCGCGACCTTCATTTTTGACGCTCCTTCGCTATCGCGTTGAGCATGGCGCCCATGCGATCGATCTCCATCCGCTGATCGGCGTCGACGTCGGAGGCGAACGAGAAGATCTCCACTTCCTGTCCCGCGCCCGGCGTCTGGAACAGCTCCTCCACCATCGTCAGCGCGCCGCCGTGGTGCTTGATCATCCCTTCGAGAAACAGGCGATCGAACTCGGTCCCCTTCGCGGCCGCGAGCTTCGTCATCTCCTCTTCGCTCAGCATCCCCGGCATCAGGTGCGCGCCGGCCATGTGCATCGCGTGGGGGCCGGGCACTTCCTGCCCGCGCACCTGCAGCCAGCGCTGCATCATCTTGATCTCGTCTTCCTGCGACAGCTCGATCCGCAGCCCCAGCTTCTTCATGTCGTCGCTGGCGGTGCGGGTCTTCAACAGGTCGACCATCTCCACCGCCTGCGTGTGGTGGCCGATCATCCCCTGCATGAACTTCACGTCGGCGTCGGTGTGCTGCACCTTCGACAGATCGACCGCTTTGACGGCGGAGATGACCTGCGTCGCCTCGCCCGGCGCGCCTGGCTGGACGATGGGCGGCGCCCCCGACGACACGCGTGCGCTGCGGCACGCGGCGGCGCCGAGGATCACAACAACGATGCCCGCTGAGCGGCTGAATGGCTTCGTAATCTGCAAAGGATACACGGTTTTCCCCGTCAACCAAGGATCTGCGCGCTGATGCGCTCGAGTCTATTCAAACCGTAAACGTCCGATTCGAGCTGCGTGATGACGATGCGATCCATCGTCTTGAATCGATGGTCGATTTCGCGACGATACACCTCCTCCTGCCGGCGACGCGCGGCGTAGAACTCGCCGCCAAGGCCATCCGGCAGCACGCGATTGACGACGACGGCGCCGACCTCGATGCCGGCCTCGGCGAGCGCGCCGGCCGCGCGCGAAGTTTCCTCGATCGGCAGGCGCTCGGGGATGAGCACGAGGACGAACGACGTGTCGCGATGCTCGACCAGGCGCCTGCGCACCGCGTCGAGCCGGTCGCGCCGCCGCTCGAGCGCGGCGACGATCGGATCCGGCTCGTCCTCGCCACCGTCGTCGCGGGTGATCGCGTCGCGCTCCACCGCCTGCCGCCGCTGCGCGGTCAGCGCGTCGATCCAGGTGCGCAGCATCTCCGGCATCTGCAGCAGGCGGACCGTATGGCCGGTCGGCGCGGTGTCGAAGACGACGAGATCGTAGGCGGAGTTGCGCGCGGCGACGATGGTGGTGAGGCGATCGAAGAGGGCGACGTCGCCGACGCCGGGCATCGCCGCCGCCAGGTCGATCTGCCGGCTGGCCGCGCCGACCATCGCCGGGCTGAACATCTTCGTCACCTGCTCCTTCACCTCGGCGATGTAGCGGCCAGCCTCGAAGTCCGCGTCGATCTCGAGGCCGTGGAGGTTGGGCAGGATCTCCCGCTCTTCGCGCGTGAAGCGGCGCTCGAAGATATCGGAGGTCGAATGCGCCGGATCGGTCGAGACCAGCAGGACGCGCTGCCCTTCGCGGCTGGCGGCGAGCGCCACCGCCGCAGCGCACGTCGTCTTGCCGACGCCGCCCTTGCCGCCGAAAAACAGGATTCGCTTGTCGAGCAGACGGCGCGCCGCCTTGCGATTCTCGGCTAGCAGCAACGGATGTTCGCCACCGGCGAGCGATCGACACCCATCCGGCGATGCCAGAGATGGAACTCGCTCAGAAGATGTGGATAGACCTCGAGCAGGTACAGCGTCACCGGGTTGGGCAGGCCGACCATCTCCATGTAGCACATCAGGAGGAACAGATCGTTGAGCTCGATGGCTTCGGCCCGCAGATCCTGCTCGTAGCGGAAGTAGAACAGGCCGTGGAGCGCATCGCGGACGTTCGACTGCAGCTCGGACCAGCGCATTGAAGTGATTCTACCGTGGGGCGCCCCCTGGTAGGGGCGCCGGCTAGAACACGAACGTCCGCGCCGCCAGCAGCACCATCGCCAGCGTCAGCACCGCAATCCCCACCTCGCCGACGACGCCGACCACCAGCGGCCGCCATCCCTGCCGCGACAGCTCGGCGACGTTGGTGCGCAGGCCGACGCCGGCAAAGGTAAAGAGGAACGCCCAGCGCGACAGGTTCGCGAGGTCGGCGGACTCGCCGCCGCTGAACGCGCCGAGCGTCGCCAGCGTGGAAATCACCAGGAAGCCGAGGACGAACTTCGGAAACTTCTCCCAGAGGAAGGCGCCCTTGTTGGCGATCTCGCGCGCCTGCGAGCGGCGCACCCAGTAGAGCGCGTAGCCGAGGACGACGAACCCGATCGTCGCGTTGCGCGTGGTTTTCGCAAGCACCGCGAACCTGCCCGCGGCATCGGAGTAGAGCGCGCCCGCCGCGGCCGCTTCCGCGGTGTTGTCGACCGCCAGGCCGACCCAGAGGCCGTAGGCATGATCGCTCATCCCGAGCGCGCGGCCGATCAGCGGGAACACGAACAGGCTCACCGCGCCGAGTGCGAGAATTGCGGCAATCGCGTACGACGCGTCCTCGTCGTCGGCGTCGATCGCCCCCTTGGCGGCGATGATCGCGGAGACGCCGCAGATCGAGGCGCCGATCGACAGCAGGCTGGTCAGCTTCGGCGACAGCTTGAACCAGCGGCCGAGCGCCGTCATCACCGTGATCGCCATCGCCAGCTCGAGGACGACGCAGGCGAGGCTGACGCCGCCGAGCCGGGCGATGTCGCCGAGCAGGAAGCGGACGCCGAGGAGCACGATGCCGGCCTTCAGCCAGAATTCGTAGGTGTCGACGCCGGGGCGGCAGACTTTCGGCACGCCGATCGTGTTCGAGACGATCAGGCCGAAGATGATCGCCCACAGCACGTATTCGATGTTGGGCAGGGTGAGCTGATGCGCGCGCCCGTACGAGGCAATCGACTGTTCGGCGAGCTTGCCGGCGTAGCCCACCAGCCCGAGCAGCGCGAGGCCGGGAAGCAGGGCGAACCGCTGCCGCCAGACATCGGCGCGCGACGCCGCCGCGGGGACGGCAACCGTCACCATGGCACACCCTGCACGACGCCCAGCTTGACGAGCACCGCCGCTGCCGCGGCGAGCACGACCGCCCACCAGTCACGAGTCATTCGCATGGAGGATCCCACAAAGAAAAAAGGCCCGGAACGCTTGCGCCTTCCGGGCCTTCGAGCTGCTCACTTGCGATGGTGCGCTACAGGTGCACCGTCCATGTCGAGGCAACGCGACGGACCTTCCGGGCCCGATGGACGATTCGACAACATGCGCACAGCGCCCGCCGCGTCATCGAGGCGGAATATGGCTGATCGTTCAGAACCATGTCAAGGACCCCGCCCCACCTGCCTACGGCCGCGCCGTCAGCGTCAGAAGCGGGCGCGGATTCCGAACTGCAGGCTGCGCGGATCGGCGACCGCCGTCACCTGGCCGAAGGTCGTCGAGGGATTGGTCGGGTATGCGCCGGCGCCGAAGTTGTTGTTCAGCGTCACGACGTTGACCCGATTGGTGAGGTTGAACGCCTCGACCTGTCCTTCGAGCCGCACGCCCTTGCCGACCGCGAAAGCCCGGCTCACGCGCAGGCTGAGGCTGAAGAAATCGGGGCCGGTGCCGACGTTGCGGCCGATGAACGCGCCGTTGACGATCGGCCGCCCGGCCGTGCCCTGCACCGTCGTCACGCCGGACGCAATGTTCAGCGGCAGCGCCGAGTACGCCTGCAGCATGCTGCTCACCTGGAAGCCGTGCCAGAGGCGCTCCCATGCCGTGTGCGCCGGCCCCGTCGGCGAGTTCATCGCGCCGTAGAGCACGAGGCGATGGCGCTGATCGTCGTCGGATCGCCCCCAGTCCTTCGACAGATCGAACGGATCGATCGGCGAGCTGAAGAAGTTCTCGCCGACGTTGTTCATCGCCTTCGACAGCGTGTAGCTGACGCGATAGCTGCCCCATGCCGTCGGCCGCTGCACGAACGAGAGGTGCAGACCGTGGTACGCCGACTCGCCAGCGGAGGAGTACTGGCTGTTGTTGGCGTAGGCCGGGATCGGCCGGCAGCCGTTGTTGGTGCCGCTGGCGACGCACGACGGCACGTTCTGGTTGATGGAGAGGATCAGATGCTCGCCGCGCGCGTACTGATACGCGACGCTGATCGTGCTCCGCTCGCCGAGCTGCTGCTCGACTTCCGCGCTCGCCTGTTTCGTGTACGCGTTCTGCAGATCGCGGTCCATCGTCGTCAGGTTGACCAGCGTGACCGACGGCACGACGCCGCTGAGGATGCTGGGAAACGCCGGCGCTGCCGCCTGCGCCGGCGACAGGCTGACGCCGATCTGCTGCAGCTGTGACAGGTCGGTGGTGTTGCCTGCCGACAGCAGCGCGTTGGCGAGCGCGCGCAGCGGCACGCGGTCGTAGAACAAGCCGGCGCTCGCGCGGACGACGGTCCGGCGGGCGTCGAACGGTGACCACGCCAGACCGAGCCGCGGCGACACGTTGTTGCGGTCGGTGTCGATCGACTCGAGGAACTGCAGGTCGTAGCGCACGCCGGCGTTGAGCGTCAGATCGGAGCTGACCTTCCACTCGTCCTGGGCGTAGACGCCGATGTTGGGGTTGGTCTGCGACACGACGCTGGCGCCGAAGGTCTGCGTGAAGCCGGCGTTGTTGTAGACGCCGGCGAGGAAGTTCGGCAGCGACGAGAACGCGTAGCTGCCGCGGACCGAGCGCGGGTAGGTGATCGTGTCGTCGTTATAGAGGAAGTCGGCTCCGACCCTCAATGCGTGCGCGCCCGCCCGGTGCGACAGGTTGTCGACCACCTGATACATCCGGTTGACGCGGCGGTGCGGGCTGCCCGACAGCGTTCCGAAGCTGGCGACGCCGGCAATGCTGACCGCCGGCCCGATCGGATCGGTCGGCGGCGCCTGTAGATCGCCATGCGCGAACTGCGCCCGGGTCTCGTTCACGGTGCGGGACGACAGCGTCATCGTGTTGGCGACCGCGACGGTCTGGTCGATGTTTTCGAGACCGGCCGACGCGGTGAACGCGTTCAACGCCCCGGCGCCGCGCGCGTTGCTCGACGATGCGTCGTAGAGGCTGTAGCGGATGCTGAACTGATCGCTGCCGCTCACCTGGTGATCGACCTTGCCGAGGAAGTTGGTCGTGTGCACCGGGTTCGGATAGATGCCGGTGGCGATCGGCGAACCCGGATAGCCGACGGCGGCGAGCCGCGCGTTGATCGCGGCGATGGCCGCAGGCCCGATGGTCACCAGGCCGGACTGATCCAGCTTCCGCTGCTCGAAGTTCGAGAAGAAGAACGTGCGGTCGCGAACCAGCGGGCCGCCTGCGCTCGCGCCATATTGCTTCTGGCTCATCGGCAGCTTGGTCGCCTCGCCGGTCGCGGGATCCCTGGTCAGCGGGTTCGGCGCGTTGAAGCGATCGTCGCGCCAGTAGCTGTACAAATCGCCGTGCGCGACGTTGGTGCCGCTCTTGGTCAGGATGTTGATGTAGCCGCCGAGCGCGCGACCGAGCTCCGCCTGCCCGCCGGACGTCACGACCTGAAACTGATCGACGGCGTCGACGCCGTACGGGATGCCGCTCAAACCGGCCGCATCGTCATTTGCCGACAGGCCGTCGACGATGAAGTTGTTCGAGAAATTACGCTGGCTGCCGACCGAGATGCCGGTCCCCGCCACGGCGGAGGTTTCCGCGAACAGCTGTGTGCCGCCGACGTTCGGCGGCGACACGCCCGGCGACAGCAGCGCCAGGTCGAGGAAATTGCGGCCATTGAGCGGCAGGTTCTCGACTTCTTTCTGCGAAATGGTTGCCGCGATCTGGCTGCGCGCCGCCTCCAGCACAATCGCCGGCGCGCTGACCGTCACCTGATCCTCGAGCGCCGCGAGCCGGAGCGCGATCGGCAGCTCGAAGGCGGAACCGACGGTCAGCGTCAGGCGCCGAGTGGCGTCGGCGAACCCTGACAGGCGGACGACTATCTCGTACGGCCCGACCTTCAGGTACGGAAAGCGGAAGCGTCCGTCGGCCTCGGTCGTCGCCTCCGCCGTCAGGTTCGTGTCGGTCTGGCGCACGGTCACCTGCGCGCCGGGGATGACCGCGCCCGACGGATCGGTGACCCGGCCGCTGATGCTCGCGAAGTTGACCGTTTCCTGCGCCGCGGCGAGCGGCGCCCACGCGCATGCGACGAGCAGCACGAGGGCGCGCGCGGACCGGCCGGCGCCGATGAACGAGTTCATTGTCCGGTCCCTACTGACCCAGGCGGCGCAAGCCGCCGGACATGGATCGATGACGTATTGGAGGAGACGCTCGCCCACACCGCAACGACCGCGCCTGCCCTGAGCGAAGTCGAAGGGTTCCCGGCGGCTGCGAGAGCCGGATACACGCCGGAGCCGCTTGCCCCGAGCGCCTCGCGGCGGATGCGCGGCCGTCCGTCGGGGTCGATCGCGGCGCGCCCGAAGGCGATCTGCCGCGATCCGTTCGCCAGCTCGTCCCACGCGATCGTCAGCGCGTTGTCGGCGCCGAGGACGATGCGGGGATGATGCGGGGTGCCTTCGGTCGGGACCTGCTGGCGCGCGGTGAAGCGCGTCCCGTCGATCGACATCGCGTAGAAGAGGGCGATGTTCGGCTCGGCGGCGGCGCCTGTGCCAGTCACCAGCGTCGGCCAGACGATGTGGATGCGGTTCTGCCGATCGAGCGCCATGGCCGGCCCGTCGTCCGGGCAGCCTTCGAGCGCCCACTTGTCTTCGCTGACGCGCAACGGCGGCGCGAACGTGCGGCCGCCGTCACGCGACAACGTGAACGCGATGTCGCGCAGGTTGCCGGGATAGACGTGGCGCCATGCGGCGAGGATCGCATCGCCGCTCGACACGACCGCGGTCTTGCAGCAGTAGCAGACGCCGCCGCTCAGCGCCCGGGGCGCCAGCGTGCCGTCGAGCGACGCGACGAACAGCTTCGACTGCTGCGCCATCGCCACGCCGTCCGGCTTGCCGGCTGCCTTGTGATCGTGATGCGACGCCGCCATCGAGGCGTCGTGCGCGAGCTCGCGGTGATCGAGCCAGACCACGTCGACGCGGCCCGCCGGGTTGACCGCAATCGCCTGCCAGCCGCGATTACCGTGGGCATCGGTGCCGGGCACCAGCGTCGCCGGCGCGAACGCACGTCCGCCGTCGTCGGAGCGCGACTGCAGCAGCTTCGTGCCGTTCTCGCCTTTCGTCGTCCAGACGACGACCACTGCGGGGTCGCGGCGAGGCCGAGGCACCAGCGCGATGTGGGGAGGCTGCTCGCCGTTGACGCGCGCGTCGCCGGCGATGTGGTTGACGCGAACCGGCGCGCCGAAGCTGCGTCCGCCGTCACGGCTCACCGCCGCGAAGATGTCGGTCGATCCGCTGGCCTCGGCGGCGCCCCAGGCGACGGCGACGAAATCGCCATCAGCGGCGACCGTCGGCGTCGCGTTGCGGCGGCCGGCCACAGTCAGCTCGCTCGAGGCTGCGGCACCGGACAACGGTACGAACGACGACAGCCAACTGACGCTCAATATGGCCAGCCCGAACGCTGGCCCTCGCCATGCGCTTCGCATACAAACACACCTCGGGAACGGCGATCCACGAAACATCACGTAGGGCAGCCCTTCAGGGCTGCCAACGCCGCAGGACGCATGGTGGGAAAAGTTCACCATGGCCGCTGCACCTGACACATGTCAGGGCGCTGCGCGGTTCAACAACGACGGGGTGTGTTACGCGCGGGGAGGCGGAGGATCGGGAGGAACGGTGCGGACGATCGAGGTCGCCGCGAGCGGCGCGACGAACTCACCAGGAACGAAATTATTTACGACCGCCGTCGAGCGCTCGACGAGGCCGGTGCCGCCGGCCAGCGCCACGAGCATCGCGTCGACCGGCGCGCAGGCGCTGCGCATCTTGCATTCGTTCTTGCCGCCGCCTGCCGTCTTGTGGTGCATCGGACAGTACTGACCGGGCTGGAGCCCTTCGCAGCAATCCTGTTCGTCGTTCGCCGTGGGCACGTCCTTGCAGCAGAACGCAATCGGCGCGGCTGCAAAGCCAGCGACCTGGCACGTGAGCCACATGCAAACCAGCCACGACAGCCGCCGTCGCACGAACAGCATCACTGGGGGTTGAGTTTATCATGGGCCTTAGGGGTATGAGGCCGCAGAGGTTGTACCGCTTCGCCGCGATCCAAATTCTCGTCTGCGCCGTCTGGCTGTCATCGCCGACGTCGCTGGCCGCGCAGGATCACGATCACATGCATCAGGCGGAGCAGACGGCGCCGGCCGGCGGAGGTTGGACTTGGGCCACCGACGCCAACGTGATCTTTGGTTACAACTATCAAGAGCGGCAGTTTGCCGACTTCTGGGCTTGGGAATCCCAGAACTGGGCGATGCTGTCGGGCGAGCGCGCAGCCGGCCCGGGGCGGCTGACCCTTCAGGGCATGATCTCGCTCGAGCCGTGGACCATCGGCCGGCTCGTGTACGCGCAGGGCGCCGATGGCAGGCCGCAGCGGCTGTTCGCGTTCAACGACGCGCGCGAGCGCGTGCCGCTCGGCGGGTCGCCCCAGACCTTTCAGACCGGCGAGAGCTATCTCGGATCGCCCCTCATCAACTATCAACACCCGCACGACCTGTTGATGAACCTCGGCGCCACCTACCGGTTCGAGCGGGGACGGGTGAAATACACGCTGGGCGCCGACCTCGTCGGCTCGCCTGCGCTCGGTCCGACGCCGTACATGCACCGCGAGTCGGCGCGCAACAACCCGCAGGCGCCGTTGACGCATCACTACCTCGACTCGACGCACATCACGCCCGGAGTGATTCGCAGCGGCGTCGAGGTCGGCGCCTTCATGCTCGAAGCCTCCGGCTTCCGCGGCGAGGAACCCGACGAAGATCGCCTCGACATCGACCAGCCGCGGATCGACTCGTGGTCGATGCGCGGCAGCTGGCGCGGGGGGCCGTGGCAGGCGCAGTTTTCCGGCGGCCACTTGAAGGAGCCGGAGTGGTTCGATCCCTACGACGTGGTGCGGTTCACGGCGTCGATTGGCTTCAACGGCGCCCTCGGCCGGCGGCCGCTGGCAGCCACGCTCGCGTGGGGCCAGAACCGCGAGATCCTGGGTTCGATTGACGGCTACCTGCTCGAGTGGGATCTGCAGGCGTCGCGGTGGTCGTCAATCTACGGGCGCGCGGAGACGATGCGGAAGGAGATCCTGTCGCTGGGCGTGCACCCGCGCGGCCTGCCGCCGAACGCTCACCCGCACAGCATCTCGGATGTGGCGGCGCTCACGGTTGGTCATGTGTTCAATCTGCCGATTCCGACCGGCGGCAGCCTCGGCCTCGGCGCGGACATCACGGTCTACAACACGTCGACCGACCTCGAGACGTATTTCGGCTCGCCGCGCTCCTATCACGTTTTCCTTCGGTGGCGTCCCGCGCGCGGCGCGGCGCACATCCACTAACCGACCGTCGTTCGCATTCTTCGCTGGTCGTTCTGCATTCTTCGCTCGTCGTTCTCCGTTCTTCGTTCGTCGTTCTCCGTTCTGCGTTCCGCGATCTGCGGTCCTTGAACCCCGAACGATGACCGCAGAATTGCGAACGACAAGCGTCAGACGATCGAACGCGAACGAAGAACGCCGAACGACCAGCGTCAGACGCTCGAACGACAGCGCGTCAGACGCCCGAACGACATGCGGCGGGAACCCGCGCGATTTGATGCTTTATCCCCCCGCCGCGGGATTACAATGTCAGCTGGAAATCAGATGGCGCGCCTCGGGGATTCAGGTCCATGTCCGTCGTCGCCCTGTCGGAACTGCTCGGCGCCAGCGTGCGCGATGCCTCCGGCGCCGTGCGTGGACGGGTGCGCGAGATCGCGGTCGCGCCGCAGGATCACCCCACCCGCATCGCGTTCCTGATCGTCAAGACCCCCGACGGCGAGCGCGCGCTCGCGCCGGCCTCGATTACCTCGGCTGGCGCCTCGGTCCGCGCCGGCACCGACGCGTCGCAATGGGAGCGCTTCAGCCCGTCGGACGGCCTGCTGCTGCTCAAGCGCGACCTCCTCGATCAGCAGATCATCGACATCCACGGCCGCAAGGTGGTGCGCGTCAACGACGTCGAGCTCGAGTCGACGCCGGTCAACAGCCACCTGCTCCTGAACATCCTCGCCGTCGACGTCGGCGCGCGGGGCGCGATTCGCCGCCTCTCGAAAGGGGTCGTCCCCAGCTTCACGCTGCGGGCGCTGCTCGAGAAGATTCCGCCGCGCGTCATCCCGTGGCAGTTCGTCGACCTGCTCGAAACCGATCCCGCGCGGCGGGTCAAGCTGAAGATCGCCTACGGCGGCCTCGCCAGCCTGCACCCCGCCGACATCGCCGACATCGTCGAGGACCTGCCGCCGGCCGAGCGCGAGGCGGTGTTCGAGACCATCGACGAGGAGGTGGCCGCCGAGGCGCTCGAGGAGATCGATCCCGACATCCAGGTCTCGATCGTCGAGTCGCTCGACAAGGACCGCGCCGCCGACATCGTCGAGGAAATGGATCCGGCGGCGGCCGCCGATCTGCTCGACGAGCTCGACGAGAAGCAGTCGGTGGAAATCCTCAGCGAGATGGAGCCCGAGGAGCGGCGCGAGGTCACGCATCTCCTCGAGTTCGGCGAGCACACCGCGGCCCGGTTGATGACCACGGCGTTTGTCGCCGTCGCCGAAACCGCGGTCGTCGACGATGCGATCGATGCGCTGAAGACCTTCGAGGGCAGCCGCGAGGCGCTGGCGACGATCTACCTGACCGGCCCCGGCAACAAGCTGGTCGGGTCGGTGGCGCTCGTCACCATCGCCGTGTCGTCGCCGGCGGTGCAGCTCTCCGAGTTGAGCGAGCCGTACCGCGCCTGCGCCCCCGACACGCCGGAGAGCGAAGTGGCCGCGCTCTTCGACAAGTACAACCTGCTCACGCTCGCCGTCACCGACGAACACGAGCGCATCGCCGGCATCATCACCGCCGACGATGTGATCACGATGCTGCGGCACCGCGGCTGACGCGTGCATGGCCACGCTCAAGACCTGGCGCATCCGCGCCGCCGTGTTCCTCGCCGTCGTCGGTCCCGGATTCATCACCGCCAACGTCGACAACGATGCCGGCGGCATCTGGACCTACTCGGTCGCCGGCGCGCAGTTCGGCTACTCGCTCTTGTGGGTGATGATCCCGACGACGCTGGCGCTGGTCGTCGTCCAGGAGATGGCGTCGCGGATGGGCGCGGCGACCGGCAAGGGGCTGAGCGACCTGATCCGCGAGGAATTCGGCTTCCGCGTCACCTTCCTGCTGATGCTGGCGCTGGTGGTCACCAACTTCGGCAACGTGATGGCCGAGTTCGCCGGCGTCGCCAGCAGCCTGCAGCTGTTTCACATCCCGAAGTACGTCTCGGTGCCGGTGGCGGCAGCGATCGTCTGGCTGCTGGTGGTGCAGGGGACCTACGCGAGCGTCGAGAAGATCTTCCTCGTCGCCTCGGGGTTCTACGTCTGCTACATCGTCGCCGGCGTCCTCGCCCACCCCGACTGGCGCGCCGCCGCGTTTGCGACCGTCACCCGGCCGCAGGAGGTCGGCATCCGCAACTACGGCTATCTCTACATGGTGATCGGCCTGGTCGGCACCACGATCGCGCCGTGGATGCAGTTCTACCTGCAGGCGTCGGTGGTCGAAAAAGGGGTGACGATGCGGCAGTACCGCGCCTCGCGCTGGGACGTGATCGTCGGCTGCTTCTTCGCCGCGATCGTCGCCTGGTTCATCATCGTCGCCTGCGCGGCGACGCTGCACACGGCGGGCACGACGCAGATCCGCGACGCCGCCGACGCCGCTGAGGCGCTGCGGCCGCTGGCCGGCGAGTATGCCTATCTCCTGTTCGCCGCCGGCCTGTTCAATGCCTCGCTGTTCGCCGCGTCGATCCTGCCGATCTCGACCTCGTATGCGGTGTGCGAGGGGCTGGGGTTCGAGTCGGGCCTCGACAAGCAGTTCCACGAGGCGCCGGTCTTCTACTGGCTCTACACGCTGATCATCGTCGTCGGCGCCGGGGTGCTGCTCGTGCCGCGCTTCCCGCTCGCGCACATCATGGTGCTGTCGCAGGTGGTCAACGGCGTGGTGCTGCCGTTCGTCCTGATCTTCATGCTGCTGCTGGTCAACGACAAGGAGCTGATGGGTACGCACGTCAACACGCGCGGGTTCAACGCGATTGCGTGGCTGACGGTGGGGGTGATGATCCTGCTGACGCTGGCAATGTTCGTCACGCAGCTGTAGGGGCCGAGCTTGCTCGGCCCCCGAGGCCGCGGGGCGGAGCAAGCTCCGCCCCTACGCGTTAATCGGGTGCGCCTTCAGCCACGCGATCACTTCTTCCGCGTGCTTGTCGGGCGGAAACACCGGATAGAAGACGTGCTCGATCTCGTTGTTGCGGACGACGAGCGTCAGCCGCTTGATCAGCCGCATGCCCTCGACGGTAAACGTCGGCAGCCGCAGCGCGTCGGTGAGCGCGAAGTGCTCGTCGCTCAGCACCTCGAACGGCACCTCGAGCCGCTTCACCATCTCCTGCTGATACTCGGTCGACTGCGTGCTGACGCCGAACACTTCCGCGCGCAGCTTCGCCAGGTCCTTGTGGTGATCGCGGAAGCCGCACGTCTCCGGCGTGCAGCCGCGCGCGCCGGGGATGTCGTCCCAGCCCTGGGGCAGCTTGCGGTCCGGGCGTCCGGTCATCGGATAGGCATAGACGACGATTCGCGGCGCCGTGACCTTCGACAGGTTCACCTTGCGGTTCGCGGTCGACGGCAGCTCGAGATCCGGCAGCGACATCCCCGTCAGGTGCCGCGCGCCGCCATCGTCCTTCGGCACCGGCAGATTCGGCGGCAGATCGAGGTTGGTCTGTTGTTCCATCGCGCTCATCACCGTGTTCCGGAGCGCCAGCGCCAGCGGCAGCCCGAGTATCCCTCGACGCGTTTGATTCATCGTGCGTTACCTACGACTGCAGCCAGCCCCCAGCCCCGAGTCCCCAGCCCCTACTGATTCAGGTCCACCCAGACACTCTTCACCTGCGTGTAGTGCTCGAGCGCATGCATGCTCATCTCGCGCCCGAAGCCGCTCTGCTTGTAGCCGCCGAACGGCGCCGCGGTGTCGTAGACGTTGTAGGTGTTGATCCAGACGGTGCCGGCCTGCAGCTTGCGCGCGACGTAGTGCGCCTTCTTGATGTCCCGGGTCCAGACCGCCGCGGCCAGCCCATAGCTGGAATCGTTGGCCCGCGCGATCGCCTCGTCGACGTCGGCGAACTCGATGGCGGCGAGCACCGGCCCGAAGATCTCCTCGCGCGCGATCGTCATCTCCGGCGTCACGCCGTCGAAGATCGTCGGCTGCAGGAAATAGCCCTTGCCGGTGCCGATGTCGGCGCGCGCGCCGCCGGCGACCAGCGTTGCCCCTTCCTTCTTCGCCACCTCGATGTAGCGCAGGTCGGTCTCGAGCTGCTTCTTCGACGAAATCGCGCCCAGCCGCGTCTTCGGATCGAGCGGATCGCCCGGCGTCATCTTCTTCGCCCGCGCCGCCACCTTGTCGATGAACTCGCTCTTGATCGACTTGTCGACCAGCAGCCGCGATCCGGCGGCGCAGACTTCGCCCTTGCCGTAGAAGATCCCGGTGGTCGCGCCGCGAATTGCCGCCTCCAGATCGGCGTCGGGCAGGACGATGTTCGCCGACTTGCCGCCGAGCTCGAGGGTGATCTTCTTCAGCGTCTCGGCCGCGCCGCGCATGATCCCCTTGCCGGTCGAGGTGTCGCCGGTGAACGCGATCTTGTCGATGCCCGGATGCTCGACGATCATCTGGCCCACCTTCGAGCCCGGGCCGGTGACGACGTTGAGGACGCCGGGCGGGAGGCCGACCTCCTGCGCGATCTCGGCGAGCGCGAGCGCGGTCAGCGGCGTCTGGCTCGCCGGCTTGACGATCACGGTGTTGCCGCACGCCAGCGCCGGCGCCACCTTCCACGCCGTCAGCAGCAGCGGGAAGTTCCACGGCACGATCGCGGCGACGACGCCAAGCGGCTCGCGCAGCGTGTAGGTGAGGTAGTTGCCCTTGACGGGAATCGTCTCGCCGTGAATCTTGTCGGCCCAGCCGGCGAAGTACTGGAAGCACTCCGCTGCCGCCGGCACCTCGATGTGCCGCGACTCGAAGATCGGCTTGCCGTTGTGCAGCGTCTCGAGCCGCGCCATCTCGTCGGCCCGCTCGACCAGCTTCTCGCCGATCTTCCACACCAGCCGCCCGCGCTCGCGCGCCGACAGCTTGCCCCACGGGCCGTCGAACGCCGCGCGCGCCGCCGCCACCGCCGCGTCGACGTCGCCCTGCTCGGCCGACGCGACCTCGGCAATCACGTCTTCGGTCGCCGGGTTGACGACCTCGATCGTCCTGCCGCCCGCGGCGTCGCGCCAGGCGCCGTCGATGAAGAGCTGCTTGCGCATGACTGTTGTCATTGTCATGGATTCACCATCTCGCTGACTCGATGTGTATCAACCACAGAGGACACTGAGACTCGGAGAAATGCTTCCTTTGAGTCTTGGTGGACTTTGTGGTTCATTCCAAACTATTTAGCTCGCAGTCTCGCCCGGCTTGAGCTCCATCACCTGCACGCCCTTCGGGCCGACCAGCTCGCGCAGCCTGGCCGGCGTGCCGGTCAGCGCCGGGAAGGTGCCGTAGTGCATCGGCACGACCTGCTTGACGGCGAGCAGCTCGCACGCCTTCGCCGCCTGCTCCGGCCCCATCGTGTAGAGATCGCCGATCGGCAGGAACGCGATCGACGGCGCGTACATCTCGCCGATCAGCCGCATGTCGCCGAAGATCGAGGTGTCGCCGGCGAAGTAGACCGTCAAGCCGTCCTCGAACCGGACGACGTAGCCGGTGGCGACGCCGAGGTAGACGATCCTGCCGTCCTCCTCGATCGAGCTGCTGTGCATCGCCGGCACCATCGTGATCGACAGGCCGTGCATCTGCAGCGTTCCGCCCGGGTTCATGCCGGTGACGTTCTTCAACCCCTTCTGCTGCAGCCAGACCGACACCTCGTACGGCGCGACGACGTGGGCGTTGCTCGAGCGCGCGATCGAGACGGCGTCGCCGGTGTGGTCGGCGTGCCCGTGGGTGATCAGCATCAGGTCGAGCGCGCCGATCTTCTTTGCCGCGTCGGGGCTCGACGGATTGCCGGTCACCCAGGGATCGAAGATCAGCCGCTTGCCGCCGGGTGACTGCATCAGGAAGGTCGCGTGGCCGAACCACGTGTAGGACAGGCCGCCTCGCGTCGTTGTCATCGAATCTCCGTTAGCGATCGTAGGCGGCCGTGTCAGGGCAGATGGCAGATAGGGCGGGTTGGCACCCACTTGCCCTACCAGCCCCACCTGCCCCACCAGCCCTACTGCTCCGTTCGCACGTACTCGAAATCGATCGGCTGCTGGTTGATGCCGCGGCGCGGCGGCGCGATGTAGTTGGCGAACTTGCCGGGCTCGTAGACCGGCTTGTCCATGATGCTGAGGAGATACTCGGTGTCGGCGGTGGACGGCAGCCAGTCGTACTTCCGCTTCTCCCACTGCTCCGTCGACAGCGGTACGCCGTTGGGATCGAAGTGGAAGCCGGAATACATGCCGATGCCGCGGTGGAATTTCCGATCCGGCAGCTTCAGCCGGTCGGCGATGCCGTGCTGCTCGAGGATCCGGTTCCAGCGCACCACGCCGGCGGCGCAGTCGCCGACGTACCAATCGCGCAGCACCTCGTTCATGGCGTTGCGCATCAGCACTTCCTTGGTCACCGCCCGGCCGTCCTCGAAGAACTCCATGTTGTAGTGGGCGTCGCGGACGATGTGCTCGTCGAAGGTGTCTTCCTTCGCGCGCCCTTTGAGGCCGTTGGCGAAGTACGACGCGGCGTTGCTCGACACCTCGCCGCCGTGCAGGTCGAGGCTGAGGCTGAACCACTGGTTCAGGTGCTTCTGGATCGTCGGGATGTCTATGCCGCCGAGTTTCCGCACGTCCTCGGAGAACCCGGCCTGTTTCATCAGCTGGCAGGTGCGCTCGAGGATGCGGGCGATGCCGGTCTCACCCACGAACATGTGGTGCGCTTCCTCGGTGAGCATGAAGCGCGTCGTCCGCGACAGCGGATCGAGCGAGCTCTCCGACAGCGACATCAGCTGCGACTTGCCGTCGCGGTCGGTGAACATCGTGAACATGAAGAAGTCGAGCCAGTTGTCGATCGGCTCGTTGAACGCCTCGAGGATGCGCGGCTTGTCGCGGTTGCCGCTCTGGCGCTCGAGCAGCTCCTCGGCCTCGTCGCGGCCGTCGCGGCCGAAGTACGAGTGCAGGAGGTAGACCATCGCCCAGAGATGGCGCCCTTCCTCGACGTTCACCTGGAACAGGTTGCGCAGGTCGTACATGCTCGGGCAGCGCTGGCCGAGCAGCCGCTGCTGCTCGACGCTGGCCGGCTCGGTGTCGCCCTGCGTCACGATCAACCGCCGCAGCTGGTTGCGGAACTCGCCCGGCACCTCGTGCCACACCGGCTGGCCGAAGAAATCGCCGAAGCCGATGCGCCGATCGTGCACCGGGTCGGCGAGGAAGATGCCCCAGCGGTACTCCGGCAGCTTGACGTACTCGAAGTGCGCCCAGCCCTC
>Ga0111538_10002512_pt1 | contig 25773 bp, 19 predicted proteins | sample SoiMethybrSBSTD1_FD_79669 | JGI IMG/M metagenome (GOLD analysis project Ga0111538, IMG submission 79669) | Bulk soil microbial communities from a Populus tree surrounding site in Tennessee, USA - Soil MetaG P. TD hybrid SBSTD1 (version 2)... | ecosystem: Environmental > Terrestrial > Soil >...
CAAGATCGCGCATTGCGAGCGTCTCTATGGCGCGGTGCGCCTGCCAACGCTCTTCCGCATCACGCCGTTCTGCCACCCGGGTGGGCTCGACGCCGAGCTCGAGCGCCGCGGCTACGGCCGGTTCGACACCACGGCCGTCGAAAGTGCGGCGATCGACCCGGACTCCGGTTCCACGACGGGCGCGATGGTGATGAACCTGAGAGCCTGGGTCGAGGCCGTGGGCGAGCTGCGCGGCTCGTCTCCGGAGCATCGCGCGAGCCACCTCGCGCGCCTCGAGGGAATGCCGCTGCCGGTGCGCGGCGTGGCGGTCGAGAGCGCGGGACGGGTGGTCGCGACGGGCCTCACCATTGTCGAGGACGACAGCGCAGGACTCTTCGACATCGTCACGCGCGAAGATGCGCGCCGCCAGGGACATGCGCGCACGGTGGTCGCGGCGCTGCTGCGCGCGGCGCACGAGCACGGCGCGCGCAACGCCTACCTGCAGGTGGACAGCCGCAACGATTCCGCGCGCCGCCTCTACCGCCAGTTCGGCTTCGTCGAGCGCTACGAGTACTGGTATCGCGGACGCGACGGAGAGCGCCAATGACCGAGGATGACGTCACCGACCTGGCGCGCGCGCTGGGTCGCAAGTGCCTGCGCAAGCGCGTCGTGCTCGCCACAGCCGAGTCGTGCACCGGTGGCGGAGTGGCCACCGCGATCACGCGCATTTCCGGAAGCGCCAAGTGGTTCGATCGCGGCTTCGTCACCTACTCGAACGACGCCAAGCGGGAGATGCTCGGCGTGTCGGCGGTGACGCTCAGGCGCCGCGGGGCGGTGAGCGAGGAGGTGGCACGCGAGATGGCGCTGGGTGCGTTGCGCCACAGTCCCGCCGACGTGTGCGTGAGCATTACCGGGATCGCGGGACCGACGGGCGGATCGCGCTCGAAGCCCGTTGGCCTGGTCTGGTTCGCGTGGGCGAGCCGCGGCGGGCCGGTGCAGTCGCGCCGCTTCCGTTTCCGGGGCAACCGGGTGGCCGTACGCATCCAGTCGGTCGCGGTTGCGCTGCGAGGCCTGACTGACCTGCTGGGCTAGCTGCCGACGAGGAATTGTCGCGGATCAACGCTGCCGCGGATTCGGCTTGATCACGCGGCAAGAGGCCGCACATGATCTTCGGGAATCCTCCCGCGACCCAGTGCGAATGCCATTGAACGCGACATCATTCCGGGCCCTGGCTGCCGTCGCGCTGGCGCAAGTCGTGCTCGCGCTGGCGCCACCGGCGCAAGCCGCGCAGGCGCCGGCGCGTCCGCTCGCGGAACGGCCCTTCGTCATCGCGCACGGCGGGGCGAGCGGCTACCTGCCCGAGGACACCATGGGCGCTTTCGCGCTCGCGGTGAGCATGGGAGCGGACTTCATCCAGCCGACCCTCTTCATGACCGACGACGGCGCGATCGTCGCGCGGCACCAGCGAGCGCTCGAGAGCACCACGGATATCGAGGCTGTTGCTGCGCTTTCGCCGGACCTGCAGGCCCGGCGCCGGGGCGGCAGATTCTACGTCGACGCGCTGCGCCTGGACGAGCTGCACCGGCTGAAAGCGCTCGCCCGCGGCGGCCATGGTTTCGCGATGCCCGGCAACGGCTACTTTCAGGGTGACGAGAACTATGGCGTCGCCACGTTCGAACAGTTGCTCGACTACGTGCACGTGCAGCACCTGCTCACCGGCCGCGTCGTGGGCTTGTACCTCGAGATCGGAGCGACCGACGGGAACGCGCAACCGGCGTACGCGAGCGGCGTGGTGGAGGCGGTCGCGGCCGCGCTCGCGCGCCCGAAGTACGGGGGCCTCTTCGACGGCCACCTCGGAAACATCTTCCTCAAGGCGAGCGATCCCGCGATCGCCGGCCGGTTCCGCGCGCGCACCGGCTTGCCCGTTGTCGTCGAGGTCCCCTGCCATGGCATCGAAGCGGTCGCGGGATCGATGCCCTACGACGCCATCAGCGTTGCTCCCGAAGCGCTCTTCGCCGATCCGGCCTGTGTCGCGCGCGCCCACAGCGCGGGCCTGCTGGTGCACGCCGAGGCGCTGGTCGAAGACTTCGTCGGCCATGCGCTCCTGCTCGCGCAAGGCGTGGACGCGGTGTATGCGACCCACCCGGACGTAGGCAAGGCGGCGCGCGACAGCTACTACCCGCTCATCGCGGAGGGCGTCGAAGGCGAAAGCGGCTGGCGGCTTGCCGGCGGCGGGGAAGCGGCGCAAATGCAGTTTGCGGTGCGCAATCCGTTCGGCGGAGCGACCCAGGGCACTGCGATCGCGACCGTCCTCGAGTTCCGGCTCACGCGACTGCCCACTTGCAACGTCGCGGAGGACGACCCTCTGGCCTACGGGCCACTCCGGGTTTCGATACGGCCGGCCAGTGCTGAGGGGCAGTGGAGGATCGCATGGCGGATGCCGCTCACTCCCTCGACCTGTTTCCGCGGCGCGGCGATCCTCAAGGACGGGACCCGGGTCGAGGCTTACCTGCGCACCCCCTGACCATCCCAATCAACGGGGTTGACAACAGAACGGTCGTTCTGTAGTTTGCAGAACATTCGTTCTGTAAGCCGGATGGCCGCGAATGGCGTTGAACACCCAGAAGCCCGCGCTCGACCCTGCGTACCTGGAAAAGCTCCAGGACTACTACGCCGAGCACAAGGTGATCCCGTCGTATTCGGTGCTGGCCTCGCTGTGGGGAATCTCGGCCAAGTCGTGGGTGTCGCAGTGCGTGAAGCGCTTCGAGGAGGCCGGCTACCTCGACTGGACGCCGGACCGCCAGTTGAAGCCCGGCGCGCGCTTCTTCGAACGCCGCCTGGCCGAATCCACCGTGCAGGCGGGCCTGCCGAACCCGGCGATCTCGGACGGCTACGACCTCATCACCATCGACGACTATCTGGTGAAGATCCCTTCGAAGACGGCGCTGGTGCGCGTGAAGGGGGATTCCATGGTCGACGCCGGCATCCACGAGGGCGACCTGCTGGTGGTCGAGCAGCAGCCCAACGCGAACGTCGGCGACATCGTCGTGGCGATCGTCGACAACGAGTTCACCGTGAAGTACCTGGAGAGGGAGAAGGACGGCTTCGTGCTGAAGCCCGCCAACAAGGCCTATCCGGTCATCCGCCCCCGCGGGCGCCTGGAGATCTTCGGGGTCATGGCCGGGCTGGTCCGGCGCACCCGGTAGCTCATGCCATGAGCCTGATGGCCTCCATCATCGCAACCGTCACCAACAACCAACCGATGGGATAATTCAAATGCTCAAGGTCATCTCCACCCCGCCCGCCGAACCCTCCAAGATGGACGAGAACAAGTCCAAGGCCTTGCAGGCCGCGCTCTCCCAGATCGAGAAGCAATTCGGCAAGGGCGCAATCATGAAAATGGGCGACAAAGACGTCGAGAAGGGCATCGAGGTCGTCTCCACCGGCTCGCTCGGCCTCGACATGGCCCTCGGCGTGGGCGGCCTCCCCCGCGGCCGCGTGGTCGAGATCTACGGCCCCGAGTCCTCCGGCAAGACCACGCTCACGCTCCAGGTCATCGCCAACGTCCAGAAGCTGGGCGGCACCGCCGCCTTCATCGATGCGGAGCACGCGCTCGATCCCCAATATGCCCAGCGGCTCGGGGTCGACACCTCGGAGCTGCTGCTCTCGCAGCCCGACAACGGCGAGCAGGCACTCGAGATCGCCGACATGCTGGTGCGCTCGGCTTCCGTCGACTGCGTCGTGATCGACTCGGTGGCCGCGCTTACCCCCAAGGCCGAGATCGAGGGCGAGATGGGCGAGCCCCAGATGGGCCTGCAGGCCCGCCTCATGAGCCAGGCGCTGCGCAAGCTCACCGCCAACATCAAGCGCTCGAACACGCTGGTCATCTTCATCAACCAGATCCGCATGAAGATCGGCGTGATGTTCGGCAACCCGGAGACCACCACCGGCGGCAACGCGCTCAAGTTCTACGCCTCGGTTCGCATCGACATCCGCCGCATCGGCTCGATCAAGAAGGGCGAGGAGGTGATCGGCAACGAGACGCGCGTGAAGGTCGTGAAGAACAAGGTGGCCCCGCCGTTCAAGACCGCCGACTTCGACATCCTCTACAACGAGGGCATCTCGCGCGAGGGCGAGATCATCGAGATGGGCGTGCTCCACCGCATCGTCGAGAAATCCGGCGCCTGGTACGCCTACAAGGGCGAGAAGATCGGCCAGGGCAAGGACAACACGCGCGAGTTCCTCAAGGACAACCCGGACACCGCCGCGGAGATCGAGACGAAGATCCGGCAGGCGATCGGGATCGCCGGAGGCATGCCGCAGGCGGCCGACGCGGCCGAAGCAGACTAGTTTCTTCGCAGCCCTCCTGCATGGCCTGGGCCTTCATGGCGACCAAACCCGAGCCGTCCCTGAGGTCCCGGGCCATGCGGTTTCTTGCGCGGCGCGAGCATACGCGCGTGGAGCTGCGGCGCAAGCTCGTGCCACGCGCGCAGGAAGGCGAGGACATCGACGGCCTGCTGGACGAGCTCGCGCAGAAGGGTTGGCTCTCGGACGCGCGCTTCGCCGAGCAGGCGGCGCGCGCCAAGGCGCGGCGCTTCGGCCCGCTCAAGCTCGCGCACTACCTGCGTTCGCGGGGCGTGGGCGACGAGGCGATCGCGGCCGGCCTGCAGCGCGCGGGTGCCGACGGCCGCTCGAGCCTCGAGGCGGTCTGGCGCACGCGGTTCGGTGCGCCGCCGGCCGACGAGCGCGAGAGGTTGCGGCAGGTGCGCTTCCTGCAGGGGCGCGGCTTCGCGATCGACGACATTTTCAGGTTCCTGAAATCTCTCAAGGAGGCTCAATGAGCTACCGCATGCAGAACGTCCTCGCCGGCGTGGCGCTGGTCGTGCTGGTGGTGATCAACGCCGTGCTCGGGGGCTGAAGTGCCCGCGGGAGGGTGCATCTGCGGCGCCGTGCGCTACGAGGTCGAGGGGCGCCCGACGAACACGATGGTGTGCCATTGCCGGACGTGTCGACGGGTCGCCGGCGCCCCGGTGGTCGCATGGGTCACCTTCCCGACGCAGCGCTTCCGCTTCGCAAAGGGGGAACCCGCCTACTTCCACAGCACGCCGCCGGTGACGCGCACGTTCTGCCACGACTGCGGCACGCCCCTTACGTATGCGCACGCCGACTCGCCCGAGACGATCGACGTGACTACCTGCACGCTGGACGAAGCCGATGCGTTCCCGCCCACGCATCACTCGTGGTTGAGTCACGATCTCGGGTGGGTGCATTTCGGCGACGGGCTGCCGACCTTCCAGGAGTTCCGCAATGACAAGTCCTAGTGCCGACCGCGTCGCCCGCTTTCGCGCCTTGCACGAGCGCGGCATCTTCGTGATCGCGAACGCGTGGGACGCGGGCAGCGCCCGGGTGCTGGCGGGCCTTGGGTTCGAGGCGATCGCGACCTCGAGCGGCGCCATGGCGAACACTTTGGGACGGCATGACGGGCGCGTCTCCCGCGATGAGGCGATCGCGCACGGCCGCGCCCTGGCGGCGGCCGTGGAGGTGCCGGTGGCTGCCGACCTCGAGAACGGCTTTGGCGATGCGCCGCAGGATGCGGCCGAGACGATCCGCCGGGCAGCAGAAGCGGGGCTCGCCGGCGGGTCGATCGAGGACTATTCGGGCAAGGCCCTGTACGAGCTGGGCCATGCGGTCGAGCGCATCGAGGCCGCGGTCCAGGCCGCGCGCGCGGCTCCCGGAGGCTTCGTGCTGACCGCGCGTTGCGAGAACTTCATCCGCGGCAAGCCGGACCTCGAGGACACCATTCGCCGCCTGCAGGCCTATGAGCGCGCCGGCGCCGAGGTGCTGTTCGCTCCCGGCCTGCCGGACCTGGACTCCGTCCGCTCCGTGTGCCAGGCGATCGGCAAGCCGTTCAACTTCATGGTGGGCATCCCGGGCAAGTCGTGGCCGCTCGCCCAGCTGGAAGCGGCTGGTGTACGGCGGGTGAGCCTGGCGACGTCGCTGTACAAGGCCGCGATGACGGGTCTTGCGGCCGCCGCGCGCGAGATCCGGGAGAAGGGCAGCTTCGGCTACGTCGACAGCGTCATCGCCTCGAAGGAACTGTCCGGATACATGCGCGGCTGAAGGGCGCGCCGCGGAGCGGTCTGCCCGGTACTCTTTGATATCCTTGTGGTTTGCCCTCGCGCTGCCCGCGTCCCGGCGCGCGAGAACGCACCGCAAGGCCCATGAAAACCAAAGAGATCCGCCAGAAGTTCATCGACTACTTCGCCTCGAAGGGGCACCAGCCCGTGGCGTCGAGCTCGCTCGTGCCCGGCAACGACCCGACGCTGCTCTTCACCAACGCCGGGATGAACCAGTTCAAGGACGTGTTCCTGGGGCTCGAGAAGCGCCCCTACAACCGTGCGGTCACCGCGCAGCGCTGCGTGCGCGCCGGGGGCAAGCACAACGACCTCGAGAACGTCGGCTACACCGCCCGCCACCACACGTTCTTCGAGATGCTCGGCAACTTCAGCTTCGGCGACTACTTCAAGCGCGATGCGATCAAGCTTGCCTGGGAGCTGCTCACCGTCCACTACGGCCTGCCGAAGGAAAAGCTCTGGACCACGGTCTACGTCACCGACGACGAGGCCTACGACATCTGGACGAAGGAGATCGGCGTCCCGAAGGAGCGCTGCGTACGCCTCGGCGACAAGCCCGGCGGGCGCAAGTACGAGAGCGACAACTTCTGGCAGATGGGCGACACCGGTCCCTGCGGCCCGTGCTCGGAGATTTTCTACGACCACGGTTCCGATGTCGCGGGCGGTCCACCCGGCTCGCCCGATGCCGACGGGGACCGCTACATCGAGATCTGGAACCTCGTCTTCATGCAGTTCAACCGCGACGAGGCGGGAACGATGCACGCGCTTCCCAAGCCCTCGGTCGACACGGGCATGGGGCTGGAGCGCCTCACCGCGGTGCTGCAGCACGTGCACTCCAACTACGAGATCGACCTCTTCCAGGCTCTGGTCAAGGCCGCGGCGCGCGAGACGGGCGCCAAGGACCTCGCTTCACCGAGCCTGCGCGTGATCGCGGACCACATCCGCGCCTGCGCCTTCCTGGTCTGCGACGGGGTCATCCCCGGCAACGAGGGCCGCGGTTATGTGCTGCGCCGCATTGCCCGGCGCGGCATGCGCCACGGCTACAAGCTGGGACAGAAGAAGCCGTTCTTCTACAAGCTCGTGCCCGATCTCGTGCGCGAGATGGGCGAGGCCTACCCGGAGCTCGCGCGCGAGCAGGCGCGCGTCATCGCCACCCTCAAGCAGGAAGAGGAGCGCTTCGCCGAGACGCTCGAGACCGGCATGGCCATCCTGGACACCGCGCTCGCGAAGGACGCGAAGCACCTGGACGGCGACACCGCGTTCAAGCTCTACGACACCTTCGGCTTTCCGGTGGACCTGACGGCCGACATCGGCCGCGAGCGTGGCTTCGAGATCGACATGGCGGCCTTCGAGCGCGCCATGGCCGCGCAGCAGGAGCGCTCGCGCTCGGCCTCCAAGTTCAAGACCGGAGCGCAGCTCGAGTACACCGGCGCCAAGACCGGCTTCCGGGGCTACGACACGCTCTCCGAAGAGGGACGCGTGGTGGCTCTCTACCGCGAAGGCGCGCCGGTCCAGTCGCTCTCGATCGGTGAAGAGGGCATCGTGGTCCTCGACAAGACGCCGTTCTACGCCGAGTCCGGCGGCCAGGTGGGCGACCGCGGCGAGCTCAGCAAGGGCGGCACGTGCCTCACGCTCTTCGAGGTCCAGGACACGCAGAAGATCCAGCCCGACGTCTTCGGCCACCACGGCGTGGTGAAAACCGGCGAGCTCGCGGTGGGAGATGCGGTCGCGGCGCAGGTCGACCTCGACAAGCGCGCGCGCACCATGCGCCACCATTCGGCCACCCACCTCATGCACAAGGCGCTGCGCGAGGTGCTGGGCTCCCATGTGCAGCAGAAGGGCTCGCTCGTGGACGAGGACAAGACGCGCTTCGACTTCAGCCACAACGCGCCCATGTCGGCCGCGCAGGTCCGGCAGGTCGAGTCGATCGTGAACGCCGAGATCCTCAGGAACGAGGCCACCAGCGCGCGGGTGATGTCCATCGACGACGCCCAGAGAGTGGGCGCCATGATGCTCTTCGGCGAGAAGTACGGTGACGAGGTCCGCGTGCTCGACATCGGCAGCTCGCGCGAGCTTTGCGGCGGCACGCACGTGGCGCGCACCGGCGACATCGGCCCGTTCCGCATCGTTTCCGAGGGCGGCGTGGCGGCCGGCATCCGGCGCGTCGAGGCGGTCGCGGGCACGGTGGCGCTCGCCCTCGCACAGCAGGACTCCGACCGCCTCGCGCGCGTGGCCGATGTCCTCAAGGCGCAGCCCGCGGAGGTCGAGGCCAAGCTCGCCCAGGCGCTGGAGAACGCGCGTTCCCTGGAGAAGGAGCTCGCGCGGTTGAAGGTGAAGATGGCAACCTCGCAGGGGCAGGACCTCGCCAGCACTGCGGTGGATGTGAAGGGCGTGAAGGTCCTCGCGGCAAACCTCGAGGGCGCGGACGTGAAGACCCTGCGCGAGACGCTCGACAAGCTGAAGGACAAGCTCAAGTCGAGCGCGATCGTGCTGGCGAGCGCCGAGGGCGAGAAGGTGAGTCTCATCGCGGGCGTGACCCAGGACCTCATCTCGAGGGTCAAGGCGGGGGACCTGGTCAACTTCGTCGCCTCGCAGGTCGGCGGCAAGGGCGGCGGCCGACCCGACATGGCGCAGGCCGGCGGCACCGATTCGAAGGCGCTTCCCAAGGCGCTCGCGTCCGTTCAGGAGTGGGTGGAGCAGCGGCTGTAGGTTGAACCGGCACCAGGCATTCCCGACCCCGGGGAGGGGGAGCGGCATCCGCAAGGGAGGCGCCATGGCAGGGATCATCGACATCGTCTGGACGCTTGCGATCATCGTGGGCGTGATCTTCTTCTTCCGTTTCCTCCTGGGTCGCATGAAGAGCCAGGGCGCCAACGCGCGGCGCGCGATGAACGAGCGCATGGAGACGCTCTTCAAGACCGGCTTCCCCGAGTTGCAGCCGCACTTCCACCCGAAGAACGTCTACGAGTTCGCCGAGGCGCGCGCCGAGCGCAAGGCTGCGAGGGGTGCCTACCGCTGGCCCAACCCGCCCGGCTTCGTGCTCGCCGCCGAGGCCGACATGCAGCCCGACGGGCCCAAGGAGAAGGTGCGGCTGCTGGACAAGGCCGGTGCCGTACTCGCCGAGTTCGTCGTCGAGGAACATGCCGAGGGCGCGGCGCTGCGCGTAGGCAAGGGCAAGCTCACCGTGGGCCTGAAGGGTCCCGAGCCGCGCGTGCGCTACTGGCATCCCGAACGCGAGTTCAAGTGGACGCCGACCAGCTGGAACATGAAATCGGGCCTGTCGGAGCAGCCGCTGCACTCGCGCGGCGGCACATCGTCCGACTACGACCACGACACGTCGCCGGACTGGTCGTCGAGGACGTCATCGATGGCCGTGGGCGCGGCGGCCGGTGCCGGGATCGCGGCCGCCGCCGCGGCGGGCCAGGGCGACAGCGCGCCCGATTTCTCCGGCGTGGAGTCGGGCGCCTCGTCCACCAGCACCAGCTACTGATGGCCGACGGCCTGGTCAGCCGGCCGATCGAGGGGCTGCTGCCGGTGCGCGATGCGCGCGCGCCGCTGCGCGTGCTCATCGCCTCGCTCGCACCCGGGGGCGCCGAGCGCATCGTGCTCGAGTGGTTGGCCGAAGAAGCCGCGCGCGGCCGCGATGCGGAACTTGCGGTGCTGCACGCCAGGCGCCTCGCCCTGGCGCCGCCTGCGGGCCTGCGGTTACGCGTGCGCGAGCGCGAGAGTCCGGAGGAGTTTCTCTCCGCTCTCGGCAGGCGCTGGTGCGCCTCGGAGGCGCCCGTTTCCACCCACCTCATCACCGATGCGCAGCTGGCCCTGCTGTGGCAGCAGGGCGTGCGAACCGTGCCGGTGGTGCACAACTCACGTGCCGGATGGCGCAATGACCCGTCGGCATGGGACCCGCGGCGCGTGCCGGCCGCAGTCGCCTGCGCGCGCAGCGTGCGCGAAGAGATGCTCGCGGCGGGATGCCGCGCGCCGGTGCTGGCGATCAGGCACCGGCCGCGGGTAGGCCCGGCGGCGGTCGATCCGGAACAACGCCGCGCCGTGCGCGCGGAACTTGGCCTCGGCCCCGGGACGTTCGTGGTCGCCGCCATCGGCGCGATCAAGCCGCAGAAGGATCATCCACGCGCGGTCGAGGTGCTCGCGGCCCTCGCGCGCCGGCGCGATGCGGCCCTCGTCGTCCTGGGTGGCATCCTCGAGCCCTCCGCGGTCACCGAGCTCGAGCGGGTCCTCGATGTGGCGATTCGCCTGAAGGTGTCGGAGCGCCTGCGCTTGCCCGGGTTCGTGCACGAGATCGAGCCGTGGCTCGCCGCGTGCGACGCGATCGTGAATGTCAGTCGCTTCGAGGGGCTGTCGATGGCGGTGCAGGAGGCGCTCGCCGCCGGCCTGCCCGTGGTCGCGGCGGACGTGGGCGGGCAGGGCGAGATCTCGCATGCGGCGCTCGAGCTGCTGCCCGCCGATGCGGGTCCGGACGAGTTCGCGCGACGCCTGGCGAGCCATCCGGTGCGCGAGCGCCTCGTAGCGCTGCCGTTCGCCCGGGCACCGCGCGCATGGTCGCTCACGCTCGCGTCCCGGCTCGCCGGGCCGCGCCGGCTCGACACGCTCTTCGTGACGGCGAACCTCAATGCCGGCGGGGCGCAGCGCTCGCTGGTCAACCTCGCGGGCGCGTTGCGGGCGCGCCATCGCTTCGCCGTCGCGGTGTGCGGTGACTGCACGCAAGAGTCGTTCGCACGTGCGCTCGGCGCCTCCGGGATCGAGGCCTTCCGCGCCACGGGTGAGCGCGACGATTTCGCCATCGCCGAGTCGCTGCTCGCGCACGTCGCTGCGAGCGGGGCGCGCAACCTCTGCTTCTGGAACGTGGCGCCCGGCGTGAAGTTGCTGGTCGCGCGCTTCGCTCCCGCCGGGCTCGCGCTGGTCGACGCGTCCCCGGGCCGTTATGCCTTCGAGGAGCTGGAGCAGGCACGGCGCCTGGGCGAGTCGATCGACTTTCCGCCCGAGGCGTACTACCGGCGGCTCGACGTGCTGGTCGTGAAGCACGCCGATCCCGATCCGCCGCGGGCGCGTCGCGTGGTGCGGATTCCGAATGGCGTCTCGCTTGGGCGAACGGCCGATGCGCGCAGCGCGGCGCCGCGCTACCTCGTGAGCGGGCGTATTGCGCCGTCCAAGCGCCTCGAGACGATCCTGGCGGCCTTCGCAACGCTGCAGCACGAATGGCGCGATGCGACCCTCGAAGTGGTCGGGACCGCGGAGCCCCGGCATGCGGCGTACGCGGCAGCGCTCATGGCCGCCGCGGGCACGGGCGTGCGCTTTCGCGGCGAGGGCTCGGACCTCGCCCACCTCGGCGAGGCATGGACGGCGACGGTCGTGCTGGGCACGCACCAGGGCTGTCCCAATGCGGTGCTGGAGGCGATGGCCGCCGGCATTCCCGTGATCGCGAACGCGAGCGGCGGCACCGGCGAGCTGGTGGTGAACGGCGAGAGCGGCTGGCTGCTCGCGGAGGACGCCGGAGCGCACGAGCTCGCGGTCGCGATGCACGAGGCGTGGACCGATCGCGCCGGGGCTGAACGCCATGCGGTCGCCGCACGCCGCGCCGTGCAGCGCTTCAGCCTGGAGGCGATGGCCGTGGGTTACCTTGGAGTGTTCGCGCCAGCGGATGCGTCGGCGGCGCATGAGAAAATGGCGGCATGGATCCCGGCCGCCGCATCGCGGAGTACCTGAGGCTCGCGGGGCTCGAGTCCCTCTCGGCCCGCGCGGCCGATGTCGAGCGCGCCGTGCGCGACCTGGTCGACGCCATGGGCGAGAAGGTCGACGTGGGCGACGGCAGCTCGCTCTACAGCTACCGCGTGCCGCTGATGACCGAGGACGGGACTTGCTCCGTCGTGGACGAGATGGCGCCCGTGCCCTACGACCTCGCGGCCATCCTCGGGGGCCGGAGCGAGCAGACCACCCGGCGCCTGGCGCTGCTCGAGCGCCTGGTCGAGCGGGTGCAGGAAACGACCGGTGCGGACTGGGTCGGGATCTACCAGAAACGCACCACTCCCGCGGGTGCTCCGGTGCTGGTCAAGGTCGCCTATGTCGGCCGTCCCAGCCGCGCGGAGTTCCCGCTCACGCGCGAGTTCGCAGAGCGGAGCACGAACAGCACCGTCGGGCTCACCGGCCGCGCCACGGTGATCGACGACGTCGGCAAATACGTGGAGGCCGGGGGCGGCTTCTACGTCTGCGACGACGGCGTGCAGTCCGAGGCGTGCGCGCCGATCCTCGACGGCGCGCGCCAGGTGGTGGGCATCGTCGACGCCGAGGCGAAGGCGCGCGCCTTCTTCGGGGCTGAGCGGCTCGCCGTCGTCGCCGCGCTCGCCATCGTGGCTCCGGCGGTGCTGCCGTGACTCCGGGGACACTCTGGAGCGCTCCACGTTGGCTCGCTTTCCTCGTCCTGGCATTTGTGCTCCTCGCCGGCAGCGCGATGCTGCGAACCTCGACCACCTTCGACGAGATGGGATTCGTCGCCTCGGGCGCGCGTGGGCTGCGCAGCGGCGACTTCAGCCTGGTCAACGACCACCCGCGCCTCGCCCAGTACCTCTACGGGATGCCGATCTACCTCTCGGAGGTGAATTACCCCCCTGAAGAAGGGCGCAACTGGTCCCGCTACTACTACGCCCAGGCCCTTCTCTGGGAGTCGGGCAACCGGCCGGAGCGCATTGCGATGAGCGCGCGCCTCGTGGGCCTGGCTTTCGGCGCTTTCGCGGTGGTCGCCACGTTTCTCCTCGCGCGACGCCACATGGAAGACGGGGCGGCGCTGCTCGCCGCCGGCCTGCTCGCGCTCATGCCCGACTTCATCGCGCACTCGGGCGTGGCGTACAACGACGTCCCGCTCGCCTTCGCACTTCTCCTGGCCGTGTACGCGCTCGACGCGATGGTGCGTGCTCCGACGCCGGCGCGTGGCGCGCTGGCCGGGCTCGCGTGCGCGCTGGTGGCATGTATCAAGTACAGCGGCCTCGTCGTTGTGCCGATTCTCGCGGCCCTGCTGGCGCTCGAGGCGCTTTCGGGGCGCTGGCGGGCGCGCGACTGGTGGGTCGGCCTCGTGCGCTCGGGGTCGTCGTTCGTGCTCGCGGGCTACGGTGCGATCGTCGTGATCTACCTCGGGGACTGGCGCCTCGAGGAGTTCCGCGCCGGTCTCGCGGCGCTCGAGCAGGCGACCTCGACCGGGCGGGTGGCTTTCCTCCTCGGGGAGCGCAACCTGAGCGGCAGCGGCTGGTGGTACTTCTTCCCCGTCGCCCTCGCCCTCAAGACGCCGGTCGCACTGCACGTGCTGGCGCTGGTGGCATTGGGGGCCGCGGTCGTTGCAGCGCGAGGCGCGCACTGGCGCGAGTGGCTCGTGCACGGGGCGCGGGCGCCCGCGGCGGCTGCGGCGATCTTCCTCGCAGCGCTCATGGCCTCGCGCTTCAACATCGGCGTGCGCCATGCCCTGCCTCTGCTCCCCTTCGCATGCATCCTCGTGGCGCACGGCGTCGCGGCGGTCTGGAAGGCAGGCGCGACGCCGCTGCGGTGGGCGCTCGGGCTGACGACAGCCGCGTTTGCGGCCTCGGGCCTGGCGCAGTATCCCCACTTCCTTTCGTACCTCAACGCGTACGCCTACGGCCGCACGTCCGCCGAGACGCTGGTGGATTCCAACACCGACTGGGGGCAGGGACTGGTCGCGCTGGGTGAGTTCATGCGCGCACGGGGCATCGAGAGCGTCGCACTCGCGTATTTCGGCTCCGCGCTGCCAGAGGGGTACGGCATCCGCTACGTGCCGCTGCCGAGTTTCATGCCGCTTCGGCCGCAGCCGCCGGGCGCGGAGCCGCGATATATCGTGATCTCGGCCACATTGCTGGCGGGCATGTACGTGAGGGGCGACCCTTACGCGCACCTGCGCGCCCATGTACCGGTCGCGGTTCTGGCGGGCAGCCTCTACGTGTTCGACCGCGAAGCGCTTTAGGGGCGGCCGACGAAGGGCTTCTTGCCGTCGCGCCAGCGGCGCCACGCCTTGGGGTTGTCGAGCGCTTCCAGCAAGGCGAGGTTCATGTCAACGCTCGCATCGTCGAGGCCGGCCGCGCGCACGGCGTGGCGCCCCTGCGTGATGATCACGTCGGCGTTGTGCGCCACGGCCTGGTGCATCTCGGCCTCGATGGCGTCGTCGTGCGTCTCGTGGAAGGCCTTGCAGGGCGCCACGTCCATCGAGTGGTAGCGGCGGCACTGCGCGGGCCGCGCCTCGTAGGCCGTGCAGGCCCCGTCCTCGCCCAGGAGCGCGCAGGCGATGTTGGTGCGCTTGCGTATCTCCTCGCCCAGTTCGCGCGTGCGTGCGACGTTGGCCTTGAGCCGCGCGATCACCCCGGCGAGGCGCTCCGTGGAGAAATTGCGCTTGAGCCAGGCGGCGAGCGTGAACGCTTCGTAAGGTTGCACCTGCACACGCAGGTTGCAGCAATAGCTGCAGCCGCGCGAGCAGGCGATCGCCACCCGGTGCCCCTCGATCGTGGTGGCGAGGACCTCGTCGACGCGACGGTGAAGGGTGACGACGGCGGTGGCCAACCGCGCAGGGTCGCGCGCCTGAGCGAACGCCGGCCCCGCTTCCTTCCCCCAGTTCGCCAGCCTTTCCGCGGCGGTGCGGCGGTCCTGCTCGGTCACCCGGCCTTCTTCGGCGGCATCATGTCGGTGATCGACCCTTCGGCCATTTCCGCCGTGAAGAACACCGTCTCGGAGAGCGTGGGATGCGCGTGGATGGTGAGGCCGATGTCCTCGGCGTCCGCACCCATCTCGAGCGCGAGCACCGTCTCGGCGATCAGCTCGCCCGCGTTCACGCCCACGATGTGCGCGCCCAGCATGCGCTTGGTGCCCTTGGAGTAGAGCACCTTGGTGAGTCCCTCCTCGCGCCCCATGCCGAGCGCGCGGCCCGAAGCGGCCCACGGGAACACCATCTTGTCGTACTCGATGCCCTTCGCCTTGGCCTCCGCCTCCGACAGGCCCATCCACGCGACCTCGGGGTCGGTGTAGGCGACGCTCGGGATGGTGCGCGCCTCCCAGGCATGGTGGTCCATGCCGGCGATCACCTCGGCGGCGAGCTTGCCCTCGTGCGTTGCCTTGTGCGCGAGCATCGGCTCGCCGACGATGTCGCCGATGGCGAAGATGTGCGGCACGTTGGTGCGCATCTGGCCGTCGACCGGGATCCAGCCGCGGTCGTTCACCGTGATGCCGGCCTTGTCCGCGTCGATGTTGTTGCCATTGGGGCGCCGGCCGACCGCGAGCAGCACGCGGTCGTAGACCTCGGCCTTGGGCGATTCGCCCTCGAGCGCCTCGAAGTGCGCCTTGAGCCCGACCGAGGTCGACTCGAGCTTCACGACCTTGGTCTTGAGCATGATCTTCTCGTAGCGCTTCTCGATGCGCCTGGCGAGCGGCTTCACGATGTCGGGATCGGCGCTAGGAATGAGGCGGTCCATGAACTCGACCACGCTCACCTTGCTGCCCAGGGCGTCGTACACCGTCGCCATCTCCAGCCCGATGATGCCGCCGCCGATGATGAGCAGCCGCTTGGGCACGTCTTCCAGCTCGAGCGCGCCGGTCGAGTCCATGAGGCGGGGATCGTCGTACGGGAAGCCGGGAATGCGCGCGGACTGCGAGCCCGCGGCGATGATGCAGTTGTCGAACGAGACGACCTTCTTGCCTTCCTTGCCCTCGACCTCGATCGTCTGCGGCGAGGTGAAGCGGCCCTTGCCTTCCATCACCGTCACCTTGCGGCCCTTGGCGAGGCCGGCGAGCCCCTTGGTGAGCTTGCCCACGACGCCTTCCTTGAACTTGCGCACGCCGTCGAGCTCGATTTTCGGCTCGCCGAAGGTGAGGCCGATGTGCGCGCCTTCCTCGGCATCCGTGATGATCTTGGCGGCGTGCAGCAGGGCCTTCGACGGGATGCAGCCCACGTTCAGGCACACGCCGCCCAGCGTGGGATAGCGCTCGACCAGCACCACCTTCTTGCCCAGGTCCGCGGCGCGGAAGGCCGCGGTGTAGCCGCCGGGGCCCGCGCCCAGCACCAGCACCTCCGCGTGCAGGTCGGAATCGAGGCTCGCGAGCGTCGAGTTGAGGGCCTGGCGCACGGTCTGCCCCGCGGCCTGTCCCGATCCGGCGGCGGCGCTCTGGGGCTGCGGGCGCGATTCGGGCGCGGGTTGCGCGGCGGCCGGTGCGGGTTGCGCGGGTGCGGCGACGGCGCCTGCGCTATCGGTCTCGAGCAGCGCGATCACGGTGCCCAGCGACACCTTGTCGCCCACCTTGACGCGCACCTCCTTCACCTTGCCGGAGTGCGTGGTCGGCACCTCCATCGTCGCCTTGTCGCTTTCCAGCGTGACGAGCGAGTCTTCCTTGTTCACCAGGTCGCCCGGCTTCACCAGCACCTCGATGACCGGCACGTCCTTGAAGTCGCCGATGTCCGGGACCTTGATCTCGATGGCCATGTCGGTCCCCTAGAGAACGCTGCGGCGCAGGTCGGCGATCACCTGGGCGAGGTAGGAGGTGAAGCGGGCGGCGGAGGCGCCGTCGATCACCCGGTGGTCGTACGAGAGCGACAGCGGCATCATCAGGCGCGGGACGAACTGCTTGCCGTCCCAGACCGGCTTCATCGCGGCCTTCGAGACGCCCAGGATCGCGACCTCGGGGGCATTCACGATCGGCGTGAACGCCGTCCCGCCGATGCCACCGAGCGACGAGATCGAGAACGTGCCGCCCTGCATGTCGGCGGGGCCGAGCTTGCCCTCGCGCGCCTTGGCCGCCAGCTCACCGGTTTCCTTCGCGATGTCGAGCACGCCCTTCTTGTCGGCGTCCTTGATGACCGGGACCACGAGGCCGTTGGGCGTGTCGGCGGCGAAGCCGATGTGCCAGTACTGCTTGAGGATGAGGTTGTCGCCGTCGAGCGAGCTGTTGAAGTTCGGGAATTTCTTGAGCGCGGCGACCACCGCCTTCACCAGGAATGCGAGCGGCGTCGCCTTGATGCCGGCCTTCGCGTTCTCCTCGTTCACCTTCGCGCGAAAGGCCTCGAGCTCGGTGATGTCGGCCTCGTCGAATTGCGTGACGTGCGGGATCATCACCCAGTTGCGCGCCAGCGCCGGGCCGGAGATCTTCTGGATGCGCGACAGCGGCTTGGCCTCCACCGGCCCGAACTTCGCGAAGTCGACCTTGGGCCACGCGGGCAGGCCCAGGTCGGCGAAGCCGCCACCCTTTGCGCCCGAAGGCGCGGCCGCGCCGCCGCCGGCGAGGGCGGACTTCACGAAGCCCTGGATGTCTTCCTTGAGGATGCGGGCCTTGGGGCCCGAGCCCGTCACCTTCACGAGGTCCACGCCGAGCTCGCGGGCGAAGCGGCGCACGCCGGGGCTCGCGTGCGGGGGGACGGCGCCTTCGCGTTCCACCGCGGCGGCGGGAGCGCTGGCGGGCGAGGGTGCGGCGGCCGCCGGAGCCGAGGGCGCCGGGGGAGCGGGCGCGGCGGCCTGTGCCGAAGCGGGGGATGGAGCGGGCGGACTCTTCGCGAGGAACGCGGGCACGGTGGGTTGAGCCGCCGACGCCGGACCCTTGGCGTTCTTGGCGGGCGCGGGGGCCGGAGCCGGTGCGGCGGCCGCACTGGCGGCGCCTTCCATGGTGAGGATGGTTACGCCCTCGCTCACCTTGTCGCCCAGCTTGACGCGCAGCTCCTTCACGGTGCCGGCCTGCGGCGCGGGCACCTCCATGGTCGCCTTGTCGCTCTCCAGCGTGACGAGCGAGTCGTCCTTCTTCACCACGTCGCCGGGCTTGACCAGCAGCTCGATCACCGGCACGTCCTTGAAGTCCCCGATGTCGGGGACCCTTACTTCGATCGCGGCCAACGGCTTCTCCTCGTTCGCGTTGTTGTGGGTCCGGCCGTTCAGACCGTCCAGGGAGCGGGTTTGTCGACGTCGATGCCGTACTTCTTGAGCGCTTCGGAGACCTTCGCGGCCGGCAACTCGCCGTCCTCGGCGAGGGCCTTGAGCGCGGCGACCACGACATAGCGGCGATCGACCTCGAAGAAGCGGCGCAGGTTCTCGCGCGAGTCGCTGCGGCCGAATCCGTCGGTGCCCAGCACCTTGAAGCGGCGCGGGACGAACTCCCGGATCTGGTCGGCGAATGCGCGCATGTAGTCGGTCGACGCGACGACAGGTCCCTGGGTGGGGGCAAGGCACTGCTCGACATAGGAGGCGCGCGCCTTCTCGCCCGGGTGCAGCAGGTTCCAGCGCGAAGCGGCCATCCCGTCGCGCCGCAACTCGTTGAACGACGGGCAGCTCCAGACGTCGGCCGCCACGCCCCAGTCCTTCTTCAGCAGCTCGGCAGCCGCCATCACCTCGCGCAGGATCACGCCGCTGCCCAGCAGCTGCACGCGCGGGCCCTTCGCCTGCCCGCCGTCCGAGAGCTTGTACATCCCCTTGAGGATCCCTTCGCGCGCGCCTTCCGGCAGGCCCGGGTGCGGGTAGTTCTCGTTCATGAGGGTGATGTAGTAGTAGATGTCCTCCTGGTTCTCGACCATCCGCCGCAAGCCGTCCTGCACGATCACCGCGACCTCGTAGGCGAAGGTCGGGTCGTAGGAGAGGCAGTTGGGGATGGTGGACGAGAGCACCTGGCTGTGGCCGTCCTCGTGTTGCAGGCCCTCGCCGTTCAGGGTCGTGCGCCCGGCGGTGCCGCCCATGAGGAAGCCGCGCGAACGCATGTCGCCCGCGGCCCAGGCGAGGTCGCCGACGCGCTGCATCCCGAACATCGAATAGAAGATGTAGACCGGGATCATCGGGACGTCGTTGTTCGCGTAAGAGGTGGCGGCAGCGATCCACGAGCACATGGCGCCCGCCTCGTTGATGCCCTCCTGGAGGATCTGGCCGTTCTTGTCCTCCTTGTAGAACATCAGCTGGTCGCTGTCCTCGGGCTCGTAGAGCTGGCCCACCTGCGAGTAGATGCCGAGCTGGCGGAAGAGGCCCTCCATGCCGAAGGTGCGCGACTCGTCGGGCACGATCGGCACCACGTTCCTGCCGATCGCCTTGTCCTTCACGAGCGCGGTGAGCATGCGCACGAAGGCCATCGTGGTGGAGATCTCGCGGCCCTCGCCGGTGGCGTCGGTGATCGCCTTGAAGCTCTCCAGCTTCGGTACCTCGAGCTTCGCGCTCTTGCGGCGCCGCTGGGGCAGGGGTCCGCCGCGCGCCGCGCGCAGCTCCCTCAGGTACTTCATCTCCGGCGAGTCCTCGGCGGGCTTGAAGTACGGCAGCTCCCCCAGCTTGTCGTCGGCGATCGGGATGTTGAAGCGGTCGCGGAACTGCTTCAACGCCTCGATCGGCATCTTCTTCTGCTGGTGCGCGATGTTCTTTCCCTCGCCGACCGCGCCCATGCCGTAGCCCTTCACCGTCTTGGCGAGGATGACGGTGGGCTGGCCCTTGTGCTTCACCGCCGCCGCATAGGCGGCGTAGACCTTGTGCGGATCGTGGCCGCCGCGTTGCAGGCGCCAGATGTCCTCGTCGGTCATGTTCGCGACGCGAGCCTTGAGCTCCGGGTATTTGCCGAAGAAATGCTCGCGCACGTAGGCGCCGTCGCGGCTCTTGAACTTCTGGTATTCGCCGTCGACCGCCTCTTCCATGCGCTTCAGGAGCAGGCCGTCCTTGTCGTGCGAGAGCAGGGGATCCCAGTACGAGCCCCAGATCACCTTGATCACGTTCCAGCCGGCGCCGCGGAAGGTGGCTTCCAGCTCCTGGATGATCTTGCCGTTGCCGCGCACGGGGCCATCGAGGCGCTGCAGGTTGCAGTTGATCACGAACACCAGGTTGTCGAGGTTCTCGCGCGAGGCCATGCCGATCGCGCCGAGCGACTCGGGCTCGTCCATCTCGCCGTCGCCCATGAATGCCCACACCTTGCGATTGGCGGTGTCGGCGAGGCCGCGGTCGTGGAGGTAGTGCAGGAAACGCGCCTGGTAGATCGCCTGCAGCGGCCCCAGGCCCATCGAGACCGTGGGGAACTGCCAGAAGTCGGGCATGAGCCAGGGGTGGGGATAGGACGAGATGCCCTTGCCGTCGACCTCCTGGCGGAACATGTCGAGCTGGGCCTCGGTGAGGCGCCCGTCGAGGTACGCGCGCGCATAGATGCCGGGCGAGGAATGGCCCTGGGCATAGATCAGGTCTCCGCCGTGGTTGGGCCCGGGGGCATTCCAGAAGTGGTTGAAGCCAACGTCGTAGAGCGTGGCGGCGGAGGCGAAGCTGGCGATGTGGCCGCCGAGCTCCAGGTCCTTCTTGCCGGCCCGCAGCACCATCGCGACCGCATTCCAGCGCACGTACGAGCGCAGCCGCGCTTCCAGGGCGGCATCCCCCGGCATTTGCTCCTCGAGGTGCGGCGGGATGGTGTTGATGTAGGCCGTCTGCGCCCGGTAGGGCAGGTAGGCGCCCGAGCGCCGCGCCTTGTCCACCAGCTGCTCGAGGATGAAGTGCGCCCGGTCCGGCCCCTCGATCTCCAGCACGGCTTCGAGCGAGTCGACCCATTCGCGTGTTTCCAGCGGATCGATGTCTTGGAGTCGGTCCATGTCGCAGCCTCGGTTCGGGTGTCTACGGGGAGGGTATTGGGGAACGGGCCGGTCGGAGGGGCCGGTCAAGCCCAATCGTATAATGCCTAGAATCCGGCCGGAAAGCCGCGCGGGAACAGGCTTTTTGCCCCGACGGACGAAGTGAAAGCACCCGAGAAATCATGGACATCGGGCGTGAAGCGGGATTGTTTCTTAATAAATCGATTTAAGTTACTATAAAACCGAGTTTTTGCGGTACCAGGGACAGCGTCGACAACAAGCCGGACCAGAAGCCGGAAACGGGATGAGACAACAGGCGCACGGCAGCGGGCGAGGACGCCCATGAATCTCGCGCAGTCGTTGCAGTCGGCCAGCCTGACCGACCCGGGAAGGGTGCGCGACCACAACGAAGACTGCATCGAGTCGAGGCCGGAGGTCGGGTTGTATGTGCTCGCCGATGGGATGGGGGGCTACAACGCCGGCGAGGTGGCAAGCGGCATGGCGACCTCGCTGATCGCGGACGGCCTGCAGGAGACCTGGGTGCCTTCCGAGGCGGCGCGCATGAGCCGCGACGAGGCGAGGGCCACCTCGGAGCGCATGCTGCGCGAACAGATCGGACGCGCCAACACGGCGATCTTCACCACGTCCCAGAACAATCCGGAATGCGCCGGGATGGGCACGACGCTGGTGGTGTGCCTGTACCACGACAACTTCATGACCGTGGCGCACATCGGCGACTCGCGGTTGTACCGGCTGCGCGGCGACTCGATGGAGCAGGTGACCCGCGACCATTCGCTGCTGCAGGAGCAGCTCGACTCGGGGCTGATCACCCCCGAGGAGGCGAAGCTGTCGCAGAACAAGAACCTGGTCACGCGGGCGCTGGGAATAGATCCCACGGTGGAGCCCGAGATCCACGTGTACGAGACGCAGAAGGACGACATCTACCTGCTGTGCTCGGACGGGCTGTCCGACATGGTGGAAGACGAAGAGATCCGGCTGACCCTGATCACGCTCAGGACCAACCCGAGCCTCACGGTGCAGCAGCTGGTGCAAGCCGCCAACGACAACGGCGGCCGCGACAACATCTCGGCGATGCTCATCCGGGTCGCCGAGCCTTTCGGGGTGCCGCGAGGCTGGCTCGCGCGGTTCAAGGCACTATTCCGGTAATAAGCAAGGACTACGACCATGGCCAAGCTGATTCTCAGCGTCGATGGGCAGGTGCTCAAGGAGTTCACCCTCTCCAAGGAGCGAACGCTCATCGGGCGCAAACCGCACAACGACATCCAGATCGACAACCTGGCCGTGAGCGGAGAGCACGCCGCCATCATCACGATCCTCAACGATTCGTTCATCGAGGACCTGGGAAGCACGAACGGCACGATGGTCAACGGCAAGCCGATCAAGAAGCACTTCCTGCAGAACAACGACGTGGTCGAGATCGGCAAGCACAAGCTCAAGTACTTCAACGATGCCCCGGCCCAGGCGAGTGCCGCGGACTTCGAGAAGACGATGATCATCCGCAACCCGACCAAGGCCGCGCCGCCGCCGCCCAAGGCCCCGGACGCGGGCCTCGGCGACACGTCGGTGAACCTGAAGGCCCCCGCCCCCGCCCCAGCGCCCCAGGACGACAAGACGCGCCCGGCCCCGCACGTTGCGCCCCAGCAGCCAGCAGCCTCGTCGCAAGCGACCGTGCCCCCCGCGCCGGTGCCCCAGCGGCCCGCTCCGCCGCCCGCGTCCGCCCCGGCTCCCGCGGCGCCAGCGGCGGCCCCGGCCGGCGCCGCCGGCCCGCTGCGCGAGGCCGCGGTTCAGGTGCTGTCGGGTGCGGCCGCCGGCCGCACGCTCGACCTCACCAAGAACCTCACCACCATCGGCAAGCCCGGCTTGCAGGTCGCGGTGATCACCAAGCGTCCGAACGGATATTTCGTCACGCACGTGGAGGGAGCGACCTACCCGACCCTCAACGGCGCATCGCTTGGTGCCCAGGCCCATCCCTTGAACGACCACGACCTGATCGAGATCGCGGGCGTCAAGATGGAGTTCTTCTACAAGCCGTGAGGCACTCGCGCGGGGGATTTGGGGGCCAGCCCCCGGCTCTCGCGGTTGGGGAAGGGGGGCGAGGCCGCGCCCTCCTGCACGCCATCGACGGATGCCGCTTCCGCCGCCCGGAAACTGTGGAACGGCGCACATTCGCCGTGGTAACGTCTATCGGATAATGGACCGAGAGTCCGTTCTCCAGCATGAAGTCGCCCAGAGCGCGGAACTCCGCGGCCCGACGGTCGCGCACGCCTCGGGGCAGACCATGAAGATCAAGGTGTTGGGGTGCAGCGGTGGCATCGGCGGTGGCTTGCGCACCACGGCGCTGCTGGTCGATGACGACATCCTCGTCGATGCCGGCACGGGCGTGGGCGACCTCTCGCTCGAGGCGCTCGCCCGGATCGACCATATCTTCGTCACGCACTCGCACCTCGATCACGTGACCAGCATCCCGTTCCTGGTCGACACCGTGTGCTGGATGCGCGGGAACCCGATCACGGTCTACGGCATCAAGGAGACGCTGGACATCCTGCGCGAGCACCTCTTCAACTGGCGCCTGTGGCCGGACTTCACCCAGATTCCCGATCCCGCCAAGCCCTTCATGGTTTACCGCGAGATAGCCCTGGGCGAGACGGTCGAGATCAAGGGGCGGCGGTTCACGCCGATCCCGGCGAACCACACGGTGCCGGCGGTGGGCTATTCGCTCGCCACCTCGCGCGCCTGCCTGATCTACAGCGGCGACACGTACGTGAACGACGGGCTCTGGAAGGCCGTCAACGCCGCGCGCAACCTGAAATACCTCATCATCGAGACGGCGTTCTCCAACAAGGAGCGCGACGTCGCGATGGCTTCCAAGCACCTCTGCCCGGCGACACTCGCGGAGGAGCTGGAGAAGATGCGCGCGACCCCCGAGGTCTACATCACCCACCTCAAGCCCGGCGAAGGCGCCCTCACCATGATGGAAGTGAGCCAGGCGGCGGGGCGGTGGAGGCCGCGGATGCTCGAGAACAACCAGGTCTTTTCCCTTTAGCAACCGACACTGAAGCAGGTGCCACCATGAGCGCAGTACTCGAACCCAGGACAGCTGGCGGCGGAGGGGCCGACGTAGCGATGCGGCTCGCCTTCTCCAAGAAGCTTCAGGGCGTCACCAACCGCATCCACTCCACCCAGAACGTCGACGAGATCATGCTCGACGTGTCGCGCGACATCTGCCAGCTGTTCGAGGCCGATCGCATGACCATCTACACGACCAGCGAGGACGGCAGCTCGATCGTGTCGAAGGTGAAGACGGGCCTGAATTCCTTCAAGGACATCAAGCTGCCGATCTCGGAGTCCTCGATGGCGGGCTTCTGCGCGCTCAACAAGCGCCACATGAACATCAAGGACGTCTACGACGACGGCGAGCTGCGCGGCTACTCGCCGAACCTGTCGTTCCTCAAGGCCGTGGACCAGCGCACCGGCTATCGCTCCAAGCAGATGCTGCTCGCCCCGATCCTGGGCGGCGAGTCGGGCACCGACCTGCTGGGCGTGCTCCAGATGATCAACAACCTCTCGGGGCAGCCGTTCTCCTCGCTGCACGACGAGGGTGTCATCGAGCTCGCCAAGACGCTCGCGATCGCCTTCCGCGTACGCCAGCAGATGCCGGGCACGGTGGCCTCGAAGTTCGAGTACCTGGTGATCGACAACGTGATCGCCGCGGGCGAGCTCGACCTCGCCACCAAGGCCGCGCGGCGCAAGAACAAGAACGTGGAAGAGATCCTGATCGACGAGTTCCAGGTGAAGCTGCCGGCCATCGGCGCGGCGCTCGCCAAGTACTTCGGCGTCGAGTACGAGGCGCACAAGGCCGACCGCATCAAGCCGCCCGACCTGCTGAAGAACATCAAGCGCGACTACGCGGTGCTCAACCACTGGATCCCGCTCGAGGACTCGAAGGCGGGTGTGGTGGTCATGTCGACCGATCCGGAGCGCGTGCGCAGCTCGCGCATGGTCGAGAACGTCTTCCCGCGCTCCAAGGTGGTGTACAAGGTCACCACCGAGCGCGACTTCAAGCTGACGCTGGACCACTTCTTCGGTGCCGACTCTGGCATGGGCGGAAGCAGCGAGTCGATCGGCGACCTGCTCTCGAGCCTGGACGACGAGGAGGGCGGGGGAGGCGACGGCAACGCCGCCGACGACATTTCCGCGGCTGCGGATAACGAGCTCGTGAAGCTCGTGAACAAGATCATCATCGACGCCTACAACCAGGGAGCTTCCGACATCCACGTCGAGCCCACGCCCGGCAAGGGCAAGGTCGGCGTGCGCTTCCGCAAGGACGGGTCGCTGTCGAACTACATCGAGGTGCCCGCCGCGTACCGTTCGCCGCTGATCACGCGCCTGAAGATCATGTGCGACCTCGACATCTCGGAAAAGAGAAGGCCCCAGGACGGCAAGATCAAGTTCAAGAAGTTCGGCCCGCTGGACATCGAGCTGCGCGTGGCGACCATCCCCACCGCCGGCGGCGTCGAGGACGTGGTGATGCGTATCCTCGCGGCCGGCGAGCCGATCCCGCTGGACAAGCTGGGCGTGCTGCCGCTCAACATGGAGCGCCTGAAGAGCTGCATCTCCAAACCCTATGGCCTCTTCTTCGTCTGCGGCCCGACCGGCTCGGGCAAGACCACGACGCTGCACTCGGTGCTGGGGTCGCTCAACGACGTCGAGACCAAGATCTGGACGGCGGAAGACCCGGTCGAAATCACGCAGAAAGGCCTGCGCCAGTGCCAGATGAACCCGAAGGCGGGCCTGAACTTCGCCACGGCGATGAAGGCATTCCTGCGCGCGGATCCGGACATCATCATGGTTGGCGAGATGCGCGACAAGGACACGACGTCCATCGGCATCGAGGCCTCGCTCACGGGCCACCTGGTGTTCGCTACCCTGCACACGAACTCGGCGCCGGAATCGATCATCCGCCTGCTCGACATGGGCATGGACCCCTTCAACTTCGCCGATGCGCTGCTGGGCATCCTGGCCCAGCGCCTGGCCAAGCGGCTTTGCAAGTGCAAGGAGGCCTACACGCCCGACCAGACGGAGGTG
>Ga0111538_10002513_pt1 | contig 25773 bp, 16 predicted proteins | sample SoiMethybrSBSTD1_FD_79669 | JGI IMG/M metagenome (GOLD analysis project Ga0111538, IMG submission 79669) | Bulk soil microbial communities from a Populus tree surrounding site in Tennessee, USA - Soil MetaG P. TD hybrid SBSTD1 (version 2)... | ecosystem: Environmental > Terrestrial > Soil >...
CTGATGGTGTCGGACGCCCCCAGGGATCAGGGAGGAAATGTTCGCGTGCGCTTCGCACGCTCGACCGTGGACGCTCCCGGGATCCTGGGCGGTCCCTTCTACTCGTACCGCACCAGCTACCGCAACGACGCGGTCAGCAGCTGGCAGGTGGCCGTCGAATCGTTCGCGACCGGCGACGACGAGTACAACGTGATCGTGAACGTGCCGGTCACCGCGAACCCGTCGAACTGGTTCTTCACCAACGTTCGCGTGCAGGCATTCCCGGCGGGAGGCTTCGCACCACCGGTCGACGGCGGGTCGGAGTCCGGTTTCCCGGTGGACAATCTGTCGCCACCGCCTCCCACCGCATTCGTGGCCGAAATGTCGGATGGCTCGGTTCGCCTGTCGTGGAGCGCGAGCACCGCGCCGGACTTCGCCGCGTTCCGGCTCCATCGTGGCGTGAGCGCCGATTTTCGGCCATCCGCTGACAACCTGCTCACCGAAACGACCGGAACGTCGTACGCGGACGAACTCGTCAGCGGGTCCGTGTACAAGCTGACCGCGGTCGATCGCAACGGAAACGAGAGCGAGTACGCCCTGGCCACCGGTAGTGTCAGCCAGGCCGGAGAAGCGGCTCGTTTCGCGTTGCGCGGCGCGCTCCAGAATCCGACTCCTGCCGACCGATTCGTCGTGTCGTTCAGTCTGGCCCGAGCAGCCCCTGCACAGTTGCAGCTGTACGACGTGGCCGGCCGCCGTGTGGTCCAGCGCGAGGTCGGCGAAATGGGACCCGGATGGCACCGCCTGCGACTCGTGAGCGATACGCGGATTGCCTCGGGGATCTATCACCTGCGGCTGACTCAGGACGGCCAGACCCAGACCGCGCGGGTCGCGGTCGTTCATTGAGGAGATCGACCATGAACGCCCGTTCCAGGAACGTCGGTTCGCGCATTGCGTCAATGGTCGTGCTGTCCGCTGGAATCGCCGTGACGGTGCCCTCCCTGAGCACCGCCGGTCTGGCCCCGGTCGTGCCGACCTATCGGACGGCGTACGCGACCCCGGCCGGTCCTGCGCAGTCTGCTTTCGATTCCCAGGGGAATCTGTACGTCACCGGTTTCGACTCCAACCTCATCCGGAAATTCGACGCCTTCGGAAATCTCCTGATGGAGTGGGGCACCGGGGGAAGCGGTCCCGGGCAATTCGGGAATCCCCTGGGTCTGGCGATCGACCCGTCCGATGTCCTGTTCGTCGCCGATTACGGGAACAACCGGATCCAGAAGTTCACGACCTCCGGCGTATTCATCGGACAATTCGGGGGATTCCCGCTTCCTCTTCCGCTGGCCGGGCCGAACCACGTCGCCATCGATGGAGCCGGAAACGTGTACGTCACCGAATGGAACGCCCATCGCGTCCAGAAGTTCACGAACGCGGGTGGCTACCTGATGACCATGGGCGGGCTGGGCTCGGGGCCGGGACAGTTCAACCACCCCGACGGTGTGTACGTCGCCGCGAATGGAAGCATCTACGTCAGCGACTATGACAACAATCGCGTGCAGTACTTCGACGCGTCGGGCACGTACCTCGGTCAATGGGGAACCGTTGGATCCGGAAACGGACAGTTCCAGGGTCCGAGGGGCATCACCGGTGACCCACTCGGCAACGTGTACGTGATCGACGAGAGAAACAAGCGGGTCCAGAAGTTCAACAGCACGGGTGCCTATCTCGGCCAGTGGGGTTCCGCGGGATCGGGCGCCGGCCAGTTCAACTTCCCCCTGGGAATCGCACTGGATGGCGCCGGAAACGTGTTGGTCGCCGATTACCAGAACAATCGGATTCAGGAGTTCAGCGTTACCGGCGAACCGTTCGCACACCCGGCCCCCGTCATCATCTTCGGTTTTGGGCCGGTCGTTCCCGGTGCCCCCTTCTTCAACTACATGTATGGAATGGCGACGGATCCTGCCGGCAATCTGTACGTCGCCCAGGCTCTCGATCACCGCGTTCACAAGTTCTCGGCCAACGGAACCTATCTCGCATCACTCGGAACCGGCGTCGCGGGGAGTGGCAACGGGCAGTTCAACAATCCGAATGCGGTCGCGGTCGACGGGTCGGGGAACGTCTACGTCAACGACTTCCTGAACAACCGCATCCAGAAGTTCAACAGTGCCGGCACCTACCTCGGGAAGTGGGGCGCGCTGGGCAGCGGGCCCGGGCAGTTCAACCAGCCGACCGGCCTGCTGGTCGACGGCGGGGCCTTGTGGGTCTCCGATCGAGGCAATCAACGCCTCCAGAAATTCGACCTGAACGGCGGATTCATCACGTCGTTCGCCGCAACGTCTCCGTCCGACCTCGATCTCGGTCCCGACGCAAACCTGTACGTGCAGTCGTTGTCGGGCACTCGCGTGTACACGCAAACCGGCACCCTCGTGAGGAGCTGGGGCTCGAACGGCACCTCGATCGCAGTCGATGCCCAGGGCTTCGTTCATGTGGTCGGATCCTTTGGACCGGGGCCACAGAACCAGTTGTACACGAAGTTCACGAACCTCGGCGTCGCGGTCGCCAATACATTGTCGATGCCCGGTTATCCAGTTCTCGAGCAGCTCACGGCGATCCACATCGACGCCAGCGGATATGTCTACCTTTCGGACCGGACCATGATCCGGAAGCTGGCGAACCCACCGCTCATCGCGCGGATCGCGGATGTTCCGAACGATCAGGGCCGCTCGGTTCGCGTGCGCTTTCGCAGGTCGTCGGGCGAGTCGGCGCCCGCCGGTCCGTTCACGACCGCGTATGCCGTGTACCGGCGGATCGAGACGCTGCCCGCATCGGCAGCTTCGATGGCGGCTCCGGCCGTGGCGCAAGCGGGCGCAGGAATTCATGCCAGCCAGGTTGCGGGCTGGGATTTCGCAGGCTTCGCGCTCGCCACCGGTGCGTCGAGCTACGAAGTCACGGTTCCGACCCAAGCAAACGGGAATCCCTCATCCCAGTACTACAGCTCGTTCATGGTCCAGGGGATCACCAACAACGCGCTCGTGCACTTCGATTCGAGCCCGGAACGCGTTGCCTCGATCGACAACCTCGCCCCTCCTGCCGTCACGCCATTCACAGGGGCCGTCGCGTCGGGCATTCGCCATCTGCACTGGGGCATCAGCAGCGCGCCCGACTATGCGGGTTACCGGCTCTACAAAGGTGCGTCCGGTTTCGTTCCGGGGCCGGGTAACCTGGTCACGGCGACCACCGACACCGGTTATGTCGACAACGGCGCGACGGCGAGCGAGTACAAGATCACGGCGGTGGACTTCGACGGGAACGAGAGTCCCTCGACATCGCTCAGCCTCGCTCAGTTCGTCGATGTTCCCGAGGGCGGCCCCGCGCTCGTGTTCGCGCTCGACGGGGTGCACCCGAGCCCGACGCGCGCGAGCCGGCTCAGCGTACGCTTCAGCCTGCCGAACGCCACCGCGGCCCTGCTCGAGATGTTCGATGTGTCGGGTCGGCGCGTCGCGTCGCGCGACGTCGGCACCCTCGGCGCCGGCGCGCACACCGTGAATCTCTCGGAATCCACCGGGGGCAGGGTCCACGCGGGGCTCTATTTCCTGCGACTCAGCCAGGGGACGAACGTCCAGCAGACGCGCGTCACGGTCCTGGAATGAGGACTCTCATCGCACCACCATGAGCGGATGAGGGGCCGTGACCCCGCGTACGGTCACTGTGCCGACTCCACCCGCTGCTTGAGCGAGGCAGCCTCTTGTGCGAGATAGCTCCGGGTGATGTTGCTGAAGCTCCTGCCGATCATGCCGCCGAGCATGCCCCCGAACGAGAAGCTCAGCACCACCCTGGAAGTCGCCGATGCGCCCTGGGTGACGCTGTGCTCCGCCACCATCCGCAAGCCCGGAGAGCGAGCCACCCAGACGAAGCGACGGGGTTCGTCGACCTCCGACACGGTCCAGGTGGCAGGGCGCAGCCGGGGCTGATGCACGACGAAGCGGGAGCCGAGAGCCAGGGACTTCCCGTCGAGCGGCTCGACTCGGGACACGGTCGGCAGCCATTGCGGCCATTGAGATACGTCCGAGAGCACCCGCCAGACCGCTTCGACCGGCGCCTCGATGGACGTCGATGATTCGTAGGTGAGCATGATCTCCCTCGGTTCTCGTTCCCGGATCGTTGCGGGACGCCGGATTCGCGTCAGATCCTAAAGGAGTGGCTCGAGCCCTTCGAGTGCAGAGGCAGACGGCGCCGTCCGCCTTTCATGATGATCATGGCGACCGAATCCACGCTCCCGCCCCCGGTTCATCGCACGATTGTGAAACGAGCCGTGCGAACCCGCCCCGGCTCGACGAGCCTGGCGAGATAGACGCCCGCCCGCACCGCGGCTCCCCCGCCATCCCGGCCGTCCCACGTCCATCGAGTTCCGCCGCCCTCGCGCAGCGAACTCACGCGCCGAACGAGCCGGCCGGTCACGTCGTGGATCTCGATCGTGGCCTCCGCGCCCAGTTCCCGCGGCAGTTCGAACCAGACCGCGCCGCGCGACGGATTCGGACCGAGCGACAGCCGGTTCTCGACCACGGGCGGGGCCTGTGGCACGCCGAGGGTCGACAAGGGGGTAAGCAGCGTGTAGCCGCCAAGTCCCGACGTGAGTCCGAGGAAATCGCCGCCCATGCTGAGGCGTGAGTCGCCCTCGGTCGGCATGTCCGGGCACCAGGTGCCGATGATGATCGGGTTGTCGGGATTGCTCACGGTGATCAGGTGGACTCCGTTTGCACCCGTGACGCCCACCCGGTCGCCGGAGACCTGGACCTCTTCGCCGATCATCCGCTCGTTCTTGAACCAGGCGCCCGGGACAGGCGCCACGGGCGAAGCGATGTCATACGTTCGGAACGTTCCCTCCCGACTCGCCGCGTACAGCTTGGTGCCGCCGATTCCCAGCGCGCACCTGCCACCCAGATTCAGCACGCTGCCGACCGGATCGAGCGAGCGAACGAGGTTGCCATTCAGGATGAAGGCCGTGTAGCGGTAGATCCGCAGCGAGCCATCGTCGAACGACAGGTAGAGATACGCACCCCGCTTGGCCACATCGACGAGACTGCCCAGTGTCGGGATGGCGCCCAGCAGCGCCTCGAACTGAAGCGTCGGCTTGGCCGGATTGCTCACGTCGACGAAGTCGACGAAGAGCTCGTTTGCTCCCCCGCTTCCCGCGGTGACCAGCAGATCGGGCTGCATCGGATCGATCAGCATCCGGGTGTTGGCCTTGACCACCAGGCTATCGCCAAAGATCCGGGGTCTGGTCGGATCGCTGATCCGGACGGGAAACAGCTTGAGTTCGTCGCCCGAGGAGCCGGTCACTTTCTTGAGGCAGAACACCACCGTGTCGCGCGCGACCATCCGCAGGATCGGAGTGGTGACCGGGAAGTCGAGAGCCCCCTCGACGACTGCGACATTCGCGGTCCGAACCACCTGGATCTCGCTTCGCTGCGGCGAGAGCTGCCGGTAGACGACGTCGTGCTGGCCGGCCGGACGAGTGGCGCCCCGGGCGGCGCGCTGGGGCGTACCGACCTCCTGAGCCATCACCCCCACCACATTCAGCCCCCACCCGCGGGCGTGCGGGGGCGAGCCCGCGGTTGCGTAAGCGGCGTTGTTCCGCGCGGCCTGCAGGTTCTTCACGCTGTCCAGGAAATAGCCATACCCGCCCGCGTCCGGATAGAGCTGATCGAAGTGCCACGCCGCGACCAGACCCGGCGCCGCATTGAAGACCGCGAGGCGATCGCCATTCGTGTCCGAGCTGTGTGCGACGTTCCAGATCCGCACTTCGTCGATCTGGCCGACCAGGGCGTTCCCGGTGTAGCCGGTGAATTTCGACGCGCCGATGACCAGCGGCTCGTCGGAATAAAGGGTGGCGCCCGTGGTCACGACGCCGGACACCGAAACGCCGTCGATGGCCAGATAGATGAGTCCGCCCCCGCTGACCGCGCGCGAGCCGGACACGTGATGCCAGGCGCCGTCGAGCAGATTTCCGTTCCAGACCACCTGGTAGGTGCCGGTGGTGGTGGTGACGCGGAAGAACACGTGACCGGTGGCACGTTCCACGATCAGCCCGTAGCTGCATTCGCCGTTCAGCTTGTTTCCGGCCGGCTTGGTGAAAATGATCGGGTATGGGCTCTCGGTCTGCTGGGGGTCGGCCTTCACCCAGGCCTCGATCGAGAAGTCGCCGGTCAGCCGCAGTTCGGGCCGATCGGTGATGGTCAGATATGCAGGCGGATCACCGGCCTGGGTGAGCTGGATCACCTGATTGGGGAACCTGGCGAGCGTCGGCGACGTGGCACCGGCCGGAGGGGCGAGCGCGGCGGCGGCCAGTGCGTACAGCAGGGTTCGGCGGATCATGGGGTACCTCCGGAATGGTTCGCGATCTCCTCTCGCAACGACGGGGAGATCTTCGCCAGCCGACCGTTCCGAAGTCCTTCCGGCAGTCTTGCTTTTTCATGGTTTGTTGCTCATGGTCGCCCGCCATGACTGCGGAGCCGGATCCCGGTTTTTCATTCGGCGCGTACCGCCTCGATCCCGAGCAGCGCCTGCTGCTGTCCGGCGACGAGGTGGTGCCGCTCACTCCCAAGGCCTGGGAGCTGCTCGCCGCGCTCGTCCGCCGTCGCGGCCGCGTGGTCGATCACGAGCGCCTGATGGGTGAGATCTGGCCGGACGCCGTGGTCGAGACCGGCAACCTGGCAAAGCTGGTTTTCCAGATCCGGCGTGCGCTCGGCGACATGCCCGACGGCCGCCCCTGGGTGGAAACGCTGTCGCGACGGGGCTACCGCCTGAACGCCGGCGCTCCCGACGGGATCCGTCCCGCGGGGCGGGACGCCAACGCGTTGGCGCCTCCGGCACCGGAAGCCCCGCTCGCCATCGCGGTGCTGTCCTTCGCCGACCTGAGCCCCGAAGGCGATGAACAGCCGTTCTGCGAGGGGATCGCCGAGGAGATCCTGCTCGCACTGGTCCGTGTGCCGCGCCTGCGTGTGATTGGCAGAACGTCTTCGTTCCGGTTCCGCGCCCAGGATGCCGATCCGCGCGACGTGGCGCGTCAACTCGGTGCGGCGGCGCTGGTGGCCGGCAGCGTGCGCAAGAGCGGCGACCGGGTGCGGGTCTCGGCCCAGTTGCTCGACGGGGCCGACGGCGCAGCGTTATGGGCCGAGGTGTTCGAGCGTCCGCTCACCGACGTGTTCGAGATCCAGCGTGAAATCGCCGAGGCGGTCGGGAAGACTCTGGAGCATGGGGTCCCCACCCCCGGGGCCCGAGCGGCAACGCAGGCACCGACCCACGACATGGAGGCGTGGCAGGAGTATCTGCGCGGCCGGTTCCTCTGGAACCGGCGCTGGTCGAAGCCCATGCAGGAGGCGCTCGACTGTTTCCAGCGAGCGGTCGCGCGCGACTCTTCGTTCGCAGCCGCGTGGGCCGGAATCGCCGATGTCTACAGCACGATGGGATCGTGGGAGGCAGGAGTCATGGCCCACGAGGATGCCGAACCGCTCGCTCTCGAGCACGCTACCCGCGCTCTGGCCCTCGATCCGGAGCTTGCGGAAGCGCATTCGACGCTGGCCTATGTGGCGCTCCATTTCGATCGCGACTTTGCCCGCGCCGAGGAAGCCTTCCAGCGCGCGCTCGGCCGCAACCCGAGTTACGCAGCCGCCCGACACTGGCGCTCCCACCTGCTGGTCGCCGAGAGACGGTTCGACGACGCGCTCGCCGAGAGCCGGGTCGCGCTCGCGCTCGATCCCATGAACCTGCTTCTCAACGTGCACATGGGCTGGCACTGGCACATGGCGCGCGACCCCGCGGCCACCATCGAGGCGAGCGAACGGGTTGTGCACCTGGATCCCTCGTTCCACTGGGGCCACTTCTTCCTCGGTCTGGGGGCGGTCCAGGCGGGGGACGCCGCGCGCGGCGTCGACGCGCTCCGCGAGGCGGCCCGCTGCTCGGGCGAGAGCCTCGTCATGCGCTCGGCGCTCGGTCATGCGTATGCATCGGCCGGCGACCGGCGCGGCGCACGCCGCGTTCTCGACGCGGTCGAGCGGGAGGATGAGGATGACCGGCGGTTCGCGTTCGAGCGGGCGCTGATTCTCGCGGCGCTCAACGAAAAGGACCAGGCCTTCGACGCCCTGGAATCCGCGGTGCGTCACCGCTCGGGATGGCTGGCATACTTCGGAGTCGAGCCGCGGCTGGATCCGCTGCGCGGCGATCCGCGGTTCGCACGGATCGCCAGCTAGAGCGCCGCCCGCCCTGGTTTCCCTCCGGGTGGGGCTGAGGCGTTCGGTTCGAGCGGCCCGGACGTAGGAGTCATGACAGGAGGAACCATGACCCCGCACCCGAGTCACACCCGCCGCTACCGTTTCGTCGACCGCTCGGGGACCCGCACCCGCCTGGCGATCGTTCTGGCCGTCCTCGTGGCAGGCATCGGCCATGTGCTGACCGCATATGCCCAACTCCCCCGCGAGGACTTCTACGTCACCAACGCTCCCGTGCACGCCATCGCCCAGTCGGGGAACACGCTCTACATCGGCGGTGAGTTCACCCAGATCGGTCCGGCGACCGGCGGGTTCGTGACCACCGACGCCACCACCGGAGCGGTGACGACCGGCTTCCCCAAGGTGAACGGGACGGTCTACGACATGGTCTCGGACGGGGCCGGCGGCTGGTTTCTCGCCGGGGTGTTCTCACGCGTGGGCGGACTGCCGCGGGCGAACCTCGCCCACGTTCTCGCCGACAACTCGGTCGCGTCGTGGAATCCCGGCGCCGACGGCAACGTCTACGCGATCGAAGCGATCGGCTCGACGATCTACGTCGGCGGGTTCTTCGCGAACACCGGAGGGCAGCTCCGCAACCGGATCGCGGCGATCGACGGGGTCACCGGGCTCGCCACCGCGTGGGACCCCGGCGTCGACACCGGTCCCGCGACCCACGTGAAGGATATCGCCGTGAGCGGATCGACGGTCTACATCGGTGGATACTTCACGGCGGTCGGCGGCCAATCCCGGACCAATATCGCAGCGCTCGACGCGTCGATCAACACCAACAACGCGACGGCCTGGAACCCGAACGCCAACGGCCCGGTCAATGCCCTCGTGATCAGCGGCACCACGCTGTACGCAGGCGGGACCTTCACCACGATCGGCGGCCAGCCCCGCAACCGCATCGCCGCCCTGAACACCGCAATCAACACCAACAACGCCACCGCGTGGAATCCGGACGCGGATGCGTTCGTCCACTCGCTGGCGGTGAGCGGCACCACGGTCTACGTGAGCGGGTCCTACACCGCGATCGGCGGACAGACCCGCAACAACATCGCTGCCCTCGACGCCACCCTCAACACCAACAACGCCACCGCGTGGAACCCGAACGCCAACAGCACCGTCGAGCGGGTGTTCGTGAACGGCACCACGGTGTACGCGGGCGGACTCTTCACCAGCATCGGCGGCCAGACACGGAACAACGCAGCGGCGCTCGACGCAACCATCAACACCAACAACGCGACCGCGTGGGATCCGAACGCCGGCTATGGGGCGCTCGCGTTCGGCGTGAGCGGCTCGACCGTGGCGGTCGGCGGTGCCTTCACGACGGTCGGCGGCATCGCCCGGAACCGCATCGCGGCGATCGACATCACCACCGGGCTGCCGACCGCGTGGAACCCGAACGCCAACGACCTGGTGCGGGCGCTGGTGGTGAGCGGCTCGACCGTGTATGCGGGTGGCCGGTTCAGCAGCATCGGCGGTCAGTCCCGGAACCGCATCGCGGCCCTGGACGCGAACGTGAACACGAACAACGCCACCGCCTGGAACCCCACGGCCGCCGGCAACAATGTCTACGCCCTGGCGCTGAGCGGCACGACCATGTACGTGGGCGGCGACTTCGGCTCGATCGGCGGCCAGTCGCGGAACCGGATCGCGGCGCTGAACACAGCCGTCAACACCAACAACGCCACTGCCTGGAACCCGAACGCCAACGGAACGGTGAAGGCCCTGCTCGTCAACGGATCGACGATCTACGTCGGCGGCGAGTTCCAGAGCATCGCCGCGCAGCCCCGGAGCCGGATCGCGGCGCTCGATGTCAACGTCAACACCAACAACGCGACTCTGTGGAACCCGGCTGCCACCTCGAGTCCCAATGGAACTCCGGTCGTGAACGCGCTGGCGCTGAGCGGCACGACGGTATACGCCGGAGGCGACTTCGGATTCATCGGTGGTGCGACCCGGCACAACATCGCGGCGCTGGACGCGACCGTCAGCATCAACAATGCGCTCGCGTGGGATCCCGACGCGAACGCTCCGGTGAACGCGCTCATGGTGGACGGCACCCTCGTCTACGTCGGGGGGTTCTTCAACCAGATCGGCGGCCAGACGCGATCCGGCATGGCCGCACTGGACGCGAATGCCAACACCAGCAATGCCATGGCGTGGAACCCCGACGGCGGCTCGGGGGCGAACTCGTTCGCCCGATCCGGGTCCACACTGTTTGCCGGCGGCTACTTCCCCAACATCCACGATGCACCCCGCAGCTACCTGCTGGCCATCGAGGACGCCACCGTCGACGTCCCGAACTCAGCACCGATCACCGGCTCCGCCCTGCTTCCGAATCACCCCAACCCGTTCGGTTCCACGACCACCCTGCGGTTCACCATTGCCCGTTCCGAGCTCGTGGATCTGAGGATCTACGACCTCGCCGGCCGGGAAGTCGCGAGCCCGATCACGAGCCAACGGATGGATCCGGGCATGCACGAGGTCGCGCTCGACGGCCGGGCGCTGGCGAACGGCATCTATCTGAGCCGTCTGCGCGTCGGCGGGATCGTTCAGACGCGGAGGCTGGTACACATCAGGTAACTGCACGTTCCTCGCCGGTGAGCCCGGGCGGCCCGGAGGGCGTTCGCGACTTCAGGAGAGGATGGGCCCCGCCATCCTGGAGTCGGCCACTCAGCCAAAGCCGGAGGAGAAGTGACTCGCGCGCGCGGGAGCCTCACACGGGCGCAGCAGGCGGACGGCAGAAGGAATCGTCACGGCGGGCAGTACTTCAGAGGGGCGAAGGCGCCGGCAAGCAGACCGGACGAGCGTCATTGGTCGCCGACCGACTACCGTTCTTCCTCATCGTTCCCTGACTTCGGTCGCCCGCTCAGAGTCGCCGCCTTCTCGACCACCGGAATGAAGCCGGCGGCTGCGTCGCCCTTCAGACCGCGCGCGGCGCTCCGCGCCACCGTCAGCACATCGGTCAGCCTGCTCTCCTTCGCCCAGTAGCTGCCCTTCAGGATCTCCGCGAACTCGGCAACCGCCGCGTCGAATCGGAACCGGGGCGCCGCCTCCTCGAACCTTCGACTGAGAGCGGCGACGTCGAAGTGCCGCTCGATCTCACGCACTCGAGGAGTGGCGTCTTTGCCCTGCTCGGGCTGCGCGTAACGAAGCCGGACCGTGGCGAGGGTTCCCTGGCTTGCCCCGGGCGCCAGCTTCACCTCGTAGAGGGCGGTGACTTCGTGGCCGGCGCCGATCTCCCCCGCATCGACCTTGTCGTTGCGGAAGTCGCGATCCGCGACATCGCGATTCTCGAACCCCAGCAGGCGGTAGCGCAGCACCCGGGTCGAATCGAACTCGACCTGCACCTTGGCGTCCCTGGCAATGGTCTGCAGCGTTCCGGTCAGGTTCTCGACGAACACGCGGTGCGCCTCATCGATGTCGTCGACGTAGTAGTAGTTCCCGTCTCCCCGATCCGCGAGCTGCTCCATCAGCACATCGTTGTAGTTCCCCATTCCGAATCCAATCGTCGTCAGATGAATGCCGCGTGCCGCCTTGGTGCGTACGTCTGCGAGGATGGATTCGGGTCCGGTGAGACCCACGTTGGCAACCCCGTCCGAGCACAGGATGATCCGGTTGGTCGCCTTCGCTCGGAATCCACGTTGCGCCATCTCGTACCCCAGTCGCAGGCCGTCCTCGGCATTGGTGCTGCCCTCGGGGCCCAGTTGATCGATGGCAGCCAGGACCTGGCGGCGGCCAGTGGCTCCCCCCATCGCGACCGGCTCGAGCAGGATGCGTCCCTGGGTGCCGTAGACGACGATGCCGACCCGATCGCCACTGCGCAGCTGGTCCACCAGCAAATGCAGTGCGCGTTTCACGAGCTCCAGCCGGTCCTCCCGGTTCATCGAACCCGAGACGTCGATGACGAAGGTGAGCTGGGCGGGCTTGCGGTTCCGCGCCTCGATCTCGCGTCCCTTGAGACCGATCCGCAGCAGGTGATAGCCCGACCCGAACGGGGATGGCGCGCCATCGATCAGGATCCGGAAGTCCTCGTTCCCGAACCGCGGGTAGTCCTGGGGGAAGAAGTTGACGAACTCCTCCACCCGCACGGCCTCGGGCGGCGGCAGATGGCCGAGCTCGATGTAGCGGCGCGCCACCGTGTACGAGGCGGCATCGACGTCCACCGCGAACGTGGATCGCGGGTCCTCATCGGTCGCGATGAACGGGTTGACGCCGTGATTCTTGAAGAACATGGAGTCGAATGGTTCGTCGTTGGGGAGCCGAGTCCCGCCGGTCGTGGGGACGACCGGCGGAGTTCTCGGCCCGACCGACAGGCCTCCGACCTGGTATTTCACTTCACCGGGGCGGCCGCCGCGGAAGTGGAGACCATCCGTCGACTGCACGGTGCCCGCCTTGAGGCCGACCGCTTCGCGAATGTTGTCGACCGGCAGCTCGCGGAGTTTCTCGCCGGTGATGCTCTGCTTGGTGGTGGAGCTCCTGGTGTCGATCTGCGCTCTCGCAGTAACCTCAATCGACTCGATCTGCTTGACCACCCTGGTTTCCCTGAACTGGATGTCGACCGTGGCCGTCTGGTCGCTCTCCACCCTGGTTTCCCGCACCTCGGACGCATACCCGACCTGCTGCGCTCGAATCGTGTACGTGGCGGGCGGCAACCCTTCGATCCGATAGGTGCCGTCTTCACCGGTCATCGCTCCCTTGCGGGTACCGGCGACGGTCACATTGGCGTAGGGCATCGGTTGGTTCTGCGAGTCCGTGACGCGCCCCGCAATGACTGCCGTGCCGGGAAGACCGGCCGGCGGGATCGCTGGCAACGCATCGGTCATCGCCACGCTCGGAGCATCCGGGGCGTTCGCGGGTTCGGGCATTCTCGCGGACCTCGGCACGGCTTGGACGTTCGGCCCGACCGCCGCCCCTGGCACGACCGCGGGCGGTGACTCGATCCTGGCCGGGCTGCTCACCGGACCGGTCTCCGTGAAGCGCGGGGATCCGGTCGGATCCCACAGGAGGACCGCGTACATCACCACCACCATCATCGCCGCCGCCGCCGAGAGTGACCCGCGCAACCTCGGCCGCGACGCTCCCGCGCGCGGGTTGGAGATGGTCAGCCAGATCGCCTGCCGCTCCGCCGCACTCAACACCTCCGCATGCTGTGCCAGGATCTCTCTCATGTCTCTTGTCCTTCCAGGTCGCCCTCTCCCAGAGGGCGCATTCCGCCGCGCATCGCCGTGCGCATGTGCTCGCGGGCCCGGGCATGGTGAACTCGGGCCGTGCTTTCGGCGCAGCCGAGGAGTGTCGCGATCTCGTGGAAGCTGTGGCCTTCCCATTCACGCAGCAGCAGGGCTGCGCGCTGGTGATGGGAGAGCTTGCGGAGCGCGCAATGGAGGGCGTCGTTCTCGGAGTCGAACCGCACGCCCTGGATGTCCGGTTCCACCCGTCCGGCCGACTCGTCGAGCTGCGCCGTCCGCTTGAGCCGGCGAAGGATCACGCGCTTCCAGTCGATCGATCGACCGAGGGCGATGGACCGGAGCCAGATCTCGAGGGGCGCCTCACCGCGATAGGTGTCGAGCCTGCGGAACGCCTGCAGATACGTCTCCTGCAGGATGTCGCGGGCCTCGTCGCGATCCCCGATCTGGTAGCAGAGGAAGGCGAACAACCGGTCACAGGTCGAGTCGTAGAGGGTCCGCCAGGCGGCGGGGTCGCCCTGCCTGGCTCGTTGCGTCAGTTCTCGATCGGGCTGGAGATCACGTGGCATCGTTTCCTTCGATTCCCCGGTCTCGCCCGATATGTCGAGGCTAGGCCGGAAATCGCTTACCGGAAAGGGAAACGATGCGACACAGGAGCCTGGCAAGCGTTCGCGACCATGGCGTCCCACCCTTCCGGGGCGTAGGCTCCGCCCATGCGTCGGGCGTTGGCTCTCGCGTGGGTGGTGGCGGTCTGCCTGTCGGCTCTGATCTCAGTGCCGTCCGCGAGCGCTGCCGCCGCCGGCGACTTCGAGGACCCGCTCGCCCCGATGCTGCGCCGGATGGACGCCTACCTCCAGGTGTCCCAGGTGGAAGGCGTGACCATGGACTGGCGCTATTCCGTGATTCCCTCCGAGGAAATCCGCCAGACGGTGGTGTGCCAGCTGCTCGCCTACGTCGAACTGTCCCGGCTCGACCCACGCGCCCGGCTGCGAATCGAGGTCACCCGGCATGCGGATTTTCTGCTCAGCCGCATGGACACGATCCGGTCCCACACGCCCTTCGATGGCATGCTCGCCTACAGCCTGCTCGGTGCCTACGAGATCACGCTGCAGCAGCGATTCCTGGATGCCGGATCCGCGCTCATGGCGGATCTGCTCGCCATCCCGACCTCGCAGTGCATCCTCAACGGCGGCCTCATGGTGGCAATGGCCACGGCTCAGTACGCGAAGCTCACCGGCAATGCGGAGGCCGGGCAGAAGACCCGCGACATCATCGCCCAGCTCGGGCCCTACCAGAACGAGGACGGCAGCTTCCCTCACTGGTGCTCCGGCTCGCGCGACATTCACTACACCGGCTGGATGGCGATGGAGTTGATCCACATCGAGCGCATGATGCACGACGACCTCGTTCCGCCCTTCCTGTCCACCATGTCCACGTTTCTCGAGGGGCGCATCGCTGGGAATGGCCAGGCCATCTACGAGCAGCCGTGTCCGGACTATCCCGGATGCATGGAGTACTTCTACAGTCGCGCGACCGGCTGCAGCTATGACCTCGACAGTCGCGGCTGGACGGTGGAACCCGCCTACTGCGGAATTCTGTTCGACCGACAGGGCTCGGCGAAATACCCGCTGGTGATGGGCTTCCTCGATTCGCTCGAGACGGGAGGAACGGTGGCGGATCTCTATGGCTACTGGCCGCCCTCCGACGATCCGGAGTATCCGTGGACGATTGCGGATACCTCGGTCGTGAACATGAGCATCATTCTCTGGGTGCTGACCACCACCGTCGCAGAGCGCATGGCGCGAGGAATCGAAGTGACCCTGACGCTCGACGACCTGATCGACACCACGTCCACATCGCCCCCACCGCCGCCCACCCTCGTGACGCGGACCCTGGCAGTGGCCCCCAACCCGACACCCGGCGGCTGCGACCTGCGCTTCTCGCTGAGCGCTCCACGACCGGGTTCGCTGGTGGTGTTCGACGCGAGCGGCCGTGAGGTGCGAGCCCTCGCCTCCGGAGGCTTCACCGCGGGCGATCACGCGCCACATTGGGACGGCCGCGACGATGACGGTCGCACCGTGCCGAACGGCGTCTACCTGGTGCGACTCCAGCTCGACCACGACACCGAGACCCGGCGAGTCGTTCTTCTCCGGTGATCAACCCACGCACGACACGGCGCTCGGTTGCCGGCATCGCTCTCGTCCTGCTGCCGTGGCTCGTGGCCCCCAGCCGCGCACAACGGGCACAACCCTCTCAACCACCCCCGAGCCTCGAACAGCTCATCGCGACCGCCCAGATCCAGCGCTGGGACACGCTCGCGATCGGCGAGCGCGTCGGGCGCTTCGGACGAGCGCTGGAGGGAGTTCCCTACGTCGCGGGCACGCTCGAAGGTCCGGGGCCCGAGCTGTGCCGCGTCACGACCGATGGGTTCGACTGCGTGACGTTCATGGAGCTGGCGCTCGATCTCGCGCGAACGGTTCGCATTGGCCATGAGCCGACGGCCGGAGACGTTACCGACGCGATCGCGTTCACGCGGTATCGCGGGGGCCGGCTCGATGGCTATACGTCACGACTCCACTACACCTCGGAATGGATCGCCGACAACATCGCCAAGGGGGTCCTCGAGGACGTGACCCCGTCGCTCGGCGGGGTGCGGTTTCCGCTCCAGGTCGGATTCATGTCGGCGCATCCGCAGAGCTATCCAGCGCTCTCGGCCGACTCCGCCCTGGTCGATTCCATGCGCCGGATCGAGCGCCGGATCAACACGACCCGCCGGACGCACGTGCCCAGGGATCGAGTGGCCGCGATCGAGCCGAAACTGCGGACCGGCGACCTCGTCGCCATCACGACGTCCACCACGGGACTGGACTACGCCCACACCGGCATCATCATTCGCGACGGCAATGGCGCGCGTCTGCTCCATGCCTCGTCGAAGAACGGCCGGGTCACGCTCGACGACCGCATCGGCGCCTACCTGGCTCGTGCGCCACGGAGTTTCACGGGCATCACCGTGCTCCGGCCGATCCTCCGGGAGCGCTGACACAGCATCCTGCTTGCCTGAATCGCGCGAGAACTCTACGTTAGTGGCAGCCACCGTCTCTCAGCGGACGCACATCCAGGTCCTGGTCAGGGCCCGGCGAGGCGACAGACGGCCACAAACCGAAGTCCATCCCCCCGATAGGCGGTGCAACGATGGCAGGACGAGGACCTCAGACATATCTCAAACGTCAGAAGGAACAGCAGCGTGCCGCGCGAGCCCTGGCGAAGCGCACCGCCAAGCAGGCGCGCCGGGAAGCCCGGTCTTCCGAGGGCAATTCGGACAAGGCCTTCGACGAGTTTGACCTGCCGACGGACATGATCGAACAGGACGCGGCGCCGGACGACGAGAGCAAGGCGGACGACGAGAACAAAGCGGACTGAGGCAGTCCGCTCAACGATCCGTCACTGCTGGTCGGATCCCACCGCCGTCTGTTCTTCGCGCAGCTTCTTTCCGTACTGGCTGTGTCGCCGCGCGATCTCGCGCGCCGCGGGAGTCGTCGGGCGTGACGGCTCCGGATCCCGCAGGATGAGCGTGCCGAGGGTCAGATCCGCCAGGGGCAGAACGACGTTGAAGTTCTTCCCCATGTGCACGTGATGCAGCCGATGATGCTTCTCGATGAAACGGAACGGCGCTGAACGCTCGATCCATCCGATCATCGGACGGTGCATCAGGTAGTGGAAACCCTCGTAGGCGGCGTAGTAGACCAGAATCGTGGCGGCGATCGTGATCAGGCACGCCACGTACGGGAACGCCACGCCTGCGGCGCTCATCCCCCACCACACTCCCAGCCACGGCACCAGATTCACCGCGACCAGCAGCGGGCCTCCCCACCACTGGAAGGTGAGGGCCTCCTCCTGCTCCTCGTCATGAACGTGGAACGTGTCGTCGTGCTTGCAGAGCTGGTGATGAACCAGCGTGTGGGCGGTGAACATCTGCGGGGGGAGCCAGGGCCGATGCAGCCAGTAACGGTGATAGACCCATTCGAAGTAGCTCGCCTGAACAATGCCCACGACAACGGCAGACAGGATGATGAGTGAGGGATGGACGGGAAACTCCTGGCTCAGGAAGAAGACTCAGAGGGTGGTGGTTTCGTCCCTGGCACCCTCGGGTTCGCTGTTGAGTCCGGCCAACGGCGACGCATCGAAACCGCGCGGCAGGCCCAGACTCTACGCGATCCTCCGACCGGGAGCGAAGTTTGCTTGACGAACGTCTCCTAATGTCTTAGTACTAAGCCCCTCGCACATCGAGGAGCGTTCCATGCCCAAGCTGTTGCCCAACCCCACCGAAGGTGAGCTCGCGATCCTGCGCGTCCTGTGGTCGCGGAGCGCGCCGATGACGGTGCGGGAAGTTCACGCGGAATTGTCGCTCGGCAAGAACACCGCGTACACCACCGTGCTCAAGATGCTCACGATCATGGCGGACAAGGGTCTGGTGCACCGCGACGAGTCGGATCGCCGCCATACCTATCGCCCCACCCAGGCCGAGACGACCGTGCAGGCGTCTCTGCTCCGGGATCTCATGAAGCGCGCGTTCTCCGGTTCCGCGATCACCCTGATGCAGCGGGCGCTCGACGATCAGATCGCGAGCGCGGACGATCTGCAGGCGATCTCCCGGCTCATCGCCCAGGCGAAAGCGAAGCGGAAGGACGCCTGATGGACACTCTGGCGCCGGCGCTCGTGCATGCCCTCCTGCATTCGTTGTGGCAGTGCACATTGCTGGCATTCGCCGCCGCGCTGACGCTGCGCGCAATGAGGGCCGCGAGCGCAGCCTGGCGCCATGCCGTGGCGATGATGTTCCTGGTCGCCATGCTGCTGGCCCCGGCAGCGCAGTTCCTGGTCTTCTGGCAGGCCGACGCGCCCCTGTCCGGCCCCCGGTGGCTGGACTTGCTGGGCCCGCTGACCGGGCTGATCGGCGAGGCTGCATCGTCGGCGGGGATCGTCTCGATGATCTGGCTCGCGGGCGTGATCGTGATGCTGGCGCGCTACCTCGGAGGCCTCCGCACCATCGCAGCGATGGCACGCCGGCCCTGCCATGGCGTGCCCCCGCACGTGCAGCAGCGTGTCGACGAACTGCGCAGCGCGCTCGGCATCGTCGAGAACGTCGCGGTGCGGATTTCCGATGACGTGCTCGTCCCCTGTGCAACGCATCTCGCGCGGCCGATCGTCTGGCTGCCCGCCTCGCTCCTGACCGGAACCCCGCCGGAGCAGCTCGAAGCGCTGCTGGCACACGAGCTCGCGCACATTGCCCGGAAGGATTGGCTGTGGAACGGCATTCAATGCGCGATCGAGGCGATTCTGTTCTTCCACCCTGCGGTCTGGTGGCTCAGCCGTCGCGTCCGGCAGGAACGTGAACATGCCTGCGATGACCTGGCGGTCGTGGCCTGCGGGGATCCGATCGCGCTTGCCGAAGCGCTGGCCGCGCTCGAGCATGCGCGTCATGCCCCGCCCCGCCTGGGTCTTGCCGCGAGCGGGGGCTCTCTCCTGCAGCGCGTCACCCGCCTGATCGGCGCACCCCCGCAGCGGTTGCGTTCGGGAGCGCTGGCAGCCCTGGGTGCGCTCACGATCGCGGGCGTGTTGCTGACGGCACAGGTCGGTGTCGGTGGCGGCCAGCCGCACGACCTGGTCTACGAGTCCTCGACCACTGGCGACCTCGGTCCGGGCGACTTCCGCGAAATCACCGCCAGCGAGAACGGCCGGCAGCGTTGGTATCGCGCGAGCATGGACGCGCAGGGTCGCCTGACCGAGATCTATCGGGAGGATGGACAGGTTCGGCCGATCGATGCCGAGACTCGCGCCTGGATCGCCCGGGTCACCCACCTCGAACTGGCTGCCACGCCGGCGCCGCCATCCGGGACCCGCCCCACAACGCCTCGATGAGTGGTTTCTTCTGCCCCCATCTACTAAGCCATTAGTAGCGCCTTCGCCCCCTCTGGAGTCTTTCCCATGACACGACTGATCGTTCGAATGACCGTGGCGCTGTGCCTTGTCACGTGCGCTTCCCTCTCAGGCTCTGCCCATGCGGCTACCGCGTCACCCGCGCACGCCGACGTCGCGCGCCTCTGCAGCGAACTCATGATCCGCGACTATTCGCCCACCGGTCCCGGCGGCGTCGTGCTGGTCGCGCGCGGTGACACAGTGCTGTTCCGCGGCGCGCGCGGCGAGGCGGACGTTGCCACCCACGCACCGTTGCTGCCCGGCTCGGTTTTTCGGATCGGCTCGGTGACCAAGCAGTTCACGGCGGCCGCCCTGCTCACGCTCGTCGAAGCCGGCCGCGTGCGTCTCGACGATTCGCTGTCGAAGTACCTCCGCGACTATCCGGGCGGCGACCACATCACGCTCCGGCAGCTGCTCAACCATACGTCCGGGATCCGGAACTACGGCGCGCTGCCGCGCTACGCCGACAGCACGATCCGCCGGGACTTCACCACCACCCAGCTGATCGGGCTGTTCCGCAACCAGCCGCCGGACTTCGCGCCGGGCACGAACTGGGCGTACACCAACTCCGGCTACGCGCTGATCGGCGCGGTGATTGAAGCCGTGACCGGAAAACCCTGGCACTCCTACCTGGAACAGAGGCTCTTCAAGCCGCTCGGCATGCGTCACACCGGCTACGGTCACGACCCGCGCTTCGCGCGCCAGGTCGTGCACGGCTACATGCTGGATGGCGAGAGGGTCCTGCCCATGCTCCCGATGAGCATGACCCAGCCGCATGCGGCGGGTGCGCTGGTGTCGACGGTCGACGACCTGCTCACCTGGAATCGCGCACTGCACGAGGGTCGCGTGCTGAGGACCGACGCCTACACGCAGATGATCACGCCCACCGGCAAGGCCGCGGACCCCGGCGTCCGCTATGGGTTTGGCCTCTACGACGAGCGGGTGCGGGACCGGCAGATGCTGCGGCACGGAGGACGCATCTTTGGCTACATCGCGTCGCTCAGCTATCTGCCCGGACCGGACATCACGGTCGTCGTGCTGGAGAACGACGACGCCCACAACGGGGTCGAGATCGCGGAACAGCTGTCCCGACGGTTGGCGGCCATCGCACTCGGCGAGCCGTATCCGCTTCCGACGCCGGTTGCGGCCGACACGGCGGCGCTGCGAGCGGCCGAGGGCATCTACCGTTTTGAAGGCGATGTCATGCGGACGCTGCGCGTGGTCGATGGACACCTGACCGCGAAGCGGACCAACCGCCCTGCCGTGGTGCTGACGCCGATCGCCACCGATGACTTCCTCTATGCCGACGGCTTCAATCGACTCAAGCTCGAACGGAACGCCGGCGGCACGATCGTCAGCGTCCGGTACTTTGCCAGCGGAGAGGGCGATGGCGAGAGCGGCGTCCGGACGAACGAGGCGCCCGCCCCGCCGAAGGCGATCCAGCTGCCGCATGCCGCGCTGGCACGCCTGGTCGGGAAATACGCGAACAGCCAGGTCGAGGTGACCGTGTTTCTCGAAGGCGGGGCCCTCAAGGCCCAGATCGAGGGTCAGCCGCCCTTTACACTGCGAGCGGTGTCGCCCATCCAGTTCGCCCTCGAGGACAATGACGCGATGCTCGAGTTCTCATCCGGCGAGGGGCCCGCTGCAACGTTGACCACCCGGCAGCGGGGCCGGGCCACGACGCTCCAACGCACCCCGTGACTTCATGAGGTGTTCGCGACGGGACGGAAAGAGTATCTTTCCCACATCCACGCTCGTGGCGTCCGAAGCGCATTGTTCAAGTGAGTGCCTATGGCCAACGCTCAACGCTTCTCGATCACCCGATTTTCCCTCCTGGCGGTGCTCCAGCTCGTCGTGCTGTTCTTCGCGCTGCGGCTGCTGGTCCCGAAGGTCTGGGCCCAGAACATGGCGGCCGGGCCGTGGGCTCTGATTCTCGTCTTTCTGGGCGTGCACCTGTTCGTCGCCTTCTTCGAATGGTACTTCCATCGCTACGTTCTTCACCGCGTCACAGCCGGGTGGTTGCACGGCTTCGCGCACGCGCATCGGCACCACCACAGCCTGACGCCGATTCGCCTCCGGCCCGTGGATCAGGGCTCGGACCGCTTTATCCTGAATGAGTACCCGATCACCCGCGAGGAGCAGCATCCGGATTCGGCGTTCCCGGTCTATGCGCTGGCCGGGTTCTGGGCGCTGTTCACGCCGCTTCTGGCCGGCATGCAGATCCTGTGGCCGCAGCTCCCGATCCTGTTCGGAGGCTATGCGGCGATCGCATGGTCGATGATTCTGTACGAAGTCATCCACGCGATCGATCACTGGCCGTACGAGTGGTGGTCGAAGGCGACCGAGCATCCCCGGTTCGGGCGCTTCTGGCAGCACCTCTACGGCTTCCATCACATGCACCACGCGAACATCAGCTGCAACGAGGCGATCAGCGGCTTCTTCGCCCTGCCGGTCCCGGACTGGTGCTTCGGTACCTATCACCAGCCGAAGGAGCTCCTGCTCCACGACCGGCTGGCGACCGCCAAGGATTTCGCGATCCGCGAGCCTCGTGGGTTCGTTCGGTGGCTCGACCGCTGGGCACAGCGTCGCGAGACCGCGATCGTCCGTCGGCCGAAGTGACGCGCGCTCAGCGCGTCAGCAGCAGCTTGAGAATCTCCTTCCCCCCCGCACCGTCGAGGCGCACGAAGTAGACGCCCGCCTGAACCGGGTCCCCGCGTTCATCGTCTCCCCGCCACTGCAACTCGTGCAGTCCGGACGGGAACCGCTGCCCGTCGACGATCGTTCGCACTTTCCGGCCACCCACGTCGAATACGGCAAGCGATGCCCGTTCGGTGCCGGGGAGATGGAAGCGGATGCTCGCCACCCCCGGAGCCGGATTGGGCCGGACATCCATCCATCGGCCCGCGCGCGCCCCAGCCGGGTCCACCGCCGTCGTCTGGGACTGCACCAGGATGCCCGCGCTGAACTCGGAGGTGTTCCCGGCCGCGTCGGTCGCGGTCGCCGTCAGGTACTTCCCGGCCAGCCCCGCTGGCAATGTCGCGACGATGGTGCCGGACGGCGATGGTGTCGCGATTGCGACGAACGACTCGCCTTCGCCGAATCCGCTCGGATCGAGCGTGGGGTTCGCGAATATCTCGATGGTCGCCGAACCCGGCGCGGGCATGTCGATGGCGCCCGCCACCGTGGTCACGACTCCGTTGTCGACGGCCGAGAGCAGCACCGGAAAGTTCTGCAGGTTGTTGGGCCCGGTGTCCAGGTCACCCGCGTCGTTGAGCGTCACGGTCGCAGGGTAAGCGGAGAAGGACGTGCCGAGATTGATCCCGAGCGCGCCGTTCGAATGGATCGTGTTTCGCGACAGATGAACGCCGGTCGGACCCACACCCGCCGAGCTGTTGACCGCCACCGCGTCACCCAGGTTGTAGGCGATCCGGTTGCCTTCGCCCGCATCGGGGCCACCGACGCGACTGTTGCGGGCAAGATCCGCAAACGAGATCATCGCGACCTCGATGCCACGCCAGTTGGGAAGCGGCAGGGTTCCCGAGATGTCGGTGCCGATCCGGTTCGACTGGATCACGTTGTCGTGACCGCCGCTCAGTCGGACGCCCACCTGAAACGCCCCGCCGGCGTTCCACCGGTGGCCCGAAATCACATTCCCGGCGCCGGGCACGCCGACCGTGTTCCACGAGCCCGAGATGTCGACGCCGGCGCTGACCGAGCCGCCGAGCGCAACGGTTCCCGTCCTGTCGGTACCGATCAGATTCCCGACCACGCTGTTGTGATCGCCCGCCAGCGAGACCTGGGTGCCGATCGGAACCTCGTGCTCGCCCAGCCGCCCGTTCCCGGCGATCACATTGCCTTCGCCAGTTCCGGCGCCGCCGATCGTCGTCCAGCTTCCCACCGACACACCGGCGCTGTTGTTGCCCAGTTCGCTGGTTCCGGTGACATCCGTGCCGATGAAGTTGCCGCGGATGATGTTTCCGGTTGCTGCCGAAGAGCTGACCGTGATCCCGACGCCACACAGGGAGAAGAGATTCCGATCCGCGGGCGTCGAGCCGCCGATCCGATTGTCGGCACCGGTGATCGCGACGCCGGAGCCCAGGACCTGGACGGTCGTGCAGCCCGCGATGACGTTGTCGTTCCCCTCGATCTGGATCCCGGTCATGAACCAGTTGAATCCACCGATCCCGGTCACCCGATTGTGGCTGGAGGTGATCCTCAGCCCGGGTGAGGACAGACTCACGGGAATGCTGCCGAACAGCCAGATCTCCGGTCCTTCACTGGTATTGCCGGTGAACGCCGTCTGCGTGGTGCCGTCGACGGTCGTGTAGTCGTCGCCGAACGTGATGAAGCCCTCGGAGGTGATCTGGAAGGCTCCCGCGGTGAATCCCGGGTCGCTCAACGGAATGTGGAACGCGATGAGATCCGGCCCGGAGGTGTTGGTGGTTGCGATCGCCGCCTCGGGAAACGTCACCCGACCGTCGGGGCCGGGGAGATCCGCGACCTGTCTGGCCCCCGCGAAATCCACCACCGCCGACGTCGAGTTGACCGTCACGGTGGCGGCCTGCCCGATCGCGACCGGCAAGACGATCTGCATCGCCACTCCGACCGTCACGTACATCAGGGCCAACGCGAGGATTCGACTCGAGCCTTCTGTGACGAGGTTTCGAGCCGGCACCATGCGAGCGAGAAATCGCTTGCGGATCATGGTCGCCTCCGATCCTGCCTGGGGGATGGCATGTGGCTCACCCAAGCTAGGACGAATGTTGCGCTGCCACCATGGTCCTTCCGTCTACCGGGTGGTTCACCGTACGAATGACGGTTGAACGTTTACCCGGGGCAAATACGCGCCCTGCGCCGGCTCTCGCCCGCCGGTGAAACTACGGCGCGCCCGCCGCCACGCGTTCGAGCACCGCCGGGTAGTCGATCCCGCCATAGCGCACCAGACCCACCAGACGCTCGCCGGCGAGGCGGCCGGTGAAGGACCAGGGTCGCCCATTCGACGTCCAGCTGAGGGCCATTTCGTCGTCTCGGGTGCGTCGGCCGGTGGCGGGCGCTGAGCTGACTGCTGCGCCGGTCACCGTCACTGTGCCCTGCCACGTCGAACCCCGAAGTGCGGACTCGATGGTGAATCCGAGTCGCCGGAACTGCCAGCCGATCGTGCCGTTCCAGGCACCCTCGAGTCGGGCGCCGGCCGGGGCCCTCGCCAGCGCCGCTTCCAGCACCGGATCCCGATTGGCGTGCCAGTCCGCGAACCGCATCGTGATCGGAACGTGAGGCGTGATTCCGTCCCGCCGGTCCTGGGGGCCGGTGAGCTGCCAGAAGAGACTCGATATGCGCACCGTGAGCCCGCTCTGAGGCAGCACGGTCCGGCGCGAATCGCCGTACGAGTTGGGATGGCCGCCGGTCTTCTCGCCCGCCAGCAGCATCGGCGTCCACAGTTCGAGATCGGCTGCCATCATGATCGCGGCTGAGAACGTGCCGCGATCGATCAGTGCCCACATCGCGCCCGGCCGCTGCAAACGGTCGCAGCGGATCAGGTGCTGCACCAGCGGGCGGTTGAGACCTCCGTCGCCTCCGACGTTGCCGCGCAGGTCGAGCACCAGACGGTCGGCGCGCGTCGCCTCGATTGCCGTGAACAACGAGTCGGCGAACTGCGCGACCGTCTCGTCGGGGTCGTCCATCACCTGGCGGTAGCGCGCGTAGATCGTTCGGGTCCCCGGCACCTGCATGAACCAGTGATTGCGCTCGGGCTGACGATCCCGCAGCGGGCGGTCGCTGCCCGGGCGCGCGTCGAGCCAGCGCACGGGGACGCCGGAAATCGGCGCGAGTTCGGCCTCGATGCGCCGTCCATCCGCACGCTCGACCACGATCGCGGCGCGTTCGCGCTCGTCGAACACCCCGCGGGCATGCAGGATCTCCGGGCACACCAGCCAACCGGGCATCAGGTCACGCACCTGACTGTCATTGTCGCGCTGGATCGCCGGCTCGACGGCGGCCATCGCCTGTGCGACCGACATCGATCCGAGGCTCACGACCCGGCCGCCCAGCAGCTCGCGATGTGCGGAGTCGGCACGGATCACGTAAAGCGTGTCGTCGAACAGTCCGAAACGGATCGGGTACGTGCGAAATACGAGTCCCGGGACCTTGGGCCGTGCCGTGGTCGAGTGGCCGGTGAAGAACCCGGAGGTGCTGTCGAAGGGCAGCGTCAGTCGCGTGTGTCCGTCGTGCACCATCGCCACGATCCGGGCCAGCTCGACGACGATCTGGTGGTGATCCAGATCCGGGACACGGCGGCTCAATGAGTCGAGCGCCATGCGGTACGACTCACGGGACACCGTGTGGAAGAAGTTCGGATGGCGGAGTGGCAG
>Ga0111538_10002514_pt1 | contig 25772 bp, 25 predicted proteins | sample SoiMethybrSBSTD1_FD_79669 | JGI IMG/M metagenome (GOLD analysis project Ga0111538, IMG submission 79669) | Bulk soil microbial communities from a Populus tree surrounding site in Tennessee, USA - Soil MetaG P. TD hybrid SBSTD1 (version 2)... | ecosystem: Environmental > Terrestrial > Soil >...
CGCCGGCGGCCACACCGTGGTCGACGCCGAGCCGAAGTATGGTCTCTGCGTGACCGGGCGCGTCGACCCCGGCCGCATTCTCATCAAGGGCGGGCTGCGCCGCGGCGATCGCGTGTTCCTGTCCAAGCCGCTCGGCACCGGCGTGATCACCACTGCGGCCAAGAACGAGAAGGCGCCGGCCGGGGTGCTCGAGGGCGCGGTGGCCAGCATGCTGAGGCTCAATCGAGTCGCCTCGCGGGTCGCGCGCGAGGCCGGCGCCGCCGGAGCCACCGACATCACCGGCTACGGGGTCATCGGCCACACCACCGAGATGATCGACGCCTCCGGCGCCGGCGTCGCATTCTCGGCCTCCCGGCTTCCGCTCCTGCCGGGTGCGCTCGCGCTGGCCGAAGCGGGATCGTTCAGCGGCGGGCAGGGACGCAATCGTCGGTACCAAGAGGCCAGCCTGGGCGCGAGGCTGCAGATCGATCCAGCGGTTCCGGCCGCGCTGGTCTCCATGCTCTCGGAAGCCGAGACGTCCGGTGGCCTGCTCTTCTCGGTCGCGCCTGATCGGGCGGGCGGCGTGATCGCGGCGTTTCGCGCGGCCGGCGAGGAGTGCTGGGAGGTCGGCGAGGTCCTGGCCGAGCCGGTCCTCCGCATCCTGCCGTAGCGGGACTCGGCCCTCCATCGGGCCGCTCCTGTGAACGATCAGCCTCGCATCGGATCTACCGATTTGTCTTGCTGCGGAATCACGTTAGCCTCGGGAGCACTCGAAATCGCTCGAACTATCTGACGATGTCCCGGAGGGACTCGATGAAGCGACGGACATTCCTCAAGCAAGGTGTGGCCGCAAGCGTGCTGCTCGCCGGCTTGCCCAGGGTCGAACGGCACGCCGAGGCCAACGAGGCCAAGTGGCGATCGTTCGAGGTGACGACGAAGATCGAGGTCGTCGACACCGCCGGCGTCACCCGGGCCTGTATTCCCGTGCCCCTCATGGTGGATACCGACTACTTCCGGCGGCAAGGCGCCGACACGTGGAAGGGCAACGCGGCCACGTCGAGGCTCTACCGTGACGAGAAATACGACGCCGGCTTCGTGTACGCCGAGTGGCCGGCCGCCGAGAAGGCGCCGGCCCTCGAGATCGTCAGCCGGTTCTCGACCCGTGACCGTTTCGTGGATGTGACCAAGCCGCCGGTGGGCACGGCCAAGGAGGACCCCGCCGTCCTGCGCAAGTACCTGGAGGCCACGAAGCTGATTCCGACCGACGGCATCGTGCTCGACACCTCCATGACGATCATCAAGGGCCAGAACGGGGAGGTCGCGAAGGCTCGGGCCATCTACGAGTGGATCGTGGACAACACCTTCCGCGATCCGAAGGTGAAGGGCTGCGGCCTGGGCGACGTCAAGACGATGCTCGAGACGCGCTATCTCGGCGGCAAGTGCGCCGACCTCAACGCGCTCTACGTCGGTCTGGCGCGGGCGGCGGGCCTGCCCGCGCGGGACGTCTACGGCGCGCGATGCGCGGACTCTGCGGAGTTCAAGAGTCTTGGCAAGAGCGGTGACATCAGCAAGGCGCAGCACTGCCGCGCCGAGGTCTTCCTGACCGGCTACGGCTGGGTGCCCGTTGATCCGGCCGACGTTCGCAAGGTCGTCCTGGAAGAAAAGGCCGGGGGCATCGCCATCACCGACCCCCAGGCGCTCAAGGCGCGTGGCAAGCTGTTCGGGGCGTGGGAGATGAACTGGATGGCCTACAACTACGCCCACGACTTCAAGCTGCCGAACTCCACGGGCAAGCCGGTGCCCTTCCTCATGTATCCGCAGGCCGAGGTCGGCGACGAGCGCAAGGACAGCCTCGACCCGGCAACCTTCAAGTACACGATCGTGTCGCGCGAATTGACGTAGCGGCTTGGGGGGTCAGGCGCGGGACTGCGGGGGGGCGGTGCTCTTGAGGACGGCCAGGAGGCGCTTCTTCAGCTCCGAGGGTATGGGTACCTCGGCCCATCGTCGCGTCGCTTCCATCGAGCCTCGGTACGTATTGACGAAGGCGACGCAGGGGGCACAACCGTCGATGTGGAAGTCGATCAGCTCGCGGGTCTCGCGGGGGAGAGAGCCGTCCAGGTAATCGCCGAGCAGGTCGGCGATCTGCCGGCACTCGATAGCGGATGGTCCCTCGGAGTTACAACCTGGCATCGTCGTTCATTATAGATCGATGCGGGACGGCCTGCTTTCGATTCAACCGACGCCTCCGGCCGGTGGCCGGGGGCGTCGGGTATCCTCTGGAGCCATGACCCGGGTTGCCCTCCTGACCCCGTTCGCCGCTCCGTCGGTCGGGGGCAATGCGGTCACGGTCGGCCGGATCGCACGCGGCCTCCGCCAGCGAGGCCTCGACGTCCGGGTCTGGGACCTGTCGGCGACCCCGCCGGCAACGATCGAGGCGCAGATCGAGGGCTATCGCCCGGCGCTCCTGCACGCCTTTCACGCCCGCCGGGCCGGGCCACTCGCTCTCGACCTGGCCAGCCGGCTGGGGGTGCCCCTTGTGGTCACGCTGACCGGCACCGACGCCAACCACGACCTCGTCGACGCCGACCGCGCGGCGACCGTCCGACGCATCCTCGACGGGGCGTCCCTGCTGACGGCCTTTCATGAATCGATCGTCGAGCAGGTGGTCCGGATCGCTCCGGCGCTGCGCTTGCGGCTGCTCGTGGTGCCGCAGTCGGTGCAGATGGACGGCGCCGAGCCGTTCGATCTGCCAGCGCGCTGGCCCCTTCCTGCCGACCGCGTCCTGTTCGTCTTCGCCGCCGGGATCCGGGCGGTGAAGGCCCCGCGCCGGCCGCTCGCCTCGCTCGATGCCCTGGCCGTGAGCGACCCCCGACTGCGCCTGCTCTACGCCGGGCCCATCCTCGATCCCGGAGAGGGCGAGGCCCTGAAGCGTGCACTGGCGCCTCGTCCCTGGGCTCACCACGTGGGTTCCGTGCCCCCGGCTCAGATGGCCTCCCTGCTGGCGCAGGCCGACGTCGTGTTGAACTGCTCGGTCTCCGAGGGCGGCATGGCGAATTCGGTGCTCGAGGCGCTCGCGCTCGAGCGCGCCGTGCTCGTCTCCGACGTGCCGGGCAACCGAGCGCTCGTCCAGGACGAGGTGACGGGTCTCACCTTCGCTGACGACGCCGAGCTGGCCACGAAAGCCGAACGACTCGTTCGGGACGCCGCGCTGCGAGCGCGACTGGGCCGGGCCGGCCGGGCGCTCGTCGAGCGCCAGTATCCGATCGCGCGGGAGCTGGATGGCTACATCGGCGCGTACCGGCGCGTCAGCGTCGCGGTCCCATCCGCGTGAGCGATGGATGCAGACGGGTGAGCGTCAATCATGGGCCGCGCTGCCTGTTTGCGGCGCAGTGCCCGCGGCGTGAGCGACGAAAGGTGCCGCTTCAGGCGCTCTGGCGCGGTCTCCGGCGTGGCTCAGGCCTTGCTCTCGCGCCTCTCAGCGACATGAAAACCACGGCCCCCCTAGTAGGGGCTTCCCCAACTCCCTATAATGTCTTCGGAATGAGCGATCCCCTGGATCGGTTCACGCCGTGAGTATCCACGGAGAGGAGTACCGATGACGCAGGACAACCGAGTTCGGGATTTTGTCGCCGCTTTCGAGGGGCTGCGGGCCGAAGTCGAGAAGGTGATCGTCGGCCACCGCGACATCATCAATCACGTGCTGATCGGGATGTTCGCCGGTGGCCACGTGCTCCTGGAAGGCGTGCCCGGGCTCGGCAAGACGCTGCTCATCAAGACCCTGGCTGAGGGGCTGGAGCTGTCCTTCTCGCGGATCCAGTTCACGCCGGACCTGATGCCGGCCGACATCATCGGGACCAACATCATCGTGGAGGACGCCGACGGCCGGAAACACTTCCAGTTCCAGGCCGGGCCGGTGTTCGGCCACATCCTGCTCGCCGACGAGATCAACCGCGCCACCCCCAAGACGCAGTCGGCGCTGCTGGAGGGCATGCAGGAAGCGGCGATCACCGTGGGCGGCGCGTCGCGGCCGCTGCCGGCGCCGTTCTTCGTGCTGGCCACGCAGAATCCGATCGAGATGGAGGGGACGTATCCGCTGCCGGAGGCCCAGCTCGACCGCTTCATGTTCAAGCTGCGGGTGCGCTATCCGGCGATCGAGGAGCTGAACACGATCATCGACCGCACCACGCAGGCCCGGACGGTGAGTGTCGATCGGGTGATGACCGGCGCCAACGTCCTGGGATTCCGCGAGCTCATCCGCGAGGTGCCGATCGCCTCGCACGTGCGCGACCTCGCCTCGACCATCATCATGGCCACGCATCCGGCATGGCAGCAGGCGCCGGAGGCCGCGCGGCGGTTCGTCCGCTACGGCGCGAGTCCGCGCGGGGCGCAGGCGCTCGTGCTGGGCGCCAAGGTGCGGGCGCTGGCCGAGGGGCGCTTCAACGTGAGCGTCGAGGATCTGAAGGCGCTGGCCGCACCGGCGCTGCGCCATCGGGTGATCCTCAACTTCGAGGGTGAGGCCGAGGGCATCGACATCGACACGCTGGTCGGTCAGATCGTGGAGAGCGCCGAGGCGGTGGCCGTGCAGGGCAAAGAGGCCTTCCTCCGGTGAGCGAGGACAGGCCGATGCAACAGACGCCGACGCTCGAGCGGCTGGTGGCGCGGGTATCCGCCCAGGTGCGCCGCCGGCGGGCCGAGCACTACGCGCTGCGCGGTGCGTTCTGGTCGAGCCTGGCGGCCGTCGTGGTGCTGCTGTTCAAAGGACCGCTCGGTGGCTGGGCGCTGCCGCTGGCCGGCGGCCTGTTCCTCGCCGGCACGCTGGGCGGCCTCGCGTGGGGCGCGTTCAAGCGCACGCCGTCGTCGGACGCCGCGCGGCTTGCCGATCGCGCCTGGGGGCTGGAGGATCGCGTCGCGACGGCGATCGAGTGGGCGGGCCGCTCCGACCGCACGCCGATGGTCGATGCGCTCGTGGCGGACGTGCTCGGGCGGATCGACAAGCTCGAGCCGCGCGTGGCCGCCCGCCGCGTGATTCCCCGCGACGGCCGCTTCCTGCCGATTCCGCTGGCGCTCGCCGTGCTGCTGGCGCTGTCACCGGCGGTGCCGCTGCCGTCGGGACGGCTGCCCAACTTCTCCTCCGACACCGAGGAAGCCACCGCCGAGCCGCGCACCGACTCGAGCATGCTGGAGGATCGCAAGCAGCCGCAGGCCAAGGATCGGCTCAAGCCGCCGTCGTTCGAGGAGCGCGACTTCGCCTCCAAGATGGGCGGCACCGGTGCAGCGATGAGCGGCGATCTGTCCGCCATCTTCAAGGACACCGCACTGTCGTCGCAGCGTCCGGACTTCCAGAGCTTTCTCAAGAAGGGTGACGAGCGCCTGAAGCTTTTGGAGCAGGCCGACCGTCTGCCCGATCTGCAGTCGGACTTCACGACCAGCCAGTACAAGATGGTCTTCCGCAAGTCCAAGGCCCTGTCGAGCGGGCTCCGGCCCGATCAGATCTCGCCGCAGAAGCTGCGCGAGCTGCTCGAGGAGATGGAGCGGCTCGGCCGCAAGGGCGGAAGCAACTGGGGCGGTGACGCCTCCGAAGGCATGGAAGCCCTCGAAGGCGGCCAGACCGACCGGGCCATGGAAGCCATGCAGCGCGCACTCGACAAGATGCGCGCCCAGGATGAGGCCGGGCGCTCGGGCAAGGGCCTCAAGGGCGGCCGCGAGTCGGCTCGCGGCGGCAACAGCCGCGATCGCCGCGGCGGTGAGGGCGGCGGTCCGGAAGACCAGGACTTCGGCGAGGGGGAGGGGCTGCTGCCCGGCAAGGGCCGCAGCGGCTCTCCCAAGGGCGAGGCGACCCAGCGGCTGCGGTCGACCCCGTACGACGTCGGCGTCGAGGGTGAGTCGCGGCGGGGGCGCAAGGACGGGTTCGACACCAACCTGACCGGGCGGGGCGGCGCGGCGGCCTCGCGACTGCAGTATCTCGGTGTCATCGGGCAGTATCGCAAGATGATGGAAGACGCGATCACGCGCGAATCGGTGCCGCGCGATTTCCATTCGCAGATCAAGGACTACTTCCAGGCCCTCGACGAGCGATAAGGCAGTGCCGACGGCCACGCGCCCGAGTTTTTTCACCCCGGAGTTTCTCGCTCAGCTGGAGCGGCTGTCGCTCCTGTCGCGGCGGTCGTTCCGGGGCAGCGTCAAGGGTGAGCGACGCAGTCCGCGCCGCGGCCACAGCGTGGAGTTCGCCGACTACCGCGCCTATGGTCACGGCGACGACCTTCGATACGTCGACTGGAACATCTACGGTCGACTCGAGCGCCTGCACGTCAAGCTCTTCGTGGACGAGGAAGACCTCTGCCTGCACCTGCTGGTGGACGCCTCCGCCTCGATGGAATTCGGCGCAACCCCCAAGCTGGACTACGCCGTCCGCGTGGCCGCCGCGCTCGGCTTCGTGGGGCTGGCCAACCACGAGCGGGTCGGCGTGGGCATCCTGCGCGAGCGCGTGGCCGAGGGCTGGCCGCCCACGCGCGGCCGCGCCCAGATCCTGCCGATGATGAACTTCCTCGGCGACGTGCGTCCGGCCGGGCCCACCCGGCTGGACGAGGGGCTGGCGAACTACGCGATGCGCGCGCGGGAGCCGGGCCTGGTGGTGGTGGTGTCGGATTTCCTCGATCCCAACGGGTTCGAGCGTGGCGTGCGCTCGCTGCTCGAGCGGCGGTTCGACGTGCACCTGGTGCACGTGCTCGACCCCGAGGAGCTGAACCCAACGCTGGGCGGGGACTTGCGCCTGATCGACAGCGAGACCGGCGACGTCCGGGACCTCACGGCTGACGGTGAGGCGTTGCGCGGCTACCGCGAGCGCTTCCGGGCCTTCCTCGAGCGAGTCGAGGGGTTCTGCCGGACGAAGGAGATCGGCTACCACCGGGTCACCACCGACACCCCGGTCGAAGCCTTCGTGGTCGCTCAGCTCAGGGGGCGTATGCTCGGATGAGCTTCCTGTCCCCGCTGGCCCTCGCGGCGTTTGCGCTCTCGCTCCCGCTGGTGCTGCTCTACTTCCTCAAGGTGCGGCGGCGCGAGCGGCGCGTGTCGAGCCTCATGTTCTGGGAGGCTGTGCAGCGCGACCGCGAGGCCTCCACGTTCTTCCAGCGGCTGCAGCGCGACCCGCTGCTGATTCTCCAGATCCTTGCCCTGCTGGCGCTGAGCCTGGCCCTGGCCAAGCCGGTGGCCACCGTCATGGGCGAGGGCTCGCGCAAGGTCGTGGTCGTGCTCGACACCTCGGCGTCCATGAAGGCGCGCGACGTGTCGCCCACGCGCTTCGACGCCGCCCGCGGCGAGGCGGTGCAGCTCGTGCGTCGGCTGCGCGAGGGCGCCGAGGTCATGGTGCTCGAGGCCGGCGTGCAGCCGACGGTCACGGCGGCGATGTCGCGTGACCGCGACCGCGCGGTGGCGGCCATCCGATCCGCGCGGCCGCATGACCTGCCCACCCGTCTCATCGAGGCGGTGCGCACCGCGCGGGCGCTGGTCGGCGCCGATCCGCGGGCGGAGATCCACGTCTTCACCGACGGCGCCTTCACGCTGACGCGCTCGCCCGAGGTTGACGATCCACGCGTGCACTGGGTCGGCGTCGGACGCCGCAGCCAGAACGTGGGCATCACGAATCTCTCGGTGCGCAAGGGCTACGCCGGCTCGTTCGACTACCAGGCTTTCGTCTCGCTGGTGAACTACACCGCCGAGGCCCAGACCTTCGACTTCTCACTGGAGGTCGATGGCCGCAAGCTCGCCGAGAAGTCGGTGACCATGGAGCCGAGCGTGCGGCGCTCGGTGGTGCTGCCGTTCAGCCACAACGGCGGCGGAGCGGTGACGGCGCGGCTGCATCTCAGCGACGACCTGGCCGCGGACAACACCGCGTGGGCGGTCCTGCCGCCGCCGCGCAAGATCGCGGTCACGCTGGTCAGTCCCGGCAACCTCTTCCTCGAGAAGGTGCTGAAGACGGACCCGCAGGTCGCGCTCGACGTGAAGACGCCCGATCAGTACCAGGGCGGCATGGGCGAGGCCGACGTCGTCGTGCTGGACTCGGTGACCCCCCCGAAGGTGGGCCAGGGCCGGTTCATCTTCGTGAACACGGTGCCGCCCGACGTGCCGATCGAGGTGCTGGGCCGGCTCGAGCGCCCCACCATCATGGACTGGGACCGGGCGCATCCGATCATGCGCCACGTCGAGTTCGCCAAGGTCGCCATCGAGGACGCCATGCGGCTGCGGCCGCTGGCGGCCGGCCGGCCGCTGGTGGAGGCGGTGGGCGGCCCGATCCTTTACGCGCTCGAGGAGCCGGATCGCAAGGCCGTCGTCGTGGGCTTCGACCTGTTCAAGACGGATTTCCCGCTGCGGGTGGCGTTCCCGCTGATCCTGTCCAACACGCTGCGCTGGCTGCACCCGGCCGCGCTGGACCAGTCGAGCCTGCAGGTGGCGGCGGGGCAACCGATCCTGCTGCCCGTGGCGCACGGCATCACCTCGGCGAACGTCACGACGCCCAGCGGGCGGACGGTGAAGGCGCCGGTGACCCGGGGCGCGGTGAGCTTCACCGAGACCGACGAGGTCGGGCTCTACACGCTGTCGACCGCGCGCGGCGACCTGCGCATCGCGGTCAATCTGATGGACGCCGACGAATCCAACCTGGAGCCGCGGCCGCTGCCCCAGGCGCAAGGCACCGCCGAGTCGGCCACGATGCCCGTCCCGCTGCAGCGCGATCTCTGGCCCCTGTTCGTCGCGCTGGCCGCGGTGCTGCTGGCGGCGGAGGGCGTGCTCTACTGGCGTCGCCAGAGCGGCGGTCACTGGACGCTGCCGGCCGGCGCCGGCGACCGCTGGGCGCTCGGCGTGCGATGCGCCCTGGTGGTCGTGCTCGCGCTGACGCTCACGGGGCCGACGCTGCCGCGGTGGGTGGACCGGCAGAACGTCGTGTACCTGCTCGACGTGTCCGACAGCGTGAGCCTGGCCGCCCGCGAGCGCGCCTATCGCTTCGTGAACGAGTCGGTCCGCGGGATGAAGACGGGCGACCGGAACAGCGTCATCGTCTTCGGCGAGCAGGCGGTGGTGGACCAGCCCCTGTCCGCCCGACCGGTGGTGGACCGTCCCAAGGCTCAGGTGAGCGGGCGCGGCACCAACATCTTCCAGGCGCTCCAGTTGGCGCTCGCCACGCTGCCGCCGGGACACGCCAACCGCATCGTCATGCTCACCGACGGTCGCCAGAACACGGGCAACGCGCTGACCGGGGCCCAGGCGGCCAAGAACGCGGGCGCCGACCTCTACTATGTGGCCGCACCGCTGACGTTCACGCAGGAAGTGGTCGCGGAGTCGATGGTGCTGCCGCAAGAGGTGAAGTACGGCGAGCCGTTCCAGGCCAAGGTGGTGGCCTGGAGCCACAAGGAGACGCAGGGCCGCGTCTCGCTGTTCCGCAACGGCGAGTTCCTCGGCTCGCAGATCGTGCGCTTCACCACCGGCAAGAACGTGTTCTCGTACCGCCAGTCGCTGGACCAGAGCGGCATCCACGTCTACCAGGCCGCCCTCGAGGTCGACGGCGACACCATCGAGGACAACAACCGCGCGGTCGGCACCGTCGTGGTACGCGGCCGGCCGCAGGTGCTGGTGGCGGACAAGGACCGCTCGCACGCCCAGTCGCTGGCCGCCGCGCTGCGCTCGCAGAACATCGAGGTCACCGTGGTGGAGCCAGCGGGGATCCCGAAGGACGTGGCGGGGCTGCAGAAGTACGACGGCGTGGTCCTGTCCAACGTGTCGTCGCTCAAGCTCACCCGGCCGCAGATGACGCAGATCCGCGACTACGTCCGCGACTACGGCGGCGGCCTGATGATGCTCGGCGGCGAGGAGAGCTTCGGCCTGGGCGGCTACTACCGCACGCCGATCGAGGAAGCGCTGCCGGTCACCATGGAGGTCAAGCAGAAGGTCGAGATCCCGAGCCTGGCCGTGGTGCTGTCCATCGACCGCTCGGGCTCGATGGCCATGTCGACCGACGAGAAGGTCACCAAGCTCGACCTGGCCAAGGAGGCCGCTCACCTCGTCGTCGACCTGCTCGACGAGCGCAACGAGGTGGGCGTGATGTCGTGGGACACGGAGTTCATCTGGGACGCCACCGTCCGGTCGGCCAAGGACAAGGCGGCCATCCATCACGCGATCGCGACCATCAAGGCGGGCGGCGGGACCGACGGCTATCCGGCGCTCAAGGAGTCGTACGCGGTGCTGTTCGAGCGCCCGGCCCTGCTCAAGCACGTCATCTTCCTGTCCGACGGACAGATGACCCGGGGCGACTTCCAGGGCCTGCTGCGCCGGATGTCCAAGGACAAGATCACCGTGTCCACGGTGGCCATCGGCAAGGACGCCGACGTGCAGCTGATGGTCGACATCGCCAAGTGGGGCCGCGGCCGCTTCTACTACACCGAGGATTCGCAGACGATCCCGCGCATCTTCACGCTCGAGACCCAGCTGGCCTCCAAGGCCTCGCTCATCGAGCAGCCGTTCAAGCCGCAGCTGACCGCGCCCTCGCACGAGGCCATGCAGGAGATCGACTGGAAGGCCGTGCCGCCGCTGGGCGGCTACGTGGCCACCTCGCTCAAGCCGACGGCCGAGCTGGTGCTGATGAGCCACCAGGAGGACCCGGTCCTGGCCACCTGGCGCTTCGGCCTGGGGCGGGCGGCCGCCTTCACCTCGGACGCGAAAGCCAAGTGGGGTGTGCTCTGGCTGCGCTGGCGCGACTTCAACAAGTTCTGGGCGCAGCTGACGCGCTGGACGCTACGCAGCGGCACCCGGAGCGACACCACCGCCACGGTGCAGCGCCTGGACACCACCGGCGAGGTGGTGGTGGACGCGGTGGACACCAAGGGCGAGTTCATCAACTTCATCGACTCCCAGGTGGGCGTGGTGGCCCCCAACCGGGAGCGGACGGTCATCGATCTCGAGCAGATCGGGCCCGGCAAGTACCGTGGCCGCTTCCCCGCCGGCCAGGAGGGCGTCTACCTGGTCGGCATGGCCCAGCGCAAGGGCGAGCGCGTGATCGGCTCGCAGCTGGCCGGCCTGGTGGTACCGTATGCTCAGGAGCTACGCGATCTCGGCGTGGACGAGAGCCTGCTCCGAGAGCTGGCCGAGCTCACCGGGGGTGGGGCGCTCGACAAGCCGACCGACGCCTTCCTCAAGGGGCGGCGCCAGTCGCGGATCGCAATCGAGATCTGGCCGTGGCTGGTGGGTCTGGTGGCGTTGTTGATGATCCCGGACGTCGCGCTTCGGCGGCTCGGGCCGGGCGGGTTCGCGCGGCTGGGGAGTTGGCTGCTGCCGTTCAAGTGGCGTCGCCGGGAAACGGCCACGTCCACCACCGCGGGGGAGGCACGTGATGCGTGACGCCGGACGGATCGCGGGCTGGACGATCGCGCTGCTGGTGGCCGCTGCGCTGAACCTTCCCGTTTCCGAGGCGGCCACGAAGCCACGGGCCATCGCAGTCTTGCCGTTCGACACGAGCACCCTCGAACGCGATCAGCAATGGATCGGCGAGGGGGTCGCCGAGGTCATCAGCGTGGGTCTTGCCCAGCACCCGGCGTTCGTCTCGGTGGACGAAGCGCGCGTGCGCGCCGGTCAGCCGAGCGTGTGGAACGAGGCCGCCGTCACGCAGGCGGCCCGCGCGCTCCGGGCGGACAACGCGGTGTTCGGTCAGATCGTCAAGTCCGGCACCGATCTGCTGATCCAGCCCCGGCTGCTGGAGGTCAAGGCCGCCGGTGTGGACGTCGTGGCGCTGGAGCCGATCACGGTGCCGGAGGGCGAGCTGCTCGCGCGGCTCGTGCCGCTGCCGGCGACGTACGCGCGCACCATGAAGGTCACGCTGACCGATGCCGAGACGCGGCGGATGGAGAAGGCGGCGCAGCCGACCCGCCTGCTGAAGGCGTTCGAGCTCTACGCGCGGGCGCAGGAGGCGGTCAACACGCGGCCGGGCCAGGAAGGCAACGAGCAGGCGGTGGATCTGCTGGCGCGCGCGATCGAGGCCGACCCCAACTTCGTGCTCGCCCAGTACACGCTGGGGAGCGTCCATCAGGCGCTCGGCAACCGCTGGAAGGCGGCGGCGCAGTTCCGGGCCTCGACGCAGCTCGACCCGACCTATCCGGAGCCCTACAAGGCGCTGGGCGACCTGTTCCTGGCCGCGCCCCGCCGGCTCTTCGACCAGGCGATCGAGGCGTACCAGAAGGCGATCGACCTGCGCCCGTTCTACGCCGACGCCTACGTGGGCCTCGGCGAGGCGAAGGCGGCCAAGGGGGACGTGGACGGCGCCATCGGCGCCTACACCAAGGCCCTGGCGGCCAATCCGATGAACCCGCGCGTGCACATGAGCCTGGGCAAGATCTACTACGCGGAGAAGAGCCTCTACTACGAGTCAGTGACCGCGTACCGCAAGGCGATCGATCTCGATCCGCGCTCGGTCGAAGCGCGGATGGGGCTGGGCGAGGTCTACGAGGACAAGGGCCTCTACAAGGAAGCGATGGAGGAGTACAAGAAGGTGATCGACCTCGATGGCAAGCACACTGGTGCCATGTACAACCTGGCCCTGGTGTACGAGAAGGTCGACCCCAAGGAAGCCATCGCCCAGTGGGAGCGCTACATCACGCTGGCCGCGCAGCTGCCGTCGGAGAAGGACTGGGTCGACGTGGCCCGCCAGCACCTGAAGAAGCTCAAGAGCCAGGTCAAGGAGTAGAGGCTGGACGAGCTACGTAAGGATCCGACTCGCGGCCAGTGGGTCCTGATTCGGCCCAAGGGCGAGGCCCCGGGCGACGGACCGTGCCGCTTCTGTCCGGGCGCGGAATCTCTCGCGGGCAACGAGATCGCCGCCTACCGCAAGGAAGGCTCACCCGCCAATAGCCCCGACTGGTCGGTACGCGTCGTGCCCGAGCCCGACGCCTATTTCCGCATCGAGTGGGAGCTGGTGCGCGAGGGCGTGGGGATGTTCGACATGATCACCCCGCGGGGAGCCAGCGAGCTGATCATCGAGTCGCCGCGACACGAGGACACGCTCGGCACGATGCCGCGCGAGCAGGTGGAGGCGGTGCTGTGGATGTACCGCGACCGGCTGCTCGACCTCAAGCGCGACAACCAGATTCGCGACATCATGATCTCGCGGCGTCACCACAAGCCAGGGGTGGCGGACCACCATCCGTACTCGCGCATCACCGCCATCCCCATCGTCTTCGACGAGACGCGGCGCGAGCTGCGCGAGGCCCGCGAGTACTACCAGTACAAGCGTCGCTGCCTCTACTGCGACATCCTGCGCCAGGAGATCACCGCCGAGTCACGCATCGTCCGCCTGACCCAGCGCTTCGTCGTGCTCGTGCCCTATGCCGCCCGCGGGCCGCTCGAGCTCTGGATCCTGCCGCGCCAGCACGCGTGCTCCTACGAGGACTCGCTTAGCATGGAGTCCGGACGCGACCTGGCAAGCCTGCTGACCGACACCTTCGCCGCGCTGGGCCGCGCCTTCGAAGACCCCAGCTACGAGCTGGCCCTGCACACCGCCCCCAACCTGCGCTCCCGAATCCTCCAGGGCGACTGGGCCACAATCCGCGACGACTACCACTGGCACATCGAAGTCATGACCCAACCGGAAAAAGCCAACCGCCTCGGCGGCATCTACATCAACGAGATCGCCCCCGAAACCAGCGCCGCCGAACTCCGAAAGGCCCTCGGGGTATAACAACACGGGGGGCCTCGACCGGGCCCCCCAGCCCCCCACGCTGCGCGCCCCGGGAAACCCGTGGCGCTCCGCGAGCGTGGAGTCAGACACCGCCAAGCCCCCGGCCGGCTCGGGACGCCCCGGCGGAGCCGTGGCGCCCCTCGATTCCCCGACGGCTCTCTGCTTCGACGACCGGAGTCCCGAATCAGACTTCGGCGACGGATGAGTTTGCTGCCGTGGGTGGGGCGGGCAGGCGGAGGGGGCTGGGGACTCGTTCCCGCCGCGTAACCCCGTGCGCCCCGCGTCAGGTGGAGCCCAGCCAAGGCGGGTCCGAAGCGGCCCCCAGCCTCGTGGTCCCCAGCCCCCTCCGCCTGCCCACCCCGCCCACGCCGCGAACGCCGGCAGGAACGTCCTACTTCGGAGACGTGCGCTAAGGGTAGAGGCCGCGGACCTTGTAGCCCTCGGCGACGCGGCTCACGCCTTCCATGAGTGCCGCCGTCCGCAGATCGCTCCCTTCCTTGCTCGCCAGCGCCCACACGCGGTTGAACGAGCGCGTCATGACCTCTTGCAGCCGCGCCGTGATCTCGCTCTCGCGCCAGAAGTAGTACTGCAGCCCCTGCACCCACTCGAAGTACGACACGACGACGCCGCCGGCGTTGGCCAGAATGTCGGGAATGACCGTGACCCCCCGTTCGCGCAGGATGACGTCGGCCTCGGGTGTCGTCGGAGCGTTGGCGCCCTCGGCCACGATGGTGGCCTTGATCCGATCCGCATTGTCCTTGTGGATGACGGAGCCGATCGCCGCCGGAATCAGGACGTCGCACGGGAGCGACAGCAGCTCGGTGTGGGATACAGCATCGGCGCCAGGGAAGCCGACGACCGTGCCGGCCTCGGCCACGTGCGTTTCGAGCTGACGGAGGTCCAGGCCGTTGGGGTTCCAGATCGCGCCCTTCACGTCGCTGACCGCGGCGATGAGGCAGCCGTCGTTCCACAGCAGGCGCGCGGCCACCGCGCCGACGTTGCCGAAGCCCTGGACGACGATGCGGCGGCCCTTCAGCTCCTGACCGAGGCTGCGCGCCGCCTGGTAGAGCACGTACACGATGCCGCGTCCGGTGGCCTCCCGGCGTCCGGCCGAGCCGCCGATGATGATCGGCTTGCCGGTCACGACACCGGGCACGGTCCGGCCCTGCGTCATCGAGTAGGTGTCCATCATCCAGGCCATCGTCTGCTCGTCGGTGCCCATGTCGGGGGCGGGGATGTCAAGGTCGGGGCCGATCATCAGGATGATCTCCGCGGTGTAGCGCCGTGTGAGGTTCTCCCGCTCCTGAAGCGAGAGCTTGCGCGGGTCACAGCGAACCCCGCCCTTGGCGCCCCCGTAGGGCAGGCCCATCAAGGAGCATTTCCAGGACATCAGCATGGCCAGAGCCGAGACCTCGCCCAGGCTCACCTCGGGGTCGTAGCGGAGCCCTCCCTTGGTCGGTCCAAGGACAGAATTATGGTGTACTCGGTAACCGGTGAATACTGCGGTCTTTCCGTCATCCATCCGCACGGGGATCGAGACCACCAGCGCCCGCTTGGGGTGACGGAGTCGCTCGTGGATGTCCGGATCGAGGCGCAGGCGAGCCGCTACCTGGTCGAGCTGGGCCAGCGAGGTCCGGAGCATCGGGGAGTCGAAGTCCGATTTCTCAGTCATACTGACCCTTTCCGTTGACAAGTCACCCGACCGGTGCCAGAATCCGACTGAATCGGTCGCCGACCAAAACGGTCGGCAACGGCTCCAGGGGTCCGGTTGAGGGAAGAGAGACAGAATGCTTCGCTTCACCAAGCGCGCTGACTACGGCCTGATGGCGATCCACTACATCGCCGTGCACGACGGCCTCGGCGCCATCAGCGCCAAGCGTATCGCCGAGGAGTCGGGGATTCCGCAGGAATTGCTGGCGAAGATCCTTCAGCGACTCGCCAAGCAGAGGCTGATCGTGAGCCAGAGCGGGCCCAAGGGTGGCTACGTGCTGACCCGCCGTCCGGCAGAGATCAGCGTGGGTGAGGTGATTCGCGCGCTGGAGGGGCCGATCAACATCGTGTCCTGCCTGGAGGACAGCGATTGCCCCCAGATGGAGCGCTGCAGTCTGCGGCAGCCGGTGAAGAAGATCCAGGCGGCCATGACGATGCTGCTCGACACGATGAGTCTGGCCGAGCTGACGAGCCAGGACGTTCCTGAACTCTTGACGATTCGAGCCTGAGGGGAAGCGATGAGTCTGAAGTTTCCGATCTTCATGGATGCGCAGTCCACGACGCCGTGCGACCCGCGGGTCGTGGAGGCGATGCTGCCGTACTTCACCGAGAAGTTCGGTCATCCGGCCAGCCGCAACCACCCGTTCGGCTGGGAGGCCGAAGGGGCGGTCGACGCCGGTCGGGGCCGGCTGGCCAAGGTGATCGGCGCGCGTGATCCCAAGGAGCTGGTCTTCACCTCGGGCGGCACGGAGTCGATCAATCTCGCGCTCAAGGGCGTGGCCGAGATGTACCGCGAGAAGGGCAATCACATCGTCACCACGGTGATCGAGCAGCGCGCCAGCCTGGACGTCTGCAAGCGGCTGGAGCGGCAGGGCTTCGAGGTCACCGCCGTGCCGGTGCAGCCCGACGGGCTGATCGACGTCGACGAGATCCGTCGCGCCCTGACCGACAAGACCATTCTGATCTCGGTCATGTTCGCCAACAACGAGATCGGCACGATCCAGGATATCGCCGCCATCGGTAAGCTCGCCAAGGAGAAAGGCATCATCTTCCACACGGACGCCACCCAGGCCGTGGGGAAGATCCCCATCGACGTCGAGGCCATGGGGATCGACCTGCTCTCGAGCACCGCGCACCTGATCTATGGCCCCAAGGGCGTGGGCGCGCTGTACGTGCGCCGCAAGGGCCCGCGGGTGCGGATCGCCCCCCAGATGGACGGCGGTGGTCACGAGCGCGGCATGCGGTCGGGCACGCTGCCGGTGCCGCTCATCGTGGGCTTCGGCCGCGCGGCCGAGATCTGCGGGGAGAGCATGGCCGAGGACAACGCCCGGATCGCGCGGATGCGCGATCGGCTCCAGGACATGATCCTGTCGAGCGTGGACGAGGCGTTCCTCAACGGCCGCCCCGACCGGCGGCTGGCCGGGAACCTGAACATCTCGTTTGCCTACGTCGAGGGCGAGTCGGTGCTGATGGGCCTCAATCGCGAGACCGCGCTGTCGTCCGGCTCCGCCTGCACCTCCTCGACCCTGGAGCCGTCGTACGTGATCGCCGCGCTCGGCGCCAGCGCCGAGCTGGCCCACTCGTCGATCCGCTTCAGCCTGCACCGCTTTAACACCGACGAGGAAGTGGAGTACGTCGGGCAGCGCACCATCGAGGTCATCAAGCGGCTGCGGGACATGTCGCCGCTCTACGAGCTGGCGAAAGAAGGCGTTGATCTGAAAACGATCAAGTGGAAGGCTGAGTAAGGGGGAGAGCGCGATGGCATACAGCGACAAGGTCGTCGACCACTACAACAACCCCCGCAACGTCGGGTCCTTCTCGAAGGACACGCTGGGGGTTGGTACGGGGCTGGTGGGGGCGCCGGAGTGCGGTGACGTGATGAAGCTGCAGATCAAGGTGAATCTGGAAACCGGCGTCATCGAGGACGCCAAGTTCAAGACCTTCGGCTGCGGCAGCGCCATCGCCTCCTCCAGCCTGGCCACCGAATGGCTGAAGGGCAAGACCGTGGACGAGGCGGCCAAGATCAAGAACACCGATATCGTCAACGAGCTGAAGCTGCCGCCGGTCAAGATCCACTGCTCGGTGCTGGCCGAGGACGCCATCAAGGCGGCGCTGGCCGACTACAAGGACAAGCACGGATCCGAGGCCACCACGGCCGCATCGAAATAGGCGAAGGGCGAAGGAGGAACCAGGCATGGCGGTCGCGCTGTCGGAGAACGCGAGCAAGCAGGTGAAGCAGCTCAAGGAGGCCCAGAAGCTGCCCGAGACAGTCTTTCTCCGCATGGGCGTGAAGGGCGGGGGCTGCTCGGGAATGAGCTACAACCTGGAGTTCGACTCCGAGATGGGGCCTCATGACAAGGTCTTCGAGATCGACGGCATCAAGGTCGTCGTCGACAAGAAGAGCTACCTCTACCTGAACGGCACCACGCTCGACTACGTGCAGCAGGGGCTGACGGGCGGCTTCACCTTCGTCAACCCCCAGGCCAAGTCGAGCTGCGGTTGTGGAACCTCGTTTTCGGCGTAGCCGGGCCCGGCGCGCCATCTCGAACGGGCCCGGCCGAGGGCCCGTTCGTATTTTGGCGGTCGAGCGAGACGCATGACGGACTTTTTTCAGGTGTTCGGACTGCAACGCCGGCTCGCGGTCGACACGGCCGCGCTGCAGCGGCGGTTCTACGAGCTCTCGCGGCAGTGGCATCCGGACTTCCACCAGGCCCGGCCGCCGGCCGAGCAGGCGCAGGCCCTGGAGGAATCGGCCCGGGTGAATGCGGCCTACCGGGCGCTGCGTGATCCGATCGCGCGGGTGGAATACCTGATCCGGCTGGAAGAGGGGCGCGAGACGCGCGAGGGCGCCGCAGTGAAGCCGAAGGCCCCGCCCGACCTGCTGGCCGAGATGTTCGAGATCCAGGAGAGCCTGGAAGAGGCACGCAGTGGAGCGCTGGACGACGCGACGCGGGCCACGCTGACGGAACAGCGCGACGGTCTGCGGGCGCGCATGGAGGATGCGGAGCGGAGGCTGGCCGGGCCGCTCAGCCAGGCGTGGGATGCCGCCGCCCCGGGTGATCGGGGGGCGGCCCTGACCGCGCTCAAGGAAACGCTGGCCACGCGGGCGTATCTACGGACCGTGATCGACGACCTCACCGCCGCACTGGGTGAGGGGCACGAGGAGACGCATGTCGCGAATCGTCGGGATTGACCTCGGCACGACCAACAGCCTGGTCGCCTTCGTGGACGACCGGACCGGTCTGCCCGTGGTGATCGCCGATCGCGACGGGCATCGACTCCTGCCGTCCATCGTGAGCTTCACGCCCGACGGCCTCGTGGTCGGCGAGGCCGCGCGGCGGCAGCTGGCGCGCCGGCCGACCGACACCGTGTACTCGGTCAAGCGGCTGATGGGCCGGGGCTGGGAAGACGTCAAGGACGAGCTGCGCTACCTGCCGTTCCGCGTGCTGCCGGCCGACGGCACCGTGAAGCTGGCCGTCGGAGGGCGCGAGGTCACGCCGCCCGAAGTGTCGGCGATCGTCCTCAAGGCTCTGAAGGAGCGCGCCGAGGCGCACTTCGGCGAGCCGATCGAGAAGGCCGTGGTCACCGTGCCGGCGTATTTCAACGACAGCCAGCGCCAGGCCACGAAGGACGCCGGCCGCATCGCCGGACTCGACGTCGTCCGCATCGTCAACGAGCCGACCGCCGCATCGCTGGCGTACGGGCTGCACCGGCTCGGTCAGGGCGTGATCGCGGTCTACGATCTCGGCGGCGGCACCTTCGACATCTCGATCCTGCGCGCCAAGGACGGGATCTTCGAGGTCCTGGCGACCAACGGGGACACGCATCTGGGTGGCGACGACTTCGACCGCGTGATCATGCTGTGGCTGCTGGAGGATATCCAGGCCCGGCACTGTGCGGAGCTCGAGCGCGACGGCCTCGACCTGGCCCGCGATCAGGAGTCCATGCAGGAGCTGCGGCTGGCCGCCGAGGCGGCCAAGATCCGCCTGTCGACCGAAGAGCGGACCACGCTGACGCTGCCCTTCGAGGGCTTCACCTATCGGCGGGACATCACGCGAGCCGAGCTCGAGCGTCTCATCGAGCGGCTGGTGGCCCGCACGCTGGGACCCTGCCGGCAGGCGTTGACCGATGCCGGCCTGACTCCGGCCGATATCGACGAGGTGGTGCTGGTGGGCGGGTCGACCCGCGTCCCGCTGGTGCGCAAGCGGGTGCAGGAGCTATTCGGCAAGACGCCGCACAGCCAGCTGAATCCCGACGAGGTCGTGGCGCTGGGCGCCGCCGTGCAGGCGCACATCCTGGCCGGTGGCATCACCGACATGCTGCTGCTCGACGTGACACCGCTGTCGCTCGGCATCGAGACGCTCGGCGGCATCGTGTCGATCCTGATCCCGCGCAACACGACCATTCCGACCAGCGCCCGGGAGATGTTCACGACCTCGGTCGATGGTCAGACGGTGGTGGACATGCACGTGGTCCAGGGCGAGCGAGAGCTGGCCAAGGACTGCCGGTCGCTGGCGCGCTTCGAGCTGCGCGGGATCGATCCCATGCCGGCCGGGATGCCAAAGATCGAGGTCACGTTCCTCATCGACGCCAACGGGATCCTGCAGGTGCAGGCCCGGGAGCAACGCACCGGCAAGGCCGCCTCGATCGAGGTGAAGCCGACCTACGGGCTCGCCGAGGGCGACGTCGAGCGGATGATCGAGGATTCCTTCACCTACGCCGAGGCCGACGTGGAGACGCGCCTGCTGATCGAGACGCGCAACGAGGCCGACACGGTGCTGACGCACGTCGCACGCGCGCTGCGCCAGGGCGCCGCGCTGGTGAGCGCGGAGGAGCGGACTGCCATCGAGGCGGCCGTCGAGGCCCTGCGTCGGGCCCGCGAGGGGCAGGATCGCGACGCCATCCGCGATCGCACGACCGAGCTGAACCACGCGACCGAGCGGCTGGCCGAGACGCTGATGGACTCGGCGCTCAAGGGCGCGCTGGGCACTCGACGAGCCGAAGAGATCATGCAGTCCAAGGGGGATCCCGCCGCGGCGGGAGAGACGTAGTCATGGCGACGCACAAGGTGACCTTCCTGCCGTTGAACAAGACGGTAGAGGTGGACGACGCGAAGTATCCGCTGGCCGATCACGGCAAGCCCGGCTCGCTGCTGGACATCGCGCTGGCCAACGACATTCACCTGGAGCACAACTGCGGCGGATCCTGCGCGTGCACGACCTGCCACGTGATCGTGCGCGAGGGCGAGGACCATCTCAGCGAGATGGAGCCGGACGAGGAGGACCGCCTCGACATGGCCGAGGGCCTGACGATTCACTCGCGCCTGGGATGCCAGGCGGTGGTGCGGGGCGACGTGGTGGTGGAGATCCCCAAGTGACGCTGATGTGGCGGGACACCGAGGACATCGGGATCGCGCTCAGCGAGAAGTTCCCCGACGTGGACCCACTGACCGTCCGCTTCACCGACCTGCACCGCTGGGTCACCGAGCTCGACGACTTCGCCGACGATCCCAAAGCCTCCAACGAATCCACCCTCGAAAAAGTCCAGATGGCCTGGCTCGATGAATACCGAAACAGATAGCCGACGTTCGAGCGCCGGCTTCGCCGGCGCAATCCTGCTTCTTGGTCTGGGGGGAGGCAGGGAGGAGTGCGCCATACGGCGCACGACGACCGTCGGAAGGGGGGCGAAGCCCCCCTCCGAGTTGGATCTACCAGGTGACGACCTGATCGGCCTGGAAGATGCGCTCGAGGAGCGCGTCGTAGGACAGATCGTCGGGGACGCGCAGCACGGTGACGTTGCCGGGCGGGGTGAACGGGGCGGCGCCGGGCAGGCGGACCAGCGTGATCTCGTCGCCGGCGCCGTGCTGCTGGGCGAGGACGGTCGACAGCAACTCGACGTCGTCGCCCTTGAGCAGGTGAAGGATGCGGGTCACGAGAACACCAGGAAGCGCCGGCCCTGCATGATCAGCTCGGCGATCTGCTCGCGCGAGACCTCGATCACCGGGTGGCCGGACTCGTTCCAGTCGGCGTCCGCCGGAACGGCGCTGCGCTCGACGTGGAACGGGATGCCCAGCCGCTTGAGGTTCTCGCGAAATCGCGCGATGTCGTCACCGTCCACCAGGTCGTCGGTGTCGGCATCCAGCAGGTGGACCGCGGGCCCGCGCAGCACGAACGTGACCGCGTTCTCGCCGGCCACCACGCCCACACCGATGCGCATGGCTTCGAACGCACGGTGCGAAACACGCGGGTCGCACCCGATCACCACGAGAACGGGCTGGTCTTCGGCCATCCGGGCGGGCCGCTCAGTTCAGCGCGACAAAGCGATCGGTGCCGTTGATCAGGTCTGTCAGCACGACGAGGCCACAGTAGGTGACCCGGTCGGCGTCGCGCAGCGGCAGCCCGCGCTTCTGGCAGCCGTACGCGCATACGAAGACCTTGGCGCCGCGATCGGGCAGGGTCCCGATGCGCGGGTCCTCGAGCGTCCGGACGCCGTCGTCGATCAGATAGAGATAGAGCTGCGCGCCGCGCGCGAGCGCAGCGTCCGACAAACCGACCGCGGTCTCGAGATTGCGATGCTCGAGACCGGTGGAGAGCAGGAGCCCGAGTTTCTTCTTGGCGAGGTCCATCGGCCGCCGAGCGTAACATCGGGGTGGAGGGAGAGCAACACATGAGCCGTCGCGTGTACCTCGATCACAACGCAGCCACGCCCGTGCACCCCGAGGTGCTGGCCGAGATGCTGCCATATTTCAGCGAGCACTTCGGAAATCCCTCCAGCGTGCACGGCTTCGGCCGCGAGGCGCGCGTCGGTGTCGACCAGGCCCGGGAACGGGTGGCCCGCTTCCTTCGCGTGGCGCCGGAAGAGATCGTGTTCACCTCCGGCGGTACCGAGTCGGACAACCTGGGGCTCAAGGGGTTGGCCCTCGCCCGCGGCCGCGGGCACCTCATCACCTCGAAGATCGAGCACCACGCGGTGCTGCGCGCCGGCCAGTGGCTGGAGACACAGGGCTTCACCGTCACCTACGTCGGGGTGGACGGACACGGCATGATCGATCCGGACGACGTCAAGCAGGCCATCCGCCCGGACACCATCGGCATCTCGATCATGCACGCCAACAGCGAGATCGGGACCGTGCAGCCGGTGGCCGCCATCGGCGCGCTGGCCCGCGCCCACGGCATTCCCTTCCACGTCGACGCCGTGCAGACGTTCGGCAAGCTCGATCTCGACGTGGCGGCGGCCGGCGTCGACCTGCTGTCGTTTTCCGGTCACAAGATCTACGGTCCCAAGGGGATCGCCGGCCTGTGGATCCGCAAGGGCACCAAGATGGTCTCCGTGCAGCACGGGGGCGAGCACGAGCGGCGTCGCCGGGCGGGCACCGAGAACGTGCCGGGTATCGTGGGCTTGGGCAAGGCGGTGGAGATCCGCGCCCGGGACATGCACGAAGAGCGGGGTCGCCTGACCGCCCTGCGCGACCGGCTCTTCGAGGGGATCCGGGCCCGGGTCCCGGACGTCCGCCTGAACGGCCATCCAACCGAGCGGCTGCCCGGGACGGCCAACATCTCCTACCGCGGGGTGGAGTCTGAATCCGTCGTCCTCGGCCTGGATCTGAAGGGCATCGGCGTGTCGGCCGGCTCGGCGTGCACCTCGGGCAACGTGGAGCCCTCGTACGTGCTCGTGGCCATGGGTGCGCCGGTCGAGTGGGCGCTGGGTGCGGTCCGGCACTCGCTGGGTCGCTCGACCACCGCCGAGGATATCGACTACGTGATCGAGTCAGTCGAGCCGGTGGTGCGCAAGCTGCGGGCGGCGATGCCGGTGGGCGCCGCGTGAGGTACAGCGCCACGCTGCTCCGGGCCGCCGCCGTCGACCTGCTCCGGCGCCGCCAGGAAGGAGTGAGCTGATGTTCGACGCTCTGCGCGGCGACATCCGTACCGTGATGGAACGCGACCCGGCCGCGCGCTCGAGGCTGGAGGTGCTGTGCTGCTATCCCGGCGTCCACGCGCTGGCGTTGCATCGACTGGGCAACCGGTTCTGGCGAGCGGGCTGGCTCAGCACGGCCCGCTTCGTGTCGCACGTCGCGCGGTTCTTCACCGGGATCGAGATTCATCCGGCGGCCCGGCTCGGACGCGGCCTGTTCATCGACCACGGCATGGGGATCGTGATCGGCGAGACCGCCGAGGTCGGTGAGAACGTCAGTCTCTTGCAGGGCGTGACGCTGGGAGGCACCAGCACGCGCCGCGAGAAGCGCCATCCTACGTTGCAGGACAACGTGACGGTGGGCGCCGGCGCGAAGATCATCGGCGCCATCACGATCGGCGAGAACAGCCGGGTGGGCGCCGGCTCGGTCGTGGTGCGCGACGTTCCGCCCAACGCGGTGGTGGTCGGGGTTCCCGGCCGCGTCACCTACAAGGACGGCCAGCGCGTGAGCGGGATCGACCTGAACATGACCGACCTTCCTGACCCCGTGAGCCGGGCGATCGAGCAACTCGTGGACCGGATCCGGGGCCTGGAGGCGGACCTCGATGGGCTGCGCAAGATCGTCGACCGTGACGGTCTGCACGATGAGCAGGAGACCGGCCCCTGACCCGCGCCGAAGCCTGGGCGCTGCTCACGGAGTTCACGAAGGGCGATAGCCTGCGCAAGCACGCCCGGGCGGTGGAGACGTCGATGCGCGCGTACGCCGAACGCTACGGCGAGGACGTCGAGCGGTGGGGCGTTGCCGGGATGCTCCACGACTTCGACTACGAGATGCACCCGCGGGCTCCGCACCATCCGATGAAGGGCGCCGACATCCTGGCCGCGCGCGGTCTCGACCGCGACGTCGTCTACGCCATTCTCGCCCACGCCGACTATTCCGGGATGCCGCGCGTCAGCCGCCTGGACCATGCCCTCTATGCGTGCGACGAGCTGACCGGTTTCGTGCACGCCTGTGCCCTGGTCCGTCCCGGCAAGGTCATCACCGGGCTCGAGCCGGCCTCGGTCCGCAAGAAGCTCAAGGACAAGGGGTTCGCCCGCACCGTGAACCGCGACGATGTCTACCGCGGGGCCGAGGAGCTCGGCGTCGATCTCGACGCCCACATCGCCTTCGTTGTCGCGGCCTTGAGCACCGTCGCCCCAGAGATCGGGCTAGCCAGGAGCTGACGGCAGCGCGCTGCGGACGTCAGGTTTAGCTTCCGGCCCGGCCGGGCCCGCCCGTATGGTCGGAAGTATGGCTGACATGCGACGCCGATCCCTTCCGCTGTTGGTGGCCACGATCCTGATCCTGGGTAGCGGTGCGCTCGTCGAAGGGCAACAGCCCCCGGCTCAGCCGCTCAACGCGCAGGCGCTGCGGGCGCGCGAGGCGGAATGCGAGGCTCGCCTGCAGGTCGTCTACCGGCAGCGCAGCGAGGGGGTCGGGAAAGTCTATCCCAGCGCCGAGGCCAAGGCGGCGGAATGGCAGCAGCTCGAGACGGCCCTGCAGGCGGAGCGTACCTGCCTGACCGAGACGGATGAGGCCCTCGTCAAGGCGCTGACCGCGCAAGAGGCCGAGTGCCAGAAGCTCGCCGGGCGTCGCTCGTCAGGGAGCAACGACGATTCCGGCGACGCCGCGCGCTGCGCTGCCGAGGTTCGCCGCGAGCGCGCTGCGCGACAGCAGGTGAAGGGGTTCCGGGCGCGGCAGTACACGTGCGAGGCGCAGGTGGCCAAGTTCGACGAGGCGCTTCGCGCCCGGGTCACGCCGCCGCCAGCGGCCCTCGATGGCACCGCGCCCCCACAGGACCGTACCTATCGCGATCAGACGGCCGAGCGGCGGTCCTTGGAGCAGGGGAGGGAGAGAAGCCTGGTCTGCGCTCAACAGGCCGCGGCGCAGCTGGGGCACCTCAAGGGATCGCAGGGGGCGTCACCCGTCGCCGCCGCTTCCGAGGAGGCGTTCCAGCAGGACACCGCCGCCGTGCTCGAGCTGATTCGTCGGGCCGGCGAGACCGCGTCGTCCGGGCCGTACGAGACCTTCGCGAAGTCGATCGAGACGCTGCGCGCTCGGCTCGCCACCTATCGCCACACCCATCAGGTGCTGATGGCGCGCAATCCCGACGCCGCGCGCCGGCTCGTTGTGGCCGCCGACGCGCTCTTCAGCGTGGGCCAGGCGTGGGAGTTGGAGGTCAGGGCTGGGCGGGACGCCGCTGGGTTCCGGGCCGACATCGAGGCCGCGAAGCGGCGCGATGCCACTGTGACGGCGCGAGCGAGCCTCCCCAACAGCCAGCGCGGCCTCGAAGGCGCAAACAACGCGCAGGCTGCGGCCGCGCGAGCGCGCACCGATGCCCTGAGCCGGCTCAACTCCTCACTGGCCGGTCTGCAGACGCTCGACGTTCCCCCGACTAGCACTCGCTAGTCACCTCGCGTA
>Ga0111538_10002515_pt1 | contig 25760 bp, 21 predicted proteins | sample SoiMethybrSBSTD1_FD_79669 | JGI IMG/M metagenome (GOLD analysis project Ga0111538, IMG submission 79669) | Bulk soil microbial communities from a Populus tree surrounding site in Tennessee, USA - Soil MetaG P. TD hybrid SBSTD1 (version 2)... | ecosystem: Environmental > Terrestrial > Soil >...
CGGGGATCTCGGCCAGCAGCTCTCCGCTCGCCGGATCCCTGACCTCGAACGTGCGGGCGTCCAGCGCCGCGCTCCAGCGTCCTGCGATGAGGTTACGGTCGCGCAGCACGCTCGCGACGTGGGGCAGTGCATCCATGGAATCTCCCTTGGAAATAAACGTTGGAAGCAAAAGTGTCGGTGGCGGCGCTCAGAACGCCTCCGCCGCGGCCGCATCGGAGCGCGCCCCGGCGGCTCCGGAACCCTCGCCCTCGACCAGCCGCCGGGTGGCTTGCTCCCCGAACATCCAGAAGAGCAGCGGCGTGAGCACCGTGTCCAGAAGCGTCGAGCTGATCAGGCCGCCGAAGATCACCACCGCGACGGGGTGGAGGATCTCCTTGCCGGCGGCATCGGCCGAGAGCAGGAGCGGCACCAGCGCGAAGGCGGCCACGAGCGCCGTCATCAGCACGGGCGTCAGGCGCTCGAGCGACCCGCGCACGATCATCGCCTGGCCGAACTTCTCGCCCTCGAACCTGCACAGGTTCACGTAGTGGCTCACCTTGAGGATGCCGTTCCTCGTGGCGATGCCCGCGAGGGTGATGAAGCCCACCATCGAGGCCACCGACAGGCTGGTGCCCGCAATCCACATCGCCGCGACACTGCCGACCAGCGCGAGGGGGATGTTGGCCATGATGATCGCCGAGAGGACCACCGATTTGTAGCGCGAGTAGAGCACCAGGAACATGAGCGCCAACGAGATGAGCGAGAGCGCCGTGATGAGCTGCGTGGCCTGCTCCTGCGCCTGGAACTGGCCTTCGAGCGACGTGAAGTTGCCCGGCGGCAGCGGCGTGGCCGCGATCGCCTTGCGGATCTCCCCGATCACACGCCCCATGTCCGATCCGTCGGTGTTGGCGTACACGACGATTCGCCGGCGGCCGTTCTCGCGGCCGATCATGTTCGGGCCGTCCGTCTCCTCCACGGTGGCGATCGCCGACACCGGCAGGCGCCCTGCGGGCGTGTCGATCAAGGTGCGCGCGAGGTCCTGGGGGCTGCGCTTGGAATCGGGGAGCCGCACCACGAGGTCGTAACGGCGCGAGCCGTCGACGATCTGCGCGCCATGCGCGCCGTCGGTGAGCGTCTGCAGCATCCGCACCGCCTCGCCGGGCGTGAGTCCCGCCTGCGCCACCTTGCGATGGTCGATCCGCACCTTGATCTGCGGCACCAGCACCTGTTTCTCGACGGTGAGGTCGACCAGGCCCGGGATGCCGGCGAGCCGGCCGCGCATCTGCTCGGCGAGCCCGCGCAGCGTATCGGTGTCGTCGCCGTAGATCTTGAGCGCGATCTGCGCGCGCACTCCCGAGAGCAGGTGGTCGAGGCGATGCGAGATCGGCTGCCCGATCGCCACCTGCGCCGGCAGCACCGCGAGCCTGGCGCGGATGTCGGCCATCACGGCCTCGCGGTCGCGCGCGCTGCGCCTCAGGTCCACGTCGATCTCGGCGGAGTGCACGCCCTCTGCGTGCTCGTCCAGCTCGGCGCGGCCCGTGCGCCGGCCCACCTGCGTCACCTCCGGGACCTCGCGGATGAGGGCCTCGGCGATGAACCCCAGGCGATTGGCTTCCGCCAGCGAGGTGCCGGGATTGAGCATCAGCGAGAGCACCAGAGAACCCTCGTTGAACGCCGGCAGGAAGGTGCGCGGAAAGAAGGGAACCGTCGCGGCCGCCGCGGCCACGACCAGCGCGGCGGCGATGGCGAGGCCGCGGGCGCGCGGAAACGACCAGGCGAGCAGCCGCGCGTCCCCGCGCTTCAGGCGCGCGACCAGCCAGCTGTCGCCGTGGCCGAGGCGTTGCATCCGCGGCAGGAGGTAGTAGCACATCACCGGCGTGACCGTCATCGACACCACCATCGAGGCGAGGATCGAGACGATGTAGGCGATGCCCAGCGGGGAGAACAGGCGCCCCTCGATTCCGGGCAGCGCGAAGAGCGGCACGAACACCAGGATCACGATGACGGTGGCATAGACGATGCCGGAGCGCACCTCGATGCTCGCGTTGCGCACCACGTCGATCACGGCAAGGGGTCGCTCGGCTTCGGCGTTCTGCCGCAGGCGCCGCATGATGTTCTCGACGTCGACCACCGCGTCGTCGACCAGCTCGCCGATGGCGATCGCGAGCCCGCCCAGGGTCATCACGTTGATCGTCTGGCCCAGCCACTGGAAGACCACGGCCGTGACCGCGAGCGACAGGGGAATCGCCGTGAGCGAGATGAGCGTGGGCCGCACCGCCATCAGGAACAGGAACAGGACGATCGCGACCATCACCGCGCCGTCGCGCAGCGCCGCGGTCACGTTGTGGATCGAGGCCTGGATGAAGTCGGCCTGGCGGAAGAGGATGCGCGGCTCGCTCATGCCGGCCGGCAGGGCCTTCTTCAGGTCCACGAGCGCCGCCTCGATCTCGCCGGTGAGCTTCACCGTGTCGGCCGAGGGCTGCTTCTGCACGCTCACGATCACCGCGGGCGCCGAGTTGTAGCCGGCATCGCCGCGTTTCATCGCCGCCGCGAAGCCTACCTTGGCGACCTGCTCGAGCAGGATGGGCACGCCGTTCTTCCAGGCCACCGCGAGTCCCTGCAGGTCCTCCTGCCGCGTGGTGCGCGCCAGGTGGCGGATCAGGTACTCGCGGCTGTTGAGGTCGATGAAGCCGCCGCCCGTGTTGCCCGCGAAGCCGCGCAATGCCTGCTCGACCTGGGTGAGCGTCACGCCGAACTGCGCCATGCGCGCGGTATCGGGTTCCACGCGCAGCTGCCGCACCTCGCCACCGATCGGGATCACCTGCGAGACGCCGGCGACCGAGAGCAGCCGTGGGCGCAGCACGAAGTCGGCGAACTCGCGCGCCTGCATCGGCGTGACCACGCCCTTGCCGGAGTCGAGCGGCAGCGCGATCAGCATGACCTCGCCCATGATCGAGGAGACCGGGCCGATGGCGGGCGTGACGCCGGGCGGCAGCTGCTCGCGCACGAGCGCCAGCCTCTCGGCGACGATCTGCCGGTTGCGGAACACCTCGGTACCCCAATCGAATTCCGCGTAGGTGATCGAAAGCCCCACGCCCGAGGTGGAACGCACCCGCGTGACTCCCGGCATGCCGTTCAGCGCGGTCTCGATCGGGTAGGTCACCAGCTGCTCGACCTCCTCGGGTGCGAGGCCGCCCGCTTCGGTGAGCACGGTCACCAGCGGCTTGTTCAGGTCGGGAAAGACATCGACCGGCGTGCGCGACGCGGTCAGGCCGCCGTAGGCGAGCAGCAGCACGGCCACCGCCAGCACGAAGAGGCGGTTCTCGAGGCTGTGGCGCACGATCCAGTTGAACATGTCCCTCTCCCTCAGCGGATCTGCGCGATGAGCGGGGCGCCCTGCACCACCACCCGGTTGTCCGCGCCCAGGCCCGCCGTGACGACCACGGACTGCGCGTCGAGCGCCTGGTATTGCACCGGCTGCGGGATGTAGCGCTCCGCGCCGGACTTGATCCACACGATCGGCTCATTGGCGGGATTGCGCACCACGGCCTGGGCCGGCAGCACGATGCCCTTGACGCGCTCGTTCAGCGTCGCGATCACCGTCACGGGCTGGCCCACCGCGAGAGGCAGTCCCTTCGCCTTGTCGGTGGAGGCCGCCTCGAAGGTGATCGGCAGGACCCCGTCACGCAACGAGCGCGCCGCGCCCAGGAGCTTCAGGCGCGCCTCGGGCACGCCCTGCAGCGCTGCGCCGCCGATCCGCGCGGCGACGGTCGGGTCGGTGGTGGTGGCCTCGACCATCAGCTGGCGCGGATCGACCACCTCGAACAGCACGTGGCCCGTTTCCACCACCTGGCCCGCGATCGCGTCGGCGCGCGCGATGACGCCGGAGACCGGGGCGACCATCGCCTCGCGCGCGTTCACGCTCGACCCGATGGTGCGCTCGCGCTCGAGGAGGCCCTGCAGCTCTGCCCTGGCCGCGTCGATGTCCTTGCGCGGCACGGTTCCTTCCAGCGCGGAGAGGCGCTGGACGCGCTGCTCGGCGACGGTGCGATTGGCGCGCAGCTCCGCGAGCTGCGCCTGCTGGTTCGCCGCCGCGTACGGATCCGCGTGATGATGCGTGTACACCAGCACCTCGCCCTGGCGCACGGCCTGCCCCAGCACCGGGAAGCCTCTCGGACCGGCCTCGAGGCGCCCGCCGTGATGGGCCTGGACACGGCCGCCGGCATTCGGATTCATGATCACGCGCCCCGGGAGCTCGACGGTCGCCGCGGCTCCCTCGACCGGCGCAATCGCCGTGCGGATGCCCATGCGACGCTGTGCCAGCTTGGGAATGTTGACGCTGCCGTCGGGCAGGCGCGCCAGGCCGGATGCGTTGACCGCGGCGCCCGGGGCATCGAGGTGCTCGCCCCCGGGTCCGTGGGCGCCCGGCCCCGCATGCGCACCCGTCACCACGAAGATCGTCGCCCAGGCAATGGCGATTCGCAGGGTTTTCATCGCATGCCTCCCATGAAACCGGGCTTGTGCGCGGAGCGCCGGCGGCGCAGGAACGCGCCCGCGCCGCCGAGCACGAGCACGCCGCCGCCAATCCAGGCGGCGATCGACGTGTAGGACCCAAACCGGGTCGCTGCGCCGGGGCTTCCCGGCGCGGCGACCTGCATCGTCCCTTCCAGCAGGTCGCTTTCCTGGCCGGCGTTCACCGTGAATACGAGCGCGTGCGATCCGGGCGAGGACGCGAGCGCGACGAGCTTGGGATCGGTGACGGCGTAGTCGCCCTGCTCCCGGCGAAACACCGCCTTCTGCTTGAGCGCGCCCACCTCGACCTCGACGTTCGCCTCGAGGACCGGCTCGTTGGTGTCATAACGGTCGATGAGGATCGACAGCGCCCCGCCCTCGATGCGCGCGACCAGCTCGAAGGTCTCCGACTTCGCCTCGACACGCGGAGCGCTGGCGCCGGCCGAGAGGACCTGGGCCGGGCCGTCGAGATGCTCGCCGCCGGGTCCGTGCGCGCCGGGACCTGCGATTCCAGCGGGACTCAGCAGCAGCGCGCAGGAAGCCAGCGCGGCGGGAAGGGAAAGTCTCATGGCAGTTTTCCGTTGATCTGGTTGATGCGCGCGCGGGCAAGGCCCAGCGCGGCCCGCTGGCTTGCCGCCGCGGCCTCGGCTTGCGCGGCCGCGGCGGCGGCGCGCAGGAGCTCCGGCAATGGGCTCTCGCCGGCGCGGTACGACTTGTCGATCAGGGCGGCTCTCTCGCGCAGGAGCTCCGCGCGCGCGGCCTCCGCCTCCACCTGCCGCTCGGCGCTGCGCAGGGCGAAGCTCGCGGCTTGCGCTTCGCTCTCCAGCCGGCGGCGCTGGCGCAGCTCCTCGGCGCTCGCCACGTCGACTTCCGCGATGGCGGCCTTCTCCCGCGGGAGGTTGCGATCGTCGGTGCCGAGCGGGATTCGCAGTCCGACGCCGATGGTGTTCTCGGCCGGCAGCCCGCTGAGGGGCGTTTCGCGGCGGTAGCGAAGCAGGAGCTCCGGCGGGTCGCCCCGCGAGCCCCGAACGACCTCGAGCTTGCTGCGTGCGCCCTGCAGGCTGATCGCGGCGAGCGCGAGCTCCGGATGCTGCGCCTCGTTCGAGCCCGCCGCCGCCTCCGTCGGGTCCGGCACCTGCTCCATGCCGGTGAGCGCCTTCCATTGGGCACGCGCCGCCTCCAGGCGCTGCTGGGCTTCCGCGAGCGCTGCCGAAGCCGCGAGGAACTCCGCGCGCGCGGCAAGCGCATCGGCGCGCGCGAGATCTCCCGCCTTCACGCGGCGCTCCACGTCGTCGGACAGCGCGCGCAGGCTCTGTTCGTGCCGCGCCGCCACCGACGATTCCGCGTCGCGTGCCACGAAGGTCCAGGCCGCCTCGCGGACCTCCCCGGCGATGCGCAGCCTCGCCGCGGCCATCGTCGCCTCGGCGACCTGGCGCTCGGCCTGCGCCGCGGCCTGGCGCGCGCCCCGCTGGCCGGGCATCAGCAACGGCCAGGCGATGCCCGCCTCGGATTCGGTTCTCCCGAGGTTCTCCTGCAGCCGGTCCGAACGATACGAGACCTCGACCGAGGGCGGCGCGGCCCAGAGGGCGTTCGATGCGGTTTCTTGCGCGGCCGCGAGGCTCAGCTGGCCCCCGGCGGACGCCGCCTGCACCGAGCGCGCCCAGGCCGCCTCCACGGCGGCGGAAAGCGAGCCGGACTGCGCCCAGGCGACGCACGGGATCAGGGTTCCTGCGATCGCGCAGGAGGCGAAAAGCAACACGGGCTTCACGATGACCACCTCGTGGAAAGGAAGGCTAAGAATGACACTCCCGCGAAGGCGGGCGTGGCATGGCTCAGGCGATCTTTCGCGGCGGTCTCTTCAGTCCTTCGAGGAAGGGCGTGCCGTGCCCGTTGCGGGCGATGTCGGCAGGAGGCTGCGAGGGATTCAATGCCACGACCGCGCCGGTATCCGACGGCGGCAGTCCGGCGACACTCGCGAAGCCATCGCTCTGGACGTGCTGCTTCGACTTCTGGGAAGCGTCCTGGTGGACCGACCCGTCCTCGTGGTGATGGTGCGCGACGCCGTCCGCATGCAACCCGGCGTGCGCGGCGTCCCCGCTGCGGTCCCACGCGAGGACCTGCTTCGCAAGGGCTACGCCCTGGAAGCAGATCGAGGCGATGAGGACAAGGGCGCAGGCGGTCTTGGGCATCGGATCAGAAGAAGCGGTACGTCGTGCGCAGCTGGAACTGGCGCGGGGCGCCCGGAGCGATCCAGAGCGTCGCATACGAGGCCGGGTAGTACACCTCGTCGGTCACGTTGCTGACTTCCCCCGTCACGCTCCACTTCTTGGTCACCTCGTAGCTGGCGAACAGCTTGAGCAGCGTGTAGGACGGGAGGAAAAAGCTGGTGCCGGTCTCTCCCAGGCGCTTGCTCACGTACTTCAGCTGGCCACCCAGCGTCAGCCGGCGCGTGTCGATGTCGATGTCCTTCGTCAGCAGCGCGCTGGCGTTGTGCTTCGGGATGTTGATCAACGGATCGCCCTTGGCGACGACCCGCGCGAAGTCGACGTCGCGCACTTCCGAGGCCGAGTAGGCATCGGTGTAGGCGTAGGAGAGCATGAGCGTGACCTGCCCGGGGAGCCGGCCGAAGAGGTCGACCTCGACGCCCTTGCTCTCGGCCTTGCCGATCGCGATCGACTGGCCCGCATTCACCGGGTCGGCGGTGAGGACGTTGGTCTTCTCCATCTTGAAGAGCGCCACGGTGCCGTTCACGGCCCCGCCCGCGGCCTCGTACTTCATGCCCACTTCGCCGGACTTCGTCTCCTCGGGCTCGAACGGATTGCGGTTCACGTCGAATCCGGTCTGCGGACGGAAGCCCCGGGCGAACGCGGTGTAGAGGTGCGTGCCCTCGAACGCGCGCCACGTGAGGCCCACCTGCGGGCTGAAAGCGGTCACGTCCTGCTTCGGCGGCTGCGCGTTGGCCGCCGCCAGGCGGTTCTCGATGGTCTGCTCGAACCAGTCGTAGCGGCCACCGAGCCTCAACTTGAGCGTATCCGTGAGGTCCATCTGGTCGGTCAGGTAGACGCCATAGGACTTGTCGTCCTCGGTGTCGTTGAACACGTTCTGGTTCGCCAACGGAGCGTTGCCGTAAATGGGGTTGAAGATGTTGACGGCGTTCATCACCGCCAGGCTCTGGCTGCCGTTGAAGGCCGGCGGGCGATAGCGCGTCTGCAGGCGATCGAGCTTGAACTTCTCGTAGTCGGCGCCGGTGAGCAGGTGGTGCGTCACGCTGCCGGTCTTGATGAGGCCGCTTACTTCCGCGCGGCCGACGAGGTCGGTGGACTCGTAGTCCGTGAAGCGCCGCTGCCGGGACAGGGTCACTCCATCGGCAAAGTACGGCTGGCGGGCCACGGCGAGCTCGGGGTTCTGCCCGACGCCGTCCAGCTCGGTGGTCCTGTAGGCCGCGCCGACAAGCAGGACCCAGTCCTTCGAGAAGTTGTGCTGCAGCTCCGTCTGGTGGCCCAGCACCTTCGCGATCGTCGGCCCGTCGCCGGGCTCGGCCAGGTAGCGCGAGTTGGGGATGATGCCGAGCTCGCCGTTGCGCCCCGCCACCACGCCGCGATCGAACGGGATTTCCTGCTTGGACCATTCGAGCTCGTACCAGACGGTGGTGTCCTTGCCGAGCTTCGACAGGATCGACGGCGATGCGAAGGCGCGCTTCGTCTGCACGGTGTCGCGGAAGCTGTCGGCGTCCTCGTAGGCGCCATTGATGCGCACCGCGGTCGAGTCGCTGAGGGGCGTCGTGAAATCGCCTTCGCCGCGGATGAAGTTGTCGCTGCCGAAGGTGAGGGTTCCGCTCGCCTCGGTCCTGAACTGCGGTTTCTTGGTGGTGATGGACACGGTGCCCCCCGGCTCGCTGCGCCCGAAGAGCGACGAGGCCGGACCCCTGAGGATCTCCATCTTCTCGACGGCGGAGGTATCGCGCACGCCGCCGAAGCCGCGTCCCCCGTTGAAGCCGTTCACCAGGTAGCCGGACGGCAGGTTCGGATCGCCGACGAAGCCACGAATCGCGAAGCCGTCCCAGAGTCCGCCGAACACGTTCTGCCGGGCCACGCCGGTCGCGATGTCGAGCGCGTCGTTGATCTTGACCGCGCCGATCAGCTGCAGGGTCTCGCCGGTGATGACCTGGACGGCCTGGGGGAGGTCCTCGAGCGCCACGTCGCCGCGATAGTGCTCACGCTGCGCGGAAACCTCGATCTTCTCGCGCGACGGGCCACCGGACCCGCCCGACGCCTGGGCCTCCACCTGGGCCTGGGCCTGGGCGACCTTCGTCGTTCCGGCGTCCTGCGGGGGATCGGCCGGCTCGGCGGCCATCAGGGACATCGCGGGGGCCGCGAAGGCGAGTGCGAGTGCGCGGTGCAGGGGATTTGGTTTTCTCACGGCTGACTCCCGTCGGATGGACTTCCAGAGGCGAATGTACGGTCCGGGATCGAGCAGAAAAATGCTTTCCCGGACCTGTCACGAAGCGGCAATTCCGTTTTGGGGGGGCTGCGCAGCATGAAACTCCGGCTAGCTGCGCCCCGCCGTGCTGCGTCGAGGCTCGGAATGCGCGTCGGCGGGGGCCTGCCCCCCGATCGCCGCGCGCACCTCGGGAATGGCCGCGATCTCGTCGAGAATCTTCTCGAGGCGCTCGAACATGAGGTCCCATTCACGCTCGCCGTAGCACAGCGCCGGCGCGAAGCCGAGGATGTTGTCGCCGAACGCCCGGAAGACGAGCCCGTGACGATAGGCGATCTCCGCGGTCCGGTCGGCAAGGCGCAGGGCCGGGTCGAAGCCCCGCTTGGTCGCCTTGTCGGCCACGAGCTCGAGCGCGCCGAGCAGGCCGCGGCTGCGCGCGTCGCCCACGAGCGGATGCCGCTTCAACGCCTGCAGCCCCTTCTCGAATCGTGGTGCCTGGGCGATCCCGTTGGCGAGCAACCCGCCTTCCTCGTACAACCGCAGCACCTCGAGCGCGATGGCGGCGCTCACCGGGTGCGCCGAATACGTATGGCCATTACCGAGCGGCGCCCCGTCCGCGGTCCCATCGGCGATCGCCTGGTAGATCGCGTCGGAGAGCATCACCGCGCCCATGGGGGCGTAGCCGGCCGTGAGCCCCTTGGCGAGGATCATCAGGTCCGGCTCGACGCCCTCGGCCTCGCACGCGAACATCGGTCCGGTGCGGCCGAAACCCGTGATCACCTCGTCGGCGACCATCAGGATGCCGAGCTCGCGGCACGCTTGTCTCATCGCCTTCAGCCAACCCACGGGCGGAACGATCACGCCGCCCGAGCCCTGGATCGGCTCGCAGAAGAAAGCCGCCACCCGATCGGCGCCCAGCTCGTTCACCTTGTCCCGAAGCGACTTCACGGAAGCGGCGATGATGGCCTGGGGGTCCGCACCCACCGCGTTTCGATAGGGATAGGGCGAAGGAATGTAGTGCTGGGTTGGCAGCGGCAAATCGAAATTGGCGTGGAACGCCGCAATGGCCGTGAGGCCCGCGCCCGTCGAGGACGAGCCGTGGTAGCCGCGCTGCAGCGAGATGAACTGCTTCTTCTGCGGCCTGCCGAGGGCGTTGAAGTAGTTGGTGACCAGGCGGATCGCCGAATCCACCGCATCCGAGCCGCCCAGCGTGAAGTACACGTGGCGCAGCGACCTGGGCGCGATCTCCACGAGCTTCGCGGCGAGGCGGATGGCGGGTTCGGAGCCGAAGTCGAAATAGCCGGTCGCGTAGGGAAGCTTGCGCATCTGCTCGGTGGCGGCGCGCACCACGCTTTCGTGCCCGTAACCGATGTTCACGCACCACAGGCCCGAGAACGCGTCGAGTAGCTCGCGCCCGTCGATGTCGCGCAGGTAGGCGCCGTTGCCCGATTCGAGGATCGTCACGCCGCGGCGCTCGTGCGCGCGCAGGTTGGAGACGGGGTGGATGAGGTGCTTGCGGTCGAGCTCGACGAGGGATCTTTTGTCCATGGGTCGATCTTAGGCGGGGGCACGCGGCGAGGATTGCGATGTGGCCGCGGCAAATGTGGTGCGGATTGCGTTTCGCGGGCGTGGCCCGCATTTCGTGCTGAGGGGTGCGGGGCGGGCTCGTTCCGAAAACGAGCCCGCCCCGCACCCCTCAGTAGCCGCGGCTGCGATCGACAACCCCTACGAGCGGCTCGCCGCGGCGGTGGCGCCGCAGGTTCTCGAGGAGGACCTTCGCCGAGCTCTCGGCTTGCGTCTCGGAGGCGATGTGCGGCGTGATCGCCACGCGCGGATGCGTCCAGAAGGGATGGCCGGCGGGCAGCGGCTCCGGGTCGGTCACGTCGAGGATCGCGGCCGACAGCCGGCCCGAGTCGAGCGCGCGCAGCAGGTCGTCCTGCACCAGGTGGCCGCCGCGGCCCAGGCTCACGAGCGCCGCCCCTTGCGGCATCGCGTCGAACACGCGCCGGTCCAGGATCCCGCGGGTCGTCCCGGTGAGCGGAAGGAGGCAGATGAGGATGTCGAGCCGCGCGAGGAACGCGGGCAACGACGCTTCACCCGCGAAGCAATCGACGCCGTCGATGCGCCGCGGCGTGCGGCTCCAGCCGGCGCAGCGGAACCCGAAGCCGCGCAGCTTCTCGATCACCGCCTGGCCGAGCACGCCCAAGCCCATCACGCCCACCGTGCGCTCGGCGGCCTGGCGCACCGGGAGCGCATGCCAGCGCTGCTCGCGCTGCTGGGCCGCATAGGAAAGCCAGTCGCGATGGATCGCCAGCACGGCGAGGGTGCCGAACTCCACCATGCCGTCGACGAGCCCCGGCTCGATCATGCGCACCACGGGAATGGACTGCGGCACCTGCGAGAGGTCGAGCTGGTCCACGCCGGCGCCCACGCAGAAGAGGAGCTCGAGGTTGGGAAACGTCTTCGCGAGGTCGGGCGGCAGCGTCCACGCCGCGAGGTAGCGAACCTGGGCCGGATCGCCCGTGTCGGGCCAGACGCGGAAGGGAATGTCGGGCGCGTGCTCGGCGAAGTGCCGCGCCCATACCGCCCCGCGCTCCGGGGCCGACTTGTATAGAAAGGTCATCCCAGCGACTGGCTCACGATCGCGAAGGGGCGAACCGCCTCGTCGCCCGCCGGGCGCCTGCCCTTCACCATCGTCACCACGTTGCCGACGTTCACGAGGCCGATGCCGTCCAGCCATGGGCCGAGGCCGCCCGAGGCGATCGCGTCGATGCGCAGGAACTTGCCCGGATGCATCGCCACCCAGTGGCTGACGAGCGCCTTCGCGCAAGCCGCATCGGGCGCCACGACGGGGCCGATGGCGAGGCCGCGGCCGAAGCGGCGCAGGATCGCGAAGCCGATGATGTCGTTGCCGGAAGCAAGGGCGATGCCCTTGCCTTCATCCAGCAGGCGGCGAATGACGCGCGCCCGCGAGAATCCGCTCGCGCGGGTGGCGAGCGCAGCCAGCTCGGACGCATCGCTCGCGCCCACCGGGCGCAAACGCTCGCCGCGCCCGAGCGCGACCACCGGCACCTGCCGGGCGATGCCCTGGTGCTGCTCGACCTCGTCGAACCCCTTGAAGCCGAGCCTTTCGTACAAGGGCCCGCCGGCCTGCGTCGCGTTGAGCATCACCGAACGTCCCGTCACGTCGTGCAGCGCGAGGCGCATCAGGCGCTTGCCGATGCCGCGTCCCTGCATCTCGGGGTCCACGATCACCATGCCGAGCGAGGCGTTGCGCGCGCCGTGCTTCCACGTGAGCACGGTGCCGACGACCGAGCCCTCGACGATCGCCACATGGCCTGCGCCGAGACGCTGCAGGAGCTCCCAGTCCTCGAGCCGGTGCGGCCAACCGAACGCGAGCGACAGCCTGTGGGCCGCCGCCAGGTCCTTGCGCGCGAGCTTGCGATACTTCACTGGCATCCGGGCATGTTGGCAGAAGCGTGCGGCAAACTATGCTGACTCGTGCCGCCAAAACAGCTTTTTGTTGGCGGATCGACCCGCCAATAGGAGATCGCTGCCTCGCCGCGTATGTTGGAATCTGCGACATGACCTCCAGACCGAAATACATCACCTTCGACTGCTACGGGACGCTCACCAACTTCCGGATGGGCGATGTCGCGCGCGAGATGTACGCAGACCGGGTTCCCTCCGACCGGATGGACGCCTTCCTCAAGGATTTCGCGCAATACCGCCTCGACGAGGTCATGGGCGACTGGCGGCCCTACGACCAGCTGCTCGAGAACGCGATCCGGCGCACGTGCAAGCGCCACAAGGTCGAGTATCGCGAGGGCGAGGGACGCAAGTACTACGACGCCGTGCCCACCTGGGGCCCGCATCCGGACGTGTCGGCCCCGCTCGCCCGGATCGCGAAGGAGATCCCGCTCGTGATCCTGTCCAATGCCATGGACGAGCAGATCCATCACAACGTGGCCAAGCTGGGCGCCCCGTTCCACCGCGTCTACACCGCGCAGCAGGCGCAGGCGTACAAGCCGCGGCTGCGTGCCTTCGAATACATGCTCGACCAGCTCGGCTGCGCGCCCGAGGACATCCTGCACGTCTCCTCGAGCATCCGTTACGACCACCTGTCCGCCCACGACATGGGCATCCGCAACCGGGCGTTCGTGGCCCGCGGGCACGAGCCACCCCATCCCGCCTTCGGCGCCCACGAGATCCGCGACATCGGCGGGCTGCCCGGGCTCGTCGGCCTCTGATATCCCGCGGCCACGTGAAGCTCGAATCCTACTGGCTCGACTCCACCCCGCCCTTCAAGGGCGCGGCGCAGGGTCCGGTCGAGGGCAAGGTCGACGTGGCCATCGTGGGCGCGGGCTTTACCGGGCTTTCCACCGCCCTGGAGCTCGGCAAGCGCAAGGCATCGGTGGCGGTGCTCGAGGCCGGGCGCGTCGCCGGCGAAGGCTCGGGCCGCAACGGCGGGCACGTCAACAACGGCGTGGCCCACGACTACCCCGGATTGGTGAAACGCTTCGGCGAGGCCACGGCGCAGGCGATGTATCGCGACTTCGACGCCGCGGTGGACTCGGTCGAGCGAGTGGTGCGCGAGGAGGCGATCGACTGCGACTTCCTGCGCTCCGGGAAGCTCAAGCTCGCGGCCAAGCCCGAGCACTTCGAGATGCTCGCCCGGACGTACGAGACGACCAGGGACATCGATGGAGGACTGGAGCTCATCGACGCGAAGCGCCTGGGCGCGGAGATCGACTCGACGAGCTTCCACGGCGGGCTGCTGCAGAAGAAGAGCGCGCAGATGCACATGGGAAAGTTCGCCGCCGGACTGGCGGACGCGGCCTCGCGGCGTGGCGCACGCATCTTCGAATCGGCGGGTGTCACGCGCCTCGAGCGCGTGTCTGGCCGTGCCCATCGGATCACGACCGCGCGCGGGACGCTGGAAGCCTCGCAGGTGCTGGTTGCCACCGGCAGCTCGCGGCCCGGGCCGCTCGGCTGGTTCCGGCGCCGCATCGTGCCGATCGGCAGCTTCATCGTGGCCACCGCCCCGCTCGATGCCGCCGTCGCGGCGCGCCTCATGCCCGGCCGGCGCAACTACGTGACCAGCCGCATCATCGGCAACTACTTTCGCCTCACCCGCGACAACCGGCTGGTCTTCGGCGGGCGGGCGCGCTTTGCGATGTCCAACCCCCGCTCCGACGCGAAGAGCGGACGCATCCTGCGCGAGGCGCTGGAGCGCTTCTTCCCGGAGCTCGCCGGCGTCCAGATCGAGTACTGTTGGGGCGGGCTGGTAGACGTGACCGCGGACCGGCTGCCGCGCGCAGGCGAGCACGATGGGCTGCTTTATTCGATGGGCTATAGCGGCCACGGGGTGCAGCTTTCGGTGCACATGGGTCGCGTGCTTGCCGACGCGATCGAGGGCCGCCCGAACGCGAGCCCATGGCTCGGGCTCGACTGGCCCGCCATCCCGGGAAATTTCGGCGACCCGTGGTACCTGCCGTTCGTCGGCGCGTACTACCGGCTCCAGGACAAGTTGCACTGACACGGAAGAGGAACCCACATGGACGACAAGAACCCGATCCGCCTGAGCACCTCCGACCAGCAACGCGTGCTCCAGGCCCTCGCGCGCGGCGCGTCCCGCCGGGAGGTCCTGAAGATCCTGCTGTCGATGGGCGTGATGGCCGCCTCGGCCGGAAGCCTCGTCGCAATGTCGACGAAGGCCCACGCGCAGCAGCCGAAGAAGGGCGGCCGCATCCGCGCGGCGACCCCCTCGAGCTCGACGGCGGACACGCTCGATCCGGCCAAGGGCGCGCACGCGACCGACTACACGCGCCACTGCATGCTCTACAGCGGGCTCACCCAGCTCGACGCCACCCTCACGCCGCAGCCGGCGCTCGCCGAGGAGATCCGCAACGACAAGGCGACCGTCTGGACCTTCAAGCTGCGCAAGGACGCGAAGTTCCACGACGGCTCGCCGCTCACCCCGGCCGACGTCGTCTACTCGCTCAACCGCCACAAGGACGCGGCCACGGCCTCCAAGGTCAAGTCCGTGGCCGACCAGTTCACGGAGGTGAAGGCGGGCGGGCCGAACGAGGTGAAGGTGACCCTGGCGGGCCCGAACGCCGACCTGCCCGTCATCCTGGCGGCGTCGCACTTCCTCATCGTCAAGGACGGGGCGAAGGACTTCAGCACGACCGCCAACGGCTGCGGCGCCTTCAAGGTGAAGGAGTTCAAGCCGGGCGTGCGCTCGGTGTTCGTGCGCAACGACAACTACTGGAGGGCCGGCAAGCCCTACCTCGACGAGGTCGAGATCATCGGCATCCAGGACGAGGCCGCGCGCGTGAACGCCCTCCTCTCCGGCGACGTGCAGATGGTGATGGCGGTCGATCCGCGCTCCACGGCCCGCATCAAGGCGACCCAGGGCTTCGCGGTCCTCGAGACCAAGTCCGGCCTCTATACCGACCTCGTCATGCGCCAGGATGCGGCGCCCACGAACAACCCCGACTTCGTGATGGCGATGAAGTACCTCATCGACCGCGAGCAGGCGAAGAACGCCGTGTTCCGCGGGTTCGCGGTGGTGGCCAACGACCAGCCGATCCCGCCGTCGCACCGCTACCACTTCGCGGGCCTGCCGCAGCGACCCTACGACCTCGACAAGGCGAAGTTCCACCTCCAGAAGGCGGGGCTCGTGGGCTCGACCGCCACGATCGTGGCCACGCCCGCGGCGAACGGCTCGATCGACATGGCCGTGCTGATGCAGCAGTCGGCGCAGAAGATCGGCCTCACGCTCAACGTGAACCGCGTGCCCGCCGACGGCTACTGGTCCAACCACTGGATGAAGCATCCGCTGGGCTTCGGCAACATCAATCCCCGGCCGAGCGCCGACCAGCTGCTCACGCAGTTCTTCAAGTCCGACGCCCAGTGGAACGAGTCGGGATGGAAGAACGAGCAGTTCGACCAGCTCGTCCTCGCCGCGCGCGCCGAGACCGACGAGGCGAAGCGCAAGAAGATGTACGGCGACATGCAGGTGCTCATCCACGAGAAGTGCGGCATCGGCATCCCGGTGTTCCTGAGCTTCGTGGAAGCCCACAGCAGCAAGGTGAAGGGCATGGGCTCCATTCCCATCGGCGCCTTCATGGGCTACACGTTCGCCGAGCACGTCTGGCTCGATGGCTGAGGCACGCCCCGCGGCGCTCCCCGGCTGGCGCGCGGGAGTCCCCGCGCGCTGGAGGGGCACGACCGCGTGGCTGATCGCCAACCGGATCGGATCCGGCGCGCTCACGCTCCTCATCGTCTCGGCGGTCATCTTCATCATCACCGGGTGGCTCCCTGGCGACGCGGCGCAGGAGGCGCTGGGGCAGAGCGCCACGCCGGAGACCGTAGCGGCGCTGCGCGCGCAGTACGGCCTCGACAAGCCGCCGTACGTGCGCTACTTCGACTGGCTCGTGGGACTGCTCTCGGGCCACCTGGGCCAGTCGTTCACGGCCTCGATGCCGGTCACCGAGCTGATCGCCGCGCGCCTGCCCAAGTCGCTCGTGCTCGCCGCCGTGACCGCCGCGGTGTCGGTGCCGATCGCCCTCGCCATCGGCATTGTCTCGGCGATGTGGCGCGGCACCCTGCTCGACCGCGCGCTCAACATCGCCACCCTCTCGATGGTGGCGGTGCCCGAGTTCCTCGTGGCCACCATCGCGGTGCTGATTTTCGCGGTGAAGCTGCAGTGGCTCTCGGCGCTTTCGAATGCCGTGGACGTTTCGACGCCCACGCAGTTCTTCCGCACCTACGCGATGCCGGTGGCGACCCTGTGCTTCGTCGTCATCGCGCAGATGGCGCGCATGACGCGCGCGGCGGTGATCGACCAGCTCTCCGCCTCGTACGTGGAAATGGCGGTGCTCAAGGGCGCGCGGCCCGCGCGAGTGGCCCTCCGGCACGCGCTTCCCAACGCCATCGGGCCCATCGCCAATGCCGTCGCGTTGAGCCTGTCGTACCTGCTGGGCGGCGTGGTGATCGTCGAGAGCATCTTCAACTATCCCGGCATCGCGAGCCTCATGGTCGATGCCGTGAGCAACCGCGACATGCCCGTGGTGCAGGCGTGCGCGATGATCTTCTGCTTCGCCTACCTGCTGCTGGTGCTCGTGGCCGACGTGGTCGCGATCCTCGCCAACCCGAGGTTGAGGCACCGGTGATCCGGTCGCTCCCCATAGCCGGCCGCGTGGGCCTCTTCTTCGTGGCGGCGTGGCTGCTGCTCGCCGTGATCGGGCCCTCGATCGCGCCGCACCCGGTGGGCGCGGTGGTCGCCCCCGACGTCTATGGCGCCTTCAGCGCCGCGCATCCGCTCGGCACCGACTACCTCGGGCGCGACATGCTGAGCCGCATCCTGCACGGCGCGCGCTTCACCATCGGGCTGGCGCTCGTCGCGGCCCTGGCCGCGAGCATTACCGGGACCACGCTCGCGCTGGTGGCCGCGACCGCCGGCGGCTGGGTGGACGAGGTCATGAGCCGCCTCATGGACACGCTGATCTCGATCCCGAGCAAGATGCTGGCGCTCGTCATGGTCGCCTCGTTCGGCTCCTCGGTGGGCCTGCTGATCCTCACCGCGGCGGTGAGCTACACGCCCGGCGCCTTCCGCATCGCGCGCTCGCTCGCCGTGAACGTGAAGACCCTCGAATACGTGCAGGCCGCGCGCGCCCGCGGCGAGCGCCTGCCCTACGTGGCCGTGGTCGAGATCCTGCCGAACATGGTGAACCCGATGCTCGCGGACTTCGGCCTGCGCTTCGTCTTCGTGGTGCTGCTGCTCTCCGGCATGAGCTTCCTGGGCCTGGGCGTGCAGCCCCCCAACGCGGACCTGGGCTCGCTCGTGCGCGAGAACATCTCCGGACTCTTCGAGGGCGCGCCCGCGGTCGTCATGCCCGCGATCGCCATCGCCACCCTCACCGTGAGCGTGAACCTCCTCATCGACGGCATCTCGGGACGGGCGCGCACGGTGGAGGCCTGATGGCGCCGCTGGTCGAGGTCCAGGGACTGCGCGTCGTCGTCCGCAAGGGCGCGGGCGATGCGGCCATCGTGGACGACGTGAGCTTCGCGATCCCGAAGGGCGAGGTGCTCGCGCTCATCGGGGAATCGGGTTCGGGCAAGACCACCATCGCGCTCTCGCTCCTCGGCTACGCGCGGCGCGGCTGCCGCATCGCGGGCGGCTCGATCCGCATCGGCGAGACCAAGGTGCTCGATCTCGACGACGAAGGCCTCTACGAGCTGCGCGGGCGCCAGGTCTCCTACATCGCGCAGAGCGCGGCCTCCGCGTTCAACCCGATGAAGACGATCATGGACCAGGTGGTCGAGGGCGCCGTGATCCACGGCACGCTCACCCGCGCGGCGGCCGAGGCCAAGGCGGTGGAGCTCTTCACCGCCCTCGCACTGCCGGATCCGAAGAACATCGGCGCGCGCTACCCCCACCAGGTCTCGGGCGGGCAGCTGCAGCGCCTGATGGCCGCCATGGCGCTCATCACCGACCCCGAGCTCGTGGTGCTCGACGAGCCCACCACGGCGCTCGACGTGACCACCCAGATCGAGGTGCTGCGCGCGTTCAAGAAGGTGGTGCGCGAGCGCGGGGCGACGGCGGTGTACGTCTCCCACGACCTGGCGGTGGTCGCGCAGATGGCCGACCAGATCCTGGTGCTCTCCGACGGGAAGATGCGCGAGGTCGGCGCGACCGACGACATCCTGGTGCGGCCGAAGCACCCCTATACGCAGAGCCTGCTCGCCGCGGCCGCGCCCAAGCCTCGCGGCGAGGCGACCGCGACGCAGGCGGCGCCGCTGCTCGAGATCCGCGGCCTCGTCGCCGGCTACGGTCGAGTGGGAGCCGATGGCCTCCCGGCGACGCGCGTCCTCGACGACATCGACCTCACGATCGCGCGGGGCAGCACGATCGGCGTGATCGGCGAGTCGGGCTCCGGAAAGACCACCCTCGCGCGCGTGGTCGCGGGATTGGTCCCCGCCGCCCGCGGCACCGTGCTCTTCAACGGGCAACCGCTGCCGACGAACCTGAAGGAGCGCACGCGCGAGCAGTTCCGGCGCATCCAGATCGTCTTCCAGAACGCCGACACGGTGCTCAATCCCACGCACACCATCGAGCGGATCCTGGCGCGGCCGCTCGCCTTCTACCACGGGGTGCGCGGCGAAGAGGCGAGGAAGCGCATCGCGCGCCTGCTGGACCTGGTGAAGCTCCCCGCCACCCTCGCGGGGCGCAAGCCCGCCGAGCTCTCCGGCGGCCAGAAGCAGCGCGTGAACCTCGCGCGCGCGCTCGCCGCGGAGCCCGACCTGATCCTGTGCGACGAGGTGACCTCCGCGCTGGATACGGTCGTGGGCGCCGCGGTGCTGGACCTGCTGGCGGAGCTGCGCCGCGAGCTCGGCGTCTCGTACATGTTCATCAGCCACGACATCTCGACCGTGCGCGCCGTGTGCGACGAGGTCGTGGTGCTCTACTCCGGATGCAAGGTCGACTCGGGCAGCCGCAAGGCGCTCGCCGCCCCGCCGTTCCATCCGTACGCGGACCTGCTCATCTCATCGGTGCCGGAGCTGCGCACCGGCTGGCTGGACGGTTTGCCCGCGCGTCTCGCGGTCGAGGCGCCTGCGCCAGGGGCGGAGAAGCCGCCCGCGGGCCTGTGCACGTTCCTCGATCGCTGCCCCGTGCGCATCGCCGGCAAGTGCGACCGCGAGGCGCCGCCGCGGCGCGCGCTCGGCGGCGGCAAGGAGATCCTCTGCCATCACACCAGCGCCGAGCTCGAAGCGCTTCAGGCGTAGACCCCGGCAAGGTCGCACAAGTCCCAGTTCCCGCCCGTCAGCACCGCGCACACCTTTTCGTTCGGCTTGAGCTTCACGGAGCCAGCCAGCAAAGCCCCGATGCCGATCGAGGCGGCGGGTTCGGCGATCAATTTGGCATCCGTGGCGAGCGCGCGCATGCCCGCGACGATGTGCTCGTCCTCGACGAGAATTATCTCGTCCACGTATCTCTCGATGATGGGATACGGGTTTTGACCGGGGACGCTCAGCCTCAAGCCATCGGCAATCGTCTTCTTCAGGGGAAGCGATGTCCGCTCCTTGTTCAGCCGGCTGTGAAAGTACTTTGGCGTGAGGGCCGGCTCGGCGCCTACCACACGCACCGATGGCTTCGTTTCCTTGATGGCGGTGGCGATTCCCGAAATGAGGCCTCCGCCCCCCATCGGGACGATCACCGTGTCCACGTCTTCCAGGTCTTCCAATATTTCACAACCGATCGTTCCCTGGCCCGCCATGACCAGGGGGTCCTCGAATGCGTGCACGACCGCATAGTTCTTTTCTTCGGCAAGCTCGTACACCCGCGCCCATCGGGCGGCGGTGTCACCGTCGAAGAGGACGACTTCCGCCCCGAGGGCTCTCGTGTTGGCGATCTTGATCTTTGGCGTCGTCACCGGAACCACCAATATCGCCTTTACACCCAGCGTCCTGGCGGCATAAGCCAGCCCCTGGGCATGGTTTCCCGAAGAGGTGGCGATCACGCCGTTGGCGATCTCCTGCCTCGAGAGCGAAAGCGCCTTGTTGAAGGCGCCCCGAATCTTGAAGGCCCCGGTGATCTGCAGCATTTCCGGTTTGAGATAAACCTGGCAACCCGCGGCTTCATCGATTCTCTCCGCGCGCAGCAGGGGCGTGTGCCTGACGTGGGGCTTCAGCCGTTCCCGGGCTTCTCGAATGTCCTGGATGGTGGGGGCGGTTTTCATGTGTGCTGGAAGAACTCGAAAGAGGTTCCAACCCCCCTTTCCAGCGCGTTCCGATAGATTCGCGTGGAAGTGGTGTTGTCCTGTATGGCCATCCCCGTGGAGTCGAAGATCGTGACTTCCTCGTCACTTTCCCGTCCTGGCTTCCTGCCGAGCAATATCTCGCCAAGCTCCGCGTGGATGTCGTCCCTGGTGATGATGTTCCTGTCGAGCGGATGCCAGGTTTCGCCCTTCTCGACGCACTGCTCGATCGAGTCGTTCACGATCTTCGCGTTCCTGAATATCTCCGGATCCAGTTCCTGCTTGCCGCGCTGATCCGTACCGATCGCAACGACGTGCGTTCCGGGCTTCACCCAGCCGGCGTCCACCAGCGGACCCTTCCCGCGGGTCGTAGTGATCAGGACATCGGCCCGCTCGACGGCTTCCTGCTTGGATCCCGCCATCACCACGGGAATGCCGAACTCGCCTTCGATATCCGTCTTGTACTTTCGAAGCGCATCCGGGGCGCGGCTCCAGGCGTGGATCTCCTCGATCGCCATGACTTCCCTGATCGCGCGGATCTGCATCCTGGCCTGGTTTCCCGTGCCGATGGAGGCGATTCGCCGCGCGTTCTTCCTTGCCAGCACCTTCACGGAAACCGCTCCCGCCGCCCCGGTCCTCAAGCCGGTGATGAGGCTTCCATCCATGACGCAGGCCAACGCGCACGTCCTGGCATCGAAGAGGAGGATCGTCCCCATGCCGCTGGGCACGCCGTGCGCCGCCGGGTTGTCGATGAACCCTCCGGAAGACGCCTTCATGGAGATCATCTCGTTGGACTTGCAGTAGCCCAGCTTGAAGTCGATTTCCCCCCGAGGCGCAGGCAGGTGCATGCCGACATAGCCGGGTTGCACCACCTGGTCGCTGTTGAAGGCCTTGTAGGCCTCCTCCACCGTTCCAATGACTTCCTTCATGCTGATCAAGCCGCGTACTTCCTCTTTCCTGAGCAGCAGGGTCTTCACTTGCATTTGCCTAGCTGCAGGCCGCGACCGCATCGACCTCGACGAGGTAGCCGTAGTGCAGCTCCGGCACGGGCACGACCGTGCGCGCCGGCCTCGCCTCTCCCATGACCTCGGCGTAGACGGCGTTGAAGCGCGGCCACAGCTCGACGCCGGCGATGTAGACGGTGACCTTGAGGATGTCGTGCGGCCCCGCGCCGGCGGCGCGCAGCGCTTCGAGCACGTTGGCGAGCACCTGGCGCGCCTGCTCCTCGAAGGGGCGGTCGGCCGTGTGCGATCCGTCGGGCCTCACGGGAAGCTGGCCGGAGGTGAACACGAGGTTGCCGAAGCGGCGGGCGTGGCTGTAGTGGCCCCCGGGCCGGGCGAGGCCCTCGGGAACGATCGTCGTGACGCGCGGTTCGGTCGCCATCACCAGCCCCGCACGCGCGGCCACGTTGCCACGACTTCGCGTCCGCCGGAGCGGACGACATGGTATTGGTCGTGCTGCGCGCCTGTCGCGCACGCATGGTTCGGCAGGATTCGCACTCGCGCTCCGATCGGCAGTGGGGGAAGCTTCGCGCCGGAACCCGGACGCACCGCGAGCGTTCCGTGTTCCTGGCTGGTCTCGACGACGATGAGGTCGGGATAGGGGACGCCCTCGACGCTGCAGGCGAGGCCATATCCCTGGTCGACGGGATGGCTCGCCGTGCCGCGGTCCCGCGACAGCGCCATCCATCCGGCGTCGACGAGGATCCAGCCCTTCTCGGGCTTGTGGCCGATCACGGTGGCGAGCACCGAGAGGGCGATGTCGTCGATCGCGCACACGCCGATCCCGTGCATCACGAGATCGAAGAACATGAAGACGCCCGCGCGCACCTCGGTGACGCCCTCGAGGTCGCGGGCGAAATGCGCGGTCGGCGTCGAGCCCACGCTCACCACGGGCGACGCGTGCCCGTGCCTTCGCAGCAACTCGGCCGCCTTCACCGCCGCCGCGCGCTCGGCCTCCGCCGCCTCGGGCAGGCCCGCGCCTCCGCGGCACGCGTACGACTCGCCGGCATGGGTGAGGACCCCGCGCAGCTCCACGCCGCCATCGCGCAGGACCTGCGCGATCGCGACGATCCGCGGGTCGTCGGGCGGGAGGCCGCCGCGGTGCCCGTCGCAGTCGATCTCGATCAACGCCGCCGGCATTGCGCCGCCCGCGCTCGCCGCCTCGGCCAGAGCGCGGGCCTGCTCCAGCGTGTCGATCACCACCGAGACGTCGATGCCGCGCGCGACGAGCGCCTGCAGGCGCTCGAGCTTGCCGGGCGCGAGTCCGACCGCGTAGGTCATGTCGGTCGTGCCTCCCTCGGCGAAGTACTCGGCCTCCTTGATCGTGGAGACAGTGATGGGCCCCCGTCCCCCGGGAAAGAGCCGCCGCGCGACCTCGATCGACTTGGCGGTCTTCACGTGCGGACGGAAGCCCACGCCGAGGACGTCCAGCCGGGCCGTGAGCCGCGCCACGTTGCGCTCCACCTTGGCGAGGTCGAGCACCAGCGCGGGCGTCTCGAGGGCGTCGAGCATCGCGGCGCCGTTCAGGCGGGGCGGTGGGTGGCGTAGACCTTCTTCACATGCACCTCGCTCACCCAGGCGCAGTTGGCGCCGCGCGCCGCGAGGAGGACCGATCCCTTCGAGAACGTCACCGCTCCCGACGCATCCTCGAACGTCACCGTGCCTTCGAGCAGGTGCATGAGCTCGATGTGGCGATAGAGCATGGGGCTGCGATGATACGGCGTCGAGTCCCACGTGCCGCAGACGAGCTCCCCGCTCGCCGACCGATAGTCGGTGTGGTTGCGGCATGAAGGGGTGGGCCCCACGAGCAGCTCGGCCAGCGGTGGATTCGAGGGTTCCAGCGGGGCCGCCTCGTCGATCTGCACGATGGCGCTAGCGGTTCCCGAAGCGCTCGGACACGAGACGATCACGCCGACGGTTCCCGCCGCGGCCCGCCACGCGAAGCGCAGCCCGGAAGGCAGCACGGCGCTCCGGCCCGTCTTGACGGCGACGACACCGCGCGCGGTCTCGATGGCGATCTCGCCCGAAAGCACGAGCACGAGCTCGTCGGAGCGCAGCGCCGCGACACGCCCCTCGCCCACCGGCGCGATCGCGCTCACCGTCGCCGCGTCATCGGCGAATGCCGGCGCCGCGCGGCCGGCCAGCCAATCGCGCGTCGGCGCGACGCTCGCGGCGTACGCGCGCAGATCGATGATTCCGCGAACCCGGGTCGCGCCCGTTTCCGTGCCGCGCCTGACGTCCTGCATTTCCATGGTTTCGATCACTCGGTAGTCTCCAATCAGAAATCCGCGACCTTGCCCCATGCCGAGGCTTCGAACCGCTTCGGGTCGTAGGGCTTCGGGTCCACGATGGGCTCGCCCCCGGTGACGATGTCGGCGATCAGGTGGCCGGATCCGGGTCCGATGCCGAAGCCGTGCCCGGTGAATCCCGCCGCGAGGATGAAGCCCGGCACCTGGTCGATCTTGCCGATCCCGGGCACGCCGTCCGGCGTGGCGTCGATGTAACCGGCCCACGAGCTCGTGATCGCCGCCTTGCCAAGCTCGGGCACGAGCTCCACGGCGCGCGCGTGCATGGCCTTGATCGCCCCCTGGTCGGGCGCGGGGTCGAGGATGCGCATGCGTTCCATCGGGGTCGGTGCGTCCAGGCGCCAGCGCTTCAGGGTTTCGTGGCCGGAGCGGATCCCCTCGAGGCCGCCCGGGGCGAGGACGCGCCAACGCTTGAGGAACATCGGGAGGAATTGCGGCGAGAAGCGCAACTGCTGCGGCGTCATGTCGACGCGCCCGCGTCCGCTCATGGCGAGCGCATAGCCGAGGTCGCCGCGCCGTGTGATGGAAATGCTGTGGGTGTGCAGTGCGTCCGGCAATCCTTGCGCGCCTGGAGAAACGACCGCGATGGAGGCACGAATCGACGCCTGCGGGAAGCGGATGCCCAGCTGGTGGCAGAAGGACGAGGCCCACGCGCCGCCCGCCATCACGGCGACCTTCGTCTTGATCGTCCCGCTCTCCGTGACGACGCCACACACGCTTCCGCCCTGGAGCTCGACGCCGCGCGCCGCGCAATTCTGGTGGACCGTGCCGCCGAGCTTCATGATCGCCGCGGCCACGGCCGGCGCCGCCCTGCCCGGATCGGCGATGCCGTCGCTGGAAGAGAAGACGCCGCCCTTCCACGCGCGCCCGGTGAACGCTCCACGCTGCGTCGCTTCGGCGCCGTCGAGCACGTGCGTCGTCACGCCCATCGTCCGCGCGAAGTCGCGCCAGCGCGCCCAGCGGTCGAGCTCTTCCGGGTCGTCGCTCAGGTACAGGAGCCCGCAACGGCGAAACCCGGTCTCCTCGCCTGTTTCCGCGGCGAATCGTTCCCAGAGCTCGAGGCTCTTGGTCGCGATCGGCAGTTCGCGAGCATCGCGATTCTGCTGCCGGCACCAGCCCCAGTTGCGGCTCGACTGCTCGGCGCCGACCCTGCCCTTTTCCAGCAGGGCGACGCGCACGCCGCGCTTCGCGAGGTAGTAGGCCGCGAAAACGCCCACGATCCCGGCTCCGATGATCACGACATCGGCGGAAGCGGGAAGGCCAGGCGAGGATTCGATGTGCTGCAGCGGCACGGTCATCGTCTAGCGGGCTCCGTCGGTTGCCGGGCGCGGCGCGACCGCACCCGGCGATTTCGCGCGCTTCGCCCGCGAGCGCCACAGGATGAGGCCCGTGGTGAGCGACACTACCGGCGCGAGACCCGCCAGCAGCAGCACGACCTGGTAGGGCCAGCCAACCAGCCTGCCGGTGTGCAGCGGAAAGATCCACTCGTACATGCGGCCTCCCGGCGGCTGGCTCGCGAGCGCGCGCGCCGCGACCACCGCGCCGGAGGCGCCATCGACATAGACCCGGTTCATCCCCTTGGTGTCGTTCTCGCCCGCGATGCGCTTGCGCACCATCACCAGCCCACCCTTGCGAACGGCCACGCGCACGACCCGCCCGTCGGGAAGCGCGCGGTTCGCGGTGGCTACGATGTCGTCCAGCGGCCGCATCGGCCCGGCGCCGGCGCGAGGAAGCGAGGGCGGCGATTCCTTCCCGGCCAG
>Ga0111538_10002517_pt1 | contig 25753 bp, 23 predicted proteins | sample SoiMethybrSBSTD1_FD_79669 | JGI IMG/M metagenome (GOLD analysis project Ga0111538, IMG submission 79669) | Bulk soil microbial communities from a Populus tree surrounding site in Tennessee, USA - Soil MetaG P. TD hybrid SBSTD1 (version 2)... | ecosystem: Environmental > Terrestrial > Soil >...
CCTCTCGTCGGCTATCGAAGTCACGGACGGCCGCCGAGTAATCCACGATGGCAATATCGGCCTTCAGACGCCGTAACGTCGACCATTGAAGGGCGCACAGCGTCGCGAGAACCACACAGGTTACGAACAGCGCTCGAATCATGGTGCTCCTGACTTAACGAGGCATCGCCGCTTCGACGCTGACGGGAGCGCCGATCGTCAGACGATCCGCTGGCCAATGCATCGAGCTGACCGCGCTACGCGCGCTCGAACCACCGGCACCAGGCGCGGCCGCCTGGGCGCCGACACTCAATCTCACTAGCTCGCCGGCAGGCGGTCGTGGCTGGATGTTGAAAACCAGCGTCTGCTCGGATCCGTTTCCAGTGCTGGAGCGTCGCGCGACGTACATCGCGCCGCCGCGATTTCCATTCTGCTCGGTGCCCAGCCAGGCCCACCACTGCATGTGCTCGTTGTTCACAGCGTCGGGTAGCGAGCATCGCACCTCGACTTGTTCGGCCCCAACCAGTACTTGCCGCACGACGATCGATCGCGGGTAACGCGCGAATGGATTGGGGACGTCGGCAGGAATCCGCTCGTCTTCGACCCGGACCACGGTGGTGGCGTGAGCCGGTGCGGCACCCGGTCGCACCAGTTGCAGCCCGATCGTGTATTCGCCCGGCGCTGCATAGCGATGAGCCGTGGACGCGTTGCCGACCAGCGCAAGCGTCTGTACTGGTGTCCTGTCGCCAAAGTCGATGCTGGCTTGTCCCCAGACGCCAGCATCCGAGCCGGGCGTGACCTCAATTCGCAGATCGACGTCTCGGCGATTCGTCAGCAGCGTTGGATGAAGTGCGATCCCTGGCTCCGGGGCATGACGCGCGACGGCAGCGATGTCGGTCTTGCCGCGAAGGGCAGAGAGAGCCAGTCCGTCTGGTGCCTGCAGGTACGCGCGCGCGAGACGGCTTTCCACGAGGCGCTGATCGTCCAGGAACCGCCAGCCCACGACGCTGCCGCTGTACGCATCGATGGCCGATGCTGTTACCGCGAAGACCAGAAGCACGACCGCAATCGCCGGCGTCCAGGTGAGCGGCAGCTCGTGCGGGAGTATCCACTTCGTGCCTGACGTGCGCTTTAGCATCAGTGGCAGCGCGATGCCCAGTACGCACAGCGCGATCCAGAACACCAGCAGAATATCGACGTGCGCCCCTTCATCGGGTCTGACGAAAAGCAGGGGCGACTTCCACCCGCTGACACTGCTCGCGGCGTTGAAGGCGGCATCGGATCGGTCGAAGAAGCGATTGTAGAAGTAGCCGTTGTGGACGGAGATTGCCGCGAGGAGCGCAGCGGCTGCGACAAATACACGAGATCTTCTCAGCGCGACGACCGCATCACCCATCGGGAGCAGGAGCAGCGGCACAACCGCCGCAATCAAGCGGCACGGCGTCGTTCCGGATCCGGCCCAACGGTGCGTCGCGGCGAGCGCCGCCGTAAGGAGCAAGATGAGTCCAATCGGGACGGCGACGGCACGTCGACGCATGAAGAGCAGCAGCCCTGGAAGCGCCAGAAGGTACACGGGCGCGTGCGCAATCAGCCCCCAGCGCCAGTCCAGCCAGAGCTTCGGCAAGTCGCGCAACGCCCGCTGGATCGAAAGTCCCCCGGCCTCCGGCTCCACGTCGTACATCGTCCACGGCAGCATGCTTCCGGTGATGTAGTACATGTACAACGCGAAACACATCATCAGCGCGACGAAGCCGCCAAGAAACCACGCGACGAGGAACGGCGATCGTCGTCTGGCGCTCGCGGCTACGGTCAAGGCGACAACGACGGCAGCGGGCCCCCAGCGTGGATGCAGGAGCGGAAGAAACCCGGCGAGCGCGCCGCAGCCGAGCGCCATGAGCCTGCGTTCGTCCTGGCTGAAGATGGCGTAGTACGCGACGAGCGTGATCACGAAACCGCCCGCCGCCTCGGGGTAGTACTGGTAGCTGAACGCGGTAGCCGGCAGGCTCATCATCCCGACGGCCACGAGCGCGAATGCAACCAGGTGGTGCTCTGTATAGGCCGTGAGCAATTGGTAGAGCGCAATCGCCCACAGGAGATAGACGATGAACATCGAGGCATTCGTCGCGTAGAGATCGGTCGGGAACTGTTCCTGATACACGTTGGTCCAGTTCAGGAAATAGCGATCGATGAAGTAGCCCGGCAGCAGAACGAGAGCCGAGCCTGGATGATGGCCCTGATACAGACCGCCATGCACACCACGGACGGACCAATTGCCTGCCGCGGTCGCTTGGTTCGCTGCCTCTCCGCCCTTCACGATGCGGATCGCGTCGGTCACGAGCGCTCGGCCCACCGTGCCCGTTGCAGTCGCCAAATGCGCGATGTTGCGCAGCAGGTGCGGCGAATCGTCAGGCAGCTCGCGCAACGGCGGAAAGTGACTGATGTCGAGTCCCTGGCCACGGTACCAGTTCTCCACGAACCGGAGATATTTCGGTTCGTCGCCAATCACCAGCGATTGAAATCGAAGATGCGGTGAGGACGCCCAGGAGAACGCCGTCAGCAGCAGGATCAGCGCCTCGACAAGTCGTCCCCTCCAAACCTTTCCCGTCGACACGCGCTCGATCACACTCGAGGCCAACGCTCGCCATCGGCCGCCCGCACGCGCATCCAATGCGGCCAGCTCGATCACGCCAACAGCCGCGACGAACACCCAGCGCATGTCCACGAACAGATACAGCCACGGCGTGGCCCAGCGGTGATGTCCAGTTGCGACCAGAAGATACGCGACCGGTGGCAGGGCGAAGAGGAACAGGGGAGACAAGACCAGGCGGAGCCCGACGATGGTCGCGAAGGATGCGAGGGTCCACCAGACAATTTCTCGAATCGGGCGAAAATAGAGGACGACGTCGAACAGCTCAACGTCGCGAAGTGGGGCGACCTCGCCTGTCCACAGCCAGATGCTGATGCCGATCAGGATTGATGCGGCCGCCGCGAAGCCAAGGTAAATGCCGCCACCGAGCGACAGGATCGATCGACGGGACGTGTCCGCCACGTCGTCATTATAGGAGCGACGGGTGCGTGGGTTAGGCAAGCCTGCGCAGCACGGCGTCTGCCAATCGCTCGATGTCTGACCGATCGTTGTAAACCTGCGCAGAGATGCGTGTCCACAGGCGGCCTCTCCACGCGTGCAACTGCACCTCGATGCGATCCTCGACGAGCAGCACCAGTCTCAGACGCTTCGCCTCGTCGACGGTGGTGCCGGCGCGCTCCGGAAGCGCGACCGTGACCATCGCACCGACCATGTCGCGCGGTGTCTCGAATGGGGTTTCCCATCGGGCGGCCAGCAGCTGTGCCGCTTCCCACGCGAGACCGTGCATGTAGCCGCGCACCGCGTCGAAGTCCCACTCCTGGAGTAGCGCGATCCCCTCCGGAGCTGACAGGTAGGTGGTCGGATCGGCGGTCGCCTGCCATTCGAACTCGCGTCGAAATCCCTTGCCGGTACCCCAGGACGAAACTGGATGACGAAGGTTTTCCTGCCGATCCGCCCGCGCCCACAGAATTCCACACGAGCGAGGTGCGTGCGCCCACTTGTGCAGGTTGGCCGAATAGTAGTCCACTCCGAGCGCGGGAATATTCACCGCCAGAGCGCCTGGCGCGTGTGCGCCGTCGACGAAAACGGGAATGCCTTGTGCCCGGCAGAGGGCAGCAATCTCGGCAACCGGCATCACGAGCGCGGTCTGCGCGGTGATGTGATCGACGATGACGAGTCGCGTGCGCGGGGTGAGGGCCGAGGCAAACGACTGAACGATGGCGTCACGGCTGCGAACCGGATGGGGCGGCTCGATCGTCCGGACCGTCGCGTGACGCTCGCGCGCCACGGCGTCGGCTGCGAGCGTGACCGCGCCATAGGCGAGGTCCGAGATGACGATCTCGTCGCCGAGTTCCAGGGCCACGGATCGGAGCACGGCGTTGGTGCCGGTCGTGACGTTCGGGACGAAGACCAGATCCTCGGGGCGTGAGCCGAGAAAGGCCGCGACCGGTCCGGCTGCCTCGCGCAGCCTCGACTGGGTTCGCCACGGCGCCGGCTCCTCGCCGGTGAGCTCACGCAGGATGAAGCGTGAAGGGTGCCGCTCGATTTCGTCGCGAAGCGCCTGCTGCTTCCTCAGCACGCGCGCGGGCGGCGCACCAACAGTTCCGTGATTGAGGTAAGTGAAATCGGGATCGAGCAGCCACTCTGCGAGCATGGCGCGGCCGAATTGAGGCATCGTTTCGAATTGTAGCGAATTGGCGGATGGCTGGGTCCGCTCGCCTATTTCTCCGGCAGGCGGTTCTCGAGCGCAGAGGCGAGTTTGTGCACGTCCGTTTCACTGAGCAGCTGGCGCATCCGGTCGTCGGCCACGTTGACGTCAACCTGAAGCTTCGCGCACACACCCTGAAGCATCCGCAACATCGTGGTCAGCTCCTGCTCGGCGAGCAGATCGACCTGCAGGTTCAGGTGAGCCCGCCGGTCGGCGGCTCGCATCATCCGGTTCTGGGACATCAGCACGAAGATGGCGAGGAAGATCGCTTGAACGGATATCACCAACGTCAGCACGCTGAACGGAAACGGATCGAACGGCTCAATTCCGCTCAACGACGAGGTGTTGACGAGAATCCACCCCGCGAACAGGACGAAATTGCCAGCGGCGTACCAACCGCTGCCGGTGACGCGAGCGACCATGTCGCTCAATCGATCGGCAGGCGATCGATCCTCAAGCGCTCGCCGTTCTAGTTCGGCGATGTTTCGGATGTTGCGATCCGACGGTTGGGGCTTGGGCCTGTCTCGATCGGGTTCCAACGTGTCCATAGGGTAAGGATCCATCGTTCTTGGTTCTGAGTTCTAGGTTCTCAGTTCTTGTTCATGGGTTCGGTGTTCGGCGCTACCGTGACAAGCGCGGGCACAACCTCAACTCAGCAAGAACCCGGCCACCAACCCGGCGACCACGTCTGGGGCCTCTCGTGTCGGGAAGTGGCCGATACCGGGGAGCACGCGGCGCTCGTACGGGCCTGTGAAGTGGCGTTCCTTGCCCTCTGACGTGGCCGCGGCGACACAACGATCCTCGGCGCCGTGGATCAGCAGCGTGGGAACGGCGATGGTGCGCGCGGCTTGTTGTTGCTGTTCGAGATCGGCGTATCGGGGGTCGGGCTCGGCTTCGCCCCACCGGACGCGATAGGAGTGGAGGGTGATCGCCGGCCAGTCGGGATTCTCGAATGAGCGTGACGTCGCCGCGAAGGCCTTCTCATCGAACCAACCCGGCGGACTCCAGGTCTCCCACTGGTATCGAGCGAACGCGATGCCATCGTTGCGAACGACTTCGGACCCACGCTGGGTCGCCATGAACCACTGGTACCAGAAGCGCTGCGATTGAACCAATGGCGGCGTCTTCATCGGCCCGGGCTCCCAACCCAAGGAACACGCCACAAGACGGAGGACCCGCGCAGGTGCCACCGATGCGACGAAGTACCCAATGCGAGCGCCCCAATCATGGCCGACGATCGAGAAGCGCTCGATCCCGAGGGCGTCTGCGAGATCGAGGGCGTCCTGCGCCATCGCCGCGATTTGACCCGATCGCGGCGTCGACTCGGAACAGAAGCGTGTCGAGCCAAATCCGCGCAGCCAGGGGGCGAACGTCCGAAACCCCTCGGCATGCAACCTCGAGACGATGCCGTCGTAGGTCCGGACGTCGTCTGGCCAGCCGTGGAGCAGCAGGACAGGTCGTCCAGCCTCCGGTCCGGTGGCTTCGTACGCGATGTCGAGAACTGGGGTCGTCACGCGCAGGATGTCGTGTGGCATGCGTCCGCCATCTTCCCATAGCGGTGGGAAGGCCGGGCCGATCCCGGCCTTCCACCGTGCGCGACGCTTGCACAACGAGCGTTGGTCTAGAAGTAGGTCTTCAATCCAGCGGTGAGAGAGAATCCAGAAGGCTTGACCCCGCGCGCTTCCTGGACGGCATGGTAGCGACCCTCACCCTTGAAGGCGACGGTGCGATTGAAGAAGTATTCGACGCCGCCACCCAGGTTCGCGCCGAACTTCGTTTCCGTGTCTCCAATCGTCTGACCATTGCTACGGAACTGCATGAAATAGGCGCCAAGCCCGGCCCCCACAAAAGGATGCCATTGGCCGCCTTCCCAGTTGTAGTTCACGTCCAGTTTCAGAGGCATCTGCCTCAGTGAATCCGGCGCGGCGGTGTCGAATTCCTGATTGGTCCATCCGAAGGAGCTGCGAAGGCTCACGCGCGGCGTGACGTAGTAGTCGTAGTTCACACTCATGAGTCCGCCGCTGTCGAGCTGATCGGACTTGGGCACGAACGCGCCAATATCAAAGCCGAGCGCCGTGGATTCTGCGTGCGGCACGCGCCCTTGAGCCGCGGAGAGGACAGGGGCCGTGATACAGAAAGCAAACACGAGCGATCCACTGATCAGTCGTCTCATCGGAATTCCTCCTGTCTTTGAAACGCGAAGACACTGGTGCAAGGCAAATACCGTGGAGGCCGCAGCTCAGGCAAAAGAGCCTCAGCCGCACGCTCACGGTACGACACTTGCCCCGAGTCACCGTAGAGGTGAAGCATGAAGGCTCGACTGTTGGCGATGATCGCGGTGCTGATCGGCGCGTCCGGAATGATGGCTGCCGAACCGCGCGAGACCACGATTCCGGCAGGAACCGTCTTGCGGGTGCGCCTCGAGAACAGCGTCGGCTCCGATATTTCGCGGATTGAGACGCCCGTTCATGCCACGCTCGCGAACCCGATCGTGGTCGGTGGGCGTACCGTCGTGCCCGCTGGCAGTGCCGTGACCGGATCGGTGACGCAGGCCACGCGCGCCGGAAAAGTCAAAGGACGCGCCCGGCTCGGCATGCGGTTCTACTCCCTGGATCCCGCCGACGGGCATGAGCGCTATCGCATCAGCACGAACTCGTGGTCGCGCATAGCGCCGAGCACGAAAAAGAAGGACGTGGCGACGGTTGCCATTCCCGCTACGGGCGGCGCGATCATCGGCGGGCTCGTCGGTGGTAAGAAAGGCGCGGCGATTGGCGCGGCCGCAGGCGGTGGCGGCGGAACGGCCGTCGCTCTCTCGACTCGCGGCAAGGAAGTCCGTCTCGGCCGCGGCGCGGTGCTGCTCGTGCGCTTGAACGAGCCACTGACCGTGAACGGACGCTAAAAGCGGCGCAGGTAAGAGGCTTTGAAGAACAGCCCACGGTTGACGGTGAGGTAGCGCTCGTCTGCCCGATCCGGAACCAGGACGCCGGGCGCTACCGCACGCTTCTCGTAGAGTGAGCCATAGCCGGCATGGAACACGGTGCCGGGCACCAGTTCATAGGATGCCAGCAGGTCCGTGAGGAGGACTTGAGCGGAGCTGTCGAACTGCTCGAGGAGCCGCACCAGAAAATGATTGTCGAACTGATACGTCGTCCGGAGATTCACGATGTTCACGCTGAACACCCGTTCTCTCGTGGTCGCGTGATCGAATCGCACGCTGTTGACGTCGACATTCTGCGTGAAGTGCTGGTTGGGTTGAAACGTGAGTCCGAAGTTGCCGCCGCGCGAGTGGCCCTGGAAGGGATCGACGGGATCGTAGAAGATCGCCGGCCCGTGACCGAAGCTCCCGTTGATGCTCAGCCAGTTCACCAATTGAACCGAGCCGTGGAAATTGATATCGCGCCCCGAGTCGAATCGACGGCCGATCCACGGCTCGCGACCCTGGCTGCGCGAGATGTCAAAGTTGCCCTGCCGTGTGAAGTTGAACCGGATCCCGGTGAGCACAAAGGCTTCGTTGCCGTCCTGCACTTCGTCGTGCCCCAGCTTGGCGAAATAGTACGGGTGCACCCGACGCAACCAGAAGTCGGTACCTTCCTTCGGGTAGAAGTTCACCTCGCCAAATGACCATCCTGCGGTAAAGCCGGTGCGGTTGTAGAACGCGGTGTCCATCTGGAAATCTCTGTCGTAGTGCTCCAGCTGGTTCGAGGAATTGAATCTGCGTGTCTCGTAGCTGTAAGACACTTGCCCTGCCACGCCTTGCGTGTCGCTGCCTGAGACGCTTGTGTGCGACGCCAGAATGGTTGCGGTCAGTTGTTGTGGCGCCGAGAACTTGACCGAGAGATCGCTGCCGGCGACGAGGTTGTGGCGACCGGCATGTTCGGTATCCGTGAAGATCGCGCCGATGTAATCCGACCGCCGCAGCGCATAGGTCGCGCGCGCGATCGTGAAGAACTTGTCCTTTTCGGCGATGGCCTCACCGCGATCCCCGATATCTTCCGGGCTGTCATCCAAGGCGTTGAGCACGCCAAACGTCGTCTTGCCGGTCGTCCCGGTGAGCTTGCTGCCCCAGAACGGATTGATGATCCGGCGCGTGTGCACGGCCGTCCGCATGTTTCCGTCGCCGCCGGTCCCTGCGATGTTGAAGAGCCCCATCCCTTCCATGAAGAACGGCCGCTTCTCCGAGAAGAAGATCGGAAACCGTTGATTGACCTGCACCTGATAGGCGTCGCTTTCCACCTGGCTGAAGTCGGGATTGACGGTGCCATCCAGGGTGATGTTAGAGGTGATGCCGAACTTTCCGCTCAACCCGACATCCGCTTTGCCGTCGGCCGCATCCCAGCGGTCTGCCGCATCGCGCACCTGGTTGATGCCGTAGGTGATGCTGGGCAGGAGCTCGACCAGCCGCGGCTGGGTCAGATCTGCGAACACCACTGGCGAGTGCTTGTCGAATACCCATTGCCCTGGAGGCATGTCGGGCCAGGAGTACGAGACGCCGAGGCGACTGATCTTGCGAAAGAAGAGAATGCCCATCCGCACTTCGCTGCCGCCCGAGAATCGGAGGGTTTGCAGCGGCAGCTGGATTTCCACCACGTAACCATCGTCGGTGACCTTCGCGACGCTATACCAAATCATGTCCGCATCGAACTGCTCGCCGGACGCGGACGAGTTCAGCGCATCCATCTGGCTGCCGCTCGGATTGACGAACAGGTGGTAGGCGGTCTGTCCGGTCCCCGCCGAATCCAGGCTCATGGCGATCCAGTCGTCGCTGAAGGCCGTGTCGCGGCGGGTGATGGTGGTGCGGATCTTGTCCGGCTCCTTGTCGAAACAGTGGAAGGCGAAATAGATGTTGCGGGCGTCGTAGGCGATTCTGATTTCCGTGCTGAACTCGGCTGACATCGTGTCGCCGCGCAAGGGATTGTAGGAGACCCAGTCGCCGAGTGGCATCGGCTCATGTCTCCAGACCTCGTCGTCCAGAACGCCGTCGATCTTCGGCGGTTGTGCTGCTCGAGCGGGGTGAAAATCCTGACGACCTTGGGCATGCAGATCGCTGACCGCGAGGAGCGTCAGGGCAGCGATCGCGAGGGCGGGTTTGATGGTTCCGGCCGAAACGTCCACGCCTCAACAGACTACACGGAAGGCGAATCGACAGCTACTCGGGACAGCTGGCTACTGAAGCCCTTGACACCTTCCCGGCCACGGCGTATCTGTATCGCACTGCATTGTTTCGAGGGACCTCACAAGGAGTGACTGTCATGCGGGTGCCACGTTTCGGGATGTTCACCATTGCCTTGATCGCAGTGGCAACCGGGGCCATTGGCATTGCCCTCGCTCAGCAATCTCAAGCCGCCGGCCCATGGTTCGGCCTGGCACTGCCTCCAGGACTTGGTGATCCTCATAAGGCTGTGGCCGACGTCGCAGCAGCCAAACCGGCTCCGGCCCGCGTTCCGGCTGGAGAAGAAAAGAACAAAGAGCTCGAAGGGGCTGTCGTCCGAAAACATCTGGAGGCGATTATCGGCTTCTCGAAGGCCAGCCGTGCTTCGGGAGAAAAAGCCTGGGGCCGCATCACCGGATTCCCCGCGGCCGACGCGACGCACCAGTGGGTCAATCAGCAATTCAAGGAAGCCGGTCTCCGCAGCGTCGAGACCCAGCGCTACGACTCGACCACGGCGACATGGAATCCGAAATCGTGGGAGGTGCGGCTCGTCGCCGATGCCAAGTACGGGACCGGCAGCCGCGATGTCGTGCTCGAATCGGCCTTCCCAACGTCGGGCTCACAACTCGCCGCTCCGCTGACCGCACCGCTGGTCTTCGTCGGCTCGACAACCGACGCCGCCATATCCGAGGTTGATGTCAAAGGCAAAATCGCCGTCCAGCATCTGAAGCCGGCCGCCGGTGCGTACTCGGAGCGGACACGGACGACGGAGCGGGCACGCGCGCTGGCGCAGCGCGGCGCCGTGGCTGTGCTGAACGTGATCGAACAGGGCGGCAATATGCACGTCCGCGACTTCAGCAATTGCGGTGTGCCGTGCTTCAACATCGGCACGGCCGACGGCAAATTCCTGGAAACGGCGATGCAGCGCGCGAATGCTGGCGGTTCGCCGGCCGGCCTGCGCGCGGCCATCAGCCTTCAGACCGAGATGCTGCAAGGCTTGAAGGGGAACAACACGATTGGCACAGTACCCGGACGCCGAGCGGATGAAATCGTCATCGTCAACGCGCATGCGGACGGCTGGTTCGATGCGGCCGGAGACAACGGCGACGGGCTCGCGGTGCTGGTCGCGCTGGCTCGGCACTTTGCCAAGCCCGAGAACCAGACCGAGCGCACTCTGGTGTTCGTGGCCAGCGGCGGGCATCACGGCGGCGGCATGAACGGGCCTACCAACTTCGTCCGGATGAATCCGCAGATCGGCTCGAAGACGGTGCTCGTCCTGAATCTGGAACATATCGCGCAGCTGTACTTCCGCGTCGATCCATGGCGGGTTGAGGCGGCGGAGCAGCCGATGGGATTCGGCATCTCCAATGAAGCGCCGTACATCGTCGCGCTCGGCAAGCGCGCGATGGAACGTTATGACTTCAACCTGAGACCGACCTTCTCGAGTTCAACCGCCGGCGATCTGGGCGGCTACGCGCCGCTGAATGTGCCGCGCGTGCAGGCCATTCACTCTGGGCCGATGTACCACACGAGCGGGGACGTCTTGGAGTCGATCTCGGTGCCGGGCCTCGAGCGGGCGGCGCGCTTCTACGCGTACTTCGTCACCGACGTGGCCAAGGCCGAGCGTAAGGAGTTGCAGCCCTAAGAGCGCGTTGCGAAATTAACCGTTCTCGGGTCCTGTCCAAGCCCGCCACCACGCGAGCGGCCGACTTCGGCCCGAGCCTATGGCACTGATCAAAGTTGCCGGCGACGCGTTTTGCCACGAGCTGCGTGTTTGCGGTCCGGTGTGCCGCTGAGAACGCTGGCCTCCGTCGCCGCGCTGCGCACGAATTCCAAATCGAAATTCCTAATTCTGAATTTCCTAATTTCGCAACGTGCTCGAAAGACAACCACCGTGGTGGGGCTTTCTAAGGCTACAGCGTGGCGATGACGTCGGCGAACTTCTGCGCGACCGCCGCGAAGCCCTTCTTGGTGGGGTGCAGCTCGTTGCCCCACCATAGCTTGTACTCGGCGGCGCCGTTCGGAAGGGTGCCGCGCAGATCCACGTAGTGCACGTGGCGGAAACGCGGTTCGCCGGCCACACCTTTGATCATCGCGTTGAAGCGATCGATGAGCGTCGCGATTGTCGCCGTGTTCTCGGTCTGCTGGAGAAAACCCTTCCGGCAGAAGCCGGGCCTGAGCCACGGGCCGGGGAACGGCCAGCCGCCGCCGGCAAAGCCACGCCCGTCGGGGACGGGCCGATCGTAGCCGTGGATGAGAATCGGAATCGTGTGACCTGTGGTCGTGACGCACAGGTTCGTAACCGCCGTCAGGACGGCGACGTAGGCATTCCGGATGCGAACGTCGATCACGCCACGAACAATGTCGGCGTTCAAGCCGGGCGCCGCTGAACGCGCGTGATCCAGGAGCGTGGAAAACTCATCACCGGCCACGTCATTGCCGCCGCCGGAGAGCAGAATCGCCTTCGGAAGCTCCGTGCGGCGAAGCATCCGTTCGAGCACTTTCTTGAATTTGGAGAGCTGATCGCCCGAGTACGCCATGTCCTCGACCCGATCCCCCGCATGAGCGACCGTTTCCACGTCGAACCCGTGCTCGTTCTCGAGCATGTCGAGCAGGTCCCACCAAAGGTAATCGAACCAGGAGTCTCCTTCGGCCACGAGCGTGGCCACACCTTTCGGTCCTGCGGCTTTGATGAATCGCGGATCGATGTGGCGGCCGAGCGTGCGCGCCTTGGGAACGCGGCCTATAGCTCGTGCGCGGCGTTGTAGAGCGGCAGCGCGCTCTCGCCGCACCTGAGCGGCAAGCAACTCTCCAGCGTGAACAGCTTTCCGTGTGGACCCTGGAGATGATGTTCGGCGGCGCGTGGGGGGCATATAGCGATGTCCCGACCGGGCGGCGAAGTGTCAGCGCGCTTTGATCGAGCCGGTGACCTCGACGCACAGCGGTACGCCGCCGATGTCGGTCGGCATCGTCACACCCGGTTCCATCGGTTCGCTCAGGTTCACTTTGACGGCGTACTTACCTCGTAGGCGGGTGATGCCCACGCCAGTCACCGAGCCAAGCTTCTTGAAGCGGCGGAGAGCTGTCTTCTTTGCCGCCTGCGCCTGCTCGAGTGAAATCTCTGACATGGCCTCACTCATCATCGCGCCAATCGTCGCTCAGAACAAGAGCGTCGCCTTGACGTCCTTCAACACGCGATGGATGGGATTCGCGTAGGTTAAACCGGCGCCGTTCCGTCCTCCGGTGTCGCTTCCGGCAAACAAGAGTCCAACAGCTTTCATCGCGGAGTTGACGATGAGCGATCCGCTATCGCCGCCGTCGCTGAACGGCTTGGTGCCGACGCCCTCGATTTCCATCTGGCCGTCGAACCGCAGGTTTCCGACTTCGTAGTTGACGACGACGTTGTCGAGGTCGAAGGCGGTGACGCGGCCCATGGTTGGACCGGTCGTCCGGCCTATTTTGAAAACGGAGTCGCCCGCATCGACCAGCTCTGGTCCAAGCCCCGTCAGCGTCCGGTCTTTGCCATTGACGAGCTCGCGGAGCCGGCGGGCATCGTGCCCCACGCCATCCTTGATCGCCCCCAGCGCAGCATCGACCAGGTTCGTCCCGCGCGGTTTCAATCGAACCCAGCTCACGAGTGTGGCCACCGCATCTTTCGGCGCGCGTCCGCCGTCGAAGGCGGCCCGTTGCAGAATCACGTCGCCGGCCGAGGCCTGGTCCTCGGCGGCGAGCACGTGGTTGTTCGAGAGGACGCACGTGACGCCACCACGTTTGACGAATGCGCCCAGAGTGCCGGCGGTCACGTCGACATGACCGATTGAGACGCCAATCAGCAGGGGCCGCGAGTTCTGCTGGAACCACACGCCAGCGATCCTCGTACTGGCCCCGGGCTTGCGCCGCGACGCCGTCCGCGGCCTCCGTGCGCGCTTGTCGATTCGGCCGACGAGACGCACGTCGACTTCGCCCTTCGCTTGTCGATTGAGATGCTCGACCATCGGGCTGGCCCGCAGCGCCACGCGCTGGAGCCGAATCGCCAATCGATATTCCCTGCCATGCGGCGCGACGCCGAGCGCCAGCGAGCGCTGCACCCGCGGGACGCCGGAAAGCGGCTGGGCGCCGATCCCCTGGAACGCCATGTCACCTTCAGTGCCGGGCATGGCATCGGAGTAGTCGAGCGCCCGAGCACCCTCTTGTCTGACGGTCGCGGTGCGCTCCGAGATGGGATCGACGACCTGTTCCAGTAGTTGCTGTTTTAGAGCCTTTGCGGATTCGAGTCGCATATAGGGACGGCCGTTCGTTGAGCGCAGAGGATCTTACCTACTTCGAACCCGCCGTGCTACGTAGGGTTTGCGCGTCGCGTGCGCGCTGCCCGTTTCGCTTGCTCCGATCTCGCCGCGCGCGTGCGCTTTCGCGCCGCGCTCTTGGCCTGCCTGGACAGCGCTCGGTGTGAGGCCGCGGATCGGGTCTCCTTCTTCAGCTTCGCCAATGATGCGTGGGCGCGTCTTGAGGACTTTGCTGTGGAATCTCTCGAACGACTGCGCTTGAGGTCGCGCTTGGCCTGTTTGCGTACCTTGGCGCTCGCCTGACCTGGCTTGGGGGCGGGGAGCGTGACGCCGGCGCGTCGCGCCTTTGACAGCCCGATCGCGATCGCCTGTTTCGCCGACCTCGCCCCATGTTTCCCTGCTCGAATGTGTTCGATCTCTGCCCGGACGAACTCCCCAGCTTGCGTTGATGGGGCTTTCCCTTCGCGTGCGTCCTGACGCGCGCGCTTGAGCGTGGCTCGATCAGGCACGGGCTCATCCTCCTTCCGCGTGAGCTGCATAAGTCGCTCCCGGATTCTTCTGATGACCTTGCTCGCAGCTCCCGACGAAAGGGCAAGAAACTTGAAACAGAGCATTCGGTCAGATAGGAGGAGCATCCCATGTTGAAAAACGCCGCAATCATTCCATACATCCCGATTCGCGATCTCGCGCGAGCTCGGGCGTTTTACGAAGACAAAATTGGACTGAAGCCCAAGGAAGAGTATGCCGCCGGCGTGATCTACGAGTGTGGGAAGGACTCCTGGGTCTTCATGTACCCGTCAGCCGGCGCGGGCACGTCGAAGGCGAGCACGGCATTCTGGGCCGTTGACGACGTTGAGGCCGAAGTCGCTGCGCTGAAGGCGAGGGGTGTGACGTTCGAGGAGTACGACATGCCCGGGATCAAGACCGTGAACAGCGTCGCCACCGGAGGGGGCGCGAAAACTGCTTGGTTCAAGGACAGCGAAGGGAACATCCTGGCGATCAGTCAACGTGTGTCGGGTTAACGTCGGACTAAGCTCTGCGGTACTCCGCGGCCTCTCTGTTTGACGCGTCCGATCAGCTGCGACGGCTTGCAGGAGAATCTCGCTGCTCGGCGACGGCGAAGCGTTTCTCGAGAAACCGGTAACCGCCCCCGCCATCAGCGAGGCGGTCAGACTGCTGCTCCGAACCGTCGTCGACGGATCAGAGACGCCTCGCTAGACCCGCGCAGCGGGGCTTGTAATCAAGATGATAGACTCCTGCGTCTCATGAGAATTCGATCTGGCGGCTGCTTTGTCGTTCTCCTGGCTGGCCTGTGTCTTACCGCCTGCACGTCGGCGCCGCCACTGACCAATCAAGCAGAGGTCGAAGCGATCGTGGAGTCGTTCTACGGGGCAATGAAGGCGGGAGATGCCGCCGCCGCGATGCGAGTGATCGCCCCCGACGCCGTGTTTCTCGAGTCGGGCGCGCTCGAGACCCGCGCCGAGTACGAGGCGAACCACCTGCCTGCCGACATTGCGTTCGAGAAAGCCGTTGCCGGCAAGCGGGCGCCGCTCCGGACCACCTTTGAGGGAAACACAGCCTGGGTGATCGGCACGACCGAGTACGAAGGGACGTTCGAAGGCAAACCGGTGAATTTCGTCAGCGCACAGCTGATGGTGCTGAGCCGCGACACGGGCCCGTGGCTGATTCGGACCGTGCACTGGTCTTCGCGCCGACGTTAACCTACGGCTTCACGCCCTTCGCCGCTTCGGCCTCGTTGAAGCGCGCGCCTTTGAGCACACCTGACAAGGCGTAGTTGCCTTCGTGGCAGGCATATTCGTACAGGGTCTCGTTGGTCGCATTCCACGGATACTCACCGCTCCATGAACGCTCCCACGTCGTAGGATCCTCCACCGTGAAACGGTAGAGGACGGTGTTCGCGTCGGTGCGCGTGAACCGCTCGATGACGTGCAGGTCCTCGCCCGATCCTCGGAACTGCGTCTTGTCCGTGAAGTTCGTCGTATCGACAACCAGCGTGTCGCCTTCCCAGCGTCCGATCGAGTCGCCCATCCACTTGCGGATGTTCTTTGGCGCGTGCTGGCCGCCAATCCGGATGATGCGCGCGTCGTGAACCATCTCGTTCAGAATCATCACGGTATCGCGCGTCTGCACGATCTGCTTGAGGTTGTTGTAGAAGTAGTTGGGCAGCGTCGGCGGCCCGGATGTCGAGCCGAACCCCAGGAGACAGCGTTCAGCCAGCGGGCGCGCTTCTGGTCCGTCGTAGGCGCCGGGAGGGCCGGCCGCCGCACCTTCGTTCGCGTCCGGGCTCACGCGGGTTGAGAGATACGCCGCGTTCCGCCGCTGCGCTTCCGGCTTGGTACGCGGGACTCGTCCGTCAACCGGCTCCACGACGATCGAGCTTCGCTTCTGCCCGTCGACGACGACATTCTTGGAGCCGGCTGCGATCCAGAAGTTGTTGTAGCCGCCGACGACGCCGCCGCCGGCCCTGAACAACCCTTCGAGGTATGAATTGGTGGGGGACCGGTCGCCACCGACTGGCGGTGCATCGCGGTCGCCGCGGCTTGGCTCAGCGCCCTTATCCACACGCTGCTTCTCGTACAGCTCCATCGCCGCCACTTCCTCGTCGGTGAGGATCAGCCGGTTGCCGAGCGCGGCTGGGCGTTCGAGTGGGGTGATCGTCGCAACGTCGTAGACGCCCTGGAGATCCGGCTGGCCGTCGGGGGTCTTCGGGGCCGTATAGGCCTTGCCAGCTGCAGGCCGCTGGGCCTGGGCCGCGACCCCCGAGGTTAGCCATACGGCGGCCACTACAGCGACCGCAACCGATCCGAAGGCCGTAAACAGGCGACTGCGCATATCCAAATCCTCGTTTCTCTTAGCGAGATCGTGGCGGCGGGCCGGTCAGATGTCAAGTTTTAGAGCGAACCTTTTTGTAAGGCGTCTCGTCGAAGGCTTTGCTACCTTATAGATCCGTGTAGGGTGTCGTCCCGAAAACCTGACTGAGGAGTCTATGAAACGCAAGGTATTCGCCGTTGTGGTGGCTGGATTCGGCCTGTTTTCCCCGTGGGTCCTGAGCGCCCAGAACGGCGCGGCCCCCGGAGGCCCGACCTTCAGCAAAGACGTCGCGCCGATTTTCTACAAGAACTGCACTTCATGTCACAGGCCGGGCGAGATTGCCCCGATGTCCCTGCTGACCTTTGCTGACGCGAGGCCGTATGCACGAGCCATCGCGACGCAGGTGTCCAGCGGCACGATGCCGCCCTGGCACGCCGACCCGGCGCACGGTGCGTTCGTCAACGATCGCCGCCTGAGCGCCGCCGAGAAGGACACGATCCTGAAGTGGGTGAGCGCTGGAACGCCCGAAGGGAACAAAGCTGATCTGCCCGCGGCCCCGGTTTATCCCGGCGGCTGGAATATCGGTCAGCCCGACGCGGTCTTCGCCCTGGGCGAGGAGTACGCCATTCCCGCAAGCGGCACGATCGACTACAAGCACTTCGAAGTGCCGACGAACTTCACCGAAGACAAGTGGATTCAAGCCTTCGAAGTGAAACCAGGAACACCCGGCGTCGTCCATCACATCATTGTGTACGCGCGCGCGCCGCGTCCGGCTCCACGCCCCGCCGCCGCACCCGCAAGCGCCCCAGCGGCCGCTCCAGCAGCAGCTCCGGCCGCCGCTCAAGCAGGGGCTCCGGCCGCCGCGCCGGCGCCGCGGCCGCAAGGACCGTTTTCGTTCGGGCCGGGCATGAATCTTCCGCCCGATGTCCGCGAGGCACAGGCGAAGCAGTCCACGCCGAACGACCGGCCGACGCCCGCCGGCGGACTCGGTGCGTTCGTGGGTGACTACGCGCCCGGGCAGGCGGTCAGGATCTACAACCCAGGCAGCGCGATGAAGCTGCCGGCTGGCGCCACGCTCATCTTCCAGTTGCACTACACCGCGAACGGCAAGCCCGCGACCGACCGGTCCAAGATCGGCTTCGTGTTCGCGAAGACGCCTCCCAAGCAGGAAGTTCTCACGGTGTCGCTCGTCAACCAGAACTTCACGCTGCCGGCCGGCGCGCCCAACACCAAGGTCGACGCGCAGATGACCTTCAACCAGGATGTCACGCTGTGGAGCCTCCTGCCGCACACGCACGTCCGCGGGCGTCAGTGGAACATCGAAGCCACGTATCCGGACGGCCGCACCGAAGTTCTGCTGGCCGTGCCGAAGTACGACTTCAACTGGCAGACCGACTACGTCTTCAAAGAGCCGCGCAAGCTGCCGAAGGGCACCGTCCTTCGCTCCTCGGCGTGGTACGACAACTCGCCAGCCAACAAGTCGAACCCGGATCCGAAGATCGACGTGCACTGGGGCGAGCAGACGTGGGAAGAGATGCAGTTCATGGCGATGACCATTACGCTCGACCCACCGGCGGCTGCGGCAGCGTCGCCACAGCCCTAGGCAGCATTGGGGTCAGGGCTAAGGGCTGGCAGCAACAGATCAGGGCTAAGGGCTGGCAGCAACGGATCAGGGCTAAGGGCTGGAAGACATAAGACAGGGCTGAGGGCTGCTGCTTAGCCCTCTAGCCCTTAGCCCTCTAGCCCTGACGCGTTTTCTACAGAGTGAGCCCCGACATGGTTCTTACCGCCAAAGCCCCGGCGCTTCTTTTCACAAAAACCGTGTGTCGTCCGCAGACGGTCCATACAGCGCGGGGACCTTCGCGCCCATGAGGCGGAGGTAGACGGTCATCTGTCCGCGGTGATGCGCCCAGTGGTTGATCGTGTCTTGGATCATGACGTAGCGCGGCGCCTCGAGAACGACCTGACCCTTGGCCAGCAAGCGCCACTTCGTCAGCAGATGCTCATCGGTCGTCTTCTGAAGCGCTGATCGCGCGCCGGCTGCCGTCTCGTCAAGAGCCTTCAGCAACGCCTCGCTCGTTTCCTTCCGTGCCTGCGTTCCTCTCGAACCGCCGTCCGCAGGAGCCACGTCCAGCTCGTCCATCGTGATCTCCATCGTGACCCACGACGGGATCGTCGCCACCATGTCCGCCAGGTAGCCGAAGATCATCGATTTGTCGTGCGGCTTCCAGTCGTACTTCCCGGCCGGCACCTGCTCGACCGCTCGTCGGGATCGCTCAACTTCGCGATCGAGTTCTGCCAGCAGAAATTCTGTGAGTTTCATTCGTCGCCACCTCGTCTTTTGCTCGCTCCGGGATGCATCAAGTGGACCGTTTCCACCTGTGTGAGCAGCTCACCAAATGATATGTTCCTCGGCGATGAATGTCGTCGAGTTCGACGCGGCCGCGTTTGGTTATGCGAACCGGCCCGAGGTGCTCAGCGGGCTGACGCTGTCGATCGAACCGGGCGAAGTGGTTGTGCTGGTCGGCCGCAGTGGTGCTGGCAAGAGCACGATCCTCAGGCTCGCCAATCGTCTGCTCCTTCCGACGTCGGGCGCGGTTCGGGTTGAAGGCCGCGACACCAGGGAGTGGGATGGGATCCGGCTGCGTCGCCGGATCGGCTACGTCCTCCAGGATGTCGGGCTCTTTCCACACATGTCGGTTGAGGAGAACGTGGGTCTTGTCCCGCGGCTCGAACGATGGGCTGCGGATCGCATCCGAACGCGCGCGCACGCGCTCCTTGATCTCGTCGGTCTGCCTCCCGCGAGCTTTGCATGGCGACGTCCCTCTGAGCTCTCCGGTGGACAACGGCAGCGGGTTGGCGTCGCGAGAGCCCTCGCGGCCGATCCGCCAATTCTTCTGATGGACGAGCCGTTTGGCGCCCTGGATCCGGTGACGCGTCTCGAGTTGCAGCGCGAGTTTCTTCGAATTCAGCGCGAGCTCAAAACGACCGTCGTGCTCGTCACTCACGACATGTCCGAAGCCTTTACCCTCGCTCGCCGCATCGGTGTACTGGACGCCGGGCGTCTGGTCATTTGTGATGTGCCAGCCGCGGTCGCGAGATCGCAGGATCCCAGAGTCGCATTGCTTCTCGAGACGATGCCTCGAGTTCCGCGAGATGGGAACGGGTCATGAGCGGCCTGATCGAGTTCTGGCGGACCCATCACGCGGAGTTGGTGAGGTTACTTGGGCAGCACATCGTGCTCGTGCTGATCTCGACCGGCGTGGCGGCCGCGGTAGGAATCCCGGCGGGCATTCTGGCGTTTCGACGGCCGCGTATCGGCCAGCCGCTGCTGTTTCTCGCCAACGTTGCGCAGACGATTCCGAGCCTCGCGCTGTTCGGGTTCCTCCTGCCGCTGCCGTTCATTGGCGGCGTCGGATCTCGCACGGCACTCGTGACGCTGACGCTCTATGCGCTGCTGCCGATCGTTCGCACCACGGTTGGCGGCTTGCGCAGTCTCGACCGGGCGGTGGTCGATGCCGGCGTCGCGATGGGGATGACGCCGCGTCAACTGCTCTTCATGGTCGAACTCCCGCTCGCGCTTCCCTCCATCGTCGCCGGCTTGCGCGTGGCGACCGTCATCGGCGTCGGCACCGCGACCATCGCGGCCGCCATTGGCGCCGGCGGCCTCGGCGAGTACATCTTCCGCGGACTCTCGATGGTCGACAGCACGACGATTCTGGCCGGAGCCATTCCCGCCGCCGCGCTGGCTCTCTGCGCGGATGGCGGCCTGGCGTGGCTCGAACATCGGCTGCGCTCGCAGCGTGCGTCGTTCGGTCGGCCGGTGTTGGTTGGAGCCGCGGCCCTGACCGCGGTGATCGTCCTGGCGTGGTCGGCATCCGCGGGCCCGTCAGGCGCGAGCGTCGTGGTCGGGTCGAAGAACTTCACCGAACAGGTCGTGCTGGGCGAGCTTCTGGCGCAGGCCATCGAGGCCGAGGGTCTCCAGGTGGTGCGCAAGCTGAATCTTGGCGGGACCTTCATTTGCGATCGCGCGGTGCGATCGGGCGATATCGATCTGTACGTGGAATACACAGGAACGGCGGTGACTGCCGTCTTTCACGAGGACGTGCCTCACGACGCCGGGCAAGCGTTCGAGCGCACGCGCCAGTTGTATGCGCGCGCCGGAATCACGGCGCTCGATCCGCTGGGGTTCAACAATACCTTCGCCGTACTTGTCCGGGGTCGCGACGCGCGTCAACTGGGGCTGCGCTCGATCGACGATTTGCGCGCGGTGGCGGGGCAGTGGACGCCTGGCTTTGGCTACGAATTCCTGCAGCGCGCTGACGGCTATCCCGGTCTCATCAAGATCTACGAGCTTGGATTCCGCACGGCTCCACGGGCGATGGACCTCTCGTTGATCTACAAGGCTCTGGCGGAGGGGCAGGTTGATGTGATCGCGGGGGACGCCACGAGCGCCCTGATCGATGCGCTGGACCTCACGGCTCTCGAGGACAGCCGCCGCTACTTCCCGCCGTACGACGCCGTGACCCTCATTCGGACACCGGCGCTGCTACGGCATCCTGAGATTGGCCGAGCCATAGCCCGGCTCTCTGGGCGAATCAGCGAACGGGATATGCGGGGGATGAATCGGGCCGTTGATCTCGACCGCCGCGATCCAGCGGACGTGGCGAAGGAATTTCTCGCGTCAAAATAATTCACACCGCCTCGACGAGCGTCAGGGCGAACTGCGCCGTCGGGTCGATCCACTGGCGTCGACGTCGGAAGCGGTTGCGCTCGAGCATGGCGACGAGCTCGGTCGCGCGGTATTTGTAGGAGCTTTCCGTCCAGATTCTGTCGCCCTCTTCCATGGTGAATTCGAGTTGTGCGGCGGGGACGCGAATGTGCTGGGTCCGCGTGCTGACCAGGTACATTTCCATTCGCGACGCGTCGGCGTTCCAGACCGCCAGATGTTCGAAGCCGCGGAGGTCGAAGTTGGCCGCCAGCTCGCGATTAATCCGTACGAGCAGATTCCGGTTGAACGCGGCGGTCACGCCGAGCGGATCGTCGTAGGCCAGCAGCAGGTCGTGCTCCGGCTTCAACAGATCGGCACCCATGAGAAAGCCGTCGCCTCGCATCAGTGTCGAGCGGATCTGCGCCAGAACCGCTTCCGCTCCTGCCAGATCGAAGTTGCCGATATTCGATCCGAGAAAGAGCACCAGCGACCGTCCGCTCGAGGCCGACTCATGTCGGACTTCCTCCAAGCCGACTTCGTAGGGCGCCTGGTGGGTCACGACCAGAACGCCATCGAACGCGCTGAGTGCACGTGACGCGGTTTCGAGGGCCAGCGGCGACACGTCAATCAAGTGCAGATGAAGCGGTGACTTGGGGCGCCGGGCGGCGGTCAGTAGCGTCGCCAGTTTTTCGCCGCTTCCCGAGCCGAGCTCGACGATGCGTGCCAGCGGACCGAGCGTGGCGACAATCTCGGGCGCGTGCTCGGCGAGCAGCTGTGTCTCGGCGCGAGTCAGCCCATACCAGGGCAGCTGACAAATGGCGTCGAACAGCGCCGAGCCGAGGGCGTCGTAAAGATAACGTGACGGCAACTGGCGCGGCTGCTGGCTCAGGTAGTACGCGACATCTTCGGCAAACTGCGCCGTCGAGGTTTCGGCCGCAGGTTGCCTCATGGCGACGCGAGTATTGGCGATACTCATTCGGTCCTCATCCAATGACGACGGCAGGACTAAAGTCCTGCGCTACGAGTACGACGCTACGAGTACCCAGGACGCGCACCCACCACGACGGCAGCACTAAGGTCCTGCGCTACGAGTACGACGCTACGAGTACCCAGGACGCGCACCCACGGCAGGACTAAAGTCCTGCCCCACGAGTACCGCTTCGCGCGCAGCGAAACGTGGCGTACACATACGGATACCGTGCACGGAACCAGTTGCGGAAGGTCGGCCGCACCAGCTCACGAGCCGTCACTGGCGACGCCCCTTTTATCACGAAGTGCTCATCGTCGAAAAAATCAGCCGAGTACTCTGGATAGGAGGGCAGCGGGGTGAAGCCAGGAAACGGAGCGAACACCGTGCTCGTCCATTCCCATCCGTTGCCAACCAGATCGTCCACACCCCACGCGCTTCTTCCGGCTGGGTGGCTGCCAGCGGGATGCGGATCCCACGTCGAGAAGTCGAGCGCGGCGCGTTCAGGCGTGGGGGCGGATTGCCCCCAGGGATACGGCCGCGGGTCGCCGGATGGTGTGCCATACGCAGCGCGCTGGAATTCCGCTTCAGTCGGTAGCCGCACACCTCGCCACCGCGCGTACGCCGAGGCTTCGGCCTGGCTGACGTACACGGGCCAGTGCAGCGGCAGGGGAATGAGATCGAACATGCCCCGCCAGTACCATTGACCGTCATGCCGCTCCCAGAAGAGCGGGTGGCGCCTGGCTTCCGCCTGGATCCAGGTCCAGTCCTCGGGCCGCCAATACTGTTCGCGGTCGTAGCCGCCTGCTTCGATGAATTCCAGAAACGCGCTGTTCGTGACGTCATGCCGCTCGATGGCAAAGGCGGGCACTTCGGCGACGGTTTCGGGCCGCTCGTTGTCCCATCCGAACTCGAGCGCGTCGCGGTTCAACCCCAGCGTCGCGCCACCGGCTGGAATCTCGATCCATTCCTGACGCGGTACCGCGCCGTCGATGACCGGTGCGTACGATGACGGGCCCTGTTTCTGATCGAGCGGCAACCGATGCCACATGTACAGCAACGTCTCTTGATGCATGGCTTCGTGTTCCAGGATGGCGAACACGGCCTCGGCGCGGTCGAGGAGCGGATGACCCGGCTGGTCGATCTCGCCGTCTGCGAGCGCCTCGAGCACCTGTCGGTCGGCTTCAGCGGCAAAGCGCTGGACGATCTCACGAGATGGCCACGAGTCTCTGACCGCGCGATCCGTCTGTGATTCGTGCGGATCGATGCCGCGTGCGAACAGCGTTTCGAGATCGGAGTCGATGTGCGCGTGCCCGAGGCCCCGCCTGACCAGCGTATTGAAGCTGAAGGCCGGGAGATGGCCCTCGTAAAACACAATCGGATGGCGCAGGGCGATTGGCCGGCTGAAGTACGCCTGCTCGCTGATCAGATCGAACAGCGCCTGCGATCGCGCACGATTGCGCCGATACCAGTCGATGAGCGCGGCGCGATTGAGCGTCTTGGTCGTGGCAGTTGTCGGCATATGTCTTGGATTGCGTCCTAATCGCGAGTCAGGCGCCGGCTCCGCTACAAGCATAATGGAGCCGCGCAAGGAAGAGGTTCCGATGTCAAAGCCAGCCGTTCGGCGTCAGGCCAAATTCGTGCCGCTGACAAAGCAAGAATTCCGCCAGCGATTCCTCGCAAAGTTCTACGATCCCGCCTTTGACGCCGTCGCCGCTGAGCTCGACAAAGTGTTCGAAGCCGCGTGGAACGGCTATAGCGAGTATCGGAAATCCCCACGTCATCGGCCGGCCGGCAACGGGTTTGCGGATCCGACGTACGAGTTGCCTCTCGAGTGGCTGGAGACCCGAGCGCATCTCGCGGCCGCGGCGTTGCGTCATGATGATCCGCAATCCCCCTCGCGCATTCTCATTGTCAATGGTTCGACGCGCAGCGAGCACACGTGTCCGGGCGAGATCTCGAAGACGCGGCGTCTGGCGCAGGCTGCGCAGGCAGCGATCGAGTCACTGAGCGGATACGAGATCGACTTTCTGGATCTCTCGACGCTCGCCGACGAACCGTGGAAGGTGATCCATCCCTGCAAGGCCTGCGTCTCGACCTCGATGCCGCTGTGCCACTGGCCATGCTCCTGCTATCCGAACCACGCGCTTGGCCAGACCAACGACTGGATGGCCGAGATCTATCCACGATGGGTGGCCGCTCACGGGGTGTTCATTCTCTGCCCGGTGCATTGGTATCAGGCGCCCTCCAGTTTGAAACTGATGATCGATCGCCTGGTCTGCGCCGACGGCGGCAACCCCGACCCGACGACAACGCACGGTAAGGATGCTGAGTTGGCGAAGGAGATCGAGCTTCGGGGCTGGGGATATCCCAAGCATCTGGCGGGCCGTGCCTTCGCGATCGCGGCGCATGGTGACGCGGCCGGACCGGAAACCCTCCGACGACTGCTCGCCGAGTGGCTGACCGACATGGGACTCATTCAGGCGGGTCCCTCCGCCGTGCTCGATGCCTGGATCGGCTACTACCGTCCGTACGCCACGAGTCATGAAGATCTGGACGCCGCCCCCGAGACATTCACGGAAGTGACCAATGCGGCACTCGCCCTTGCTGAGATGGTGACGCAGATTCGCTCAGGGAAATACAGTCCGCCCGACAGGGAGCTTCACGGCCCGAGGGAGAAGTGAGGCCCGCGAAGGTCGATCGTGTATAGTGGATCCTGTTATCCAGAAGTGAGCCTGCCAGCGTTCGAGTAGTGCACCCGTCCGGCAATCCGAAGGGTGCGCGCCGACCGGCCCAATCGTGGTCCCGTGTCGAGCGCGCACAATGCGACTCACATCCGACAACTATCTTCTGGCACATCGAGCGAGACGGTCGAGTTCCTCTCTCCGCACGGCGAGAGCTGGAAGAAAGGTCGGAATGCCTGTACGCAACGACGGTTACTTCATCGGCAAACGAGGCGTCACCGTCGCGGACGAGCCTGTCATCTACACGACGCCGACCGCCTGTCCGTTTTGTCGATCATCGAAAGTCGTCACGGCCAGCGAAAAGGTGGACGCGTCGACCTATTGGAGATGCGAAGTGTGCGGGCAGATGTGGAATATCGGGCGCAATCGCGGGTCGAGTCGGTTCGGGTACGGTGGGCGTTGATCACGGCAGAAAGCAAGGGGTCACGATGACGCTGCACGTTCCTCCGACGCACGAACAGACGCCGGTCCGCTGCTCACGATGCCACTCGCACTACGTGACGTTCCTGCTGGCCCGCGACGGGACCACCGGGGCGCTCGAATACCAACCGGATCGCTGCTCGTGCGGTCATCTCGAGGATCCGAAAGCCCTGCCGCCCGGCACGCTGTTCGGTGAAGACGGCGAGCCGGTCAGGACCTACCATCCGTTCAATCGTCCGAATTGAGCGGCACGATCATCGGACGTGTCCGGTGACGCCCTCGGTTCATTTGATATCGAATCCCAAGGTCGTCAGGAAGAGAAACGCCACGACCCGTTTCCGATCTTTGAAGGCCATCGTGATCTGCGGCGTCA
>Ga0111538_10002518_pt1 | contig 25751 bp, 23 predicted proteins | sample SoiMethybrSBSTD1_FD_79669 | JGI IMG/M metagenome (GOLD analysis project Ga0111538, IMG submission 79669) | Bulk soil microbial communities from a Populus tree surrounding site in Tennessee, USA - Soil MetaG P. TD hybrid SBSTD1 (version 2)... | ecosystem: Environmental > Terrestrial > Soil >...
GCGGCGGCACTGCGGGAACCGGCGGCACCGGGGCCGGAGGGCCGTGCGGCAACGGCACCTTCGACACGGGCGAACACTGCGACGATCGCAACGCGACGAATCTCGATGGCTGCGATTCGCAATGCAAATACGAGCTCTTTCTTCGCGTGACCTCGTTCTCGCTGGCGTCGACCCCGGAGGTCTGCCGGTTCAGCGAGAACCGTCTCGGCACCTCGATCGTCGCGGCCGGCTTCAACGCGAACGGGCAGGCGCAGATCGCGTCCGGCCAGCTCAACCTGCTGCTGCGAATACTCGATATGGACGACCTGTTCGGCGTGCGCGACGCCTCGCCCAGGCTGGCTTTCAACAACGCGGCGCTGGATCCAGCGAAAGGTGCATGGCCCGGCGGCACGCCGATCGACTGGTGGTTTCGTCTCGACGGGGCGACGCTGGATCCGAGCGGATTTCCAGCAGAAACCATCGCGGCAGTGACCAACGGGGGCCAAATAACCGCCAACTTGTTGAGCGGAGAGGTCCCGCTGAAGCTGCCGGTGGGGCCGAACGCGCGCGTCTTTCCCATTCGCTTGCTCGACATTCATCTGGAAGGGACCTTCGCCGGTGCGAGCACACCGGCGCCGCCTACCGCGCTGGCGAACCTCAAGCCAGGCCTGATGGTCACACAAACGCTATCGGGAATCATTTGCGGCACGATCGTGGTCGACTCGCTCGCCAAGATCCCGGTGCCGGCGGAGCTCGCCACCAACTGCGGCTACACGTTCTGCGGCGCCGACCAGCCGGTTGGGGCGACCTGCAACTCGGTGCTCGATCTCCTGGTCGGCGGCTGCGGGGCCACGGCCGGCCCGCTGCAGCCCGACGTGGGACACGAGGGCCCGCAAGAGCTGACGCTCGGTACGAACAAGAAGGTGCCGAGCGCGCAGTCGGACAGCAACACGTGCGGGTACTCGGCGAACTACAACTTCAGCGCGCAGCGGGCGCACGCGACGGGGCGGCAGTAACCACGAATTCGCCGCCGCGAGTGATCGAAGCGGGGGCAGCCGGGGATTAGCTAGAGACGGCCGCCGTTCGACGGCGGAGCTGGGGACCCTCGTCTTTCCCCCGGCGGAGCACCGTAAAGCGAGCCCTTCAGGAGAGCGAACATGAGACTCAGTGTTGCCTTTCTTCCCACCCTGCTCGTCGCCGTAGCGGGTTGTGGAGGGTCTGACGAAGCGCCGACCGATCCCGGCGGAGATCCGCTCGATCCATCGGCGAGTTGGCCGACGCTCATCGCCGCCGACTGGAGCGTCCCGGCCGGAATGGAAGATTACGTGTGCGCTCGTCAAACGATGACAGAAGACGTGTTCGTCGCGGGCTTCGCGGGGACCGATCAGCCCGGAGCGCACCACGCCCTACTCACGCTCGGTGTGCCGGACGCTCCGGACGGCGTGGCCCCGTGCGACTTCAACACGACCTTCGCGGTGACCACTTTCGCCGCGGACGCAGGAACCAAGCCGCTGGAGTTCCCGCCGGGAATCGCCACGAAGATCCCCAAGGGGACCCAGCTGCTTCTGAACGTTCATCTCGTAAACTCCACCGAAGCGGCGCTTTCCGGCAGCTACGGGGTGCGCATCAACACGATTACCGAATCCGAGGTGGTCGATCGCACGGAGTACTTCGCCGCGGGAACGCAGCGAGTGACGATCCCTCCCCGGGGAACCACTACCAGCACCGGCTATTGCAAGCTGACGAACGAGTTCACGCTGGTGGCAGTTGCCCCGCACATGCACGCGCTCGGCAGACACGAAAAAGTCGTCGCTGAAACCGCCTCCGGCGAGATCACCTTGTTCGATGGGCCGTACACCTTCGGCCAGCAAGCCTTCACCTCGCTCGACCCCGTGAAGATGGCGACGGGCGACCGGTTGCGCGTGGAGTGCACTCACGAAAATACGACCGAAGCGCCCGTCACCAACGGGCCCACCCTTCAAAACGAAATGTGCATGGCCTCCTTCTTCAGGTACCCCGTCGGCGGTCTCGCGTTTTGCATGGACAACTGAACGATGGCGGCAGCTCTCGAACGTCGATGGCTGGCGGCGACAATCGCGCTGGCCGTGGTGGCCTCGTCCGCCGCCTGCGCGAGCGACGATGCTCCGGCGGGAAGCGCGCGGGACGCCGGAACCGATCGCGGAACCGGAGCAGGCAGCGCTACCGGCGGAACTGGCGGAACTGGCGGAAGCGGAGGAAGCGAACCAGACGGCGCCCCGATGCCGCTCCCGAGGCTCGACGCGCTCCCGCCCGGATGGACGACGCTTCGCCCGGGCGGGGACACCTTGTGCGCGCACGGGACCCCGTTTCAGTTCTTCGTGCGCCCCGGCACGGTGAATCGGGTGCTGATCGAGTTCAGCGGGACGGGCGCGTGCTGGGACGAGGCTTCGTGCCGGGCGGGCAGCGGCCTGTATCGCGACAACGCGAATGCGGAGCTGTTCATCCTCGACGAAGATGCCGCGACCGGCGTCAGAAACCACAAAGACGCCCGCAACCCGTTCAAGGATTGGCATCACGTCTACGTCCCAGGATGCTCGGGGAGCGGGCACTGGGGGGATGCCACGATCACCTACGGCACCGGCTCGGACAGCTTCACCGTCTACTTCAAGGGTACCGCCAACTCGCGCGCGGTCCTGGCCTGGATTTTCGACAACATCGCGTCACCGGAGAAGGCTTTCGTCACCGGCTGCAGCGGCGGGAGCTTCGGGTCGCTGGTCTGGTCGCCGCACGTCCGTGAGCACTACGGAGCCGCGACCAAGGTCTATCAGTTCGCGGATAGCGGCGTCGGGATCGTCCCGGATTCATTCGCGGAGCAGAGCTATCCGCAGTGGAACACGCGAGACGCCTATCCGACGTTCATCCCCCACGAAAGCATCAGCGACTTCGAGCCACTGACCAACATGTACGCGATGGTCGGCGCATACTTCCCCGACATGTTCCTGTCGATCTTCACGCCTCACGCCGACGGCGAACAGTACAAGTACTACCAGCTCTTCGGCGGCGGGACGATCACCGAGTGGACCGCGTTGATGAACGAGTTCGTGTCGAAGGTGCAGACGTCGACGCCACAATTTCGCTCGTTCATCGCCCCCGGGGCCTACCACTGCATCTTGCCCTACCCGAACTTCTACACCGTGGAGAGCGGTGGAATGAAGATCGTCGACTGGCTCACCCAGGTGGTCCTGGATCAGCCGGTGAGCAACCTCACTTGCGGCGACCAGTGCGACGCTCAGGCGGCGGCGGCCCGGTAACGCGCTCGCGATTGAGATTGAGGCGTAGCTGCACGCGCTGGAAGCGGCACCGTAGCGAGATAGCTCGGTAGCGAGGCAGCGAGCCTCACTTCGGGGAGCTCGCGACGCTGGCGCAGCGCATTCCGAACCTGTGCTCGAAACAGGCGGATGCTAATAAATGGTTTCGGCGAAATCACGGCTCAGTAACGAGTCATCGCCGATCCCGGCGCCGGGAATGACACTCAAGATCCTGATTGTGGACGACGACGTGGACATCCGCGAGCTGCTCGCGGAGCTACTCGAGAGCCGTGGTTTCGACGTGATTACGGCTGCCAACGGCCTCGAGGCGATCGATCTCTTGAAGAGCATGGCGGCTCCACCTTCGATCATTCTGCTCGATCTCATGATGCCGGTCATGGACGGCTACGCCTTTCTCGAAGAGCGCAAGAAGGTCGCCGTCCTCGCGTCGATTCCGGTGGCAATCATCACGGCCGGCCACGGCGTGGATCGAAACCAACTCGGCAGCGCAGGCGCGGTCGTCAAAAAACCGATCGATCCCCTGAGGCTGGTCAACGTGATCGATTCACTCCACGCATCTGCGCAAAGCCCATGAGCGAGGACGCCAGCAGCGACTCACCGCTCGAAGCGGCGGATGAGACCCGCGACAGTCGCCCGGCGCTCGCTCTCCACGCCGAATCGCCTTTCCAGCTGCTCGTCGAGAGCGTCAAAGACTACGCAATCTTCATGCTTGACCGCTCCGGCCGCATTGCCACTTGGAACGCGGGAGCTCAACTGATCAAGGGATACTCTCGGGAAGAAGCGATCGGCAAGCACGTCTCGATCTTCTACACTCCCGAGGATCTCGATCGCAAAAAGCCCGAGCAGCTGCTGGCTGCGGCGGTCCGGGACGGCCGAGTCGAGAACGAGGGCTTTCGGGTGCGCAAAGACGGGAGCCGCTTCTGGGCCGATGTCGTCATCACCGCCCTGCGCGACGCAGGCGGGCAGCTCCAGGGTTTCGTGAAGGTCACCCGCGATCTGACGGCGCGGAAGAAGATCGAACAAGCGCTCCAGCATAGCGAAGAGAGCCTGCGTGCCACCCTGTACAGCATCGGCGATGCGGTGCTAGCCACCGACGAGAACGCTCGGGTAACCCGGATCAATCCGGTCGCGGAGCAACTGACGGGCTGGTCCGAAAAAGAGGCCGTGGGCCGCCGTGTCTCGGAAGTGTTCAACATCTTCAACGAGGAGACTCGGCAGGCGGCTCACAATCCTGTCGATCGCGTGTTGGCCGAGGGAATCGTGGTCGGGCTCGCGAATCACACGGCGCTCATCGCTCGCGATGGCACAGTACGCCCCATCGCCGACAGCGGCGCTCCGATTCTCGACGCGCAGGGAACGCCGCGCGGCGCAGTGCTGGTTTTCCGTGACGTGACGGATGAGCGGCGCGCGCAAGAGAAGCTCCATCAGAGCGAGGAAAGGCTCCGGCTGATGATCGCGAGCGTGCAGGACTACGCGGTTTTCATGCTCGATCCGCAGGGAAAGGTAGCAAGCTGGAATCCAGGCGCCGAACGCATCAAGGGATATCGAGAGCAGGAAATCCTGGGGACGCACTTCGGCTGCTTCTTCACGCCCGAGGACGTTGCAGCCGGCAAGCCGGAAAGGGAACTCCAGCTGGCGGCGAGAGGCGGCTTCGAGGACGAGAACTGGAGGGTCCGCCAGAACGGCACGCGTTTTTGGGCCAACGTGGTCGTCACTCCGGTGCGCAATGCGTCGGCCGAGCTCGTCGGCTTCGTCAAGGTCACGCGTGACCTGACGGCGCGCCGCAAGATGGAGGAGGAACGGCTCCGACTGGCCCAGGCGCAGGAGGCGATTCGGCTCCGCGACGAATTCTTGTCGATCGCGTCCCACGAGCTCAAGACTCCCCTCACCGCGCTCCAGCTGCAGCTGCAACTCCTTCGGGAGGGCGCTTCGCCCGGCGACGCGGCGATGATGAAAAAGCTCGATCGCGCGATCAGGATCGGCGACCGACTGAGCGCTCTGATCGAAGACCTGCTCGACGTCTCGCGCATCGCCACCGGGCGGCTCAAGCTGCGGTACGAGACGTTCGACCTCGAGGAGGCGGTGCGAGAGGTCGTAGATCGGCTGCGGGAGTCCGCGAGCCAGGCCGGCTGCGAGATGCTCTTGACCGTGTCGGGTCCGATTTCCGGCCGCTGGGATCGCCTGCGCATCGAACAGGTCGTGACGAACCTGCTTTCGAATTCGATCAAGTACGGGGCAGCCCGCCCGATCACGGTGACGGCCCGGCGGGAGGGCGACAGCGCCGTGCTCGAGGTTCGAGACCGCGGCCCGGGTATTCCAGAACCGGACCTTCCGCGGATCTTCGAGCGGTTCGAACGGGCGGCACCGACTCGCCACTATGGTGGGATGGGGCTCGGGCTCTACGTCGCGCGCGAAATCGTGCAGGCACACGCGGGCGCCATCGACGCCGCTAACGCGGCCGACGGCGGGGCGTGTCTGACCGTGCGCTTGCCGCTCGTTTCTCCGGGCGCTCAGGTGTGAACGTCAGAGCACGAGTAGCGTCTTGGGTAGCGGGTGAGGACGATCAGAAAGCGGAAGAGGTATGCTCGCGCCGCGATGAGTAGCTCCCTCACCCAGAAGCTCCGTGCGCGCGTACCTGGGATTTGCGTTTACGGCATCGCGCCTCCGAAACGCGCCACGCCGGCCGACCAGCTCGAAGCGATCGCGGCTCAACAGCTCGCGAGGCTCGCGCCCTTGGCGCTCGACGGGCTCATCGTTTACGACATCCAGGACGAAGCGGAACGCATCGCGGCGCCGCGCCCGTTTCCGTTCTTGCCCACGCTCGATCCGGAAACGTACGCGCATCGCGAGCTCGAGCGCTTACCGGTGGAGAAAATCGTCTATCGCTGCGTCAATCGCGATACGAAAGAAAGCTTCGTGGAGTGGCTCGAGCGGCCGGCGGCGCCGGCGATCGTCCCGCGTATCTCGGTGCTCGTCGGCGCGCCGAGCCGGCACGCGCAGGCCGGGCTCGCTCTGACGGACGCCTACGCGCTGGCGCAAGAGCACGCGCCGGGGCTCCTGCTCGGAGGCATCGCCATCGCCGAGCGCCACGCCCAGGCCGCCAGCGAGCACGAGCGCATCCTGACCAAGACCGAGCGCGGGTGTCGCTTCTTCGTCACGCAGGCGGTTTACGACGTGACGTCGAGCAAGTCCTTGTTGTCCGACTACGCGCTCGCCGTGCGCGAGCGCGGCGAAGCTCCCGTCCCAATCCTGCTCACCTTTGCCCCCTGCGGATCGCTCAAAACACTGGACTTCATGCAATGGCTCGGCATCGCGTTTCCGCGCTGGCTACGGAACGAGTTGCGTTTTTCACCGAACCCGCTCGAAAAATCACTCGCGCTTTGCGAGCGCATCTTCGAAGAGCTCTGGGAGTATGCGCGCGAGAAGCAGATCCCGCTCGGCGTGAACGTCGAGAGTGTGTCAATCAGGAAGACGGAGATCGAAGCGTCGATCGAGCTGTTTCAGCGGCTGCGCGCGCGCATTCGGCCTCAGAATCTCACCGAAACGACCTGAGTCGCGCCGGGCGCGACTGTCACGGTTTGGGCTCGACGCTGCTCACCGTCGACGATCGCCACACGGTGCGCTCCCGGCGCGACGCGCACGACTCGAGGCGTCTGGCCGACGGGTCGCCCATCGACGAGCACGCTCGCCACGGGTAGCGAGACGATGCGCAGCGTGCCAAACGCCGCTTCGCCCTCCGCCGCTGCCGCTCCCGATGCGCTGGCCGTCGCCGCCGGCGTCGGATCACCCCGTTTTTGCGCGATCGGGGACGCGACCGCTTTTTGAGCGGCGGGCGGGCTCGCGACCGCAACCGCGACCGGTGCAGCAGCGACTGCAGGCGCGCTGGCGACCGGTGCAGCGACCGGTGGCGACTTCGCGATCGGCGACAGCGTCACGTTGAGCACACTCTCGGCACCGCGCGGAACCGACACGGCGAGAGACGCCGTCGGTTCGAAACCCGGACCGCGCACGTCGACCAGATGCGTGCCGGCTTCGATCGCGGTGATCCGGCAAGGCGACTCGACGCAGCGCTTCGCTCCGTCGACCCGGACCTCGAACCCGGTGACCGCACGACTCCCCTCACCGGTCACGGTCACCAACAGCGAACCGGTAGCGGTCCCGGCGCCTCGGCCCGCTACCAAGACGATCACGACCACGAGCGTCAACACCGCGGCGCCAACGGCGCTCGTGAAGACGACGCCCTTCCGCCCTTCAGCAGCGCTTCGTGGTTGCGGCAGCGACTGCCGGGCCGGCGTCAGCGCGTCGTCGTCGTCGAAGGGAGGAGGCGCGGAACGGGCGGCTTTAGCGGGAATGCTCGCCTTTCCGACGCTCGACGGCAGGAGCGCGCCGAGCTGCGCGATTTCGGCTCGGCCCGCGGGCAGCCGGCGGTGAAGCCCCGATGCATGGCGCGGCTCGCGCCGGGCCAGGTGAGCGAAGAGCTCGGAATCGCTCGCTTCCTCGGCGGTCTCTTCGGTGAGATCCGTCAGATCGGTCAAACCGTGGTCTTCCGCCTTTTCTTTCATGCGGGCGCTCGGGTGATGGCGAGAGGAACGGCCACTCCGCTAATGCACGAGCGGCTTCGTCCGATCACACTTGCGACAATGCCCGGTTCAGTGAAGCGTCGCCTGGCGGCCGCGGGATGCTGCCTTGCCCTCGTAACCAGCGTTGCCGCTCGCGCCGAACCCCCGCCAAAGGCGCTCGACTACGCCAAGGCGCAACAATTCATGCTGTCGCTGATCAATCGCGACCGCGCGAAGGCGGGACTCCCCAAGGTCGTGCTCGACCAGCCTGCCTCGAAAGCGGGCATACGGCACGCGCGCGACATGGCGGCCAACGGCTACACGGGCCACGTCGGGAGCGACGGCTCGGTGCCCGAGCAGCGCTACACGGAGGGCGGCGGGGTCCATTTCGTTCAAGAAAACTCCGCGTGCCTCTTCGACACCACGGAGCGCAAGCTCGACGACGAGCCGCGTTTCGACCCGGCGAAGCTTTCCGCGCTGCACAAGATGTTCATGGACGAAAAGCCGCCCATGGACGGGCACCGTCGAAACATCTTGAACCCGCTCCACAACCGAGTGGGCATCGGCCTCGCGAAACCGGTGGACGTCGAGCAACCGTGCCTCACGCAGGAGTTCGTCGACAAGTACGGAGACTTCGAGCCGTTGCCACGCGAAGCCAAACCAGGCTCGAAGCTGCGCACGGCAGGAACGATCGAAAAGCCGCTCGTGTTCGGTGGCGTCGGGATCGGGCGGACGGCGCTACCGCGAGCGATACCGCGCGAACGGTTGAAGGGCGGGGTCTATCGGATTCCGGAACCGGACACGATGTACTTTCCTCCGGGCTTCAAGACGCCGAAGCCCGTGAAGGTGGAGGGGCAGCGGTTCAGCATCGATCTGGTACTCGGGAAGAGCGCGGGCATCTATGCGATTAGCATCTGGGCAAAGAAGCCGGGGTCGGAGCCGTTGTTCATGATCAGCATGAGGACGGTTACCGTTAGGTAACGCCGTGGGCTGAGCTTCTCCTGCCAGACAGGGCTGCATCATTCGATAGGCCGCTCGCCAACGAACTGATCAACGATGTGGAAGGCCGTTCACCGTAGAACCGGGTTTCCAGTGCGGCCACGGAAGCGGAGACTGCTCGTTGGCAGAGGATTGGCTTAGAACTGACCCAGCTCGGAAGCACGAAGGGTTTCATGCACCTGAACCTTGTCGCGCCGGCCGCCACGGATCGTCTAAACCGACGACCGCGGCGCGTATCGCAACTGCCTTGCAAAACGGTTCCGAATCGAACATGGTATAATGGTCGACGCTATCGCCCGTGGCGTTGTGGGTGACGCGCTCGAGGGAAAGGCGAAACTTATCGAGGTCCTGCATCGGCCGCGGTCGCCTGCGTTAGCTTCGCGTTGGGATCCTGGTCTCGCTAGACGCCGCTGGTGGGTCATGCGATCGAACTACAAATCTTCCCAGAAGGGGGAAAGATGCAAAATGAGTAGGTTCTATGGGTTGGTGAGCCCGGAAGCTTCGTGGCGCAAGGCCAGCCGAGTGTGTCGCATTGGGTTGGACGGTGGTCCGTCGAATCAGGCTGGCTGGCTATTGTCGGAGCTCGTAACGAGCGCGCTCGCAACGACAGGCTCCTATAGCTTGTCTAGGGTGTCGCTCCACGAGAACGTCGTACCCGATGTAGACATTGTCGTCCTGACATGCGATTCCGCCGAGGGGGCCATGCGGCTCGTCGCGTCTCTGCGCGGATGCGGAGCGGGCATGCCGATTGTAATCGTATCACCAGCCGCCGAAGGCGGACGAACCGCGGGCCTCCTGAACAGCGGAGCCGACGACGTTGTCCCGGCACCATTCGACAACGCGGACCTCCTTGCACGCGTCTGGCGATTCGCCCGACCCATCGTACAGCCACCGGATGCAGCCCGCGTGCTAGTGAATCCAAACACGTTCTCTGCCCGCGTCGACGGTGTAGAGGCGAAATTCCAGGAGGTCAGCTACAAAGTGTTCACGCGGTTGGTGGCGCATGCGGATCGGTGGGTCCGTAGCGCTGAACTCTCGACCGTGTGGGACACGACGTTTTCACAAGGGCGCGTCGAACCTGCGATGGCACATCAAGGAAATCCGACACGCGCTCGGAACGCAGCAGCGGTGCGTCCATGGCGACGCCAAACTAGGCTACATGTTCAGCCTCTCTGCCTGCGGCGAGAAGCACTGCGGTTGCGAAGCTCGGAGCAAGTCCGGAACGAGGCGGCACGTGCACACGCAAGCGGAGGAATGACGTGCGACCCATGAGCGGCGGGTTGAGGTGTAGCGTCGAGACTTGAACAGCCCGCCGCAGCGCGCAGAGCGAGCTGACGGCGAGCCGTTCGACTTCCGAAGTAAGCCGGCGGACCACGGGTCCTAGTAGGTGTCCAGCCTCAACCGGTGTACCAAAACATGGCCGCGTAGTGAGTTCCGCCGTTCTTCAAATTGGTCTGTAGATGCACCGTCTCTTGAGCAGCCAAGCTCAGCACGTTCGACGGGCTCGTCACTAGCCAGCTAGTGCACCCGGTCCAGTTACCGGTGCTGTCGAATCTGCACAGTCGAGATCCAAGCCCTTGGTTAACACCGATTTGATTGTAAAATGCTTGAACGCTGCCGGCACATCCATTGAGACTCGTGCAGTTGGGCCTCTGAAAATTAGTTATCCAGACTCGAGCAGTGCTGCTGTTGTTGGTAACTTTCTGATCAAACAAAACGAAGTTCGAGCGAGGCTCATTATCCAGCGGGTGTCCACTAGTTGGGATAACATCCCAACGTTGTGTCGCGTGAGCCACGCCTTGCAGTACACACACTGCGCTCCCGACCAGAAGTGCAATTTTCTTGATGTTGGACATGTTGTGCTTTCCTTTCGAGCTATTCGGTTGGTTTGCCAGGGTTGTACGCAGCAAGATGGTCTGGATGCAGGTAGATTTTCACATGCACCGTCCCGTCGCCCTCGATCGTACGACTGACCGTGGAAGCGAGGTTCGGGACCCGCTCGTCCTGTCCAGACAGGAAGATTTGATGTAGAGCCATGTCAGCGGCGACCTCGTCGGCAAACGTGACCTGAATGCGACAAAAGGAGGACCGACACTCGACGGTGCTCGTGCGGACGTCCGCTTCGCGGAACGCCGCTGTGAGATTTCCTTCAATCTCTCGCGCAGCCTGATCCGGTGCTGCAGCAGCCTGAAACCCGGTCTCCATGTAGGCTTCTCTCTGAGCCTGATCCTCAACCTCCGTCAGACGGGCTCTTTCGATAGCCTGAACGGGATCATGTTCTTCAATGACCGGGTCTTTTTCCTTGGTTTCGACTACTTTCACTATTTCACGCATGAGAACTTGCGGTCTGGCCACAGTTGGCTGGCAGCTGGATGCCGCTGGTGTATCTGGGCGTTTTTTGCTCAAGGGAGCGACGCCAAGTTGCCAACACACTACGCCTGCAATGACCGCGAGGCCCCCTATCACTGCCACTGCCCACTTAATTGTCTTGAACATGTATCCGATCCCATGCTCCGTCAGGAGTCCAATTCGCGCGTCCCGATCCAAAGCTCAGGACCTTTTTGACGCGCTGTCGACCCTAATGCGCCCGATGCTTCTACGGGCGTTAGGTTCGCGTTATCGCTTCCTTCGAGCGGCTCTTCCCTGGAGACGACGCGCATCTTCTAGCAAGCACGGTTTGCAGCGTTTCGCGGAGATTCGGCGAGGCAACGTCACGGTGGTTGGCCGACCGACATGCAAGTCCAACGCAAACCTAACGTCCGCGGAGCAGCAGGCCCCGTCACCAGCTGCTCGGCGCCCAGGGGTTCTCGAGCGGAACCAACGGGTTGCCGAGAAACTGAGTGAGCCGCTCCCAGTTGGCAATCATGTGGGGCGGCGGCTTTTCCGATCGACAATGTTTTGAGAACGGCTTGGTCCCAGAGCCAGGTCTTCAGTACTGCGGACGACTTCGGCCGACGGGTCGGTTCGTGACCGGAGACACTGCGCCTTTCGTAGACCGCGCTTCATCACTTCGAGCAACCGAAACGACGAAAGAACCTGACTCGCCTCACGGCGTGACGAACCGCTTGAGCCAGTTCAACGTCGGAACGAGCGACCACGGGTACGCAGCGGGTGGTGCCCAATTCGGCTCGAGGGTCTCACTGAGGCAGTAGTCATTGTAGCCGAGCGGCGACCAGGCATTGCCGACGAGCATGTAGCAATGGCCGGCCAATCCATCCGTCATGCGCGCGTTCGGGACTCGCAACCATCCCGCGGTTGGCATGGGTTCTGCCGGATTCACGGCGCACTCGAAACCCGTCCCGCAGGAAAGTCCGGTGACCACGTCCAACGCGGGAGGCCCCATGCCGAACAACTCGACCTGTCCAGCGAGCGCCAGATGCCGGCTGTTCGGCAGCGCTCGCGGCGGTTGTCCCGACGGGAATGGCCGGAAGCATTCCGTGCTGCCCAGCAAGGGCTGTTCCGCGGCGCCGATCGAAACCACCGCCTGCACGTTGGAGTTGTAGTTCTTGGCCACGATAGCGACTCCGCCGCCCAGGCTGTGGCCCATCACCACGATACCTTTGCTGCAATCGGCTTTGGGCCGGCTGCACAGCTGGCTCACGGCGCTGCCGCTCAAGCTCCGGTCGAAAGCGCAGTACGCCTTCCATTCGGTGCCGATGCAGTCAATCGCGTCGGTGACGGCGTTGGTGTAGCCGATCGTGGCCGCAACGAACCCCTTGCTAGCCATTTGTTGAACGACCGTTTGCGCGGTGTGAAACAGGTGGGAGCCGCCCCATCCAACGAAGTACATGAAGACCGGATACGTGCCCGCGGCGTCTGGCTCCATGCCCCATAGTTGACGATCGATGCCGCTCGGTCGGTCGTCGCAACCCGAGGTCAGTCCTGGTAGCGCGTTCCTGTGAACGGCGTCGAACGAGCTCACGGTCAGCGCATGGTGCGTGGCGTGCAGCGCCTCGCCAGCGCCGGAGGCCTGTCCGTCCTCCACTCTGGCGCAGCCTGAAAGAAATCCAAGGCCCAACGCCGCCCACACGGGTTTGCATCGCCTGATAGTCATTGTCGTTCCCCTTTCGCGGTCGATGGATACGCGTTTTGCGCGCCAAACCGGCGAGACCAGATGGGCACCATTCGGTGACCAGAAGCGGTGGAAACTCACGACTCAGACCGAAACGCGTCGGACGTGATCGCTACCATCGATGCCGGCCATTGAAGCGCAATGCATCGATCGCTGACGCTCTGCGCGGGCCTCGCTCTCGTGGCTTGCGGCGGCTCCGACAAAAATGCCCCACCCGAAGGCGGAGGAACGCCGACCGAATGGCAGACTCTGCTGACCGGCGACTGGACGCTGCCGCCCGCCACCGAAGACTACGTCTGCGTACGTCAAACGGTCACCGAGGACATCTATGTCCGGGCCCTTCAGGCCATCAATCCCCCGGGCACGCACCACACCTTCTTGACCATTGGTCCGGCGTCGGGACCCGATGGCGTCACGCCCTGCGACTTCACCGTGAACCAAGGTCAAGCGATCTTCGGCTCCGGCGTGGGGACGAACGCGATCGAGTTCCCCCCGGGCGTCGCGATGAAGATGAGCGCGGGCGAGCAACTCCTGCTCAACCTGCATCTCTTCAACTCCAATCCGAGCGAGCTGTCGGGCAGCTCGGGCACGAAGATGGTGCGCGTCGAAGAGAGCGAAGTCGAGTACCTCGGCGAGAACCGGCCCGCGCTGGACTTGAGCTTGAACATCCCGCCGCACCAAGAATGGTCGGAGGTCGGATCGACCGCGATGTCGAGCGACCGGACCATCTTTGCGGTCTTACCGCACATGCATCAGCTCGGCAGTCACATGAAAGTCACGGCGGCGAGCTCTCTCGACGGCGAGCGGGTGCTGCACGACGGACCCTACGAATTCGAGGCGCAGCTCTACTACCCCATCGATCCCATTCGAATGGCCGCGGGCGACAAGCTGCAGTTCGAATGCACCTGGAAAAACACCACGGATCGAACCATCAACTTCGGCGACAGCTCGCTCGACGAGATGTGCGCCGTCGGGCTGTACCAGTACCCGGCCGAGCGATAGCGTTCGTCGCTAGCTGCGCTATCCTGGCGCATGAGTTTACGAGTTCTTGGCTTCAAAACCCTGCGCTTTCTGACGCTACCGTTCGTCACCGTAACCTTGGCCAGCGCCTGCTCGAGCGGCGACGGCTCGGGTCCTCGCGCGTGCACGACGATCGGGTGCGTGAACGGGCTGTCCGTCGATTTTTCGGCGCCGCTGCGCGAGCGCGGCGCCTACCGGATCACGCTCGAACTCGACGGCCGGCAAGTGACGTGTGAGGCAACGCTCCCCTTTGCTTCGTGCGGCGCGGAAGGCGGTTGTTCCTCGTCGGAGGTGATACTCATGCGCTCGGGATGCGCCTTGCCCGCCGAGGCTCACGAGCTGACCGGCGTGCAGGTGATGTCCACTCCCGCGGCGGCGCGCATCGCGATCGAACGGGACGGCAACGCGGTCGCCGAAGAGGAGCTCACGCCGAGCTACGTTCAGGCACAGCCGAACGGCGAGGGCTGCGGACCGACCTGCGAACAAGCGAACGCTTCGCTCGACGTGCTCTGACGTCCCGCGGCGCGGTGAAGCGTGTCCGGAACCGGGATGCTATATCCGCTCGGTGCGCATCGCCCTGGGATGCATGCGGCTCTCCACGGAGTCGACGCGCGACGAACGGCGTGCCCTGGACACGCTCGCGGCGGCGCTCGATGCCAAGGTCACGATCTTCGACACGGCTCGGGCGTATGCGATCGACGAGCGCGATCTCGGCCACAACGAGCAGCTCCTGGCGCAAGCGCTCAAAGCTCGGCCGGACGTTTCGGCGCGAGTCATCACCAAATGCGGGATGCGTCGCGACGGCGGCGGCTGGATTCCCGATGGGCGCGCTCGCACCCTCGTCGAGGACGCGGAAGCGAGCGTGCGGGCGCTCTCCGGCGTGCCGATCGACGTCCTGCTCTTGCACGCGCCGGATCCGCGCGTGACCATGGCCACCTCGGCGCGCGCGCTCGCTCGCGTCAAGGAAGACGGCCTCGCGCGCAGCGTGGGGGTTTCCAACGTCTCGCGGAAACAGCTCGAAGAGGCGATGGGCGAGGCGCCGATCGCGTCGGTCGAAGTCGCACTCGGCGCTTACGACGACCTTCCGATCCGCGGCGGCGTCGTCGGCTATTGCATCGAGCGAGGGATCGAGGTTTTGGCGCATGCGCCGCTCGGCGGACCCGAACGAGCTCGCCGGCTGGCGCGCGATCCGGAGCTCGCGAAAATCGCGGCGAGTCTCGATGCCTCGGCGATCGAGGTATTTTTGGCGTACCTCCTGGCGGTGAGTCCCGGGATCGTGCCGATCGTCGGTGCGCGGCGAGCCCAGACGGTCGTGAGCATAGCGCGTGCGGCCAGGCTCGAGCTCGACGCTGATCAGCTTGTAGCGCTCGATGCGCGCTTTTCGTCGCTGGGAAGGATGCGCCGTCCCCCGCTCGAATCGCCGGTCGCACACGGCAACGCCGAGGTCGTGTTGATCATGGGTGTGCCCGGATCGGGTAAGTCGCGGACGGCGGAGGCGTACGTGGCACGCGGCTATGAACGACTGAACCGCGACACGGAAGGCGGAACGCTGCGAAAGATCGCCCGGCTCCTCGACGAACGCCTGACGGCCGGCACGCAGCGCCTGGTGCTCGACAACACCTACGTGACGCGAGCGTCGCGCTACGACGTCGTGCGAGTCGCTTCGGCGCACGGCGCGAAAGTGCGTTGCGTCCACCTCGAAACGCCGATCGCCGATGCGCAGATCAACGTCGTGCTGAGGATGCTTCGAATCTTCGGGCGCGTGCTCGAGCCCGAGGAGATGGACAAGCTGGCGCGTACCGAGCCGGCCTCGATCGCGCCGCACGCCGTCTTTCGCCTGTTGCGGGAGCTCAAGCAGCCGTCGCCCGACGAGGGTTTTTGGGATATCGAGCGCGTCGCGTTCGTTCGGGATCATCCCGAGACGGGCGCGGCCGGTACGGTCGTCGCGCTCGCCGCGCTGGGCGGCGATGACGCGGTCTGCCAGGCACTCGTCCCGCTGCTCCGCGAAACGCCCGAAGCGTCGCCGTCGCTCGTCTACGCCTGGAAACCGGACGCCGCGGCGGAGTGGGTGCAGATGCTTCGCGCGTCGGTCGAAGCGGCGGGCGCGGCTGCGGGCCGCACGGTCGAATTCGCCGTTTGCACGCATCCGGGCGGGCGTCCCAATTGCTGGTGCAGGCCTCCCTTGCCGGCGATGGTGCTCGCGTTCGCGCACCGTCATCGCCTCGATCTGAGGCTCAGCACGCTGGTCGGCGCGAGCCCGACGGATCAGGCGATGGCGCGGGCGCTCGGGATGACTCTGGTGTCCCGCTCTCGGTAGCTCATTTGGGTTTCATCGACGCGAGCATGGCTTCGTCACGGGGGGCGGCCAGCCACAGGAGTGCGAGCATTTGGCCTTGTGCCCCGACGAACTTCTCGAAGGCGCCCAGGTGTTCGGCACCCCACGCGGTCTCGTCGTGAGCGCCCATCGCCAAGTCGCGCTGAGCGGTCATGTGCGCCGCCGCCTTCTTCACGCGTTCCGCGATGTCGCGCCAGGTCGCAGCGAGCTCCCGGTAGATCTCGTCCTCCTTGCGAGAATTCGGATCGTCCAGCACGAGCAGCTTGCGGTGAAGCTCGAGCGTCTCCGCGAGCCCCTCGAACATCACGCCGATTTTCCCCGGAATCGACGCGTGCTGAGCGATGCCGATGCCGCAGGTCGGGGCGTCGTCGACCAGGAGCTCGGCCGCCACGTCGAGGATACCGGTCCAGCCGTCCTGAACGCGCTGTTTCATGCTCGCGTAGTCCGCCTTCATCTCCTGCGTGAGCGTCAGCTCGCATCCCTTGCGCAGCGGCGCGATGTCGATCGTGACCGTGGAGCTCTCCGACGAATACTTTTCGACGGAGAACTCGAACACGATCCGGCGCGGCCGCTCGAGCGCGAGGTACTTTCCCGTGTGCGCGACGTCCTCTCCGTTGCGCCGATCGACGATCGTGAAGCCGCCGCCGAGCCGTGCATCGATCTCGCAACGCGTGATCTGGCCGGTGGGGGTCGTGAACATGAACTTTCCGGCCTTCGCGGGGTCGAGGAACGCGTCGTAAACCCGCTCGGCCGACGCATCGAAGCGGTAAGAAACGCGCACGACCAGGTTGTTTTCGGATTTGGTCATCGGGAGCCTCTCTGCTTGGCTTTCTTGCGAGCGCGTTCTTCGCGCTCTTCTTCCTTCAGCAACTCGTCCAGCGTGCGGAGCCGGCGCAACCAGAGCGCGCGCCGGGTCTCGATCCAAAGCGCCGCCTCATCGAGCGGCTGCGCATTGAACGACAGGACGTGCTCGCGCCCCTGCACTCGCCGGGAAACCAGCCCCGCCCTTTCGAGCAGCCGGATGTGCTTGGACACCGAGTTCAGCGAAATCGCGTAAGGCGCGGCGAGGTCGGTCACCCGCGCCTCGCCGTGGGACAGTTGCTCGAGGATGCCGCGCCGCGTGGGATCCGCGAGGGCGATCAGCGTATCGTCCAGTTGCGCGCTCGAGCCGCTCATTATTCACCCTTTTGGGTTAATATATTCGCGCGCGACGAACGCGCAAGCCCTGGGTGGTCCAACCGCGATGCCTGGACCCCTCGTTAGCGGAAGTTGCCTGCTCCTCGGCCCTCGATTCGACAACCTGGAGCAAGCGCATGCGTTTTTTCTTCTATTTCAACGCACTCGCCGCGTGTCTGGTCTCGGCGTGCGGCTCTGACTCGAGCCCTTCCACGCCTGGAGGGGGTCCCGGTACGGGCGGCTCATCGGCAACTGGCGGTATATCCGGCAGCGGCGGCGCTTCCGGCAGCGACGGTGCTTCGGGCAGCAGTAACGGTTCATCGAGCAGCGGCGGCGGGTCGGGCAGCGCCGCTTCGGGCGGCGGCGGCGGCGCTTCGGGCAGCGGCGGCGCTTCGGGCAGCGGCGGCGCTTCGGGCAGCGGCGGCGGCTCGGGCAGCGGCGGTGCTTCGGGCAGCGGCGGTGCCGGCGGCTACGACTACTGGCCGAACCCCGATGCGCCGACCAACTCTCACCCCTGGCTCAAGGACAACCACGCGCGCATCAGAGTCATGCGCCCTCATGTGCTGGTGCTCGACGTGCAGCGCGTCGGCCAACCGGTCGAGACCGTCGTAGAGCGCGTAATCGAAGCGGTCGGCGAGGGCAGCCGTTATCACGGGTACTCCAACGCCTCGGCTCCGGCTTTCTTCGAGTATCAGATCGAAAAGATCGTCGATCTCCGCGACCCTTCGGCCGAGTACCCGAGCTTCTGGCCGCCGGGGCCGAATTTCGACGTCGGCGCGCTGTTCACCGAGGACTTCGCTCAGCGCTACGGGTTCGAAAACCCCGATCAGCCCGGCAGCTACCTGACGATGTGCCAGCTGTTCGAGCGCGGGATCATTCACGAGCTCTGGATTGCGGCCGAGGCGGGCGTCCGCGCGGTTTACGAAAACCAGAGCCGGATGCAACGCTACGACGCCAACCTGAACAAGATCGCCGGCAGCTTTCAGAACTGCACCAACGGCTGCTACAACGACCCGCAGAAACGCGTGAACTGCAGCGTCAGCGTCCGCATGCAGGAGCTGAACAAGGGCCGCGGTCCCGGGTGCTTCACGCATGCCGCGGGGCACGCGCTCGAGAGCATGCGCGATCCGATTCCGTACCTCCGTGAAAACGCGAGTCTCTTTTTCTACCAGGGGTTGAAAGCGCGCTACGGGCTGCCCGTCGATCGCCTCTACGATACGGATTGTTTCCTGGGCCAGCCGGTCAGCCAGAGAAAGTGCACCTTTCCGACGCCGACGACCCTGGTTTACGACGGCGGTACCCAGTCGTTCACGTTCGACAATTTCGGCCAGGGCTGCGGCGACATACACCACAAACCGAACATCTACGGCGCTGGCGTGGTCGCGGCTCAATCCTGCGAGCACTACGGCATGAAGGACGGCCCGAACGGTACCGACATCACTACGCTGTACAGTCAGTCGGGCTCGCTAGCAGACACCAAGATGGCGGAGTACGAACGACGCTTCCCGGACTGCGACGGTGGCTGGCAAACGTACCTGCGCCAGAGCATGCCGGGTCTCGAAAACGCCGCTACCGACGCGAGCGGCGCGCCGATGAAAAACTGGTGGCCGTTTCTCTTCTATTGAGCTTTAAGCTGTTTCGATGAGTCGTCTCTCGCTGCTCATCTGCCTCGCTGCCGCCGCCTGCGCCACACCGACCAAACCCGACACCACGCACGTCGCCGACCCGGGAAAACCACCGGCTCCGCTCCAGCCGCCAGCGCGGCCCACCAGCACCGCCGAGGTGCACTTGCAGTGCAATCACGTCGCCGCCGGCTACCCCGACTACGCGTTCAACCTCGTCGCCGATACCGTCGACCAGTGCCGCGTGACTCAGGAGCTGAGCCTCAAGCTCAAGAACGCGGCCCACCAAGACGACGGCCTCACGCTGCATATCACTCCATTCAATGGCGCCGGCGAATACACCCTCGACGAGCCCAATCTCCGCGCGCTTTCGCTGGGAGCCAGGATCCCGGGCGCAACCGTCGGTTTGCACACGCCCAAGTACTCGTGCAGCGGCTGCCGGGTCACGGTGGTCGATTCAAATCCGACAGCGCCGTATCCGAAGCCGCTGGGGTTCGTCATTTCCTGCCCGAACCTCTGCGCGGAGGACACGCACGTGTGCACGCCGGCCGTGAGCTTGAATCTCACGATTCCGTGTACCCAGTAACGCGATACTCACTTCGCTCCGCGCACTTGCTCCGCCCAGCTCTTGGCGTCGCGCTGACCGTTCAAAAAAGGCAGCACGGTCGTCGCCAGACGCGGCGACGTGAAGACGTCGTAGTGCGTCAGGTCCGGCAGAATCGCGAGCCGGTTCTTCGCCATCGTTTCGCGAGCCCAGCCGGCGTCGCGCAGCCCGCCGCCGAGCAGCTGATAGAACTTGACCACGTGCTCCGGGCGAAACATGTCGGAGTCGCCGTACACGAGCATCACCGGGACTTTCAGCTTCGACACCTCGGCGGACCAGTCGTACTTTTTTTTCATGAACTCGCCGAGCGTGTCGAGCAGCCGCGGAAACTCCGCCGGGTTGGGCGCCACCGCGACGTACGACTTGTACATCGGCGTGTCTTTCATCATCGGCGCGGCCTTCGCCGACACCTGGACCTGTTGCGCCTTGATGTCGGCGTAGTAGCCGTCGTCCGAAAACGGCGTGGACACGAGCACCAGGCGGCGCACTGCTTCGGATTTCTGCAGCGCCATCCGGAGAGCGACGCCGCCGCCCAGCGAGTAGCCGAGCACGTCGACCTTCGGGTAACCGAGGCGCTTTGTGAGCTGTGCCATGTCGTCGCCGATCGACTCGAGCTTGAACGGACGCTTGCCGAGCGGCGTGCGACCGTGCCCCTGGAGATCGACCGCGATGACGGTGCGGTTTTCCGCAAGCTTCGGCAGCAGCACCGAGCCGAACATGCCGATCGAGCCGAGGCCGCCGTGGAGCAGGAGCAGCGGCTCGCCGCGCCCGTGAATCTCGTAGTAGTAATCGACGCCGTTGATGGCCAGGCGCCCGCTCTTCGCCGCGGTCGCGGCCGCGGGCTTCGCCGGTGGGGAACCGTGGCCGGACTGGGTCACGCCGGAGGCCGGGGCGAGCAGAACGGCGGCGGCGACGGCGAAAGTACCGATTTTATTGGGGTTGAACATTGGGGTCGCTCCACGGTGAATTGCGGATTCAAAAGGGCGACGTTCGGGGAGCTAGCGGATCGACATGGAGGCCGAACTTTTTTGGAGGGGTGGGTATTGGGCGAAGCGGGCGGAGGGGTTCCCCTCGCCCCTTTCCGGCGCTGACGGCCCCGCGTTCAGACGTCGATCGAAGGATCGATGACCGTTTCCAGGCGCTCGATCTCGCGACGAGTGATACCGATTTTGCGCGCGATCGTTTGCCAATCCTGGACGGCACTTTGCACTTGGCGTTCGATCCGCGAAGCGGCCGCGGCTGATAGCCGGTAGAGATCGCGCGTCTTGCGAACGCTGGCGACACTCGGGGGATTCGAGGACTCGTCGAGTGCCAGGGCGTGATCCGCTTTGTCCGGGTTCGGATTCACGTCGAAGGCCGGTGCCAAGCGCCAGCCGCGCGAACCGCGCAAAAATCCGTGATTTCGCAAGTGATCGTCGCGGTTGCCGACAATGACGTTGAAGACGACTCGCCGGTAGAGTTCCGCCAGATCGGTGGCGATCGTCTCCGGGTCGCCATGATCCTGAAGCGCCTGGGCGATCTCGAGGTAGCTCGCCGTTTCGCGGTCGTCTCCGAGAAGCAGCGTCATCGCCGACGCGTAGAGCCGGCGGCCGTTTTCCTCGCGATCGAATCGCTTCACGGCGAACGTATGATGTTCGCTGCCGAACTGCATGTGCAGCGCGTCAGGGACGGAAATTTTGGCACGACGGGCGAGCTCGTGCGCCAAAAACTCCCACGCGCCAACGTCGATGCGATCCTGCCGCCCCGGAAACTTGGCGATCCAGAGCGATCCGTCCTCGGCCAGAAACGTCGCTTTCGGTCGTCCGCCGCCCAGGCTGGAACCCGGCGCAACGAGCTGGCGCAACCAGGTCGCGTACTCAGGTTGCATGTCGCTATCGGGCGCGTCCACCGCCATGGCGATCGCTTCGAGCTCGCGCAAACTCGCCGCCGGTGGCACACCCAAAACACGGTCGTCGAGATAACGCTGCTCGCCCTCGCGCTCTCGCAGTCGCAGCCCGCCCATACGAGTCGCGTCCGACACACCGAGCAAGAAGTCCCACTCGCCGAGGCGACGTGGCTTGCGCCTCTCCGTTCGCGCTTCCAGCGCTTCCCGCCGTTCCATGAGGACGCGTCCCCATCGATCCGGCGATGTATCGCGAAATGTCCCGAAGAGCTCGCGCGGCTTGCCGGGAAATTGATCGCCTGGGTAGAGCGGCAGCTCGGGATCGATGGGAAATGCATCGGGCACGCCGTCGAGCCACGTGGTCGAATAGGAGAAACGCACGACGTCTGTCGCGCCGCGCCGCTCACGGCGAAGGATGCCGACGTCGATCGGTTCACCCCGATCGGCTTCGTCGAGTACGACTACGACCTCGGACACCGTCATTGCGCTTTGCGCGCGCGGCCGCGCGGCGCGCCCTTCTGCTCGATGTCTTGCAAGCGCCGTCCGAGCTCGTCGTCGGCGGCCAGTCGATCGATGTCCGCGGCAAGGCCGAGCACCTGCAGGATGCGGAGGAAGGTAGCGAGACTGACGCCGGCGTCCCCCTGCTCCAACTTGCGGAGTGTGGGAACCGATACGCCGGCTCGAACCGCCACCGTGTGTTGAGTCATGCGGCGGCGCTTGCGAGCCATCTCGAGGCGAGAACCGAGCGCGGTGAGCTGCCTCGCCCCCATCGGAAACACGGGCGGGCTGCGCTTCGCCATAGCAAATAAACTATCGATTAAACCCCATAATGCAAAGTTTATTTTGCCTTTGCGCCGTCTCTTGGGATTGCTGGGCTCACCGCGGGGACCCGATCGAGCCGGTGCTCACGGATAGCTGATGACCTGCGTCGGGATCGCGCTCTCTACGAGCGTGCCGTTGCCGAGCTGTCCGTAGAGGTTCCTGCCCCAGCAGCGGGCCGTGCCGTCGCCCAGGAGCGCGCAGACGTGCCCGTCGCCAGAGCCGACCGTACGGGCAGTACTGATCCCCGAGACCGCGACCGGAACATTGCTGTTCGTGGTGCTGCCGTTGCCGAGCTGCCCGGAGCCGTTCTCGCCCCAGCAGCGCACGCTGCCGTCGCTCCGCACCGCGCAGTTGTGCGCACTTCCAGAGGTGATGCCGGTGGCGTTCGTGAGCCTGCTCACCGTGACCGGCACGTTGCTGTTGACGTTGCCCCCGTTGCCGAGCTCACCGGAGAGCCCGGTCCCCCAGCAGGAAACGCCGCCGCCAGCGCGCACCGCGCACGCGTGATCGCCGCCTGCGTCGATGTCGGTGGCGTTGTTGATGCCGGCGACCGCGACCGGCACGGTGCTCGTGGCGTTGTTTCCGTTGCCGAGCTGCCCGCTTTCGTTGCGCCCCCAGCACCGGGCAGCGCCGGTCGACAGCACGGCGCAGCCGTGAGCGTTGCCGACTTCGAGGTCGGTGGCGCCGCTCAGTCCGCTGACGACCACGGGGACGTTACGGTTGGTCGTGCCTCCGTTACCGAGCTGGCCGTAGAGTCCTTGTCCCCAGCAGCGGCCCGTGCCGTCGCGGAGCAGGGCACAGGCGAAGTAGCTGCCGGCCGCGATGGCCGTGGCGCCGGTGAGCCCGCTCACCGCGACGGGCGAGAAACTGTCGGTGTTGGTCCCATTGCCGAGCTGGCCGGAGAAGTTCTGCCCCCAGCAACGAGCCGTGCCATCGGCGAGCACGGCACAGGTGTGAAAGCGCCCGGCTGCGATGGCCACCGCGTTCGTGATTCCGACGACGTTCACCGGGGTCGAGTGCCGGAGACTGTCCGCAACTCCGGTGCCGAGCTGGCCTTTGTGGTTTCGACCCCAACACGCGACGGTGCCGTTCGGTCGAATCGCACAGGAATGAAACTGGCCGCCGCTCACTGCCGTGGCACCGGCGAGCTCGAGTTTTTCCATCTCGACGGGCCCGCCCGACTCGGGAGCACCGCACGCCAGCAGCAGCAATGGAGCAACACTGATGCCAACCCTCAACCCCAATTTCGTCATGACGGCTCTCCTTGCGATCGCGAAACGCCGTAAACGGCGTTCAATCTACGCTCGACGAAGTGGATCGGATCGAAAGCGAGTATAGATGCGGAAAATGTCGCAGGGTCGTTTTCACATTCGGCGCCACGCTACTCGCTCTCCTTGAAGGAGACCCGAACGCGGAATCCTTGACCCGGCAAAAGCACACGACCGATCTGGAGGACTCCTTCGAGTCCCTGCTCCGTGCAGCGGTGGACGTATCGGAGGTTCCGATCGCGGATCCGCACCTCCTGCAACACCTGCATGAAGGGGTGACGCTCGGCCACGACCGGTTCCTGATCGAGCGACTGCTCGGCAAGGGCGGCATGGGCGCGGTCTACGAAGCACGCGACCGGAACCTGGAGCGCAGGGTCGCGCTCAAGGTACTGAGCCGCGCGGATGCGCGAAGCATCGCCCGCTTCAAACGGGAGTTCCGGATGCTCGCGGATACGGTTCATCCGCACCTGGTGCGCCTGCACGACCTCTTCGTGGAACAAGGCATCTGGTTTTTCACGATGGATCTCGTCGAGGGCACGACCTTCACGGCGCACCTCGCGAGCACGGGTCCGGTCGGCAGCCGCGAGCGCGAAACCGAGCTGCGCCGAATCTTGCCCGAGCTCGTGAGCGGCGTTTCGGCGATCCACGCGCAAGGGCTCTTGCATCGCGATCTGAAGCCGGAAAACGTGCTGGTTTCTCGAGAAGGTTGCCTGGTCATCGTCGATTTCGGGTTGCTCGCGGATGCGCCGGCCGCTCGTGCCGGTGAAGTCGGCGCAGCCGAAGTGGTGGGCACGGTGCCAGACTGCTTTCCCCACGGCGACATGACGATCCCGGTCACCGTCGCGCCCAGTGCCAGGCCTGACAGCGCGCGCCGCGAGAACTCGTCGGGGACGAGGTGCTGGACCGGCGACGCCGGATGCCGGAACAGCGTCAGCCAGACGCACGCAAGAAACGTGAATAGGCCGAGCTCGCCGGCCTCCATCAGGTACTCGGGCCAGTGATGGCGCAGGCTGGAGCGCGCGTTCAATCGTCACCGCGGGCTTTCTCCAACCTGGCGATAGCCCGCCGAGCGGCGCCGGGGAGCACGACCGGGTGGTTGGGTCGGCGGATCACGCGGTGCAATCGGCGGCAGCGGGCGAACGACCGGGGCGGCGCCGGTGACGGTGAGCGTTTCGCCGTAGTGGCTGACCTCGACCGTGCCGGAGGTCTTCAGCGAGTATTCCGCGCGCGCGCCGGTGACGTCGAGATGCAGGCATTGCCCGCGCCAGCCGATCGTGAAGGCGTAGCGGGTGAGGCCGTCGGGTAGCTTCGGCGCAAATGCGAGCACGTCGCCGTGATCGCGCAGGCCGCCGAAGCCGACCACGAACACGATCCAGGCTCCCGCTAGCGAAGCCATGTGCAAACCATCGGCGACGTTGTGCTCGATGTCCTGTAGATCGATGAGCGTCGCCTCGGCGGCGTAGTCGAACGCGAGCCGGAGATGGTCGCACTGAGCGGCGACCACGGCCTGCGTGCACGCGGACAGCGACGAGTCCCGCACCGTGATGCGCTCGTAGTACTGGAAGTTCCGCTCCGTCTGCTCGGGCGAAAAGTGGTCGGGAAACAACACCATCGCCAACACGAGATCGGGCTGCTTGACGACCTGCCTGCGATAGAGATCGAAGTACGGAAAGTGGAGGAGCAGCGGGTACTGGTCCGGCGACGTCGCGTCGAAATCCCAGACCTCGTGCTCGGTGTAGCTTTCGGCCTGGGGATGAACGCAGAGGCGCGGGTCGTAGGGGATCCGCACGTGCTCGCCCGCCGCGCGCCACGACGCCATCTCGTCGGGCGTGACGCCGAGCTCGCGGGCGCGGTCGACGTGGCGCGCGCACAGGTCGGCGGCGCCGATCAGGTTCCTCTGCGCGAGCAGGTTCGTGTACACGTTGTTGTCGGCAAGAGCGCTGTACTCGTCGGGCCCGGTGACGCCGTCGATGCGGAAGTTGCCCTGCAGATCATGGTGCCCGAGCGAACGCCAGAGCCTTGCCGTTTTCACCAGCAGCTCGACGCCGGCCTCGCGCTCGAAGTCCTCGTCGCCGGTCACCATCAGGTGTCGGAGAGCGGCGTAC